>VOFH01000201.1_pt1:40000-175298 | contig 175298 bp, 199 predicted proteins | sample 5384091 | NCBI WGS metagenome assembly VOFH01 (sample SAMN12384727, study PRJNA508395) | human gut metagenome | isolation source: healthy gut G | host: Homo sapiens | reverse complement strand
AAAGTCAAAGCCTCCTGACATGAGATAAACTGATGTTACTTCATCATATTTGTACAGGCGCTCTGCAATACTGTCAAAACCTAATCCTCTCTGTGGAGTAACCTTAACTTCAATAAGTGCTGTTACTTTCTCTTCACTAGTCTTATCCCAGTTAATGACCGCATTATATCCGCAGATAATATGTTCCTTCTCCATATCCGCTATTTCATTGGCAACCTCTGCTTCAGAATAGCCAAGCATAATAGCCATCTCCTTAAGGTCTATCCTTCCATTCTTTTCAAGAACATCAAGAATCTTCTCTCTCATAACGCAATCCTCCTGCTAATTATATAAATCTGTATATTTCATCCTGTTCAGGAAGCCCTAAATATCTGTCTTCCTCTGTATTGTGAATAATCCGGTTGTTACCATCAGTTATCTTACCAATGACAGCGGCCTCAATTCCATTCTGCTTCATTGTATTTACTATATCACATCCATTTTCACATGTCATTAACAAACATCCCATAGAATCCAATATATATGGATTGATATTAAATAATTCACATATTTCAATTATCTCCTGTTTTACGGAAATATGCCTCAAATCTATATCCAGACCTGTACCTGAATATTCGGCCATATCCCACAGTGCTGCAAATATGCCGCCTTCCGATGCATCATGCATTGCCCCGTCAATATTCTGCTTTATAAATATCTGTGCCTCTTTAGCTATAATGAGTTCTTCATCAGCAGCAAATGCCTTATTAATAACGTCCTCTGGCAAAACATTAAGTATCTCATCCCTTTTGTGTGATATAACAGTTCTAATACCACTCATTCCTATATGCTTTGTCATAACAATATCCTGCCCTGCAACAGCTTTCTGATGTGTTCTGAGCTTATGCCCAATTGCAGTAACAGAAACAACCGGACTGTTAACATTCGGACATACTGTAGTATGACCTCCTGCAATTCCTACACCAACAACCTGACACTGTCTGTCAAGCTCCTTTATTATCTCCTTAAGACGTATTTCCCTTGATTTCTCATCTATTATAATTGTATTCATAATACAATCAGCCGCACCACCTGCGGCACTTATGTTATTAACTGCCCTATATACAGCCAGACTTCCTGTTGCAGCAGCTGCAAGCGTATCCCATCCCTGACTATGTATATGCGCCGCATCCTGTCCATATGCCGGTTTTGAAGTATTTCCTCTCCTGCCAAGCAGTTTGAAAACAGACCTGTCAAGGATTGTATCAGACACTTTTCCTCTTTTCATATCACTTATCTCTCCAAAAATGTTGCATAAAATTGTTAATAATTCTATACTCTTATATAGCTTCTTAAGTGAAGCAATTCAATATTAAGGTATAAGGTATGCAACCATAGGAACAACCATTGCTACAATCAGTATCAATATAAGTATTCCGGTAAAGCATCTTTTTGTTTTCTTATTATTGAAATTAATCATAATTACCTCCACACAATTAAGCAGCGGGGCTACACGAAAAGGAATATATTCATGCATTTTATACTGCCATATTTTATCATACTCATAATCATCCTTCAGTTTGCCATAAAAAAAGCACCAGAAATCACAAATCAAGAAATCAGCAATTCCTTGAACGTGAATCAAGAGCCAATCAGGTACGCCGTAAGGACATTAGCAATCTTAATTATATATCAATTCCGGATAATCTTCCACTGATTAATTCCGGTAATGAAACATTTAACCAGTTACTTTCCAATAATTCTGGCATGATGCGTTCATACAACACAATTACAGGACTTAAAGATAAGAAAATACTTAACCTTACCGGAATAAGCAACACTGAGCTTAAGCTGTCATATGGAGCTGCTAATCTTACAGAGCTTACTGAATATGATGACAATTTCACTACACTCATAAAAGCAATCGCTTCATTAGGTCATGCGCTTATTGATAACAACGACACAGCTGATGCCCTTTCATTCCTTGAGTACGGAATCAGCATTGGCTCAGATATATCCTCAAACTACATTGACCTTGCAATAATATATGCTGCAACAGACAGATTTGACGATATCAGAAAACTAAAAGAAAAAGCTGGAATGCTTAAAAGTCTCAGTCGTGATAATATTATTGAGCAGCTTAACAATATGCTAAAATAGCACAGTACGAATTATTTTCCATACTGTGCTATTATTGTATCAATCTGTCTTGACGCCATGCTTTTCGTCATCATCTCTTCAACCGGAATCTCCAGATTAATATTGTGCTTTTCTACAAGAGCTGCAAGATATCTTCTCTGAGGCGGCGTTATAGGTGAATCTTTCTTTACAACGTATACCAGCTTCGTAGTATTGCTGAAACTATTATCTTCTGGCTTTAATTTTCTAATTTCCCATAAAGTACACTTGCACTCACTGCATCATCATAAGCCCTGTGTGACCTTCCCGGATCAATATTAAAATACTGGCACAAAAAGACAGATTCTTATGTTCCAGCTCCGGAAGAAGCCTTCTGGCAATCTTTAATGTATCTATTCCATCATCAGTAATAGTATATCCATTATTGACTGCTGCTCTCTTAAGAAAACTGAAGTCAAATGTAACATTATGTCCAAGTATTGGCCAGTCACCTATAAAACGCGTTATGTCTCCTATAATTTCTTCAATTCTCGGCTTACCTGCCAGTTCTTCATTATGTATGCCTGTAAGCTCTGTTATGCGCTCACTTACACTTATTCCCGGATACACAAGCGTAGAATACTTCTGTGTTATCTGCCCATATTCCACTCTTGCCATTCCAACTTCAATAATTCTGTCAACAGCCGGATTAAGACCTGTAGTCTCGATATCCAGTGCAACATATCTGTTAATCATGTTTTCTCTCTTTCAGGAATATTCTTCCTATGTAATCACCTATAATAGCAAGGAAATTCATGTCGCTCTCTGCCCCTTTCCTGTCAAGCTTATATCTTCCATAAGAAATAATATTGTTATTCTTCTTAATATCTCCCCCGATAATATATTGCACAGCCTGAACAATTCCATATTCAGAATACACTTTATATACCGCCGGAGCCTTTGTTTCAAAAAAAGTTGATGTTATCTATTACAAATATGCCATCTTCCCTAAAGTTGGGAATATAATTATCTTCCTTGAAAAAGCTTCCGTCATCATCTGTCATACGCTGGTCACCATACAGGATATGCTTTGTCAGCTCAGTTCTGTCATATATTGCAATAGTATTAACATTAAATGCTACTGCCACAATATCTATCAGTTCCTTTCTTCTTGCGTCATCAGCTTCCTTGTATTCCCTGATAATGGTATTAACAACCTCCATCTTATGGTACTTGTAAAACACTTTATCATTAAGATCAACAATCCTTCCCATCCCATATACATATTCCCTATGAATATCCTCATGATAAATGATATATCTGTCCTTTCCTTTTTCTTTAGCAAGGTAAAGAACCTTATCAGCTATCTTAAATAATTCATCATAACTCTTGGCATCATTAGGATAAGTTGCTGAACCAATCGAACATGTAATCTTAATATTACGTGGATCATCATGATACAGCCATTTTGTATTATTACGTACTGTTCTTAAAACATTCCTTATCCCCTCGTTATCATTAAGTCCTTCCATAACGATAAACATCTCATCTCCGCCAATTCTTCCGCACAATCCTCTGCTTCCAACTGCATCTCTTAAGATATCTGCAACCTTATAAAGAACTTCGTCACCAAACATATGTCCATATGTATCATTAATAGTCTTAAAATCATCAACATCAATAATAGCAATTGTTACAGTATGTCCCGGCTGTGAATCTATAAGCTTTCTTACATAATCAGTAATAGCACGCTTGTTAAGCAGGTCTGTACCCGGATCTTTCATATCAGATATTATGTTGAGCTCTTCAACTACATGATTATCTGAACTCTCAAGTATTATAATAGTACCTATAACGATACTGTTTCCATATTCATCAACAATCGTATTACCTCTTGCAAGACATTTATCCAGTCTTCCAAGCTTATTAAGAGTATTGATAGTAATCTCCCGCTTGAATAACTTCTCACCATTAGCAAGTGCCTTGCAGAATCCATCAAGTTCTTTTTACCTCATTCAGCCCAAGTGCATCAGTCTTTATCTTATCTTCTTCCCATGCATTTAATGTTCCACGGTAAAAAAGACAAAGTCTGGTGTCCATCTGATGTCATAAATATATTAAAGTCATCGTTAAGTATATCATAAGAAAACAGGACATTCTCACACATGCCAAGATAGCTAGAATATCTCTTAATCTGCGAATTGAGGTTATCTATCTGTGTAGTAATTAATGCGGCATCAATAATATTAATTTCATACATATGACCTCTTGTCTCAGATACACCGCCATCTGTAATTCTTGTAAGCATCCAGTGATATTCGCCTGTCTGATATAACATTCTTACAACAATATACTTACCGGATTCAGCGTAATCCTTTAATGCTTCTGTGAATCTGCTGACATCATCAGGATGTATATATCTTGTATATACAAAAAGTGCATTATTACCTGAAATCGCTTCAAAATTTTCATCTGCTGTTACAATTGACATTTTCTCATCAATAAGAATGTCTGAATTAACAGTCTCAGCTTTAAACAAATCTACCATAGCTTAAACCTCTGCTTTATAATTGATAGTGCCCTCTCCCTAATTTACCTGAATTCATCAGGATGTTCCTTTGCATATGTTTCATACAGATCTGGTCTGTATTTCTTAGTTCTCTCCAGTGATTTTTTATGTCGCCACTTTTCAATATTAGCATGATGACCTGATAAAAAGCACATCGGGAACAGATTTCCCCGTTATAATCTGCTGGTCTTGTGTATTGCGGATACTCAAGCAGACCATCTGAAAAGCTTTCTGTTTCAGCAGATTCTTCATTATTAAGAACTCCTGAACAAGTCTTGAAACCGTATCAATGACAACCATTGCCGGCAGCTCGCCTCCCGTAAGAACATAATCACCTATAGATACAAAATCTGTAACTATATTCTCCAATGCTCTTTCATCAATTCCTTCATAATGTCCACAAAGAATAACCAGATTATCCTCTTTGGCAAACTCCTCTGCCATGCTTTGTGTAAATGTATAGCCCTGAGGAGTCATATAAACAACTCTTGGCCTTTTTCCAATGTTCCTTACAATATCCTCATAGCAATCACACACAGGAGCAGCTCTCATAACCATTCCTGCGCCACCTCCATAAGGGTAATCATCCACTTTTAAATGCTTGTCATTAGAATACTCTCTGATATCATAAGCTTTAACGGACATAACTCCCGCTTTAATTGCACGTCCGGTTATACTTGTATTAAGTCCATCCATAATCATATCAGGAAACAATGTCATTACATGAAAATCCATTACTTCACTCCTGCAATTCCATTAAGTAAAAATGCATAATATCCACTCTTAAGATTGTATCCACTATCTGTATAAGATGATCCAAAATATCCTGAGCCATCCTTGTAAACAGATGCAACATCAATATAAGTTATCCCAAGTGAAGCCGCATTCTCTGAAAACTTGTTGTTAAGTGAATCAATATTAGCCTGTTTAACCTTGCTTGAAGATTCAAATCTCTGGCTTACCGGAAGCACAGAAAGAACATATATATCAGCAGCTGGTACTGCACTCTTGACTGCTTCAATAAATTCCTTCTCATACTTATATATATCATCTACAGATCTGCTTCCATAATTAAGGTCATTAATACCAACCATAATATACACTGAATCAGGTGACTGGGATACGATACTGTCAAGATATCCTGTAAGCTTGTCACTTGTCATTGAATTAGATGCTATAACCTGTGCATCAGGAAGAAAACCAAACTGTGAAATACCGCTTACAACAAAATCACCAATAAATACTGCCTTGCTGTATGCTGATGAAGATGTATAATCCACTGTCTCTGGTGTACCTGAAACAGATAAAGCCCCCTGCCTGCAGCAGCTGCTTTGGTCTGCTCGGTTACATTCTCCGTAGACTCCTTAGATTCCTGTATCACTGGTGCTGTACTCTCCTGCTGTACAGAAGGAGTTGTTGCTTTAGTATCATCCTGCCTGCCGCTGTTCTGATTGCTACAGCTCTTTAACACAATTGCAAATATAATAACTGCCACGACTACCACTGCCAGTCCGGCAATATAATTTCTGTATCTGTTCCACATTCTTTTCTTGCGGTTAAGACTAATCTTTGGTTTATCATTATTAGAATTATATGATTCCATTATAATATTCCTTTCTGTTTCGATGCTGTCTCATTGCATTATAACATTAGTCCTGCCCTTGTGCAAATACAACATACAGCATCACCACTTCATCTTATGAAGAACCACAGCTGAAGTCTTTCTTAATCCAATATCAAGCCAGCCATTCTGAAGGTGATAACCAAGCCTGTCTGTACTGTATCCACCTTCAAATGTAACTAACAGCTGCTCAACATCATCATCAAAGCCAAGACCAACTTCCCATGCAGGAATTCTGGCTCTCACCTCATCATCGTTATTATTAACAATAATGATTGCAGCGTCATCACTTGTAAACCTTCCATATGCAACAACATTATATGCTGAATACAGTGACTTATATGAACCTTTTCTTAATACATCATTCTCTTTATGCATCTTTATTGCAACCCTATGGAAATCAATCAGTTCTGTATCCTCATGTCCCCATGGATAAGTTCTTCTGTTATCAGGATCAGTGAATCCACACACACCTGCTTCATCGCCATAATATACAGTAGGCGCGCCTGGTAATGTCATCTGCATAACAACAGCCTCTTTAAACACTGCCTTGTTGACATTATTATTGGCAGCCTCAGGTCCCAGTGTATTAGTTCTTCCAACTGTCCTGTTAGTTCTTGTTAAAAACCTTGAATGATCATGATTAGACAGTTCATTCATAGATATTGCAACACTCTGTCCGCCCATTCTGCCATATTATGATGCATGGCACCAAAAAATAGTCTGGATTACCATATGAATCAGGTCTTGCCTCATCACTGTGCTTTTCCATTCCTGTAAGAAACCATGTAACAGGCTCCATAAAAGCATCATAATTCATGATGGTATCCCATTGATCACCCTGCAGCCATTCATATGAATCGCCATAATGTTCTGCAAGAATAATAGCATCAGGATTAGCCTTCTTAACCTCTTCCCGGAATCTCTTCCAGAAATAATGGTTATATTCAGGACTATATCCTAAGTCAGCCGCCACATCAAGTCTCCAGCCATCAACATTGTATGGCGCAGAAACCCATTTTCTTCCAATAGAAAGAATATACTCCTCAAGTTCCTTAGATCCTTCATAATTAAGCTTAGGAAGAGTATCATGTCCCCACCAGCCATCATATGAGTTATTATCAGGCCACTGGTTAGAATAAAATTTAAAGAAATTATGATATGGGCTTTCATACCTTTCGAAAGCTCCCGAGCATATTCATCAGTACTGTCTCTGTAAATGTGTTCCTTATCCAGCCACTTATTGAACGAACCACAGTGGTTAAACACACCATCTATAATAACCTTCATGCCTCTTGCATGAATCTCCTGCACAACCTTTGCAAAAAAATTCATTGCTGGCTTCAAGGTTTGATTTTCTTGTAACTCTGTTAATATATCTTGTAGCATGGGTATTATCCGTGTCACCTTCTTTAAGCACTTCACCCTCATCATCGACAATAACTCCAAAATGTGGGTCAATATAATCGTAATCCTGTATATCATACTTATGATTAGATGGTGATACAAATAACGGGTTAAAATATATAACTTCTATTCCTAATCCTCAAGATAATCCAGTTTGTCAAGTACACCCTTGAGGTCTCCTCCGTAAAACTCCCTTATTCCCATCTGGGCAGGATACTTATTCCAGTCCTTAACCTGACAGACATGCTCTCCAATATAATTATATTCATCATCAAGCACATCATTACTCTTATCGCCATTATAGAATCTGTCTACAAATATCTGGTACATAACTGCACCCTTTGCCCACTCAGGTGTCTTAAATCCTGGTGTAATCTGGAAATTATAATACGGATTAAGATCTTTAATCGCCCCAATCTGATTGTAATAACACACTGTTCTGCCAAGCTCTACCTTAAAATAATAATATATTTTGTCGGTTCCGACATTAATCTTAGCCTCATAATAATCAAACATGCTCTCTGATCTTACTCTTGTCATAACATGTTCAACATTATCCACAACTAGATATGCTTTATCTACATTATATCTTCCAGTACGCAGCCTTATGGTCACCTCATCACCTGGCACTGGCTCTGCCGGACTTCTGTAATCACTTGTAACATCCGAAAACAACGCTCTTGGGTGTAGCGTTGGTCTTGCACTGCACATATAAAAAGTCTTTTTCCCAGGCAGCTAAGTTTCCCATTTCCCCGGTTATTCTCATAGAGAATCCTCCTTAGCATATACTATTCTGATTTTATATCTAAAAAGTACATTTTAGCAAGTGAAAAGGATTTTTAAACAGCAAAAAAGGCAGCCATGGGGTGACTGCCTTTTTCAGAGAAGGTATTTCTTTTCGATAAGCATTACTGCTTTATCTATAATGTATTGGGGGTTTTTACATTAATTATAATATCTTATTTCCCTCAATAAGTGTTCACAAACATCACTAAATTCATTCAAAAAATTTGTGCATATTTACTATACAATTGTTGTTCCCATAATACCATCATCATCTGTACCGCTTCCATTATCAAAAAGCGCTTCAAATTCTTCTCTTGTTACCTTTTCTTTTCAAGAAGAAGTTCTGAACTCTTCTCTAATACATCCATATGCTCAGATATTATCTTCTTAGCCTGTGCATAACAGTCATCAATAATGTTCTTAACCTCTTCATCAATGGCTGTAGCAATATCCTCGCCATATGGTCTTGTATGTGCAAGGTCTCTTCCAATGAATACCTCATCTTCATCACTGCTTGCATAATTGATAAGACCAAGTCTGTCAGAGAAGCCATACTTGGTAACCATATCTCTTGCTGTCGCAGTTGCCTGCTTGATATCCTGTGACGCACCTGTTGTAATATCATCAAATATCAGCTCCTCAGCAACTCGTCCACCAAGACTTACAATTATATTCTGAAGCATCTTGCCTCTTGTATTAAACATCTCATCCTTCTCAGGAAGTGGCATTGTGTATCCCGCTGCTCCCATTCCGGTTGGAATAATAGAGATAGTGTGTACAGGTCCGACATCAGGGAGTACATGGAAAAGAATTGCATGTCCTGATTCATGATATGCAGTAATCTTCTTTTCTTTCTCTGATATAATCTTGCTTCTCTTCTCAACACCGATACCAACTTTTACAAATGCATAGTTGACATCCGCATTAGTAATGAACTTTCTCTTGCTCTTAGCCGCATTAATGGCAGCTTCATTAAGAATATTCTCAAGGTCTGCACCTGTAAAGCCTGCTGTAGTTCTTGCAAGGCTATCAAGGTCAACATCATCACCTAAAGGCTTCTTGGCTGCATGAACATTAAGAATCTCAAGACGTCCTCTTACATCAGGTCTTCCTACTACTACCTTTCTGTCGAAACGACCCGGTCTTAATATAGCAGGATCAAGAATATCGACTCTGTTAGTAGCCGCCATAACGATAATTCCTTCATTAACCCCGAAACCATCCATCTCTACGAGCATCTGGTTAAGAGTCTGCTCTCTCTCATCATGTCCGCCACCCATGCCGGTTCCTCTTCGTCTTGCAACAGCATCAATCTCATCAATAAATATGATGCAAGGTGCATTCTTCTTAGCTTCCTCAAACATATCCCTTACTCTTGATGCACCGACACCAACGAACATCTCAACAAAATCAGAACCTGATATGCTAAAGAAAGGTACTCCTGCCTCACCGGCTACAGCCTTTGCAAGTAAAGTCTTACCTGTTCCCGGAGGGCCTGTAAGAATAACGCCCTTAGGAATTCTCGCTCCAAGGTTAGTGTACTTTACAGGATCTTTAAGGAAATCAACGATTTCTTCAAGTTCTTCTTTCTCTTCATTAAGTCCTGCCACATCCTTGAATGTAACCTTATTGGCATCACCACTTATCATTCTTGCACGGCTCTTACCAAAATTCATCATCTTGGCATTACCGCCACCGCCAGCCTGTCTAGTCATCATCAGCATAAGTGCTACAACAACGATAAGACACATACCAAATGGCAGAATAGTTGTCATCCATACACTGTCTCTTTTAACATCCCTTACAGTATATGTAATATTTTTATCATCAAGCTTTTCCTGTACAGAAACAACATCAGATACATTAAGAGTATCCCTGCTTCCATCAGTGAATGTAATTGTAAGTGTACCTGTTGGAACTTCTGCATTCTGACTTATAACAACATCTGTAATCCTGCCGCTCTTTAAATCAGATTCAAAATCCTTATACTTATAATTACTTGTTCTCTGGCTCATCTGTGCGATAACAGCCCAGACAATACCAATTATAATAATCATGAAGAAAATGCTTCCAAATCCTCCAGACCTTTTTTCTTAGTATCCATCACTTCCTCCTTATTAATTATGCCTCTTCGTCAAGGTGTAAAACTCCTACAAAGGAAGGTTTCTATAGCTCTGGTCATAATCAAGTCCATAACCGACAACGAATTCATCAGGAATGTTAAAGCCATTATACTTAACATCCACCTCAACCTCTCTTCTTTCCGGCTTATCAAGCAGAGTACATATACATATATCTGCCGGCTTTCTCTCCTCTAACATAGGCATAAGTCTTGCAAGAGTATTACCTGAATCGATAATATCCTCAATAACAATTACATGCTCTCCCTCACTGCTCTCATCAAGATCCTTCTTAATCTTAATCTGACCGCTTGATGATGTCCCGCTTCCATAACTTGACACCTGCATAAAATCAAACTTAACAGGTACAGTAATTCTCTTGGCAAGCTCGCATGTAAATATAATACTTCCCTTAAGAATACAGATAAGTTTAACCTCCTTACCCTCATAGTCTTTACTTATCTGCTCTCCAAGCTGTGCAATCCTTTCATTCAGCTTTTCCTCAGATATAAGCACACTGATAAATGGTTCTTTCATCATTTCTCTCCTTTGTCAATCTTAATATTAACTCTATTGTATAGTTATATCCAGCACATTCCTTGTTTCATCATCGATCAGGGCGCACTCACTTCTTCTTACCCCGACAGCCCATAAAACTCCCGAATCATCAGAAACAACAAGCACATTATCTCTCATATCGGCAGGTACTTTACGGTCAATGAATTCTTTTTCAGCTTGCGCCATGTTCCCGCCCTGTTCACAACAATCCTGTCACCGTCAGTACGGTGTCTTATGCAGAGACTTTCCTTGTATTTTATCATAATCAAAGGATTTCGCATAGCAACTATTAGCGTAATTTCTGTTTTTTCATAATTAGAATGCAGTGAAATTACAATATGCGCCTTTCTTAATTCCGTCATGCCATCATTATTATAATAAATGTTTTCTTCTATTGTAATATTTTCACCTGAATTAAGTCTTTCAAGCTCCTGCGGTGTAAGTACATGTATGAGGTCTGAAGAAACCTGTGTCCGAGATGCCACATTTTTCCTTCTTATTGTGATATCCTCATACCCTTTTACCGCACACAGTCCATAACATATATCTGCACTGCTGCCAACCTGTTTTCGTATAAGCTCATCTACAGCATTCACATGAACCTTATATATATCCTTTGCTGTCTGTGTAAGTGCATGTACTGCCTTGTAGATAACTCTCTTTCTTATGACCTCATGAAGTCCTGCAAACTCCTCCCCATAAAGCCTTAAAACCACCGTATCTCCCACATATACATGCTTATCATAAGCCTTTTTGGCCTCTGCCTCAATAAAATCAAAATTCTTCTGCAGCTCCTCTGCTGCATCAGCAATATTTTCAACAGTGTGTGCATTAACCTTTTCTGTCATGTACGGAATAACAACATTTCTTAAAGAATTACGCGTATAATCATTGCACAGATTCGTTGCATCAGTAACATATGGCTGGTTAAAGTCTTTAAGTACTTCTTCAACCTCTGCTCTTGTCACTGAAAGCAGAGGTCTTATAATATTATCCCTTACCGGTCTGATCCCACCTATTCCTTTAAGTGAAGTTCCTCGGGAAAGATTCATAAGAACCGTTTCTGCCTGGTCATTCATATGGTGTGCAACCGCAATCCTTGCATTACGCCCTTTACATGCCTCATTGAATATACGGTACCGTTCTTTCCTTCCTGCTTCGTCAACACTCATTCCAAGCTGCTTTGCAAGCCCGGCGGCATCTATATGATACGCCATGAATTCAACACCCATGCGTTCACACAAGGCTCTGGCAAACTCCTCATCATCTCCTGCCTCCTGCCTTATGCCATGATTGACATGCACCGCACATAACTCTGTCTGTAGACGCCTCCTCTCAATATACCCCTTAAGCACCATAAGCAGACATACAGAATCCGCGCCGCCTGAAAGACCGACAACCACTCTTTCGCAGTCCGTAAGCATATTATTCTGTTCAATATATCTGTAAATCTTATCTATAATTTCATTCATGCGAGAATTATATTATACGTTCACATAAGTGTCAAACACTCCCAGTACCATAACTGTACAGTCATCAAAAGCCTCCATATTATGATTCTTCAGAGACTCCTCAAGAATCTTTTTTTGCAATACCTGCCGGCTTCTTTACATTTATATTATTAATAATCTCCACCATCTGTTCCTCCTTATTAATTCCAGACAGATTATCAAGCACACCATCACTTATCATTATAATATAATTACCATCATAAAGCTTTTTAGTCGTACAATCGTAGTCCACCTGCTCTAACACTCCCATCGGAAGCGTTGTCGACTTAATAATCTCAACCCAGTTATCTCTTTTTTATAAATGTGGATACAGCTCCAAGTTTAATACAGTTAATAACTCCCGCCTGGCAGTCAATAATACTCATATCCATAGTTACAGGATTGTTAAATGTAGTTCCCGCAATATACGCAGAATTAATAAGATCAATCGCTGTCTTTTCCTCGAATCCTGCTTCAATGCAGTTTTCCATAAGTTCAATCACCATGCGGCTCTCTGCAAATGCCCTTTTACCACTTACACAGCCATCTGCAATTGCTGCAACCATTTTTCCACAGTTCAGCTTCTTTAACAGGAAGTTATCCCCACTTGTATTCTCTTCCTCTTTTACATTTTCTCGCCATACCTGAAAGAATCCTGAAACGATTCTCCTGATAGAACACATACTGGTCTGATTCTTCATTTATAATCACCCTGTTGTCCTGATTAGAAAAGAATTTTGCCTTAAATACACTGCTCACCGTTTCTCTTAATACACGCTCAGACACACACCCCTTCATAAATGTTTTCGCAGTTACAAGTATCTCACGCCTCTTTCCGTCAACCAGTTTTATATCCTTAACAGATATCCCCATTGCCATACATTTACGCTCAAATTCCCTGCGCTCCTGTTTATCCGGCGCTTTAGCATCAAGATTCATTGCAACACATTCCTCTAATATATCTGCAGCCAGAATCAATTGTCTTTTAAAACCCGTCTGCTTCTGATTAGTTTCTCCATATGCATCTCCAAGATTTCTGAATGTTCTGGCTGTTTCCTGCAGACGGTTAATAGTATAAGTATATCCGGCATCTTTATATGTGTTTTTCATTCATATCCACTTCCTTTCCGGCACTACACCAATGTGAAGTATATATGACTGCTTATAAATAAAATGTCGAAGCATGAAAGATTCAAAAAATCTTCCAGCTCCGACATAATATTTGGTATGAATTTTACTTGTTATTAGGCTTAAACACCAGTTCGTCAGGATATATAAGCCCGAATTTATTCTTGGCAATCTCCTCAACGAACTTCTTTGTCTTGACATACTTCTCATATTCAGACAATTCATCACTTCTTTTATTCTCGTCATCAATCTTGGATTGTAACTCTGTAATCTGAGCCTGATAATCAGCATTCTTTTCTTCAAGTCCTGCCTTGCCTCTCCACAGAACAACGCCAAGTGCCACGACAACAATAATTGCAATAATCATTCCTGCCAGCGTTGACCTTCTCTGCTTCTTAAGCCTTTCTGCACGCTCTCTTCTAGATTCTAATTTCATATATTCCTCACCCTTGTGCTTCCTTCTTACCCATATCTTTCCTGCGTTTCATATAAATTTTAAGGCTTCTTACTGGTATTGTAATAATACCCACCACATTTTTCAATATAAAACATGCCGGTTTTAGTAAAATTTTTATAATTCTTACTGACCACCTTATATAAAACTGCTTAAAAACTTAAAATACAGAAATGCCCCCACAGCAATTCCCATAATTATGAATCCGCGGATAATTCCGTCTGCAACCTTAAAGCACATCACAAATACACTTAATCCGGCATATATTCCATATATAATATCTTCCACACTCATAAAAGCAATTGTTTTATGCCGTACAATTCGTCTGAAAGCCCTTATATTATCGTATATCCATGCAAGCAGAACACCATTAAAGAAGCTTACCACAAGTGCATAAAGCTCCCAATATATAATCTCATTAATCATCGAAGAAGCCTGCTCATGAACGAATCCTGCTTATTCTTCATGCCAGCCTCCGAATAACATACAGAATCCACTCTGCCGTCAAGGTCTAATTCACCCTTCTCGACAGAAAGCCTGTTAACATGCAGTCCTTCACCTTTGATTGTAATATGCCCATAATCAGATTCAAGTACAACCTTAACCGGATCAAATGACACTACATCTGTTATTCCTGTAAAATCAATTCTTTTCCTGTCCTCCATATTCAGCCTGTGTGGACGCTTCACCCTTACCTTTTCACCCATATACCCTCCTTATAGACATTCCGTTATATGAGAATATATGCATGACCACAATATATGATTACAGGTACTTTGAATTAAAGATATTCAAACATTTCCTTTGCTTCTTCTTTCTTAACAGTATCCTTGACATCTGTAACCCTTGCTCTTACATTCTTGTTACCAAACTGGATTTCAATAATGTCTCCGACTTTAACATCATAAGATGCCTTCACAACCTTGTCATTAACCATTACTCTTCCTGCATCACATGCATCGTTGGCAACAGTCCTTCTCTTTATAAGTCTTGATACTTTTAAATATTTATCTAATCTCATGTTCTTCTCCTTAATCCATAGGTAAATCCAGCCTGCTATCCCTGCAGTACAATCAGTCCGCCTCAAGCCATCTACGATTCCATGTGCTTTCCTAAAAAGTTAGCTGCCGTCTTTACCATTTTCTTTTCATTATCTGTAAACTTTGGCTTCATGTCAATAGACATCATAAGCACAGTACCTAAAACATCTCCCTGACATATTATCGGATACATAATTTCCTGCTTAAACTGCGCCTCATCAGTGACTTTCACAAATCCATCCTCTCCTTCACCTGCAGCAATGGTACATCTTCCCTCCATTGCCTGATTAAGCTCCTTTGTGACAGGCTTATTCATCAGATTCTTCTTATCGTCACCTGATGCAGCAATAACCTGTTCCCTGTCAGTTATACATACGGCCATTCCGGTTGCGTCTGACAGTGATTCTGCATATTTTCCTGCAAATGTGCTAATATCCCCTATTGGTGAATATTTTTTCAAGATAATCTGCCCCTCGGCATCCGTAAATATCTCCATCGGGTCTGTTTCCCTTATATGAAGTGTCCTTCTTATCTCCTTCGGAATGACAATTCTGCCTAAATCATCTATCCTTCTTACAATTCCTGTGGCTTTCATATTAATAATTCCTCCTGATTCTTACATACTTTCCATAATTTATAATGTATGGGTAGTATGTGGAAAACAGGAAGAATTATGCATCGCATGTAATGATTTTCATATGGCCCCGGTTTCGAAAATGTAAATTTTTTCATTTTTTGAAACCAGACAAAAAGCGTCTATCCGGTTCAAATTAAGGAACGAATAAACTCTCATCAACTCACAACATTTTTCCATAAAAATATTGTGATTTATCCGCAATACATTTATCATATTAATATGAAGTTATATTGGAGGTTCATTTATGAATGGGGTAAATGGTTATGATAATTTTGATGGACCAACATCGGCATATGTTAAAAGAAACCGAAAAACCAGTTTTGCATATAAGTTTAAGAAAATGCTTTATGAAAGAAAAAAAAGCTGAGGTAGAAAAAAGCATTTCTTTTGACGATAATCATGCAATTGAGGAAGTATGTCAGTATGTTCAGGAACAATGGGGATTTAAGGAAGCTGACAGAAATTCTGCTGAGTATAAATTCATGTATAAGCAGATAAAGCATGACATAAATAGCGAAATTAACCTGTTTCTGTATGTGCGTGAGGATAATGACGCACATATGGATATTGAAATAGAAACTACTACTGGTTATATTACAGGCGGCGTGACCGGAAAGAAGTCCTCAATTAAGGAATTTAACAGAATTTTGCGTGATGTATTCATATATTATGGTGTCATGCAGGACGACATAATCGAGAAAACCAAAAGATACAAGAATCTTGTGAGTATTCTGATGCAGGAAGCTTAAAAGGGATACAGTTTTTCTAACAAATAAAAACGGAGTTATAAATATGTACACTATACATTCAGACATTTTCCCAGACGGAACGCCCGTCGATGGCTGGTTTCACAATACCAGCATTCCAGAACTCACCAAACTGGGAAAACAATACATTATTACAGATTATGATATACATGATGACGGCAGAATATACACTGATAATTTCCAGAAGCTGATAGACCTTGTATACAATGCTGGTGGCGGTGTAATTGTTATTCCGCATGGTACATACATGACTGGAGCTTTATTTTTCAGACAGGGAGTTAATCTATATATTGAAGACGATGCAACACTTATGGGAAGTGACGACATCAGCGATTATCCGGTCTGTGAAACAAGAATAGAAGGTGAAACCCGTCAGTATTTTACTGCACTTATCAACGCTTCTGGAATTGATGGCTTTACATTGTGCGGTAATGGAACGATAGACGGTAACGGCTTACGAAGCTGGAAAGCCTTCTGGCAGCGAAGAACCTGGAATCCCGACTGCACCAACAAAGACGAACAGCGTGCAAGGCTTATCTATATGTCAGGCTGTACCAATGTTACTGTTGCCGGATTGCACATTTGTAATTCGCAGTTCTGGACTAATCACCTATATAGATGTTCTCATGTACGTTACCTTAACTGCCGCATTACAAGCCCCTCTGCGCCTGTCAAAGCACCTAGCACTGACGCAATAGACATTGACGCCTGCACTGATATTCTTATTAAAGGCTGCACAATTAATGTTAATGATGACGCAGTTGCTTTAAAAGGCGGCAAAGGACCATTTGCTGACAACGACCCAGACAATGGTGCTAATGAACGCATAATTATTGAGGACTGCACATTTGAATTCTGCCATGGATGCCTTACATGTGGCTCAGAATCCATACACAATAAGAATATAATAGTGCGTCACATCAAGGTCGACTCAGGTTACAATCTGCTCTGGCTGAAAATGCGTCCTGACACACCACAGCATTATGAATACATCACTATAGAATATGTTCAGGGAAAGATATTTAATTTCATCAACATCAATCCGTGGACACAGTTTTTTGACCTGAAAGGAAGAACTGACATTCCGCCATCTTCCACAGAACACATTATAATAAGAAAGAATACCTGCACCTGTAATGTTTTCCGCAACATAAAAGAAGCACCTGAACAATACACACTCACAGATATCCAGATAGATGACAATATAATAGAAGAAATCGGAACACCTTCCGATAAATCAAAAACATACCGGAGCAGAATAACTGCCCCGGTATATTTTATTATGTATAGCTTATTATATTTACCAATTAAGCTGCTGTCTTCTCAGAGTTCTTCTCGCTCTTTGCATAGCTCTTTACTGAGTTAACTACGATGATTACACCAAGTACAATAAGGAGTATAGCAATTATAAGCTGAAGTCCGTTAGCGATGAATACGCTTCCCCAAGATGTCTGTCCAGCAGGAATTGTAACAGAAGCTGCTAACTTGATAGCCTTAACCATTGCAATTGTTCTCTGTACAAGTGCTGTAAATGTTACACAAAGCATGATGATAAGAGGAGGGAAAAGCATTTTGTTGCTTCGTCCTGTAACCTTTAAGAATACGCAGAGTGTAAGAATTACAAGAGCGCTTAATAACTGGTTAGCTGAACCAAATAATGGCCAGATATTTGCATATCCAATCTTAGTAAGGATGAATCCACATACTAATGTTACGATTGTTGAGAAGTATGTATTACATAAAACTTTTCTCCATCCTTCTGCATGTTCCATATCATCTACACTGAAGAGTTCCTGGAAACTCATACGTCCGATACGTGCTACTGCATCAAGTGATGTAAGAGCAAGAGCAGATACACACATTGTCATGAATACTGTTGCAAAATGTACTGGAACACCAAACATTTCAAAGAATCCTGCTACACCACTACTGAAGATTGCGAATGGTGTCTTAGCTGGAAGCGCTCCGTTAGTGGCAGCTGCACCAGCAACACAAAGGGCAAGTACTGCAAGTAAACTTTCTAATACCATTGCGCCGTAACCAACCTTAAGCATATCCTTCTCGTTCTCAACTGTCTTAGAAGATGTACCAGAAGATACAAGGCTGTGGAAACCAGAAACAGCACCGCAGGCAACAGTTACGAAAAGAATTGGGAACATTGTTCCAAGCTTTGCATTATTGAATCCTGTATATACAGGAAGATTCATTGAAGGATGTGCAACTACAAGACCAACTGCTGCACCTACGATCATGCAGATGAACATGAATGTTGTCATATAGTCACGAGGCTGCTTCATTAACCACATTGGCATAACTGCAGCGAAGAAGATATATACAAATGTGATATAACTCCATACATCTTTGTTGAACTCAAGTGGGAAGAACATACCAACAGCAAATGCTGCGATAATAAACACAATACCAAGTACTGCTTCTTTCCAGCCTGAAAGATTTAACTTCTTCTGGATAAGACCGAATACTACGGCAAATACCATAAACATGATAGATACCATACCAGCTGAACCATTTGTCTTAGTGCTGCTGATAAAACAGTAGCACCATCAGCATTTACTGTGTAAGCATTAAATGTACCTGCAACCATATCTGCAAATGCTGCAATAACGATAAGTGTGAATAACCAGCAGAAAAGTAAGAAAATCTTACGGCCAAACTTACCGATGTACTTTTCAATGATCATACCCATTGACTTACCTTCATTCTTAACTGAAGCATAAAGTGCACCAAAGTCTGTAACTGCTCCGAAGAATACACCACCGATGAGGATCCAGAGTAAAACTGGTAACCATCCAAATGCTGCTGCCTGAATAGAACCTGTTACAGGACCTGCTCCTGCGATTGATGAGAACTGATGACTGAAAACTGTCCAGCCATTAGTTGGGACGAAATCCTTACCGTCGTTATATTTAACGGCTGGTGTCTCTGCCTTAGGGTCGATACCCCATTTCTTTGCTAACCAACGGCCATAAACCATGTATGCACCAAAAAGTACAACTGCCGCGATAAGCACGATTACTAATGTGTTCATAATGTCTCTCTCCTATAAAAATATATTTCACCAGTCAAACGCAGTGGAAGCGGTGCTATGATTCTCAGTGCTTCCATAGCTCGTAGCTCATATGTCAGAACTGCGTTCTGACATTGTCGCGGTGCTCGCACAAAAAACCTTCGTCGATGCACTAATCCATTACTGGATTATGTGCAAAGACGAAGGTATATTATTTCTACTTCCGCGTTACCACTTTGCTTGCCGGATACTCCGACCACTCTACTGCCACTTGGTATATTCATCTCTTATGGCATGCCCTTTTAACGATGGGTACCGGTTCCAACTACTAGACATCTGCCTGTCTTTCACCAGAACTGCTCGCAGGTGAGGGCTTAATCATTCCTTGCTGCCATCTCTCATCAACTGACGGCTTTCTGTGAGCGGTGATATGAAGAAGTCATTTCCTGTTCTTCGCATTTGACTGTTGATTTGTACATTAAAATATTCCTTTGTTGATAATTTGTCAATAAGAAAATTAAATATTTCTTAAGAATTCTTAAATTTCTTAATATAATTAATAATTTTCACTCTGTTTTCGTTTATATAACCAGATTGTTTTTAATATTATTAAGTAAATCTACTCTTTGGGTTATTTACCTGAATATTATAATTATAGTTCTCTGTTCTATCATGATTTTATAATCAGCCCACCTGTATTTTATCAGCCATTCCTATATATTCATAGAAATCAATCATCTTATAGGTACATATTGCTTCTTTTATTATCTGGGACTATCCTTTCGTCCCATTCTTAGCAGAAATTTCCTATAGGCTTGCATATTATTATGCTTTGATAGGTTAATTCTCATTCTAACATTGTAGTCATATCTATTTTCTACCTATAAGATGCTTCAAAATGCGACTACCTATCGGTATCACATTCTCCCTATATTTTTTCCCCCATATTTAAGATATTCTTGTTGAAAATAGTAAATATTTGCTATAAAATAGAGATAGTTTATTTTCGTGATAAAATACTTCACTAACTTAACAATTTTATATTTTATAGGATATTATTCTATGAACTACGATGCTAATGTTTTTAAAGCCAAGGCTAATATTAAAGCCCGTCGGATATGGCTTGTTTTCTCACTCCTTTTGACCGCCAATTATGGTACTGATGCAGCTAATGGAATCTATCCAAAAGCAGCTACATAATATTTGTTGCACTTTGCTGGATACCTTTCTTTATTGGAGAATTATTTTTCAGAATCAAGGGAAAAGCAACTGATGCGTACAGATTATGTCTTGTTGTTGATTATGGTATTTTCTATACATTTGTAATATGCACAACTGATTCTCCGATTTCATTCACATACATTCTCCCGGTTATGAGTCTTCTCGTTCTATATAAGAACAAGAAGTTCATGATTAACTGCGGTATTGCTAATGTACTCTCTGTTATTGTCAGTGATGTGTACAGATATGTTGTTCTCGGATGCAGGTCTGATGCAGATATGAAGAATTACCAGTTACAGGTTGCATGTCTTCTTCTATGCTACATCTGCTATGTTATGTCTATCAGACACCTTAATGAATCCGATGGTGCATTGAATGGCAGCATTAAAGCTGATCTTGACAGAGTTGTTTCAACCGTTGAGAAGGTTAAGACTTCCAGTAATTCTATTATGAGTGGAATTACTGTTGTACGCGAACTGGCTTCAGAGAATAAGCATGGTTCTGATGTTATCATGCTTGGCATGAATGAACTTTCAAGCAATAATGAAGATTTAAGAAGCCATACTGCTTCTTCCACTGATATGACAACTGACATAAGCTCACAGGTAGAACATGTTGCTCAGCTTATTGACGATATGGTAAGCCTTACTTCTGAGTCACAGGAGCATGCATACACAAGCTCAAGCGACCTTGAAAACCTTATTACAACAGCAACTACAATGTCTGAGCTTTCTTCAGAGGTTGAGCATATCCTGCATGATTTTGAATCAGAATTCAAGACCGTTAAAGACCAGACAAGTGCTATCGACAATATATCCAGCCAGACCAATCTTCTTGCCCTCAATGCTTCTATTGAAGCTGCAAGAGCCGGGGATGCAGGTAAAGGCTTTGCTGTTGTAGCTGAACAGATTCGTGCATTAAGCACAGAAACTAAGACCTCTTCCAGTGAAATACAGAGTGCATTAGACCGTCTTGCTGTAATCTCCGATAAAATGCTTTCTTCTATTGGAGAGACTTTATCACTTATACAGGTTACTCTTGACAAGATTAAACAGACAAGTGAAAGTATCAGTCTTATCACATCTGATTCTACTCAGATTGAAGACCATATACATATTATTGATACAGCCATTAAAGATGTTGAATCTGCTAACAAGCAGCTTGTAAGCAACATGTCCCAGGTATCAGATATAGTTGATACCATGACAGAGTGCATAACTAATTCAAGAGATATCAGCAGCCGTATTGTAAGTAAATATGACGAAAGTGCTACTAATATCAATACCATGGAAAATACAATACAGGCTCTTATGTGTGAACTTGGTGTTGGCGGTTTCATGGGTATTGAAGATATTAAGACAGGCATGAAGGCATCCGCAATCCTTAAAGGTACTCATGGTGAAAATGTTGAATATCACGGAACCATTAAGACACATAATGACAACAGCATAACTCTTGAACTTGAGAAGGCACTGCCTGCAGTTAATTCAGCAATTGAATGTGACATGTTAGTAACAGTTGAAAATGTAATATACCGTTGGGAAAACGCTAAGATTGCAGCTGATAAAAAAGCATCTGCAACAACGGGCATTGTTACAATCACAACAAGACCGCAGATTCTTAACCGTCGTAAATATCCTAGAATTGATATGAATAATCACTGTACAATTACAGTAAAGGGTACAGACGAAACATTTGAAGGAAAACTTGATAATCTGAGTGCCAATGGTTTTGCATTTCTCTCAAAAGACAGATTTTTCTCTAATAACAAAGGCAAAATCATTACTGTTTCAATTGATAATTTTGATTTGCCTGCACATTCTGTATTAGAGGGTCAGATTATAAGATGTTCTGATAATGACGGCATCTACATAGTAGGCTGCCAGATGCCAGAGGATAACTACTACATTATGGAATATGTAGAGCAAATGATACGGACTCAAAAAAATAATAACTAAAATCATAAAATGGAGAAAAGCATATTAATCAGCTTTTCTCCATTTTGTATATACTAGATAACCATCCAGTCTTCGAACTTATTTGCATTTTCAACAATGTTGACAATTCCATCTGCGCCGTAAGTAAATGCCCTGTGAATAAATACATTTACTTCCTCACCCTTCTTTATTGGAGCTTCCTCAACATTTCTTGTTCCGACAACTTCTATGCCGTTGACATTGACAGTTATCTCGACTTCCTTTCCCATGAAAAGCTTGCCTACAACCACGCCCTTCTCAACAGAAGCGGCTGAATCAACTTTCTCATCAAGCCTTGTGATGTTGACATTCTCAGGTCTTAATACCGCCTTAACAGAATCGTCAAGCTGGTTAAAACCTTTAATCTTATTAATCCGGTCAACATGTACCGGATGTCCCATGAATTCCGCCATAAATGCTGTCTCAGGCTCTCTGTATATCTGTCTTGGCGTTCCAATCTGCTCTATATGTCCCTTGTTAGTGACAATAATTTCATCAGCAACCTCAATTGCCTCATCCTGGTCATGTGTTACAAATATACTTGTGATTCCAACCTTTGTAATCATCTCACGAAGCCAGCTTCTTAATTCCTGTCTTACCTTCGCATCAATTGCTGCAAATGGTTCATCAAGAAGCAGAAGCTCCGGATTAGGTGCTAATGCCCTTGCAAATGCTACTCTCTGCCTCTGTCCGCCTGATAACTGGCTAGGGTATCTTTTCGCCATGCCTGAAAGTCCTACAAGCTCAATAAGCTCATCAACACGTTTCTTAATGTCCGATTTTTTCCATTTATTAACCTTTAATCCAAATGCAATGTTATCATACACTGTCATATATCTGAAAAGTGCGTAGTTCTGGAAAACAAAACCTATTCCACGCTTACTTGCCGGCACATCATTAACAACCTTGCCATCAATAATAATATCACCTGAATCCGCAGTCTCAAGACCTGCTATCATTCTTAAGATTGTAGTTTTGCCGCTTCCGCTAGGTCCAAGCAGTGCAATAAGCTTGCCCTTCCCTATTCCAAGATTAATATTATTCGAAGCTTTAAATGTGCCATATGTCTTATTGATATTACGAAGCTCTACATATTTCTCTGTATCCTGCTGTAAATCTGCCATAATCTGTTCCGCCTTTCTGTTGTAGTGCGTTTCTATCCTTCCTGCTGCCCTTTCTCTGCCTTAGCTGCCTGCTGTCCCTTGTATTCAAGTACACTTCGAAGCACAAGTATAATAACCGCCATCAGCACAAGAATTGCTGACACTGCAAATGCTCCTGTAAAATCATATCCCTGATACAGAAGTTCAATATACAGCGGCATCGTGTTAGTTCTTCCGCGCAAATGTCCTGAAAGAACGGATACCGCGCCAAACTCCCCATAGCTCTCGCTGTACACAGTACAATACCGTAGAGAAGCGGCCATTTGATATGCGGGAATGTAACCTTCCAGAATATAGTCCAGCCATTGGCGCCCATAAGTGCCGCAGCTTCTTCCTCATCAGTTCCCTGCGAGGTAAGAACCGGTATCAGCTCCCTTGATATGAATGGAAACGTTACAAATATAGTCGCAAGCACGATACCCGGAACTGCAAATATAATTCTTACTCCCATAGCCTTAAGATATGGATATATAAAACTCTGTCTACCGAATGTAAGCACATATATAAGACCTGCTATAATCGGTGAAACTGTGAGTGGTAAATCTATTAAAGTAGATATAATCTTCTTGCCCTTAAACTGGAATTTCGTAATAAGCCATGAAGCAAATATTCCAAAAAATGTGTTGCACACAACCGCGATAAGCGAAACCTCTATTGTCAGCTTAATTGAATGAAGCGCGTATTTGTCGGTAACTGCTGCCAAAAACACCTTTATACCCTTAGAAAATGCTGTATACATTACATAGCTGAGGGGCAGAATAAGCATCACAAATAAAAACAACACACTTATACCTATTAGAATCCATTTTAAAGGACCTGAATCTTTTCTTATGTTCATACACTAACCCCTTTCTATGAAATTCCACTTACAATCTTCGATGTCCTGCTCTGTAACACTGCATTTATAAAGAGAATAATAAATGCGATGAAAAGCATTACTAGCGCTATTGATGTTGCACTTGCATAATCATATTCCTGTAATTTTGACATAATCATAAGCGGTGCTATCTCTGTCTCATATGGTGTATTTCCTGCTATAAATACGACACTTCCATATTCGCCAAGTCCTCTTGCGAATGACATTGTGAATCCGCCGATAAGTGCCGGAAGTATCTCTGGAAGAATTACCCTGAATACTGTCTGTCTGTTGGTTGCTCCAAGCATGTTGGCTGCCTCCTCGTACTGGATATCCACCTTTTCTAACACCGGCTGGACAGCCCTCACTACGAATGGTATTCCAACGAATATAAGTGCGAATATAATTCCCAGCCTTGTATATGTACTCCGGATTCCAAATTTGCCAAAAAATGCTCCAAGCCAGCCATTAGTTGTTGTCAGATGTGTGAGTGCTATACCCGCAACAGCTGTCGGCAGTGCAAATGGAAGTTCAATTATTCCATTCATAATCTGCTTACCCGGAAAGTTATATCTTACAAGAACCCATGCAAGAATTGTTCCCATAACTGCGTCTATAAGTGCCGCGATTAACGCAGTCTCAAGACTTACTCTGTAGCTTGAAAGCACTCTCGGCCTTGTAACTGTCGTTATAAATTCCGTAAACGACAGCTTTGCCGAGAATATCACAAGGGGTACATAAAGGGATAACAACAATGAATCCTAACATTGCAATTGTTATTCCAAATGAACCAAAGCCCGGTATTACTCTTTTTTTCTTTCTTTTCTTCTCTTTCATTCTGTCGTTTCCCCTTCCCTTAATTACTTCTTCTCATATATCTTGTCGAATACTCCGCCATCCTTGAAATGTTTGTTGATTTTTAATTCCTACTAATTTTATATGTTACTATGTTGCAGATTATATACCTACTAGGTTTATATGTCAATAGTGTTTATAGGTTTTCTGGTTGTTTTCCTGATGCCTCTTTTCTTCGGAACGCTTTTTTCTCCGTAAACCTACTAAACATCTTGTTTTCTTTAGCTTGCGTAGGTCTTTTTTCCTCCTAGTTTCTCTTTTATTCCTTCTCATCCCTCTCGAAAGACCTACTATCCTGCCAATTTTCCCTCCCTGCGTAGGTCTTTCTCCTTCTAGTTTCTCTTTTATTCCATCTCATCCCTCTCAAAAGACCTACTATCCTGCCATTTTCCCTTCCTTGTGTAGGTCTTTTTCCTTCTAGTTTCTCTTTTATTCCTTCTCATCCCTCTCGAAAGACCTACTATCCTGCCAATTTTCCCCTCCTGCGTAGGTCTTTCTCTGTCAATATTCTCTTTTACCACTTCGCATTCTCCTCAACAGACCTACTAATCTACATAATTACCATAATTGTGTAGGCATTTTCCAAATATTATCTCATGCCTATAATTATCCTCACCCTGTTCTCTTGACTTCTTGTCTTATCTGTATTACTGTATATAATACAAGTAAAACATAAATCACCTCTCTTTACAGAAAGGAGCTTCACATGGTTATAGAACTTGATTTTGCGAGCGACACACCCATATATGTACAGTTAAGAAATCAGATTGTTAAAGGAATCGGCAAGGGAGAACTCAAGGCTGGTGAGAAACTGCCGACCGTCAGACAGCTTGCTTCTGACGCAGGCGTTAATACAATGACCGTCAATAAAACCTACCAGATTCTTAAAGCTGAAGGTTTTATTAAAACCGACAGAAGGCTTGGTGCATTTGTCGCCGAGAATATTAATATGGATATTGAATTCAGGGAAAAGCTTGAATCAGAGCTTGAGCTGCTATCCGCAGAAGCAAGCATTACAGGAATGGATAAGGCAGAATTCTTAAAAATGTGCGAAAACATTTATTCCAAGATGAATCCCTGCACAGTGTAATATGCCTGTATTTTCACATGTATTAACACACACAGTCCCACTATACAAGGAGGTTTCCTTATGAAAATCGCAATGTTTATGCTATTCTTCGTATGCAACATGTTCACAGTCCTGATCATGAGATTTGCATATGAATCCAACTACCGATACAACAATGGAATGCTTATCGGAGTCCACATTCCAGGCGACCATGTTAACGATGACGATGTCACCCGACTTATGACACGCTTTAAGAAAAGCATGAAATATTTTCAGAATATCAATGCAGTACTCTCAATAGCCATATGCTTTCTTAATTTTGTGAACATAATCATTTTCGTTATTATGTATACAATCTGGATTCTTGTGTTCGTTTTCGGAATTATGTATATCCAGCTTTCAGCGCATCGGAAAATGTATCTGTTAAAGGTGCAGAATGGCTGGTTTGTGGAATCCCAGAAACAGAAGGTCTTTATAGATACGCGTGCTTGTGCAAATGCAGATGCAACTCCAATCAGCTTCAGATACCACATCATCATAATTGCCGCAGAACTGCTGGCTTTGATTCCATTCTATTCATGGACGGACAGAGCATATTTTTCAATGATTATTGTATTTGCAATATGTACTGTCATAGTTTCTGTATTCGGGTTTGTGTTCCACATTTATATGAACAGACGACAGAATCAGGCATACAGCCTTAATTCGGACATTAACAACATTGTTAATATGACTATGAAGAAATACATTGCTTCAGCAATGCTTGTAATGTCACTTCTTAACTTCGTGGCATGGATAACATTTGTCTTAATGTGTATTATTCAGGATACTGTTGGTGATTTAAGTTTCTGGATGTACATTATTCTGCAGTTGTTAAGCGGCTGCACGCTCACTGTCATTCTTATTCTTGCACGCAACAGAAAGAATGAAATGCTTAAGGCTGACACACAGCCGGTATTTGTTGATGATGATGACTACTGGAAGACTGGATTTTACTACAATCCTAATGACCCGCACCTTTTCGTACCCGACAGGCTGTGTTCGACCAACTACTCGCTTAACTACGCCCGCACAGGTGCTAAGATATTCACCGGAAGCATAACGGCTGTTACTCTTGGATTACTAATATGGACAACTATTGTATTAATTCCCTACATTCATGTTACTATCGACATCAGGACTACCAATAGCACTGTAAATGTATCTTCATGCGGTTACACAAGCAGAATTAACATTGACGACATTACCGAAATTACTCTGATGGATTCACTGCCTGATGACCATTTTTTCAGATATAACGGCGGCGCAACCGACAGTTACCTTGTCGGCAAATTCAAAGGAAATACTTATGGCAAATGTACTCTACATTTTTTAATGATGTGTCTCCTGTGCTTATGATAAAAACTGCTGACCAGACTGTGTTCATCAATTCTAAAAAAAAATGGCGAAATTGTTAATCTGTATAATACAATTAAGGATAAATAATCCGACAAAAAGGACGATAAGAATTAACTTCTTACCGTCCTTTTTTCTGCAATTCCTCTATTCGCGTGACTTGCGCTTCTTCACATCATGCTCCTCATACGCCACACTCACTTTCTTACCACTGAATGCAACTCCGAACATGCCAATCCCAGACACGCCATGCTTTTCAAGATTGGCTGTGTAACTTTTCTGCTGAATCTGTCTGACTGCACTGCCGGCCATCTTCTCAAGTTCAGCTTCCTTACATGCTTTGAATTCTATGATATATCCGTGTCCGCCACGGCTCTTCGGTTGCAGCTCTATGTCAAATCGTCCCTCACCCGATTCCCTGTTAGACGAGATATAATAACTATCAGATAAAACCGCAAGCATTCCAAATACTACCCCATGATAGAAATCCTCATGTGCCGTATCAAACACGCTTGCCGACTGCAACAGATACTTTTGCAGAGTTTCTGTCAGCAAATGTGCATTCCCCGTGCGGATTGATTCCTCAAAATTCCTGAGGAGAACGCCTGTAAATATTCCATTATATCTGTCAATAATCTCCTTCTGGAACACGCTCTTTATCTCATAATTAGGTATCGACAGCGCGCATATCGGATTGTCGTACAGAGAGCCAATATGCTCTGACACACGCAGATATCCGGCAACCAGAAGGAAGCTGTATATTGTATCAATATCTCCATTAATCTCAGGATATATGATATCTGTGTCAACAATTGCCTGAACAGTACTGCCCTGCAGCAATCTTAATAAGTTGGCTGCAAATGTGGTATCAGCACCATTAAACAGCTCGCCGATTATCTCATTGCCACTTGTTCTTGACCAGAAGGCTTTGGGAACACATTTGTTATTGAAGTAATTAATAACCGACCACGGATTATATATTCCGGTTCTGCCAAACATATAGCCGTCATACCATTCCTTAATCTCACCCAGCCGGTCAGACACGCCGTAGTACTGCGCCATAGCAGAAACTTCCTCTTCCGTGAATCCAAAATATTGCGAATATTCATCATCAAGAATTGTATTAACCACAAGATTGTTAAGCCCGCTGAACAGGCTTTCCTTAGCTATGCGGAGAATTCCCGTGAGAATCCCCAGTTCCAGACTTGGATTGTCCTTTAAGACAGCCGACAAAAGATTTCTCATAAAGCCAATCACTTCATCATAGTATCCAAATATATGTCCTTGCTGGATTGGTGTATCGTACTCGTCAATTATCACGATTACATTCCTGCCATAATGCTTTGAAAGCATTGCCGACAGCTTCCCCAGTGCAAACTGATAATCTATTATCGTTGCCTCATCATCAAGTATTGACTTAAGATACTTCTTATCATAGTCACTTAATCTGGCGCTTGTCGTCAGTTCAATATGTCGCAAAAATTCATTCCTTAATGTAAAGCAGAGACTTGCGTACATGTCCTGCCATGTTGACTGGTGGGCGTCTTTAAATGTAAGAAAAATCACCGGGTACTGCCCCTGCTTCTCCTTATATGCTGCACCCGCGCGCCATATATATTTATCTTTAAAATATATTGATGTATCCGTATCAGTCTTTTCAAAAAATGTGCGAACCATGTCCATAGTAAGTGTCTTTCCGAATCTTCTCGGTCTTGTAAATAAATACACCTTACTGTGATTATCTATAATGTCCCTGATAAGCAATGTTTTGTCTACATAATAACATTCATTCGACACTTCTTTATAAGATGTTATTCCAACCGGGCAGGGACGCTTCCTGTTGTATACAACGCTGTCTTCCCTGACATAAAGATTCCTATTCTCCCTTAAACAATCCGGTCTGTCCACATCGTTAGGTATCATCCAGAACTTGCCTTCCTTATAAGCTCCCGGCAGCTTTCCCTCTGTACACAACTGGTTAATTCTTCTCGGCGTCACGCCCCATCTTGCGGATAATTCCTTCGCCTTAATATATCTAATATCCATAAAGCCCCTCTTTTCTGTGCATTACTACACATACTGAAATCCGTGTCATGTACACAGATTCCACACCGCCTCTTACTTAATTCACAACATTTATATACATCTATATTATAGTCTACGCAATTTTTCGGAAATATCAAGGCATTTTCAGGAAATATTATTTTAATTTTCGGAAATTATATATTTTTCTTTAAATATTATATATTTCCTCATTTACATTTGACAATCCTGCCCCAAAGTATTATAAATATCAAAGGGAATGAAGTACTCCCTTGGGAAACCTAAACTGCTTATTCAAGCTGATGACTTCTACGATTTTATGTCGCAGGAAGCATCAGCTTTTTTTGCGTTCATAAATGCATTTACTACATTTTTAAGGAGGCTTATTATGCTGACATCTTTATCACTTATCTTTCTGGTCGGACTCGTCATGGGCGCAATCTGCCAGAAGCTGAAACTTCCGAGAATCATCGGAATGCTTCTTACCGGTATTGTTCTCGGGCCATATGTCCTTGATTTTCTTGACCCATCAATCCTTTCAATATCGGCTGATCTGCGAAAAATGGCTCTTATTATTATTCTTATCAAAGCCGGTCTGTCGCTTGACTTAAAAGACCTGAAAAAGCCGGACGAAGTGCTATTCTCATGTCCTTCATTCCGGCTTCCTGTGAAATCATCAGTTATATTCTGCTTGCCCCTGTAATTCTTGGAATTAACCACGTCGAAGCTGCTGTGATGGGCGCGGTTCTCGCCGCTGTTTCTCCTGCGGTTGTCGTTCCACGAATGGTAATGCTGATTGAGAAACACTACGGAACTGACAAAGCGATTCCGCAGATGATACTGTCTGGGGCTTCATGCGATGACATATTTGTAATAGTGTTGTTCACTACATTTTTAAATGTGGCACAGGGCGGCAGGGCTAATGTTATGGATTTCGTAAATATTCCTGTGTCTATTATACTCGGCATAATACTTGGCATAGTGACCGGTCTGGGACTGTACCTGTTCTTTGAAACATCATACGCCCGCAAACATACCGTAAGAAACAGCATGAAGGTTATCATCGTGCTTGGCTTCTCTTTCCTTCTTATTGCAATTGAGGGCTGGCTTGAAGGAAAAGTGTCTGTTTCAGGGCTGCTTGCTGTTGTCGCTATGGCATGTACTCTTAAGTTTAAATGTGTCCCCGCCGTATCAGCCCGTCTGTCCGAAAAATTTGGCAAGCTGTGGCTCGCTGCTGAAGTAATATTGTTCGTGCTTGTCGGCGCGGCTGTCGATATCCGCTACACACTGAAAGCCGGACTTCCAGCCTTGCTTATGATTCTCGCCGCACTTGTTTTCAGAGCTGCCGGAGTGCTTCTCTGCACCGTAAAAACAAACCTTACATGGAAGGAACGCCTTTTCTGTGTAATTGCCTATCTTCCTAAAGCAACCGTTCAGGCAGCCATCGGCTCAGTTCCTTTAGCCGCCGGACTCGCCTGCGGACAGATAGTGCTTTCCGTAGCTGTGCTCGCAATCATAGTTACCGCTCCGCTTGGCGCACTTGGAATTGACTGTTCTTATAAGAGACTGCTGACGGAGGACAAAACCCACTAAAAGCCATTATACACTCAATATAGTAGGTCATTTCCATAGTTTATACATATACTTTCTGGCTCATAACCTACTATATTGTTAAATTAGCATATTTTCGTATGTCTTTTTCCCCACATTTCACTAACAACTGTAAGCAATTTGCGAGCGAAAGACCTACTAAACATATCTTCCTTGATTGATTAGTAGGTCTTATCACTTAAACAACTTATAATATTCTCCGCAGAAACCTACTAAACCAACAACTTGCTCTATATTAGTAGGCTTCATGTACCTGTGTATAGTCAGATTCGCGCAGCATATTCAACAAAACATTTTAATTAATCATATATCTTATCAAATATTCCACCATCAGAGAAAAACTTCTGTGTAGCCGCTTCCCAGCCGCCAAAATACCCGATATCCGCCATGTCAATGTCGCTGACAATCCATTTACCATCGTATGGAATCTCTTTAATATTTCTTGCGTCACTTGAAGATTCATATTCCTTCTGGATATCCTTATTTACAGGACGGTAGAAATTCTGTGCCTCAAGCCTCTGTGCGCCATCAGTGTACAGGAAAGAAAGATAGGCGTCTGCCAGTTCCTCAGTCCCATTCATCTGTGTGACCTCGTCAACCTTCGCAACCGTCGGCTGGCACAATACAGATGCGGACGGAACAACAATCTCATACTCGCCCGGATATTCCTGTAATGCGAAAAATGCTTCATTTTCCCATGCAATCAGAACATCCCCCTGTCCATTCTCTGCAAATGTGGTAGAAGAGCCTCTGGCTCCTGAATCAAGCACTGCCACATTCTTGTAAAGCTTGGTAACACTTGCCTGAACCTGTTCCTCAGTCTGTCCCTGCTTCTTAAAATAATACCATGCCGCAAGGAAATTCCATCTGGCTCCTCCGGAAGTCTTAGGATTAGGGGTAATAACCTTAACCCCCTGTCATTAAGAAGGTCATCCCAGTCCTTAATATTCTTAGGATTGCCCTTTCTTACAAGAAAGACAATCGTAGAAGTGTAAGGCGAGCTGTCATCAGAATAATCATTGATATACCCATCATCAATCAGACCTTCGTCCCTTATAACATTAACATCTCCCTCAAGAGCAAGCGTGACAACATCAGCACCAAGACCATTAGCAACCTCAAGTGCCTGCTTTCCAGAACCGCCATGAGACTGGATAACCTCAACCTTCTCACCAGTCTTACCATACCAGTAATCCTCAAAAAGCTTGTTATACTCCTTATAAAACTCTCTTGTAGCATCATAAGAAACATTAACAAGTTCCGTCTTCTTCTGTCCACAGCCAGAAAGTCCAATAAAAGTCAGGCTGAAAATCATACCTAAACATATTAACTTTTAAAAAATCCATATTTTTTCATCTATACCTGACTCCCACATAAATATATTCCTAAACTAGGCAAAGCAGCGAAGCAAGCTTTGCCAAACCCAAGTAAAGCAGCGAAGCGCCCTTTACCGCACGTCTGCCAACACTTCCAACCCCGAAGTAACCCCACGCAGCGGGAAAGAACCCCAGCAGCACTAAACTTATAAAGCAACGCAGGTGCTTTGGAGCCGCCGGCACTTAGCTCGTCAGGACAGCCTCACAAAGTGAGGCAAATCCTGACAAGCTTAGTACCGCTGCGAGCGACAAGCAGCGAAAGCGTGCCTGCGTTGCTTTGTAAGTTCTAGTGCAGCGTCCGTTCTTCACCCAGCCTACGCATTCTTCTTAATAAACTCAGCCACATCCACAGTAGTGGCGTCAACCTCAGACTACCAGCCTGCAAGCACTTCTGCGCCGTCAATCTTAATATCAGCTGCCTTACTAAGTGCAAGAATAACAACAATACCTGCATTTACAAGGTGAGTCACCACATTTGTATAATCCTCGCCTTCTGCCGGAACATACAGATATACATGCTTGCTGTCAAGAAGAAGCTCCTTCTCAACCTTCTTTAAGAAATCAACATTAATCTTGTCTGAAAGAACTGTCTCTACAACAATAGGCTTCTGGTTGTTAAGCTCCGCTCTGAAAGCTGCGTCAACTTCCTTAACATCATTTGCTGCCTCATTAACTTCACGGACAACGCCGCAGGCACTAGTCATATTAGTAACACGGTCTATGAGGATAAGCTCCCCCATAGTCTTGTGAAGGTCAAATTCATCAACAACAATTACATCCGCAAGAGAAATCTTGCATACAGCGATTTCATTTTTATCTTAAGAAGAGTTGCTGGCTTCTCCTCACCTGTATTAACATCAATAGTATTGACAATCTCAGTAACAACGCCTGGAATTAGTCTTGTTCCAAGCTTTACAAAGAAGTTCTTGTTATTAGTAAGAACATCATCGTCCATCCAGAGAATTGTAGCTGTTATCTCTGTTGCAAGCTTAAGGTCTGCTCCTGCTGCAAGAACTGAACCTCTTGAGACATCAACCTCGCGGTCTAACTGGATAGTAACCGGCTGGCCGATAGAAGCAGTCTGGGCTTCCTTGTCACCCACATGGATACTCTTTACATGAACATGCTCCTTAGTTGGAAGAGTGATAATCTCGTCACCAACAGATACGCTTCCTGCCTCAATCTGACCCTGGAATCCACGGAATGTGTGATTTGGACGGCATACTCTCTGAACAGGCATGTAGAAGCCCTTTTCTTCCTCAGTATCATCAACATCAACTTGCTCAAGATAAGGAAGAAGTGCCTGACCCTTATACCAAGGAATATTTTCAGACTTAGTTGTTACATTGTCACCCTCAGTTGCCGAAACAGGGATAACAACTACATCTGCAAGTGAAAGCTCCTTAGTAAGCTCTGCTATCTGCGCATTAATCTCGTTGAAACGCTTCTCGCTATAACCAACAAGGTCCATCTTATTTACTGCAAATACGAAATATTTAATTCCCATAAGGGCACATATTCTTGCGTGTCTTTTAGTCTGCACAAGAACACCCTGCTTAGCATCAATAAGAATTATTGCAAGGTCAGCAAATGAAGCACCAACCGCCATATTTCTTGTATATTCTTCGTGACCTGGTGTATCAGCTACAATAAAGCTTCTCTTATCTGTTGTAAAATAACGATACGCAACATCAATGGTGATTCCCTGCTCACGTTCTGCCATCAGACCATCAAGAAGAAGTGAATAATCAATCTTACCTTCACGGCTTCCGACCTTGGAATCAAGCTCTAACGCCTTCTCCTGATCTGCATACAATAACTTTGAATCATATAAAATATGTCCGATCAGTGTAGATTTTCCATCATCAACACTACCGCATGTAATAAATTTCAGTAAACCTTTCATTCTAGAAGTACCCCTCTCTCTTTCTTCTTTCCATGCTTCCTGCTTCCTCATGGTCGATAACACGGCTTGTTCTCTCTGATTCAACCGCACTTAAAGTCTCTTCGATAATCTCGTCAAGAGTTTCTGCGTCTGACTCAACACCGCCTGTAAGTGGATAACAGCCAAGAGTTCTGAATCTTACCTTCTTCATCTGTGGCTTTTCGCCTGGAAGAAGTCTCATTCTGTCATCATCAACCATGATGATATTGCCGTCACGGTATACAACAGGTCTTTCTGCTGCAAAATAAAGAGGTACAATATCAATCTTTTCTCTCTGGATGTACTGCCAGATATCCTTTTCCGTCCAGTTAGAGATAGGGAAAACTCTCATACTCTCGCCCTTGTGAATCTTAGTGTTGTAAAGCTTCCACATTTCCGGACGCTGGTTCTTCGGATCCCAAGCCTGTGCTGTATTTCTGAAAGAGAAAATTCTCTCCTTAGCTCTTGATTTCTCCTCGTCTCTTCGTCCACCGCCAAATGCTGCTGTAAAGCCATATTTGTTAAGTGCCTGTTTAAGAGCCTGAGTCTTCATGATATCAGTGTAAGCTGAGCCGTGGTCAAATGGATTAATTCCCTGCTTAACACCCTCTTCGTTAGTGTAAGTAAGCATCTCGATTCCAAGCTTCTTGGCTGTTTCATCTCTGAACTTAATCATTTCCTTAAACTTCCATGTTGTGTCAACATGAAGAAATGGAAATGGTGGCTTCTCCGGATAGAATGCTTTCATTGCAAGATGAAGCATTACTGAACTATCCTTTCCTATAGAATACAGCATTACCGGCTTTTCGCATTCTGCTGCAACTTCCCTTATAATATATATCGCCTCTGCTTCGAGTGCGTCCAAATGTGATAAATTACCCATGATATTCCTCCCTAATATTTATTAGATTCCTGTCTGTTGACCTCAAGCGTCTTAACTGTTCCATCCGGCGAAGTCACCGTCCATGTATTGATGCTTCCATTCTGTCTGAACGAAAGAGTGCTTCCCTTGCCACCGACATCAGCACCCAGAAAGAAATTAATTGCCTCAAAACAACATTCTTTAAGACATGATGTGCAGCCCCAGCAGTCCTTGACATGCTTTATAAATGCTTTTCCATCAGTATCTTTCTTGATAAGGTTGCCGGGACAGGCTTCAACGCACTTCCCGCAGCCAACGCATTTTAACTTATTTATCTGAATGCTCATAGCTGTCGCCTCCTCTCACAAGGTCTCTTATGATTATCTTAATCTCGCCATTCTCCTTGCGGGAGTTGACATATTTTAACCAGTCATCACTCTTAGCCGGATAATCCATATTCTCCGCAAAGCTGTGCCAACGGGTTTCTTTTCTTGCTTTCAAATGTGCTATAACACTTCTGCACACCGTAAGTCTTTCTCTTATCTCATAGATTCTAAGCAAGTCATCTGCATCCTGTGCCGCAAGATTATCAATGCTCTGCTCTAAGAATTTAATCTTCTCATCTGCAAGCTCAAGTCTTGCTTCATTGTATTGATAATCAGTGCTTATGCCACCTGCGTACTGGTCCATAATCTTCTGCATTGCTTCCTCAGTCTGCTCGATATCAACCAGTCCCTGCTTATTATTAAGAAATCTCTCATACTCGCTCTTCTTTGCAAATGCGTTCTCAGACAATTCTGAATCTGCCACCTCATTTACAACAAAGCCCTTTCCTGAGCCTTCAAGCCTTTCAGCTATCGCCTGTGCTGCAATCTCGCCTTCTGCCAGAGCTCCTGTTACATATTTCTGAGGACATCCGCCTGCCACATCACCGGCTGCATAAAGTCCGTGGATGGTAGTCTCTCGGTTATTGTCAACCCAGTAACCACTCGCCGTATGGCCTCCGACTATGTATGGCTCTGTTCCTTCTATCTCAACATTTTCCTCAGAAGGACCGCCCGCCGCCTCAAGCCACTTAAGTGTCTGGCTCGGTGCCATGTTAAGATATGCTTTGTAAAGGTCTTCTTCCTGCTCCTTGCTTATTCCCTTAGTTCCAAGATAGCAAGGACCTCTGCCCTCTCGGTTCTCAGTAACTGTTCCGTAAAGTCTCTGTGAAGTTGTAAGACCATATTTGTTCTCATACACTTCGCCGTTGGAATTAAGCTGCTTTGCCGGAACGCCCTGTGCGATAGTTCCTGTCGGAGCAATCGTATCTTTACATCTTAAAGCAATGAATCTCATCTCAAATGTGGTCATCTCCGCACCTGCATTGATTCCCATTGCATATCCGGCTCCTGTATTGAACGGTGGATACCACATTTTATGTCTTGAAAATCCAGGATTGTTAGGTCTGTAAAGGCCTGCCGCTCCGCCAGTAGCCACAAGAACTGCCTTCGCATTTATCTCATAGAACACTGCATCGTTGACATCAAATCCGTATGCACCTTTAATCTCGTTATTCTCTACTATGAAATCTGTTATATTCAGGTGATTGATTACCGTTACATTGTCCTGCTCCTTAACTGCGTCCGCCAGTATCGGCTTGATATTCTCTCCATTGATCTTAATATTGCGGTTTCCTCTCGCAACATAATCTCCATTCTCATCTTTAAGGATTACAAGTCCTAAGTCCTCCATTACCTTAGTGACATGATTAAGTCTTTCCGACATTGAAAGAAGCAGATCCTCTCTTACTATTCCATCTGCGTCATTCTTACAATAATCAACATAATCCTGTGGAACTCTGCCTTTAGTGATATAAGCATTGATTGCATTAACGCCTGCCGCAAGACATCCGCTTCGTACAATGTTCGCCTTCTCAACAATCAGTACATCAAGGTCTTTCTTCTTTCCAAGCGTAATACCTGCAAAACACCCTGCCGTTCCGCCACCTATAATAAGTACATCTGTGTCAATAATTCTATTCTTCAACCTCCATGTACCTCCTTGCAAAATCTAATTCCATATAAACATAGTATCTTGGTATGTAAGTCATTATATTCTCAATTTTCTATTTGTCAATAGGGTTTTTGCAGATTCTTGTTATTTGAATTGTGGGGAGCTGGGTATTGGCTGGGTGCCTACTAATCTCCCTCTTTTCTCAACTTTAGTAGGTCTTTCCCAACTATTTCCTTCCCATCCGCTCATCTTCTTGCTAGAATTTGCCTACTAATTTACCATTTTCCTCAACTTTAGTAGGTCTTTCCCAACTATTTCCTTCCCATCCGCACCCCTTCTTACTTGATTTCACCTACTAATCTGCCGCTTACGCTCTCTTTAGTAGGTCTTTCCAGGCTCTTCTCCTCTCTCTTGTTCTTTATCTTGCTTGATTTCACCTACTAATCTTCCACTTCCCTTAGCTTTAGTAGGTCATCCCCAAAAAAAGAACTTGATTTTATACGAAAAATATATACATAATAAAGCGAAGCAAATATAACACTTAAACATTTGTATACACCATGTCAAAATGGTTATTATATATGTAATGACTAATATACGGCTGTCACCTACACAGCAGCAGATGACAGCCGTATATCCCCATTCTCAAGGAGGCTTTATGATAATAGATTTCCATACACATACATTTCCAGATGAACTTGCTGACAGAGCAGTTGGCACATTAGCCCACAGCGGAGGAATACACAATTATCTTGATGGCAGAGTACATTCTCTTACAGATTCAATGAAAAAAGCTGGAATTGATTACTCCGTACTGCTTCCCGTGGCAACCAAGCCTAATCAGTGCGACACAATCAATACACTTGCTTTAAAGACTAATGAAACAAGTAAGACAACCGGGCTAATTTCATTTGGGGCAATACACCCGGCTTGTGAGAATTTCAGAGAAATATTAAACTGGCTTTCCAACAATGGTTTCAAAGGCATCAAGCTTCACCCGGTTTTCCAGAAAACCAATATAGATGATATGCAGTCATTAAGGCTTATCGAATATGCATCAGCACTCGGGCTTATAATACTTATACATGCAGGCTTCGATGTGAGTTTTCCGGGCTGCGACGAGTCAAGCGTAGACAGGCTTACGACAATGATTCAGGAAGTAAAACCTGAAAAACTCGTCCTTGCACACATGGGTGGCTGGGGACAATGGAACGAAGTTTCCTCCATATTAGAGGAAGATTACATGAAAATGTATATCTCGATACATCATCATGCATCAAGAAGCTCAATCACAACACAAGCCTTCCAATAGAAAAAATTCAAGAAAATGGTCAACATTCACGGTGCAGACCACATATTATTCGGCTCTGACAGCCCGTGGGACGACCAGAAAGACGCAGTAGATTTAATAAAAGAGTGTGGATTTTCAGAAAAAGATACCGATGCAATACTGGGTAAAATGCGGTTACACTCCTTAATCTATAATTCAATCAGAAAGTTTTGCGGTTATAACCTAAAAATTTTTACAGTTTATTTTTTCGACAACGCACATATTCACCAAACATAAATCAAGCAGGCTGTCCCACATAACAGCCTGCTTACAATTTAACCACCAATATAATCATCCCCACCACATGCACAACAAGCATAGCAGGAACCGTATACTTAAAATACCACTTTTTGTCTTATGCCTGAACATCTGCATTGCAATAAAAGCTCCAAGCGAACCGCCGATTAGTGCTGTAATAAGAAGAGTCGCCTCCCTTATGCGCCATTTGTTGTGTATCGCTTTCCACTTATCAATTCCCTACAAAGCAAATGTTACTACATTAATAATCAATAAATATATTCCTATAATCTTAAGCATTACTTTTCTTTAAATGCATAATCCCAAGTCTTAGCATTGCCTAACTTATTCTGCACAATCGACATCTGCCATTTTGCATCATCTTTATCCGTGCTGTCCTTAACAGTATAATATGGCGACTTTCCGCTATCCGACATATAGATTATGACGCTGTCTCCTTTCGCATCTGGTGTATCCATTGTACCATAGAATACGTAAGATGCATACGAATATTCCGTATCAATGCTCTTGCTGCTAATATACTGCGTATTCTCCTTCGGCTTATGCTCTTCGACATACATTTCGCGCTTCTCAATCACAACTTCCGGATACTTAGTCTTAAGAAATTCTTCCGCTTCCTGTGCCGTTTCCTGAGACACCTTTGCTGTGCGATTCTCCTGAACCTTAGACATTACTGGCTTGATAAGCAGTATTACTGCAATTACCACAACAATGAATACTGCAAATGCAATAGCAAGAGTCACCCTTTTCTTAACAACATTTTTATCATCCATAAATCTCGCCCTCCTTTTTCAATGTCTCTTATTAAAAATGTGCTTCTTTATTTACCACAATTATATAACACGAAACTTACATCCAGCTTACATTCACATATAATATACATTTGTACTTGCCAATCTCATGATAATCTGCTAAACTACACAGGCTGTGTTATGACACAGTAACAAATCGTGTGTTCGAGACCTTCCACACGCAAAACAAAACTAAAGGAGATAATTGAATATGAAGAAAAAAGGAATGAGTGTGAAATTCATCACACAGGCCGCTGTTATCGCAGCAATCTATGTCGTACTTGTAGTAATCTTTAACTACATCAGTTTCGGACCAGTGCAGTTTCGAATTGCGGAGGCACTCACAATACTGCCTTACTTTACACCTGCAGCAATCCCTGGATTATTTGTTGGCTGTATAATTGCTAACATCCTTGGTGGCGCAATTGTATAGGATGTAGTATTTGGAAGCATTGCAACACTTATCGGCGCAATCGGAACATACCTGTTAAGAAAGCATAAGTGGCTTGCACCAGTTCCACCAATTGTTGCTAACACAATCATTGTACCATTCGTACTTAAGTTTGCTTACGGCTCAGAGGGCATGTTTGCAATGTTCTTCGTTACAGTTGGTGCTGGCGAGATAATCGTATGCGGAATCATCGGCATGATACTTTTATATGCACTTACACCGGTAAGACATGTAATATTCGGTGATGCGGAATAATTCACACAACACATAAAACACAAGGCAGAAGAACTACCTGAGAAATTCAGGTAAATCTTCTGCCTTTTTCAATATCCTTATTCACCCTTTCACCATATACTCACATTTCCCATCACAGCCGCAATCACAATCACCGCAGCCATAAGAAGCACAGACACAACCCTTCCGCGCACCTCAGAAAAACGGCTGCACAGTACATATGTAACTGCAAATGTAATGAGCATTGCAATCAGCCTTACAATCAGTCGGATTATCATAAATGTTCCAACAGTAATATAAAACCCGCAATCCCTCATAAATGTGAGACTCATAAGCGGTGCGTCCGTGTACGGCATGCCATAATAGCTTCGCAAATGTATCATATCAATTCCATACACAAGAACATACAGGACTATGCACAACACTAAAGATGCCACAATCCGCTTAACCTTAACAGTGTTCTTTCCGCTTGCAGCATTGACAATATATTTAGTTCCTGTGCTTGTCTCAATTCCGATATTCTCAGAAACAATAAGCACAACAGACACAAGCAGAGCCATAAGAAGAACAGTCTCTCTTGCCTTTCCGTACTTGCCAAATATCTCCTCATATCCCCTGTCTGACATCATGTAACCATCAATACCAGTCTCTTCCTTAAGATTCTCAAGATATTCCTGCTTCTGCTCAAATTCCCTCACCGCAGCATAACGCGACGCATATATAGACACAGTCGAATTAATCTGCGATAACTCGTCAATTCCAATCTCACCATTCTCATACTGTTCAGAAGCTTCCATACTTTTCTGGACAGCCTGCATATAATCAGCTCTGCGCTCATCAATCAGGGCGGATATCTGCGAATAATCAGCACCGCCCTTTTCAAGATATATCCTGTCACGCTCTCTGGAGTTGTCCGAGAAAGCCATCTTTCCATAACTGATAAAATACATAACAACCAGCAGAAGCACCACAATAACCGTAAATCCCCTGCTTGTCACAAGCAGCTTGTGAAGCTCCTTGAATACAACAGGCACATTTGCAAAAATATGCTGATATCCGGCATACAGCTTATCAGTAAGCCGTGTCAGCACATTTTTACCCTGACTCGGACGCATAAACACAGTTCCCACTACCGCAACTGCCACGGACACAACAAGAATCACCATAAGCGCCCAGAACATAATAGCCGACTCAGATATGACAAAGCTTCCCCTTCCGCGGTTCGCATATGTGCTGATGACCGCGTTGACCTTCATAAGACGCACAATATTAATCTGTTTAAATGCACTGTAGATGCTGTGAAGTCCTATCCTGTAATACATAAGCACTTCCAGCCCCACAACTACTCCAGTCAGAATAAGCGCATGATTTCGCTTCCTGTTGACAACGAATACAGTCCATAATGCCACGCTAAGAACCACTACCGCCAGCGCACTGTATACATAATTGTATAGCACGAACCCAATCTGGCTCATCGGCATAGCAAATCTTTCAAATGCCTGTATAGACTGAACCGGCGCATTGAGCGCACCTGCTCCGCCGTATAACAGCAGCGCTGCTGCAAATGTTGTAAAATACAGACCCGCTGTTATAACCACGCCAGAGCCTGCGATAATAAACAGTCTGTGTAACGCAAGCCGAAGCCTTCCGCTTCCTGCCGAATGTACAATCCCCCACATTCCATTATCACGCTCACCCGACAGACCATATATTATGAAAACCATCATAATCAGCGCGAAGTAAAATGTGTAATAATAATTCACAAAACTGCCTGCTGCTTTATTATTAACAAGATAAAGCGATACATCAGCTACTTTTTCAAAATCCTTGCCAGTCTTTACAATATTATTATATGTAAAGCTGTTCTTATCTGAAAATATAGAGAAAGTCATAAGCTGCTGTGCATTAGTCTGAATCTGCTTCATGTCTTCAGGATACTTCTTTATATATTCCAACTGGCTTTCTATATCCCTTAATACCGTCAGAAACAGAAGCTGCTCACTCTCAGACAGTGCCTTATATTTCCCCAAAACTTCGGTCTCCGCACCAGCCTGTACCTCGGATTCCGCCACAGTCCCCTGCTTATCAGCCTTCCTGTAACTTAATATCCTCTTTATATCCGAATCCACCGCATTTATCGCAACCTCAATATCATAATTGCCATAGTAATCAACACACCACTGCCGCTGCGCGGTTTCAAACCTTAATTCCTTAATCCCTGCGCCCTTTGTCTGCTGATACACATACAACGATACATTAATAATAAGTAATGCGATAAAGCCAATGACAACTTTCCTGTTAATCAGTCTCCTAAACTCGTTCATATTCCGCCCCTCACTGTGTAAGCCCACTTCAAAATCACTTAACAGGAACTATCTCCACACTGCTGCTAATATTGCTCTTATCAATATACGACAGCTTATTAGAGTAGCCTATGAACAGGTACTTGTCGTCGCCGTAGTACAGATTACTCATTTTCCTTCTGTCGAGTTCTATAGTATTGACAAGTGTTCCGTCTGGATTGAGTACAAATATTTTTCATCAATAAAATTAGTAATCTGGGTTGCACTTCCTGCACCACCGTTACACATATATATGTACTTTCCATCATATGACAAGGCTGCCATTACTATTGAATCATCAGCCTTATACAACAGTTTGCCATCATTTTCATTAAGCTTTCTTGAATAAAGCCCCTTATCTATCACGAAATAGTACAGAATTCCATTGTCTGTATCAACATAATAATCAGATATATTCTTATCAGATACCAGTTCTGCGCTGCCTGTGGCATAATCATAACAATAAAGCTTGTAATTAACGTCTGCCGTTAATGTTTCTTTATCAATTGAATTATGATTTATCAGGAAAAACAGCTTATCACCGAAGCTTCTTGCCTCGTTAATAGCGTTATTTGCTCCCTCATATGAGAACACTTCACTTGTCTTTCCATTTGCAAGTTCTGCCTTTACAATCACTACTTTATCAGTATCTTTGCTCTCAACTGCCCCCATGTGTCCAATTCTGTCATATGCATATACACAATCATCATGGAATACTAAAGACACTGTTCCATCATCACTGGCAAACAGATCTGCAACATCCTCTCTGCTGCTTCCATCTTTCGCAATTCTTTCTAACTTAGCCATACCGCCTTCCACTTTAACAACATATAGACTTCCCTTATAGTAATGAAGCGGAGAATTGTCGTAACTGCTGTCTAATACTGCATTACAATCTGATGAATTATGCTTACATTCAGCTTTGGCACACACTGGAATAATCTTATGTGTACTGTCATCAAGATACATAAGCATTGTAGTCGAATCAGTATCACTCCAGTCCAGATAATAATATCCCGACTCCGCTTTAGCCACACGATGTCCGTCAGTTCTCCAGCTGCTCATCTCGTCTGACTCTGTTGCATTGCCGACATTAATTGTTTTGTCTGATTTCCCTCTTCTCATCCCCAGAACTACTGCCACCACGATTCCAACAACTACAACTGCTGCAATAATACCTATAATAACCTTTTTCTTACCCTTCATATGAGACACCACCCTTCTTCAATTCATAACTATAATTATAGCTTTTAGTTATCTATTAAAAGACATATTGAACGAAATAACATAAATACTGCTTAAAATGCATCATTTTGATTAATTATCCTGTAATCTCACCACACAGACTATTACCCTAAGCGGTGGGTACTCTTACCGCTTTCCAAAGTTACCAGGTAAACCTACTATTTCATCAATTTTCACAATCTGGTAGGTCTTTTTTTACATTGTAAGTTGGATTATGATGCTTCTTTCCATCTTAAATGCCTACTAAATCTGTCACATCTCACACTTTAGTAGGTCTTTTTCTGATATATCTGTAATATTAGTCGCATCTCGTCAGCTAAAAAGCCTACTATTCTCGCATAAATCACAACTTTAGTAGGCAATTTTCTTTAGCCACTTTAATTCCCATCAAAATTTCTTTTCAAAAGACCTACTATTTCATCTCATTTAGCAACATTAGTAGGCTTTTTACCAACTACTCAAGCAATTTCCTGTCAGAACACTTAACTTATACATTATTTGCCTCTCCACAAATAATAAATTCTTTCCTTTCATCAATAAATTTAGAGTATATTAATTAACTTCCGCCTTTTTAAACTCATAATTTCCCAGAATATCCTTTTTATCTATATATACAAGTTCTCCTCCCGTTTTTGCAAAAACATATATCTGTCATCTCCAAAATATGCTGTTCCTGAATTCTTGTCGAGTGCAATTGTATTAACAACCGTTCCATCAGTTTTCAGAACGAATATTTTTCTTTCTATCTTCCTGCTGTAATCAGTCGCACTTCCAGCCCCACCATTAGACATGTATAGATAATTTCCATCATATGACATTGTGGCACGTACTATTGTTTCATCTACTTTATACAGCAATGTTGACTCTGTATCGTTAAGTTTTCTTGAATACAGACCTTTTCCAATTACAAAATAGAACAATATCCCATTATCTTCATCTACATAATAATCCGATATATTCTTATCTGAAATCATACTTGCCTCTCCTGTATTATAATCATAACAATACAGCAGAAATGATTCATTAATCTCATGTTTATCTCTGTCTAACGAATAAGTGAATATCTTAAAAATAATTTATCCCCAAAACTTCTTGCTCCTGATATAGCAGCATTTTTTGCCTTCATATGAAAATGCTTCTTCTGATTGTCCAGTCTTTAAATCTATCTTTTAATAACTTCTTTTCCGACTTCATCACTTGCTGTATGTCCCAGATGATCATAAGCATATATGCAGTCACCATGAAAAACCATTGATATTGATGTAACACCATCATTAGCAAACAATTCTGCCACATCTTCCCTCTTGCTTCCATCTTTCTGTATTCTTACAACCTTCGCCATACCTGCATCAACTCTTACCATATATATGTATCCTTTATAATAATAGACAGGTGTCGAAAGATAATCCATTGAATAAAATGCATTACAATCAGAGCTGTCATGTGTACAATCAGGCTTTGCACATACAGCTATAGACTTCTTTGCAGTATCATCAAAATATCTCAAAGTAGTTCCATCAATATCATATGTGAGATAATAATAACCATCCTCTGATTTGGCAATTCCGTGAATATCCGGATTCCAATAGCTCTGTTCATCTGTTTCTTCGCTGCTCTTGCCTAAGTTTATTGACTTTTCCTTCTTTCCCCTCACCATTACCAAAGCAACGGATAATGCAGCCACACAGATTACAGCCACAATAATTATCATAAATAATTTCTTTTTTGACATAAAAAGCACCTCCCCCAATTTATGATCATAATTATAGTACTTTTAATTATATATTAAAAAACATATTGAACGAAATAACATAAATACTGCTTAAAATGCATTATTTTGATTAATTATCCTGTCATCTCACCACACAGCCTATTACCCTAAGCGGTGGGTACTCTTACCGCTTTCCAAAGTTACCCGATAAACCTACTATTTCACCAATTTCCACAATCTGGTAGGTCTTTTTCTGACACGTCTGTACTATTAGTCGCATCTTTTCAGCCAAAAACCTACTATTCTCGCATAAATCACAACTTTAGTAGGCAATTTTCTTTAGCTGCCTTAATTCCCATCAAAATTTCTTCTCAAAAGACCTACTATTTCATAACATTGAGCAACATTAGTAGGCTTTTCACCAAATTATGCACTGGTTTCATATGCTATTTGACACTGCCCCAACAATAACATATACGAAAAATGTGCCTAAAAAAGTTTTAATTATCCCCAACAATCTTTCCATCGCTTATAGTAATTATCCTGTTCGTCATCTTAGCAATCCCCTCATCGTGGGTTACTATAATGACAGTCTTTCCCGACTTGTTGATTTCCTTAAGAAGCTCTAACACCTCATGTCCTGTCTTCTGGTCAAGCGCTCCTGTCGGTTCATCGGCAAGTATGATATCTGCATTAGTAACCAATGCTCTTGCTATCGCAACTCTCTGCTGCTGTCCGCCTGACATCTTTCCCGGAAGCTTGTTTCTTTCCGATAATATTCCAAGATGTTCCATCTGTTTTAATATAATTCTCTTTCTTTCCTTGCGCTTAACATTGGCTGCAAGAAGCGGAAGCTCTATATTCTCATATGCCGTATAATAATCCATCAGTGCAAAATGCTGGAACACATACCCGATCTTTTCCTTACGCAGCTTATGTACCTGTGAACGGCTTGCCACTGTCACCTCGGTATTATCAAGGAAATACTTTCCTGCTGTAGGTGTATCCATGCAGCCGATAATCTTAAGAAGCGTACTCTTTCCGCTTCCTGACGCTCCCATGACTGCAACGAATTCTCCGTCCTCTATCTTAAGACTTACATCATCAAGCGCCTTAGTATCATCAACCTTTTCATTGTATATCTTTGTAATATTCTCTAATCTTATCATTCCATATCCTCCAATGTAACAGCCGGGTTCATCTTCATTATCCTGTATACAGGAACAATTATTGTACACACAAGAGCCGTAAGGTTAATAAACAGTACAGACGCTATAAGCCTTAAGTTCCAGCTTATCGTATACAGCTTTATTCCAAGAACTCCCACTGCAAACAGATGAACCAGAACATATATGACAAGCGATGCCACACCAAGTATAAGAATATCCCTTGCAATTCCTCCGATTAATCTTAACTGCCCGAAGCCATAAGTCCTCTTTATTGCAAATTCCTTATTTCTTTCTATAATCCAGAATTCAGACATAAGCATACAGTTAAGAATACAGAAAATATACACGACTTTATTTATCTTGATATTCTCTTTCTGGAGAGTTTTTTCAACTGTACTCTGTCCGTTTCCTGATACTGAACGGCTCTCAATTGCACAATTAATATCCGCTCCGTATACATTGTTATATACCTTTTCATATGTATCATTAAGTTCAGTTGTATTACTATCAATCATAATTGTGTATTCCTTCAGCTCATTGACAGATTTTCTTACATTATCTCCAAGACATCTGTTATCGAACACAATCATGTTGTCAGAATAATCAGAGCCTTCATTGCCGATTATACCTGTAACCTCATATGTTTCATTCTCAAATGTTACATAATGCTTTCCGTTTTCTTCATACGCATATCTGTACTGTGACCTTCCGAGAGCTACGAGTCTCTTTCCATAATCTTCTTCTGATGTTCCGGGAATCCTTCCACTCTCCATCACATATGGCAGTTCTTCGTTCACTGCCAGTATAATCTCCGGTGCAACAGTGGAAGATTTTCTTTCCGTATAATATAATCCTACCTTCTTTGCCCTTATATTGCCTTCTGTAACTCCGTCCGTACATGCCGATAAAATGTCCGATTTATTCAATGATACAACTGACATCTCTATACGGTTCTTATACAGTGCAGCAAGCCTGTCCGCTTCCTTCTGGTATGCCTTGTTATATATTCCCAGTGCCCCGAATATCGTAACGTACATTATAAGCTGTCCTATTATGAAAAAAGCATGCTGTAAGTCTGTATCTGAATACATTCTGTATGATTCTCTTTATTATATTCATACCTCACGCCACCTCATTTCTTCATAAGGTCGATAAGACCTTTTCCATGCAGATACACAACAGGTACTATGCACGATATGACTGTCATAATCACAGCCTCTGCTGCAATAATAATAGGAACATATATGCAGTGTGCCATTATCTTTGCTGTATAATTTAACTCATTCCCATACTCACCTGCTGTCTGTACTATTATCTTTCCGAATGTCTCCCACTGACAGTACAGCCATGCAGCAAGTGCAGATACTATAATCAGTATCAGATTCTTAATCAGTATCATCGAATAGACAGCTTTTCTGCTGATTCCATTAATTATGAATATTGCATAACCTCTTCTGTTAATAAGACACTCAATAATCGTAACTGCTGATATCGCAACTATTGCTATAACATACAGAAGCACCGATGCTATAAATGTCTTGTCATTAGTTATTGAATTGTCTTTAACATCCTTATCAAGCTGCTCTCCTTCATTAATAATAGATGCCCTTATCCCTTTCTCAGCCTGATAATCCATAAGCTTACTCTTTATTACATCATTGTCTTTATAATCTGCGACATAATAGACAGGTGTCGTGTATTCCAGACTCTCTCCCCAGTCATACTTAGATGTATCCTTTGTTACCACAAGTCCACTCTCCGACAGATCCGGTTTCTCAAGTGTTATGGTCTCATTAACAAGCCATTGTGCGTCGTCCTTAAGAAATCCCACAACTACACATTCTGATGCCATTGTCTGACACCTCTGTCCTATCTCATAGACTCCCTTATATGAACTTCCCAGCCACACAAGGTCATATCCTTCCCACTCTGCCTGCTTCTGTTCAATATCTGCCCTGCTTACTCCTGTATTACACATGTCAGCTATATCAGAATCACTTATTACAACATTTACATAACCATTATCAAACTGCACATCATTTTTATAATCAGTCCATATGCTGATATTTCTTCTATTGAAGCAAGTCCTTCTAGCATGTCACTCTGCTCAGCATGAACACTTTGTAGAAAATTTAATCTTATTAATATTATAGGGACTTATACTGTAAGCCTTCCGTTTTATTCCAGTCTCACATCTGTTCTTCGTATATGTATTCCATGTCCTGTCTGTCATATAGAAGGATATAACACATATGAACATAAGCATTATCGTTACAAATGCCCATTTTATATACTCCCTGTATATAATAATTAATTTATTAACCAGTTTCATCTATTGTATCCGCCCCCTTTGTCTCAATCCCATCTTCTATTCTATGAACTTAGCCTTATTGGCTTCCTTCCATGCGGCATATGCAGACTCCCCGCCTTCATCCATTACATATCCCATTCCTTCACTTATATAAAATGAATACTCACATGGAATATCTTCCATCTCAAGGACCATAAGAAACTGTTTATATCTGTTATCCTTATTAAACCCGGCATAATCCATATAGTATACATCTGTAGTCTTTATTTCCCTGTCCGCTATCAGGTCACACTCTGAATAGCCGTTGCTTCTAAAAGATTCAAGCATTTTAGTATTCTGATCCCTTGAATATCTGTCATCCGCTGAAAGATACTTATTCCACACCTCATGTGGTATGCCATATATACTCAGCTTAATATCCGGAACACTGTCAAAAAAGTCCTCGTATATTGCAAATGATATTGCCAGCACATCAATTACAGAAATCTCATGTAGTAATATTGCATCGTTTCCTCCGTCCCGATTTCCATCTTCGATTGTTTCTGGATCAGAAAACACCTCTGTTACTGTACAATTAAATTCCTCTACTTGCTTTTGCAATTCTTCACTATATTCACGATATGGCATACCAATACCAAATCCGTCTGCATTCTTTATTTTCATGCCATCGGGCTTATTAATCTTTTATGGATTTCATATAGATCCATATCTAAAGAGTAGGCATCATCTACATATTTAACGCCTCTTTTTTTTATGAGCTTCTGCAATATCCGGAAGATACAATTCCAAATCCCCAAACTGGATTTTCTTAAATTTCCCCACAGAAGTACTGTCAGAATCTGCACTTCCGCTTTCTAATCCCTTAGCTGATACCTGTGTAACATCCGGTTTAGCAAGCAGTTCGGAGCTTTCATCCGATACAACATCTTTGTTTCCAGAACATGCACTCACTGTAAACATAACTCCCAATAATGTTGCTGTTAATAATCCCCTTCTCATGTGTTCCCTCCAAACTTTTTAATACGACATTATACACACAATTTATTTTACTTTATACATTTAATTATAGCTGATTTCATGTTCTATCTGACACTATCAATACATATACACAATTAGTATCCGCCCCTTTGTCTCAATCCCCATCTTCTATTCTATAAACTTATCCTTATTATTCTCTTTCCACTTAGCATAATCCTGTGAATTACTTATGTTATAATTCATGTCATCATTGATGGCCACTGCATAATCAACCGGCATTTCATCAAATTCCGCAACTATGAATAACTGCTTGTATCTGTTATCCTTGTTATACTCACTGTAATCCATATAATATACACCGCTCTTATCAATTTCCCTGCTGGCAAGTTTATCACAGTCTGAATAATTATTTTCAGCCAGTGCTGACATCATGGCTTTACTATCATTATAAGAATATACATCGTCTTCTGGCAGATATTTATTCCACGTTGAATAACTCATTCCATACACATTTACTGTAAGATTAGGTATAGTTTCATAAAAGCTCTCATATAAAGCAAATGACACTGCCTGTACATCTACATGTTTGAACTCGTGCTTCATTTTTTTATTTCTATCAGGTTCTTCATCTATTGCATAACCTTCATTTACTTCTCTATATGCCTCTGCCACTCTTGTCTTAATCAACTCACTCTTTGATTCAGCCATTTCATCTCTTGTAATTTGCTTTTCTTCCGAATCAACCGCAAATTCTGGAAGAGCTGCTGCACAACAGCTTAATTGCGTATTACCTTCTACTGAAGAAGTTCCTTCTGGACGATTTATAGATTTATGTACATTTACATTTTCCGCAAAATACGCGTCATACAGATACTCCACGCCTCGTATTTTGTCACTTTTTATTATTGGAAAATATAATTCATATATTCCATACTGGATTTTCTCATATTTTCCTGTCTCATCTGTTCCTGAATCACCATTAGCACTTTCACTTTCTTTAGTTGATGCCTGTGTAACCTCTGGATTAGCAAGCAGTTCAGAACTTTCATCTGATGCAACATCTTTGTTTTCAGAACATGCACTCACTGTAAACACAGCTCCCAATAATGCCATAGTTAATAATAACTTTTTCATAGATGCCCTCCTTTAACAAACACGATTACAATCACTTTCCCTGACACACATATATACGAATCCTGTTAAAAAAAAGTTAGAAAATACGTTTCATTCCGCACAACAATTACTAATTTAATTATAAAAAAAAGCTATAACCAATGCAACTCAATTCTCACAATCTCTGTTACATTAATTATAGCTTTTTTATATTTTATCCTAGATAAATGTCACGAAATGACGAAAAAGTAGCATGAAATGCATTATTTTTCTTTACTATCCCCAACAATCCTAATATCCACTCGATATTATTCTCCACTTACCGCCTTCAGTTCGAGCAAGATACCAGCCATAACCTGTTTCCTCATCATCTACATCAAAGCCGGTATTTTCCACATCTTTCTCTTTCTTTGATGTATGAAAATCACTTTTGAAATATATAACCTCAGTAAAATCATCTGTCCAGCCATCTCTTTTGGCTAATTCATTTATCCATTTCAAAACACTATCTGAATTACTGGATTTATCACCTGCATAATAGACTTTATGAAGCTCAAATCCTTTCATATGCCTAATCTTTCTTTTTATTACCTTAATAGCTTCATCCATATCTTTTGTGTATAGATATCTGAAGTTCCATAGTCTATCTCTACTTTAGGCGTTGTTACTATCTTTGTTATTACAAAGCCTATTACTGCGGCAACACAAAGAACTACTATTACTATTATAGTTACTTTTTTTCTTTTTTGATTTTTCTTTATCCATATTAACCTCCTTATCCAAACACGCCCCACATTATTCATGCCACATTATTCTTTACTATCCCCAACAATCCTGCCATCACTGATAGTAATAATCCTATCCGTCATCTTAGCAATCCCTTCATCATGGGTTACTATAATGACAGTCTTTCCAGACTTATTAATCTCCTTAAGAAGCTCTAACACCTCATGTCCTGTCTTCTGGTCAAGCGCTCCTGTCGGTTCATCAGCAAGTATGATATCCGCATTAGTCACCAAAGCCCTTGCTATCGCAACTCTCTGCTGCTGTCCGCCTGACATCTTTCCCGGAAGCTTATCCTTTTCTGACAATATTCCAAGATGTTCCATCTGCTTTAATATAATTCTTTTTCTTTCCTTGCGTTTGACATTGGCTGCAAGAAGCGGAAGCTCTATATTCTCATATGCAGTATAGTAATCCATCAGTGCAAAATGCTGGAACACATACCCAATCTTTTCCTTGCGCAGCTTATGTACCTGTGAACGGCTTGCCGCAGTAACCTCAGTATCATCAAGAAAATACTTTCCTGCTGTAGGTGTATCCATGCAGCCTATAATCTTAAGAAGTGTACTCTTTCCACTTCCTGACGCTCCCATAACCGAAATGAATTCGCCGTCCTCTATCTTAAGACTTACATCATCAAGCGCCTTTGTATCATCAACTTTTTCATTGTATATCTTTGTAATATTTTCTAATCTTATCATTTAATATCTCACTCCGTTTTTCCTACAATATATAATGAATCCTTTCTCAGTATTTTAACAACCGGATATCCCATAAAAAAGCAATTGCAATTATTATTGCAGCAAACATCACCAGTACACCTGTTAAATTTATTTCTATAAAATTCGTTCTCATTATTAATACATTTATAATAAATGCACTTAAAATAAATATAATCAGTGCCGTTAAACATAGAAACAATATATTTACAGATATATCAGCTATTATCCTTAGGTTGCTCATTCCATATATCTTTTTTATTGCAATCTCTTTCTTTTTCTGTATAAACAGAAATTCCGATATAAGCAAACAATTCAGAATACAGAAAATGTATATAATAATGTTTGTGTTCATTTCCTCTCCAGAAATATCCTTTAACATATCACCATTCCCTGTTAAATTCATCTTCTGTGCTGATATCTGTGCTGTCTTATCAACACTTTTTATATTTCCATATACATTTGCGTAAGAATCGTCCAGTGCTTCAGTATTACTTGCTAACTGAAATGTATATGTGCCCTTAGAAATTATCTTGTTCAGAGTGTTTTCTCCTATACATTTCATATTAAAAACCATAGTATAATCCCAGTAATCTGAATTTTCACTGCCTATAATTCCACATACCTCATATGGTTCGTTTTCAATTGTTACATACCTTTTCCCATCTTTTTCATATGAATCTTTATACTTATACCTGCCTACAGCTACAATGTTTTTACCTTCATCTTCTTCCAAAGTTCCGGGAATATGCCCATTTACCATCTGATATGGAAATGATTCATTTTCTTTTATTATAACTTCACATTTGGTATTCCGTCCAATTTCAGCATATGCTAATGATAACTTACCACATACTGTCAGATTTCCTGCGTCCGCACCATTTGCAACATATTTAAACATATCATTAGCATTACCGGTTGTTATATTCATTTCTATGTCATTTTTATATAAAGAATCAATCCTGTCCTGCTCTTTTGCATATGCTTTATTATATATTGAAAGCGCTCCAAAAACAGAATAGAACATAACCAACTGACTAACTATAAAAAACACAGAAATCAGTTTGTACCTGAATACCTTTCTTAATATTCCTTGCATATATTTCATAATTATTTACCAATCTCTCCCTTCCAGCATATCAGTAACAGAAGCCCGCCTTATTATGATATATGGTATAATGTTTGATATCAGCATAACAACAATAATCTCAATTATAATATAAACGGCATATAATATGTATGTGCCGCATATACACCCTCATAATAACGCCCCGTACTCTCAATTACTTCTTTTGGGAAAAATGTGCCAAATAACATTTTTATTCTTATGCACCAAGCCCCCACACCTGCTAATACTAAAACTATCATATTCTGTGCAGTTACTATCCACATTATATCTCTTTTAGACATCCCAGTACTCATCATAATTCCATAATGCATTTTACTCATAATACAATACATAATATTAGAAATAGATATAGCAATCACTGCAAGAACTACAATCATCACAGTTGCAGTAAATGTATTATTATCATCAATTATATTACTCTTTATATACTGTTGTTTAATTTCATCTCCATAATTAATAACACTGATATTTATGCCTTCTTCATAGCAGAAATTTTTAATATCATCAGTTACATTTTCAAACATTCCATCTTTACATTTGAAACAGATATTCTGTATCATATTCGAATAAACCTCAGAATCTAAAATTTTTTCAAGACTTCCAATTATGATAACAGCATTATCATCTAAAACATAATTATCCTGTGCTCCAAACGATGCGCCAAATAACTTATCTTCATGTATCCATCTTGCTCCAGCTTTTAAACAACCATCTGCCTGCACAACTGTTATCTCATGACCCTCATACAGCTGCATAACCTTATCCTTATTAAGTCTTTTCCTAAAAAAAATTCCCCAGCAGTACAATCTTTTCATCATCTTTTAATACATCGACTTTATCTCTTATGTTTTGGTCTAATTTCAGATTACCTATATCTATAATATCTTTATCTATTATATATGCACCAATATAATCGCCATTATCTATGTCTCCATCAACAAGTGATGTACTGATAAAATACCCACACGAATCAATATCCTTAAGCTGCTTCATATATTCACATACCTTACTCGAAACAGTCTGGTCCTGCTCTCTATCAACAAAATATATAAATCCGCTATCATCAGGATTTACAGAAAATGACCTTCTACCTGCCATATGTCATATCTGTCACCTATATACTTTGTAACAACCCTGTCCGTCATGTAAAAAGCCATATACGACATTCCAAAAGAAGAAGCGTTACAAATATCCTTCGTGTATATATACGAAAAACTAATTTTAACTTATTATACCATCTCATTATCTTTATCCTATCCGCTCTAATTAATCATCTTCTCCGCATGTTCCCTTTTCCAGCTTGTATACTTTGCTTCATCATTAATATTGTAACAACCGACCTTTACAGTATTAACCCAATTATAACGTGGTTTTTCACTAAAAGTATACTTTATAACATAATTTCCATACTGCCCCTTTTACTAAACTCAGAATAATCTATATAATATACATCAGTTTCAGTAATCCTTTTAGTTACAAGAAGCTCACATGATTTATAGTTATCTTCTTTTAATTTATCCAAAAAATCATATAATTCATCACTATTAAATTTCTTGCCAAATTTCTCTTTAAATAAAGCCTGCGGTACTCCATATATTTCTACTGTACATACCGGACCGCCATAATCTTTAAAATCCTCATACAGTGCAAAAGAATATGCTGCAACATCAACATCAGCCATTGCATCATCACCTGATTTATATTCTTTATCTCCATCATTAATAAGATATGAAAATGCAAAACCAACACGTTCATCACCTACTCCTTTCGATGAATCAGAGTTGTATTTCAATGCAAAATCCGGCGTAGACCATGCATTAACTATCATACTGTCACACGCCGAATTTCCAATTTTGCTTGATGTACCATCTGGTCTTGCCTCCCCTTGTAATTCCTCATCTCTGGCAGAATTTCCTCTTATATACATATCATCAAGATAGTTCACACCTTTTTTCTTCTCTTCAACATATGGATAATATACATACAATCCAGAAGGACTCGGTTCATCATAGACCATAAAATCATTAACTATTGAATATCCATTCTCACTCTTTGTTGTTTCATATTCCTGAAGCACATAGTTTGGCTCAGTCAATGTCTCGTTACTTCCGTGTTGTCCGCAAGACAACAACTGAAGCGACACAGCTCCTAATAATACACATGCTATTTTTCTTTTCATATTCAATTTCCCCATATAATCGTGAACTCATTTATTTCCCTGATATACATATATACGAATTCCGTTTGAAAAAAAGTCGAGAAAATTTTCTACTTATTTCATAAGTCCCCTCCATAATAAAAAAGCTATAACCAATGCAACCTGTTTTTCACAATCTATATTACATTAATTATAGTTTTTTATATTTTATCCTAGTTATATGTCACAAAATGACGAAAAAACGTCATGAAATGCATTATCTCTCTTTACTATCCCCGACAATCCTGCCATCACTGATAGTAATTATCCTGTCCGTCATCTTCGCAATCCCCTCGTCATGCGTAACAATTATAACAGTCTTTCCAGACTTGTTAATCTCCTTAAGAAGTTCAAGCACCTCATGTCCTGTCTTCTGGTCAAGCGCTCCTGTCGGTTCATCGGCAAGTATGATATCTGCATCAGTAACCAAAGCTCTTGCTATCGCAACTCTCTGCTGCTGTCCGCCTGACATCTTTCCCGGCAGCTTGTTTCTTTCCGATAATATTCCAAGATGTTCCATCTGTTTTAATATAATACGCTTTCTTTCCTTACGTTTAACATTGGCTGCAAGAAGCGGAAGTTCTATATTCTCATATGCAGTGTAATAATCCATCAGTGCAAAATGCTGGAACACATACCCGATCTTTTCCTTACGCAGCTTATGTACCTGTGAACGGCTTGCCGCTGTCACCTCAGTATCATCAAGAAAATACTTCCCGCTTGTAGGGCTGTCCATGCAGCCGATAATCTTAAGAAGCGTACTCTTTCCACTTCCTGACGCTCCCATGACTGCTACGAATTCGCCGTCCTCTATCTTAAGGCTTACATCATCAAGCGCCTTAGTATCATCAACCTTTTCATTGTATATCTTTGTAATATTCTCTAATCTTATCATCTAATAATCCCCATTAATCATCACTTCCAAGAACCTCTACAGAATCATAATGCAGTATCTTTATAACCGGATATGCCATTGAAAGAATAATAGTCACCGCAATAGCTGCTATTGTCGTTAACAATGTCGTAAGATTAACGGTTATTATACCAGCCCCCTGAAGTCACCACATTTATAATAACTGCACTTACTGCAAATATAATAAGAGCCGTTACGCTTAAAGCCAGAATATTACATGCCATTGCACCGATTATTCTTGAATCACTCATTCCGTATATCTTCTTTACAGCAATCTCCCTGCTTCTCTGAATCAGCCAGAACTGTGACATCAGCAGGCAGTTAAATATGCAGAATACATATACCATCACATTTATCTTCATATTCTCGCCCTGAAGCGCCTTAACCACATCTGACTCACCCTTTGAGTTAAGCTTCTTGGCATTTATCTGTGATTTTGCGTCCACACTCCTTATATTACCGAATACCGCAGAATAAGAATTATCAAGACTTCTGGTGTTACTTGACAGCTCAATCGTATAGCTGTCTTTTCTGCATATTTCATTCATTACATTAGTTCCGAGACAATCTATATTAAGAACCATCTTGTAATCATAATAATCTGATGTACTGCTTCCTATAACACCGCATATCTCATATTCTTCATTCTCTAAAGTCACATACTTCTTTCCGTCCATTTCGTATGCGTCCTTATACTTATATCTTCCAACGGCAATAAGCCTTTTGCCGCTGTCACCCGGCTCGCTTCCCGGGAGCCGTCCGCTTACCATCTTATATGGAAGTTCCTCATTACTCTTAAGAATAACCTCGCATTTCGTATTAGCACTTATCTGTGCATATGAAAGTGACAGCTTTCCGCCAAGTATCATATTGCCGTCTTCCACTCCATTGCTTATATAATTAAACATATCCTGACTGTTTCCAACAGTAACATCTAACTGTATTCTGTTCTTATACATGGACTGCAGCCTGTCCGTTTCCTTTGCGTATGCCTTATTATATATTGAAAGCACACCGAACACGGCATAGAACATAACGAGCTGGCTTATTATAAAAATGCTGATATCAGCCTGTACCTGAATACACTCCGTAATAATGCTTTTATCCTTCCCATCAGCCTTCACTCCTTCCCGAAACCATATCCGCCAGTGAAGTCCTGCCAATCATTACCACAGGTATCACACATGATATCACAAGAAGTATCATTACTGATATCATCAGAATTACCGGCATATAATGCATATGTGCCACATATGCCCCCTCATACAGTCTTCCTGTTTCCTCTAATACCTTTTTCGGAAACAGTGTCTCAAATTCAGCCCTAAGCCGTACAATCCATGCCGCCACAGCCGCAAGAACCATGACAATTACATTCTGCATGGCTATAAGCCATATAATATCCGCCTTGCACATACCATTTGCAAGCATAATTCCATAATGTTTTCTTCTCATAAGACAATACACAATGTTAGACGCGGCAATTGATACCACTGCAAGAACCGTTATCATAATTGCTGCTATGAAAACAGTATCATCCACGATACTGGAATCTTCTTTTTCTTTATCAATCTCATCCTTATAGTTACTTATATTGACAGTTATACCCTCGTCATAACAGAATCTCTTAATCTTATCTGTCACTTCATCAAATGTGCCAGACTCACACTGAAAATAAATAGAGTGTGCATACCCGCTGCTGACACCTTCTAATTCTTTTTTCAGGCTTCCTGCTATCACAATCATGGAATCATCAAGCGTATAATTATCCCATTTACCATATGAACCTTTAAACAGTCTGTCTTCGTGTATCCAGCCCGCACCCTTTTTAAGGATACCGCCTATCTTAATCTGCCCAATATCATCATCTACATAACAGTTAATCATATCACCGGCATGATACTGCTTTCTGTAATTATATCCTGCAAATACAATCCGCTCATCTTCTCCAAGGTTCTCTAATATCTTCTTATCCTCTTCACTGAGCATAAGATTTCCTATTGCAGCTATATCCTTATCTATTATATTTACCTGTATAGGTTCATCTTCCTCTTCAAAGAGAGTTTCACTAAGAATATATCCGCTCCGTACTACTTCCGGCAGTGTACTCATATATTCATGCACCTTATCTGATATGTCCTGTTTAATATCCCTGGTTACAAAATGAACATATCCCGCATCAGCCGTATTAACACCGAATTCTTTCTCTGTCTGCCTTATCGCATATCTGCTTCCAATATATCCGGTAAACACCCTGTCTATCATAAAAAATGATACAAAACACATGCCAAATAAAAGCAGGGTCACAAACATTCTTCTTGAATATATCCTGAAAACCAGCCTTAGTTTATTATACCATCTCATATCTTTCCCCTGTATACTGAGCTGTCTGCCTAATTATTAATCATCTGCTCCGCATGTTCCTTCTTCCATTCTGAATATACCTTCTCATTGTTTATCTTATACCCGCCTGCCGCACATGCCTTCAGATATACCTTTTCCCCTGCATCTGAAAATTTATATTCCATTATATAATTAATGTAATCTCCCTTTTTATTAAGTTCGGCATAATCAACATAATATACACCTGTTGCCGTTATATCCTTTGAACAAAGTAAATCGCAATCTTTATAATCATTTTTCTTAAGCGTATCCTTATATTTCAGAAATTCATTTGCTCCAAATGTTTTTCCAAATTTTTTCTTAAAAAGAGATTTTGGGACTCCATATACCGATATATTCATCTTAGGGATATCATCATAAAAATCTTCATACATTGCCACAGATATTGCCCCAATGTCAAGACTTGCCATCGTATCTGATGTAGATTTTACATCTCCAGCTTTTTCTACTCTATATGTAAACACATACCTTGCATTATCTGACAGATACCAGTTGGGAATTGTATCATTCGCATTATAGTAAGGTAATGCAAAATCAGGTACAATACAGGCTTCTACATATGGTGCTCCATAATTGATAATGCTATAAATGCTGTTTTCTTACCTATTCTGTTCATAGACTATCCCCCCAGTTGATAAAAAAAACTATAACCAATGCAATCTGATTCTCACAATCTCTGTTACATTAATTATAGCTTTTTTATATTTATTTTTCTACAATCCTGCCCTCGCTAATCTCAATTATCTCGTCAGAGAGCATCTCAAGTTCTTCCTTATCGTGGCATGCAATTATGATAAGCGCACCTCTTTTCTTCTGTTCCTCAAGTCTCTCATGAACCTGCTTTGCTCCGGCTTCATCAAGTGCGTTGATAGGCTCATCAAGTATGATAAGGTCAGGATTCTCCATGTAGGCTGCAGCAATTCCCAGCTTCTGCTTCATACCAAGAGAATACTTCCTGTATGTTCTCTTATCATCAGGGTCAAGACCTACCTGATGTATTACCTCTCTTATATGTTCATCATCAACTCTGTTCTGGATTGAAGCAAGCACCTTAAGATTCTTAAAGCCCGTATAATTACCGATAAATGCTGGATTCTCTATTAACACTCCGACACTGTCCGGAAATGTCATATCCTTTCCAAGAATTTTGCCGTCTATCTCAACAGTTCCCTCTGTCGCAGATATAAGACCACATATAACCCTCATAAGCATAGTCTTTCCTGAACCATTCTTTCCCTTTAATCCATACACTTTACCACTTGTAAGTTCCAGATTAATATTATCAAGAACCTTTGCTTTCTTTATAACCTTTGAAACATCCGTAAGCTTTATTACCATAATTACACACCTCCAATCACTCTTCTTTAATATATCCATTCTCTTAAAAGAGACATATCCCACAATCACTGATACAGCTATAATTACAATATCAGCTATAACCGTAAGCCGTATGTCACCGCCCTGCGGTGTATACAGAACATTTCTTATTGCCATAAAACCATTGCCAATAAACAGAAATGATTTGAAAAACACTCCCATAATCAGTATTACTACAACTGCCACATATCCTATGATTGGTCCGAAAATCTGCGAAACACATATCTGTACCAGACATATCGCAATCGTTGTCAAAAGCCCCACAAGCAGCATATATACTGCAAACCTTGTAAGATTCACATTATTCTTAATAAGAGTTTTGTCATACCCTGATACTCTGTAGCAGATATCCCTGTTAACCTGCCAGCTTAATCTGCCGCCTGCTAAAGCAACTGCCACAACCTCAACTACCAGAATCGCATATGTAACCACCGATGTAATCACAGCCCATATACACTTCGAAATCCACCACACTGATTTCTTTCTCGCCCTCATAAGTACCATGCCGCCATAACCATTAATATCCTTAAAAGGATAATTACCTATTGCAAATGCGATAAGAACATTAGGCAGTACATATGCCGTCGGAATAATAACCTCACTCTTGTCATCTGTAATCCATGACATACCTTTGAAAAGATATAATACAATATCCGATATTGTGTACTGTCCTATCAAATGCTTCAGCCTGCATACCGCAAGAAACTGCGTAATCAGAACCCCATATACAATCGCAAGCAGAAGGAACTTCTTCCATTGATGTACTATTCCATTAACAATATCGTATCTTACCTGAAACCATACATTTTTCATCTGAAAAAATCCTCCTTCTTATAATCACTATCGTTGCAGTTACTACAATCACAAACAGCAGTAGTGGATATACAATATTTCTCCAGATAGATACGCCCATTGTAAATATGTTATTACTAAGCACATAATAATAAGACAGAAAACCTTTACACGCCAGATTCTCAAAGCTTGTAACAGCTATCGCAACAAGAAAGCCTATCCACTGCTTGTCTGTAAACCACCACACCAGCATCATAATTGTACCGGACACATATAAGCATACAAATGTATCTATTATAAATGCTGCAACAAGAAGCCATAAATGTGGTGGATTCGTAACTATATCACCTGTTGCAACATATGCCCTGCTGAATTTTTTCGCCCCAGTTGCATATCTTTCCTGTCATAAGCCAGCCCGCCACTATAGTTACCATGGCACTGTACACAGAAAAGAAATCCGCTGCAACAAACATATTAATCTGGGCGTTAATCCAGACATTTCTCACATTCCTTCTTCTTAGGACAATAGCACTGTTCATGTCATATTTCTGTATATACAGAACATAAAACAGCACAAATGGAATTACATATCTCCACACTGCCCCCGCCTGAACATTTATCAACGCATCATACACACAAGGCTCACCTTTTTATATATATTGCGTTAATAAGTCTTATAATTATCTCCATAGGCACAAGTGCGGTAATCATAATAAACACTGCTACCGTAAGTGCCATATCACTTACATTAAATAGCAGTTTTAATTTTTTCATTCATCTATCCCCCTGAATACGATTGCCTGCCTAACCGGATATGCTTTAAAGCACAGATACAAGTCGTTACTTAACACCTTTTTTCTTATTTCCGGGCGTATCATAGAACTTGAAACATTATAAACAAATGTTATGTCCCTGCTTTCCCCCGATTGTATAATTGCGTCCTGTTCTGCTACCATTCCCTGATTGTTATATCCTGTCGGATATATAACAATGTTGGCTGTTGTATCGATATCCCAGGCATTAAATGCCTTGCTGCTCGTATTATCTATGTTAATATGTATCAGAATACATGACATACTGCTGTTTTTATTAGATGTCTTGACATTATATCTTTCTGTATACTCCCCCATAAGAACAAAATTCCACTCCTGTTCCTTCACTCTGACTCCGTCTGATACCTCAACCCATTCTCCTTTTTCATATAACTCTTCTTCAGGCTGCGGAAACCTTTTATTGACATTAATATAAGCAGCTAACCATACCCATGCCACAAGAACCACAACTGTAGCTATTATATATATTCTAAAGTGTTTCATCTTTAAGCCCTCCTATAAAGTAAATTACAACTCCAAGAAGCAGTATCACAGATATATACCCCATATACGACACCCCTATATTAGGTTTGGTCTGAACCATATTAAACAGTCTTGATGGACAAAGTCCCGCTATCCATCTGACAGAAGACATACGGCATACAGCATTCAAAAATTCAGTTATAATATATGGCGCTAATATTGCAACGAATCTGTTATTTACCAGTGCCGAAATTATAAGAACAAGCGTTGCCGTTATTCCCCCACATATGTACAGAAGCAGAATATACAGAAAATTATATATATTAGGATGTACATAAAATATCGTTGTCCACATACTGTTAGCACCCAGTGAAAATACTCCTGTCTGCCAGTACAATGATGGCAGAAGCGCCAACGCTACAAGATAATTAACAAGCAGCGGCAGAGCCACCGGTATGCCTCCTGTAATAAATACAGCTATATATTTAGCCAGAAGATAAGTCTTTTTTGTCGTTCTCATATATATATTCTTGACTATTCCGCTTTTCTTATCTGAAAGATAAGACACTCCATATGGAATGGAAGCCAGAATCGGGAACAGCCTTATCAGAAGTACAGTCTCAAATCCATTGTATCCACCTATCAATGTATTATATGCACTTATTGGCATAATCGTAGCATTATCAGGTCTATACCACTTTAATGGTGACATAGCTGCCGGAATCATTTGTCTAATAATATATTCCATACATATAGCTAGTCCAATTACTATTGCAAGCCATAGCCCCCAGCTTCTGAATGCCCTTTCCATCTCAATCTTTATCATCTTTTTCATACCGTTTTCTCCAATACATAATCTTATTCATCTATACTGAGTCTGAATGTACGCGCACTATTAGCATGAACTTCGCTTTCATTTGCTAATTCATAACACATATATAACGAATCCAGTGTTGTTCCTTCTATTGTCAAATCTTTATATAGACTCTGATAGTTTTCCCCTATGTATGATGTATAAGCTGTCACCAGTTGCTCTGGTATCAATTCAAACATTACTATTTCCCTGGTTTCTCCAGGTTTTAATGTAAGATGATTCCTTCTGAACTCATCTTCATCATGCTGGTCTATATTGCCAATATCTGATATCCATGCATCATAATAATATCCATCTATCTCTTTTAAATAATATATTCCGAAGCTTGTAGAATTAAATTCAAAATCTTCTTCGCCATTATTAGTTATTATTGTCTTAACAAATACTGCTATCTGGTCAATTCCCATTTTATTTTTCACAAAGCTTCCATCATCATTAAGATTATTATCAAGTCCTGGATATTTCTTTATTAGTTCAACATTATCATTAATATATTCATCTACACATTCCTGTGATACATACTGTGTAAACTGATTAACATTATCCGCTACATGTACTTCCTCAACCTTCACTGATAAATCTATACTATGATTTTTATAATAAAGTGCCGTAATATCTGCCGCTTCGCCTTTTTCTATACACTTTGCACTCTGTCCATATACATGATTAAATATACTATCTGTTCTATCATCATTACTTGTTACTGTTTCTTGTGTTGTTGCTTCATTTATTGTAGATTCATTATTATATACATCTTCTATACTCTCTGAACTGCACCCATAAAGCATTATTATTCCTATAGCCAGCCCCAATGCTGTTAATTTCTTTTTCATTGTTTTCCCTCCCAATACGCAATCTTGATTCTATTCTCTGATATTCATATATACGAAAGTCCTTGGGAAAAGGGTTGAAAGGCGGATAAGATTCTTAAAAATCTTATTCGCCTTTCCTTTACTTAAACATCATATATTACTGATATCTGTTAACATTATCTGGACTCCATACTCCGCTGAATCCTACATTTTCATAATTTGATTCAACAAAAAAATATGCATAATTATGTCCATTCTGCTTTACCCAGTTGCTCTGATATCTGACTGTACCAACATAATATTGATATGTATTACTGCATGACTCACTTCCCGATTTACCTTTATTATCACAACCATAAACTGTTGCATAATAACTTGCGTCATCTTCACCAGATGTACAATACATATATGACGCACTTGTATCTTCTTTTTCCCGCGCATATGTTGAAGCATATGATTCTGTCTCAAAGTTAAAGCTAAATATCTTATCTTCAGAATTATTAGCCTTAACTGTACCAAGTGACGCTGCACCTACACTTACAACAGCCATTGTCGTAAGTATTCCTTTTTTTATTACACTTTTAATATCAAGCATAAAATTCCTCCTTATATCATATTTAATCATGGACTACTTTGTTTCCTTCTTCTTTAACACATCAGGCTCTTTAGGCTGATACATACTAAGAAACGAGGCAGAATTAACAGAAGCCTTAGCTGTTTTCTTAGCTGCCTCTGCCATTCCTTTAAGAATCCTCTTCATGAAATCTCCCTCCTTTCGAACTCCCAATAGTAGCAACAGTCCTATTATCAGAAGCATTGTATTAATATACAGGCTTATCTGGCATAAGAATGAGTATTTACCATATCTTGTAACCACACCTATAATATTCAATATAAAAGATATAAGCATAGACGCTATTCCAAGCACTGCACTTACAATCATATATTTTTCTTTCTGTTCAATCGTAAGCTTCTTGTTATGATGCTCTAATGGAGCATTAAGAACAATTATAAGATATCCAGTTAAAGCTATAAGCCATGTGATGATAATAGTTTCTCGTATATACACTTGGATTCTTAGCATCAGCAACGAAATCAGATACACTCCACAGTAACATACATTACATCCCGCATGTGTATCTGCATGATATCCGCCTGTATATGTTCTTATAAGAATCATCATCATATTGTATATAACTGCATACCATATATTGCCTGTTATCAATCCAATGATAAGCACCAGTGCTACGCTTATAATCCCTGATATTATCAACTCCATACCATATGCACATACTTCTTTTTCTTCTTCTGTAATAGCATCCTTAGAAAACAAAAAATCAGCTATAATCAATGCAACTGAATGAATCATATACATAATTCCTTTCACTTTATACATTGATTATAGCTGATTTAATTTTTTAAAAAGTAGTTTGGCATATTCGGTAATATATGGCATATTCTGCACATTTTTATTTATCAAAAAACTATTGACAAACCTTTTGTAATGTGCATCTGCACATCAGATAATTATCTCCCTGCTGTTCATAGTTGATAGTTCCATTATATTTATCAATAATATCTCTGATATTCATAATTCCGAAACCATGCATGTTCTTATCCTTCTTGGTTGTATTCATATCTGATTGTTCTTTAATACATTACCACTTGTGGTATTACCTATGTCTATATACATGCTGGCATTATTCTCTGCTATCTGAAGCTTAATTGATGGCTTCTCACATTGTCCTGCTGCTTCAATAGCATTATCACACAGATTCTCAAGAAGTATATATAAGTCCATATCATCAACACCTGCAATATTCCCCAGTATATAACATGCCATGTCAATTCCAACCTCGCGACACTGGTTAATCTTTCTGTTCAACAGATAATTAAGCACAATATTGTCACTTACAATCTCTGTAAGATTATTGTTCTTATAACCTTCACTGTATTTATCAAGCATCTCTGTTGCTTTATTATACTGTTCATCCCGTATCAGTTCTTTTATAAGTAATATTACATTCTTAAAATCATGTCTCTGCTTACTATTCTGTCTGTGCATATCAAGTATTGATTCAATATCTTTCTCCTTCTGCTGATATGCACTAAGCATAACCTGCTGACGGGTTTTCTGTTCATACACCTTCTGTTCCATAATAAGCAGTAATATACTGATAACATTAATTATTATAATGCCCGCCATGGCAATAAATGTATATATTACATTCGTCTCATAGCTCTTATCTAATCGATATACCATAAGGCAGCATACTATTACCGATATAGCTGGTATCAAAGACATTATAAGCATGTATTGATTATCTTTTTCCCTTTTAACATTTGTTTTAATTTTATTATTAAAACAAATAAAACAGATAATATTACCTGAACCAATATAATTCCTACATATCTTTCAGCAGTACCATATCTATGTGCATTAAGAAAATCTTTCTTTACAACTAACGATACTAAACCGCCACCTAAAAAAGTAGCCCCTGTTATGCAGCATAACATTATTATATTATAGAATATCTTCTCAATAACACTTCCGCTCAGTATCACAAAGCTGAATATCAGTGAATATACCATGTATGCATATATTCCCACACTCTCAAAGTATGCAATATGATTAGATACAGTAAGATATATGAATGTAATTAGTATCCCGGCAGCACTGACACATTTCTTATTATACTTATCCTTACAGCCAAGACTTATAATAAGGAACTCTGTCACAACTACACTCTGAAACAGGTTTATGAAACTTTCGAATATTATATCTGTCATATGAACATTCTCCTTATCTCATCGACTCTGCTTCTGCTTATGTGATAGACTGTGCCATCCTTCATAATAAGGTTATCTCTTTTTCTTTCCTTTATATAATCCTTATTGACCATCTCGCCCTGTGATATCTTAATGAAACCGAACTGCTTTAGCTGCTCTTCATATGTACTTAGGTTTGCTCTTATTTTTCTCTCGCCATTAACACCTTTGAATATAAGGTCATGTTTTATTACATTCACAGACACAATATCTGAAAGTCTTATTATATCGCCTTTCTCAATTACAAGTATTTTCTTTTTTTTCTCTGAGAAAATCCATAATATTATACATTGTCTGTACAATATCTTTTTCAATATTATTCTTTCTTATAAAATCAATAGGAGTAAGACCGAATACCTGATACACATAATTGCTATGTGATGTGCAGAATACTATTCCTGCATTTTTATTTAATCTGCGTATCTCCTTTGCAATATCTAATCCACTCGACTTTCCACACTCAATATCAAGTATGAATATATCTGTGTCTTCTATCGCTTCATCAAGCATTTCTTGTGGAGACTGATATACCACAACTTCTGCTATATCAGTCTCTGGCACATGCTTTGCATATTCAGTCTTTATATATTTACCTATTAATCTGCCATGCTCCGGCTCATCATCGCATATAGTAAATCTAGTCAAGCCACTTCCCCTGTGTGAATTACTTAAGCATTTCTTCCCAGTTCAAATGCCTTCCTGTTAAGCTCGAGGAATTTAGCAGGAACATTTTTCTCTATAGCATCCTGCCACTGCTCGTCTGTGATATCAGGGAAGTATGTTGAGAATCTTCCCATAAGTGCTATATTAACAGCCTTAGAAGAACCTGCCTCCTCAGCGAGTGCAAGGAAATCTTTCGCATCTACCTTAGCTCCTGCTGCTGTAAGCTTCTCAATAAGTCCTTCCGGATACTCTGCTGCCCCTGTAATTACAGGCATTGGCTCCATCTTCTGTGTATTGGTGATGATGACTCCGTCCTTCTTTAAGAATTCAACCCATCTTGCAGCCTCTAACTGCTCAAATGAGATGATAACGTCAGCCTCACCTTTATCGATTACCGGTGAATATACCTTCTCGCCGTATCTTACATAAGTTACAACTGAACCGCCTCTCTGGCTCATTCCGTGTACCTCGGAAACCTTAACATCATATCCCTGCTTTAATAATACATATCCTAACATCTTGCTGGCAAGAAGTGTTCCCTGTCCGCCAACACCAACTATCATAATATTCTTTGTCATATTGAATCTCCCTTCAGTTACCTGTCTATACTTACATTCCTATTGCATCGAATCTGCACATCTGCTTGCACACTTCACATCCGATACATAATGTTGGGTCAATATGTGCTTTCTTATCCTTGAATGATATAGCAGGACAGCCAATCTGCATACATGCCTTACAGCCCTTGCAGGCATCCTGATTAATTGCTATTGCAGGCTTATGTACAGTTCCCTTAATCATTACGCATGGTCTTCTGCTTATGATTATAGACGGTTCTTTAGCTGCAAGCTCCTCTGTTACTGCTGTCTCAACGGCTGCAAGGTCGTATGGGTCAACAACTCTTACTCTGTTAAAGCCTAAAGCCCTGCATCATGCTTCAAGGTCAACCTTGCCTGCTGGTTCTCCTCTTAAGTTCTTACCAGTTGTAGGATTCTGCTGATGTCCTGTCATTCCTGTGATTGAGTTATCAAGAATAATAACTGTTGAATTACTCATGTTGTAAGATATATCTGTAATTCCAGTCATTCCTGAATGCATAAATGTTGAATCTCCGATAACGCCTACGCTGTTGCTCTCACCAGCTTCTCCCATAGCCTTGTTGAAACCATGAAGTCCTGAGCATGATGCACCCATGCAGACATTAAGATCCATTGCATTAAGTGGTGCAACTGCGCCCAATGTATAACATCCGATATCTCCGTATACCATAATCTTCTTCTTGTGAAGAATGTAGAATATTCCTCTGTGTGGACAGCCGGCACACATAACAGGTGGTCTTCCCGGAATCTGTGCATCTATTGATGTGAATTCTGGTTCTTCCATTCCCATACATTTCTTAATAAGATTCTGTGAGAATTCTCCACATATAGGAAATGTGTCCTTACCATGAACCTGTATTCCTAACTGCTTGCAGTGGTTCTCAATGATAGGATCAAGCTCCTCTATCACATAGATTTCATCCTTGCCCTCTGCAAAATCTTTGATAAGCTTCTCTGGAAGTGGATATACCATTCCAAGCTTAAGTACGCTTACTTTATCGCCAAATACTTCCTTAGTATACTGATATGATGTTGATGATGTGATTACACTATCTTCTTACCATTAATAAGACTTCCCTCTGCACACTCTTCAATTCTGTTAATTCCACTTGTCTCTGCATACTGTATAAGGTCAAGTGTTCTCTGCTCAACTCTTACATGTGCATCTCTTGAATTCTTAGTCATCATGACCTTAGTTGGGTCTTTTACATAAGGAACCTGTGCAGGCTCTACTCTTTCCTCAGGACATACAACACTCTGTGAATGTGCAACTCTTGTACACATTTTGATAAATACTGGTGTATTGTACTTCTCTGATATCTCATATGCTTCCTTAACGAAAAGTCTTGATTCTTCTGAATCTGCAGGCTCAAGCATAGGTACTTTGGCTGCAAATGCATAATGTCTTGAATCCTGTTCGTTCTGTGATGAGTGCATTCCCGGGTCATCTGCTACACAGATTACAAGTCCTGCGTTAAGTCCCTGATATGATATTGTAAATAACGGGTCTGCTGCCACATTTAAACCAACATGCTTCATTGCACATGCTGCTCTTACTCCACCGAGTGTTGCTCCGTGTGCTGCCTCTAATGCAACCTTTTCATTAGGCGCCCACTCGCAGTATATCTCATCGTATTTTGCTGCTTCTTCTGTTATCTCTGTACTTGGTGTTCCCCGGATAACTTGATATTACCTTACAGCCTGCTTCATACATTCCTCTTGCAACTGCCTTATTGCCCAGCATTAATTCTCTCATAACAATCTCCATTCTATGTATTCTTATCAGCCTTTATTTTCCTGTTCTACAAGTCTGTCTGCGCCGTACATCTTACGAAGCTTCGGCTTCTCAATCTTTCCTGTAGCATTACGCGGGATATCTGCAAATATAATTTCTTTCGGACGCTTGTATCTTGGTAGCTCCATACAGAAATCTTCAATCTCTTCCTTAGTACATGTCACTCCGTCCTTAACTTCTATGATAGCCGCTGTCTTTTCACCCAGTCTGTGGTCTGGAAGTCCGATAACAGCTACATCTTTAACTTTATTAAATCTTCTGATGAAGTCCTCTATCTGAACCGGATATATGTTTTCTCCACCGCTTACGATAACGTCTTTCTTTCTGTCTACAAGGAAGTAGAAACCGTCCTCATCCTGCATAGCCATATCACCTGTATATAACCAGCCGTCCTTAAGAACCTCCTTAGTAGCTTCCTCGTTGCGGTAATAGCATGTCATGACACCAGGTCCTTTAACACAGAGTTCTCCGACATCTCCCTGTTTTACTGTATTACCGTCTTCATCAACTATCTTACATTCCCATCTGTAACCCGGAATTCCGATAGCACCAACCTTATTGATATTCTCCACACCAAGATGTACACAGCCCGGACCTGTTGATTCTGAAAGTCCGTAGTTGGTATCGTACTGATGCTTAGGGAAATATTCCTTCCATCTCTTGATAAGTGAAGGTGGAACTGGCTGCGCACCTATATGCATAAGTCTCCACTGATCAAGTCTGTAATCTGATAACTTGATGTCTCCTCTGTCGAGCGCATCTAATATATCCTGTGCCCAAGGCACTAACAGCCACACGATTGTACATTCTTCATCTGATACAGCCTTAAGAATTGTCTCCGGCTTAGTTCCCTTAAGAAGAACCGCCTTGCTTCCTGCCACAAGGCTTCCCATCCAGTGGAACTTAGCACCTGTATGGTACAATGGCGGAATACATAAAAATGTGTCATATCTTCCTGTTCCATGGTGCTTCTGCTCCATCTCGGCAGCCTGTGTAAGGCTTCTGTGCTTATGAAGTATTGCCTTAGGAAATCCCGTTGTTCCTGATGAAAAATATATTGCACCATAATCGTCTTCTGTTATAGTTACATCAGGTGCTTTACTTGAACAGTCAGCAACCAGTTCACGGTAGCTTTCTGCAAAGCTTGGACAGTTATCTCCAACATAGATAAGAAGTCTGCCCTTTGATAATCTCTCAGCATTTACCTCAATTCGTCCGATAAACTGTGGTCCAAATACAATAACATCTACTTCTGCAAGCTCTGCGCAGTAATAGATTTCGTCTGAATCATATCTGAAGTTGAAAGGCACTGCTATCGCACCTGTCTTTAACACTCCGAAATATATAGGAAGCCATTCAAGGCAGTTATACATAATAATAGCTACCTTATCGCCCTTCTTGATTCCTCTGCCAATAAGCATGTTGGCGAATCTGTTCGCTTTCTCGTTAAATACACTCCATGTAATCTCTCTGCGGTATGGTGAGTAAGTTGTAGGCTCAATAAGCCCGAACTCCTTCCATGTAGTTCTTCTCGTATCCTTTTCATCAGGATTGAGTTCTACCAATGCAACCTCATCTGGATATTCTCTTGCATTGCGCTCTAAGTACTCTGTAACTGGCATAATAATTCCTTCCCTGCTGCCCCCGACAGCATGCAATTTCATTAAATTATATCATACTATATTTTGCCAAAAAATCCATAAAACAGCCCGCCTTTCAGCCACGCTTTCGTCAAACTTCCCTTTAATTCCAACTTAAAAATGCTATGATTAAGTTAGTTAATTTGCGCATGTGTATCCGGCTGTCCGGCACCTGTCTGTGGTGCCGGACAGCCGGTCTACCGGACGCACACATGCAATCTACTATATAACATCTTTAAAGGGGGATATATTATGGCGTTACATGTTATGGACGAGGCCAACCGCTGCTTACAGTGCAAAGTGCCTCAGTGTCAGAAGGGATGTCCTATTAACACTAACATTCCTATGGCAATCCATTTACTTAAAGAGAATAAGCTTAACGAAGCTGGTAAAATGCTTTTCGAGAACAACCCGCTTACTACCGTGTGCAGTCTTATCTGCAATCATGAGAACCAGTGTGAAGGTCACTGTGTACTTGGAAGAAAGGGCGCTCCTGTACATTTTTTTCTACTATTGAGAATTATATCTCAAGTACATATGCCAACCAGATGACCGAAGGTCCTAAGCCTTCTAACGGCATGAGAGTCGCAATCATCGGTTCAGGTCCTGCTGGTATCACTATTGCAATTATTCTTGCAAGATACGGCTATCAGGTGACCATTTTTGAAGGCAAGGATAAGATTGGCGGCGTATTAAGATACGGTATTCCGGAATTCAGACTTCCTAAGACTGTTCTTGACGACATTGAATACAGACATCTTGCCTTAAAAGGAATCAAAATTCGTCCTAACACCACTATCGGTGGTGCCATCGGCATCGATGATCTGTTCCGTGACGGCTACAAATCTATATTCATTGGTACTGGTGTATGGAAGCCTAACTCTCTTCACATTAAAGGCGAGACATTTGGTAATGTACACTTTGGTATCAATTACCTCAATAACCCAGACAGCTACCACCTCGGCGAAACTGTTATTGTTATCGGTGCCGGTAATGCCGCTATGGACGTTGCAAGAACTGCCAAGAGAAAAGGCTCCCGCAATGTCATCTGTTTCTCAATCACTAAAGAGGTCGCTGCCAGCAAATATGAATTCAGCTACGCACAGCTTGAAGGAATCACATTTGAATATAATAAACGTCCTGTTGAGATTAAGGATGATGGTGTTATATTCAGAGATATTATTGAGAATGAGGATGGAACTTTCACTGATGTAGAAGGAACTGATACACTTCACCACTCAGACAGTGTTATCATCTCTATCAGTCAGGGACCTCAGAACCGTATTGTCAACACAACAACAGGTCTTAAGGCTACTGCAAGGGGACTTCTTGACGCAGACGAGACTGGCCACACAAGCCGTCCTGGTATATTTGCATCAGGTGATGTTGTCAACGGTGCAAGAACCGTAGTAGAAGCTGTCGCACACAGCAAGATTGTAGCAGAATCAATGCATCAGTATATGCAGTCGCTGCCAAAGGATAGTGAGTAAATAGAATATTCTTAATAATTACATCAGGTGGAAGTATGTATCAGACAATACATATTTCCACCTGATTGTCTGTATATGACTCACGCTCGATTTATTACGAGCTGTGTGGGAGTTAATGCCGTTATATGCATAAGGTCTGTAAGTGAAAGCTCGTTCAAGCGAAGCGCGTTTGCTTTCGCTCACAGTAATAGCCTTTGCAGATGACGTCATTTACTCCCACTAAGCGCAGTAATCCATGAGAGCGTAAGCCATATACAGACGAGCTGGTGGAATACCGTTGTCTATACTACTTCAACATCACCATATCCGCTATATACCACTTGCCGCTTCTTTTTTACGAATATATACTCCATATGAGTAGGGTAATCTTTGAAACTGCCACTGTTATAGGATACTTGCAAATCAAAACTTACTTCACATGAAAAACAATCTTTTGTATATGACTGATAATTATATACTTTCATATCACTGAATGCTGGTTCCCTGCTTACCTCTAACCATATATTAGTCCTTGATATTCTGGACAGGTATGAGTATGCATATGAGCCAGGCAGTATGTATGGTGAAAGCTTTGCAAAGCTTTCATAATTAACTACATATTTACCGTAAATTTCTGTAATCTCTTTTATACGGCTTTCCTGTTCCTCTATCAGCTTGCCATTAGCTTCAAATCCAAATTCATATACATTATCTGTGCTGCTTATAAGCTCCAGTTCACTGTTATACACAGGACCTGTTGCTTTTATTTCATGTTCTTTATATACATTCTCTATATGATATGTTGTTGTCTTAGGCATATTAATGTGTTTGGCAACATTACTTAGTACTTCTGCATCTTTAGTTTCTGTTACATATTCACTTCCTAGCTTATTACCATCAACTGTCACTTCTGAATTCTCCGGAACTATTATCTCATAGGTCTTTCCTTCACAGCTAAGTCCTGACACATCAGCAATTGTCCACTCATTTTTACTTCTTTTCTCAAGATATATTATTATATCTGTTTTCTGCCCGTCTTTCTTTAACTGATATACCGGATTATCATTAGTGTACTCACCAGATTTCTTAGTGTATGCCCACGCTCCCTCACATAATACATTTTTAATATATTCTCTCACAGCTTCATCTAACGCTTCACTGCCTTCATAAGCGTTTTCCCCCGTGTGTACATACTTTGTGAAATCTCCTGTATCCTGTAATTGTATCTGTTCAGTTATCTTATCCATAGCATACTCTGGTCGTGACTGCTCATACTTTTTAAAGCTGTCCACAGGATGCTCCACAATACAACAAATCCTATCAGTACTATGGTGACAACTATTATATATATTTTCCAGAATAACGGGATTTTTATTGTCTTTTTAATCATTATTTTCTCAGCCTCCGGCCTGCCCTTTTTAAACATTTATTTAACAATTATTGTTGTCGGTAAATCTCTTGGTCCATACATTGATGCACAACTGTTGATGTATTCTCCATTGTAATACATAAGTGATGATGAGCCACCATCAAGATTAGCCGCATTAACTGCACCATACTCAAGCATGATCTCTATCACATCTGAATATGACGCTCCCAGACTGTTTACCTGGCGTCCATCTATTACTACAAGCAGTATTGAACCATCTTCTCTCTGTCCGATTGCTGTTCTTGGATTAAGACCGCTTCCGCTCCCATTAACTTCAACCGCTTCTCCATTAACAACAAGCACCGGTCCGAAGCTTACGGCATCTCTTACTCCCCGGTCAAGTGCCGCCTGTGCTGTCATATCTCCCACTACAAGTACATTATTATTGTCTATACCTATAATTCCATAAGTTGTTCCCAGTGACCCCCCACTTTAACCTGCCTTCTGATATAACAAGTCCATCCGGCTCGCCACCTGTTCCTACTCCTCCTGCATCCCGAAAACCGCCGGCATTAGTCGCAGCTATTGCGCCATCGCTTTCCGCTATCTCTGATACTTTCTTTCCCTTACAGCTTTTCCCATATTCTCCGCTTGTTCCTACCATAACTCTTGATGGGTCTCTTACAATCATCATCTTACCTCTGTAAGTATCCTTCTCTATATCAATAACCTCTATCATTGATTTTTCTTCTTGTGTAAGAATTGTTGTATCTGATATAAGCGAAGAATCTGTCACTTCATCTGTCTTCTGTATGGAATTGATTGCTCTTATTCTGGCTATCTCTTCATCTGAAAAAAAATAGTGTTACAAGTATTCCTCCTGCACTTGATTCCATTGCTGAATTAACAAACAGATTTCTTGCTGTCTTTGATGGTCCGAATTCCATAATTCTTACAACGCCAAACAGTCCTATGAGAAGCAGAACCACTGTGGTAAGAATACATATTCCTACTCTCCTTACTATTTTCAATGCTATCCTTTTCTTTGTCATAATTTCTATCCTTTCACACAAAGTAAAAAATTATAGCATAAAAAAAGGCCAGAGTAAATCACTCTGACCATTATCTTAGACATATTCTGTTATAAATATATTCTACATATCTGCAAGCAATTCCTTTGCCTTGTCCATAGAATCCATATGAACATAAATATCGCATTTAGAATTCTTACTGTTATTAAGGAACTTGAACACACCTGTGTGGAAATTCCACTTCTCAAAATATGATATATTGTTTCTTCTAAGCACTCTCTCTATCTTTCTGCTTTCTTCTAATGTTACATCAGAACGCAATAAACGTTCATTAGTTCCGACTTCTGACATACTGCTGCACCTCTTTACTAACGTCTGTTATATTAGTATGTTATCACATTTTAAATGTAAAATCCACTTTAGAAAATTAAAAAATCGGCCTGAACACTTGTCCAGACCGAATAAACATTTAAAGAATATCAATTAAGCGATTGTGTAAATCCATCCCTTAGGAGCTTCAATCTTGCCCATCTGGATACCTGTTAATGTGTCATAGAGCTTCTGGATTGTAGGACCCATCTTCTCCATTCCGCTTGGGAAGCAGATTTCCTTACCATGGTCGTTAATCTTACCAACAGGTGAGATAACTGCAGCTGTACCACAAAGACCACACTCTGCAAAATCCTTAACTTCATCAAAGAGAACTTCTCTTTCCTCAACCTCTAATCCAAGATATTCCTTAGCAACAACCATTAATGAACGGCGTGTGATTGATGGAAGAATTGAATTAGACTTTGGTGTTACGAACTTACCATCTTTAGTTATGAAGATGAAGTTAGCACCACCTGTCTCCTCAACCTTAGTTCTTGTTGCTGGGTCAAGGTACATGTTCTCTGCATATCCTTCTTCATGTGCTGTCATAATAGCATGTAAGCTCATTGCATAGTTAAGTCCAGCCTTGATATGTCCTGTTCCGTGTGGTGCTGCTCTATCAAAATCTGAAACTTTGATAGTAATAGGCTTAGCACCGCCCTTGAAGTAAGGACCTACTGGAGTTGTAAGTACTCTGAACTGATATTCATCAGCAGGCTTAACTCCGATAACAGGGTTGCTTCCGAACATGTATGGACGGACATAAAGTGTAGCACCTGAACCAAAAGGTGGTACCCATGCTGCATTAGCTTCTACTGTCTTAGCAACTGCCTCTACCCACTTATCTTCTGGGTAAACTGGCATCTCAAGTCTCTCACATGAATCTTTCATTCTTGCTGCATTCAGATCTGGGCGGAACATAACAATGTGACCATCCTCTGTTGTATAAGCCTTAAGACCTTCAAAACATGTCTGTGCATACTGAAGGACTCCTGCACACTCGTTAATGACAACCTTGTCATCCTCTGTAAGTGTTCCGTTATCCCATGCGCCATCTTTATAGTTGGCTACGAATCTCTTGTCAGTCTTGATGTAACCAAAGCCAAGGCTTGACCAATCAATATTCTTCTTTTCCATTGTTAGTACTTCCTTTCATCTAAAGATACCAATGTAAAAAATGTTTTACACGATTTTGAGCATATTTTACGCTCTTAAAAATGTCATGTCAACATTTCATTACTCATCTCCGGTAATTTCTGTGTAATATTTAGCATAATCGGTTCTTTCTGCCTTAGTAAATGCAATTGCTGTTCTTGGATGCTGATTAGTCTGACCGGTAAGCATGTACTGTACATCACATCCCCATACAACACCTGATGCCTTAAGTGGAACCATATGCTTCTCAATAAACTTAAGCACAGGAACTATATTAAACTTAGGATTTCTTAAGAACCCTAATAATAATTCTGAATAGCAGTTACCTGCACCTCTTCCCATTCCGCTTACTGTTGCATCAAGAAGGCTTACGCCGATTGAGCATGCCTCGATTGTATTTGCAAATGCAAGCTGCTGGTTATTATGTGCATGAATACCAACGCTCTTTCCATGCTTCTCTGCTATCTTTATGTATTTGTCAGCAAGTCTTCTTACCTGCTCCGGGCATAATGAACCATAACTGTCAACAAGGTATATATACTGTGCCTTGCTCTGTGATGCAAGAAGCTCTAATGCAAGGTCTAACTCATTCTCACCTGCTGTTGATAGCGCCATAATATTTACTGTAACCTCATATCCCATATCTGAACAGTAGTTAGCCATCTCAATAGCTGCCGGAATGGTATTAATATATGTTGCAACTCTCACCATATCAACAACTGACTCTGACTTAGGTGGAATATCTCTCTTCATATTAGTTCTTCCGACATCAGCCATAACTGATATCTTAAGTGGTGTGTCATTCTCGCCAACAATAGCTCTGATATCTTCTTCCTTACAGAACTTCCACTTTCCGAATTCTTTCTCATCAAATATATCCTTATCAGCCTTATATCCAAATTCCATATAATCAACGCCTGCTGCCACATTAGCTTCATAAAGATCTTTAACAAACTCATCAGTGAATTCAAAATTATTCACAAGACCTCCATCTCTTAATGTACAGTCCATAACCTTGATGTCTGGTCTGTAAGAAGTCAAATTACCCCTGTTTTCTGCCATAACCTGTTTCCTCCTGTAAAATTTCCTTCTGGAATTGTTTCGCTTCAGAATTACTCCTATTCAGAATTATTTCGCTTTAAACCGTTACGCTTTAAAGTGTTAAACTGTTTTGAATTATAACACATCTATCGAGGTTGTCAACTGTTGATGTAAGATTTTCAGCTTTGGCCTACTAATCTTTCATAACACTTTGCTTTAGTAGGTCTTTTTCCTCATTCTTGCTTACATAAGCTGACATATCATGCGTAAAAGACCTACTAACTCACCTATCTCTGCCTGTTTAGTAGGTCAACTCCTGCTCTCCATCTCTTTTCCCTAGCTAATTCACCTACTAATCTTCCATTACACTTCATCCTAGTAGGTCTTCGCCTGATTCGCTCTTACATAAGCTGGCTTATCACTCTTAAAAAACCTACTAAACAAACCACTTCTGCCTGTTTAGTAGGTCTCTCCCCACACACCAAAAAATTTGCTTGGCATAGTACAACTACATATCACAACTGCACTGCTCATCCAAGCAATATGCCGCCTCACGACTTCACCATCAGCCTCTCAATAAACACATCCATCAACGCATTAAGCCCCTTAAGATATTCCTTCGCATTAGTGAATTTCTTCTTAGTTACAGTCCATATAAATGCAGGATTGGCGTCTACTCTCATCTGTATTGCACCGCCATACTCGTCAAGCAGCTTCTTTATAGCATCCGGGTCTAATTCAGCCTTAGGATAAACTGTCATAACTGTACGCCATACTGCTGTTCCTGATTCCTGATGCGCAACGCCGCCCTTTATCTCTATCATGCCAAGTTTATGTGCCTTTGACTTGATAAGCGCAATCATAAGCAGATTGTCGGCGCATGATGGCACACTTCCGTATCTGTCTGATAACTCGTCCTTCATATCTGATAATTCATCCATGTTCTCAAGTGCAGCAATTCTCTTATATATATCAAGCTTCTGGTACTCACTCTTAATATATGTTGCCGGAATATAAGCGTCCACATCTACATCTATTGTTGTCTCAAACTCATACTCATTCTTAATTCCTTTAAGATTGTTGACCGCCTGATTAAGCATTTTACAGTACAGGTCGTATCCTACAGCCGCCATGTGACCGTGCTGGCTGTTTCCAAGCACATTTCCTGCACCTCGGATTTCCAGATCTTTCATCGCAATCTTAAAACCCGAACCAAAATCCGCAAATTCCCTGATTACGCTGAGTCGCTTCTCCGCTACCTCTGTCAGTACCTTATCTCTTCTGTACAGTAAAAATGCATACGCAGTCCTTGAGCTTCTGCCAACTCTTCCTCTTAGCTGATAAAGCTGAGAAAGTCCAAAACGATCTGCGTCTTCAATTATCATTGTGTTGCAGTTGGATATATCCATACCTGTTTCAATTATAGTTGTAGACACCAACACATCTATCTCACCATTAACGAAATCACACATTATCTTCTCAAGCTCCCGTTTAGCCATCTGACCATGGGCAAATGCCACATTTGCCTGCGGAACAAGTTCCTGGATGTGTGCAGCCGCCTCATCTATGCTTCTGACACGATTGTATACATAGTATACCTGACCGTTTCTGGCAAGCTCTCTTGTGATTGCCTCTCGTATCATTTCATCATTATGCTCTGTAACGAAAGTCTGTATCGGAACACGGTCAACCGGAGGCTCTTCAAGAACACTCATATCCCTGATTCCCGCAAGGCTCATGTGAAGCGTTCTTGGAATCGGAGTGGCACTGAGCGTAAGTACATCAACATTATTCTTTAACTTCTTAATCTTCTCCTTGTGTGTAACACCAAAACGCTGTTCCTCATCAATAATAAGAAGTCCCAGATCCTTGAACACCACGTCTTTAGAAAGAAGCCTGTGTGTGCCTATTACAATGTCAACCATGCCCTTCTTAAGTTCCTCAATAGTCTCCTTATTCTGTGCGGAGGTTCTGAAGCTCGGCAACTGGGCTACCGTAACCGGAAAGTCCTTCATTCTCTGTTCAAATGTGGTAAAATGCTGGCTTGCAAGTACTGTTGTCGGTACAAGATAAGCAACCTGCTTTCCTTCCTGAACCGCCTTAAATGCTGCTCTTATCGCAATCTCTGTCTTACCATAGCCTACATCTCCACATATAAGTCTGTCCATTACCCTGCGGCTTTCCATGTCATGCTTCGTGTCTTCTATCGCATTTAACTGGTCTGTTGTCTCCTCATAAGGGAACATTTCCTCAAATTCCTGCTGCCATACCGTATCCGGTCCAAACTGGTATCCTTCTATTCTCTGTCTCGTGGCATACAGCTCAACAAGGTCTTTAGCCACTTCTTCAACGGCTGAATGAACCTTTGACTTGGTCTTTCCCCCACTCTGAACCGCCAATCTTATTAAGCTTTGGCTTTTTCTCTACATCTGAACCCGCATATTTCTGCAGACGGTCAAGCTGTGTTGCGAGCACATAAAGGTTGCTGTTATCTGCGTAAGATATCTTGATGTAATCCTTCTCAACACCTTCAACCTTAATCTTCTCAATGCCCTTGTACTGGCCTATACCGTAATTCTCATGAACAACATAATCGCCAATATTAAGTTCATTAAAGCCGGCAATATTCTTGCCATCGTACTCCTTCTTCTTTACTTTCTTGCGCTTCTTCTCTGTAAATATGTCATTCTCGGCAATACACACAAATCCCTGCAGCGGATACTCAAATCCTCTGTGAAGGCTTCCGTAAGTAACCATCACAAGCCCGCCTGCCATGGATTTATTGCTGTCCTCTGTATAGAAGCTCTCAATCCCAAGCCTTCCGAGGTCATCAACAATTCTGTTAGCTCTTGTTCTTGAGCTGCACACAAGAAGAACTGCATATTTATTGCGTTTGTACTTTCTTATGTCATCTGAAAGATATTCAAAGCTGTTATTATATGAGCTTATGCTTCTCGCTTCAATATGCATTGAATAATCTATACCAAAGAATTCAGGTGTGTATTCAAGTGTTGTCAGCACAAGCTGCTTATGTCCGTTCATTGAAAGAACGGCTGTCTCCATATCCATAAACATATGTGTCTGACTTGGTAGCACATAACCGCTTTCTAATCTGTTCTTCATACTCTCACTGTACTCATAGAAAGTCATGTCGCTGTGTTCTTTAAGCCTTACAGGTTCGTCCACGACAATAAGAGTATCTCCCTTAGGGAAATACTCTGCCAGACTGCTCACTCTGTCTGCAAATGTATATATGAATTTGCTGTAATCTCCTGTCCTTAACGCGTCATCAAACATTCTGTTAAGATGATTGCCAGCCTCTATCTGTTCCTTAGTACGCTTTCTTTTATCTGCTCCGAACAGCTTCATCTGTTCATCTTTCTCATGTCTGATTTTTTCAATCCCATGCTCTATCTCATCCTCAGTAAAAAGGAACTCTGTTGCAGGAAATACCGTATAACTCTTATAATTCTCAATGGAACGCTGGCTGTCTGCATCAAACGCCCTTATTGAGTCTATCTCATCATCCCACAATTCAATTCTCACAGGTGCTTCATCTGTATATGAAAATATATCTATTATTCCGCCTCTTATGGCAAACTGTCCTTTGGCTTCAACCATTCCGAATCTCTCGAATCCCATAGCAGTAAGCTTCTTTGCCATATCATCTACATCGAGTATGTCACCCTTCTTAAGGTTAATTACTGCCCTCCTGAATCTGTCGACTGGAAGAAGCATATCTGATATTCCATCAATGGTTGTCACAATTGTAAGCGGTCCGTCTGAAGCTTCCTCTGTTGATTCCTCCGTTCCAGATTTTACAATGTCCGATTTATTCAATCTGTCAATTATGGCTGCTATACATCTGATTCGCTCTCCGGCAATCTGTCGTCCCTGCACATCTGCGTTATAAAATATTACATCCTTCGCAGGATAATACATTACATTTCCACCGTTAAAGAATCTGGCATCCTCCGCCATATCCCTTGCTTTCCCCTCGTCACTGGTTATAACAAGTTGGAAATTATAATTGCTGGCTATAGCACTTGAAAAATGCAGCTTCTGCGTGTCAATACAGCCACTTACCATTACTGTTCTGCCACCATCTTTAGCAAGCTCTTTATTAAGTTGTTCCACACCGGCTGTATTATACACCGGCTCAAATATTGCTTTCATATTATACCACCAGTTATCCGTTATATTTATTCATACCACTTTCTATTCCATCTGTAAGTATGCATTCTACAGCTTCACAGGCTTTCTTATTAGCCTCTCTTAATGTTGCATATTCCTCTGTAGGAAATTTCCCAAGCACCCAGTCTGCAAGATCCCAGTTCTTAGGCTTGTCACCCACTCCGAACTTTATTCTCTTGAACTTGTCACTTCCAAGATGTGCTATTATACTCTTGATTCCATTGTGTCCACCTGCACTTCCCTTTGCACGGAGTCTTAACTTTCCTACGTCAAGACTTATATCATCGAAGATAACAATAAAATCATCTATGTCACATTTGTAATAATCCATAACTTCTCTTATACACTCGCCTGAATTATTCATATATGTCATAGGCTTAACGAGTATTACTTTCTGACCTGCTATTACACCTTTTCCAATAAGTCCTTTGTGCTTTGCTGTGTCCACACTGATATTATATTTGTCTGCAAGCTCGTCTATTACTAAAACCTGCATTATGTCTTGTTCCCATATATTCTTTACCCGGATTACCAAGTCCCGCTATTATATACATAACATCCTCCTGATTAATTATCATATATTAGCAAGTATATAACATATTTCTTCTTTTGGCTATCTTAACGCATCATCTGTAACCTGACAGGTTAAGACAACCTTATCTTTATCCAAAAAGTCCCGCAAGTCATAACGACCGCGGGACATTTTGCTATATCAAACAATTATTTAATTATAATTATTTAACAGATATTCTTCTTTTCTTTGATACAAATACAATTCCTGCTAATGCACAAAGCATTAATACTACATATAATGCAATTGGAGCTGTATCTCCAGTCTTTACAGTTTCACCTGTTGACTCTGTTGTTCCATTAACATTATTGTCTTTTCCTGTTTCTCCACCGTCTGCTACATCACCCTTTGATGAACCGTCATCCTTAGAGATAACTTCTTTGTAATGAACTGGCTTCCATGTACCAAGAACTGTATCAACAGCAGAAACATTTTCTGAATCAATATAATTAACAACAGCATCTAATGTACTCTTAGTGCAGCCTGTTGTCACAAATGCTTCACCCTTGTTTGTGTTATTGTACTCATTGAAGATTGCTGAAGCCTTCTCTCCATTAGACATTTCTGCCCAGCCTTCTGAGTCAATGTATCCATTAGTCTCACACTCAATAAATGATGCATTAGAGTTAGCACCCCATGTTCTACCATACTTACCTAATACTGCTATATCACCATGTGCTCCATCTGTTGTAACCTCACAGTTTCTGAATACATATGGGCTTGTCTTAGGTGCAACAATGTAACCAATCTTTGCATTATTATTTTCATCATTCTTATATGTCTTCCACTGTAACTTACAGTTATCAAATACAGCTGCAAACTCACCACAGATATAATCTACATTACCACCGATTGTACAACCGTTGAAATATGCGTGATATCCATAATTTGCTGAACCATTTCTACCAAGTGTATCCTGTGATGAAAGAATTGAACAGTTGAAAACTTCAATATTATCAGCCTCAATATAGAAAGCATTTGATCTCTCTTTAAACTTGTAATCTGATACATCTGCGCCTTCTGCTAATCTGTCTACTGAAAGATTTGAACCTGCAATATCTGTCTTCTCAGCCTCTGTTAAGTAATAGTTGTATGTATTCAAGAATGTTGTATTCTCTGCAACAAAATTATTACCTCTAACAATGAATACACCACCCCAGAGACTTCCATTTCCTTCTTCAGATGAGTATCTGTCCATAGCAAGTGTCTTATTGTAAAGACCTGTTGCTGGATCTATTGAATAATACTTTGTTCCAACACCATAATACCATGAAATTGTATGTCCATTACCCTTAAGTGTTACATATGGTGCAGCCATAACTACCTGTTCAAATACATCAGATGTAAGGTTAATAGTTACTCTGCCTGCTTCGCCTTCTGGTCTGTTCTGCATACCAAGAATAGCATCTGAAGCTTCATTTAATGTATCATAATCGCCAGGAACATTAATCTCTGACTTGAATTCTGTCATAGGAACAACTGAAATTCCTGTAATATATGTTGTTGCACCAAAGTTAACAACAGCATCACCTTCAACTACCATCTCAAATGTATCTGTCTTAGATGTTGTTCCTACTGATGTATAGCCCTTATCAGTTTCTGTACTATCGTACTTCTCTCCGTTAACTGTAAAGTTGAATGCATAGTAAGTAGAAATAGCAACCTTAGCTTTTCCCTTTACTGGAATTGTAAGTGAAGAATCAGCTCTTGCTACTGTGTGAGGCTTTCCATTCTCTACTGCAATACTACCTGCTGTTGCAAGAGATGGAACTCTTGTATAGCTGTAATCTCTCTTAGATGCTGGATCATCCTTCTCTACATATACATCATTAACATTATCAACACCAGCCTTAACGGATGCTCTGTCATATGTTGTTGATCCATCCTTAGTCTCTACGCTTGTTGTATATTCACCAGGCTTTACAGAAACCTTGTATGAATCTCCTGTTATTGTTGCTTCATTTACTGTTCCACTAGTATTATTAGTAAATACAAGCTTAGTTACGTTAGATGCATCTGTACCTGTAATCTTACCTGTAAGTTCAACATCCGGAACATTATTAAGTGTGATTGTAACTGCATCACCTGTTACTGTAAATGTCTGTGAATCACCTACAAGTGGCTTAACACCGCCATCGTTAGAACTTACTCTGTATGTGTGTCCCTTAAGAAGCTTAAGAGATTTTGTTGTTGTGCTGAGAGATATCTCATCTCCACCTAACTGGTCATCTACTAATGATAACTTTAAACCACTACCAATTGTTGCATCAATATTATTTACAGTTACAGGAACTGTAATCTTCTCATCTGCAACATAGCTGTATCCAGCATAGAACATATTATTAGTCTTTCCTGTTGTTGACATAACATATGTCTTACCAGGAACAACTTTAAATGAATATGATGTTAATCCTGTTTCTGAATCAACATAGCCTTCCTTAGTTCCATCAGCATTGAAAGTATGTACTCTGAGGAATGAAGTTGAGTTATAATAAACTGTCATCATACCCTTAGCTGCTGGTGTAAATGTAGCTAAACATCCATCACCTTCACCTGGAAGATTAGGAATATTATTGGCATCAGCGTGTCTCTTACCTGATGTATAAGCATCATGTTCAACACCATTAATTGTAACCTTCTTATCTGGCTTTACTGTATACTGAGTAATAACTCCGCCTACTGTCTGTCCACCTAATGTAAGTGTGCTGTCTCCGAACTTGTACTCACCAGTCTTAACAACACCATCTACAGCATGCTCATCCATAACAAATGTAAAGTTTTCTACATTAGCTTCTGGCTCTGCAATATGCTTTACATCAATGCTTCCAATATATCCATCAGCTGTTGCAACTAAATCTACATATCCTGCTGCACCTGAGTATGTATACTTGAATTCTGTAGTGCCGACTTCTGTTCCTTCAATTGTAGCCTGCTTCTCTTTATATGATCCAATTGTGATTTCACATGAACCCTTAACCGGAATCTTAACAACAGCTCCTGTGTTAAACTGTGCCCAGTCACTTCTTGTAGAATCAAACTTACCAGTTGTAGCATCAATAACTAAGCCATTAACTTCACCTGTAGTTCCCTGAATGAGCTTTCCGTTAGAACCTATTAAATCAGAGCCTTTTCTGAAGTTCCATGTTCTGTCTCCGTTATCTTTTGATTCTACTAATGTTAAATTCTTAATCTTCATCTCACCTGAATCACCGCTTGCAAGTGTATCTGGTGTAAGTAAAATATAACCATCCTCAAAAGCTGCTGATGAAACTGTTACAGTAGCTTCTTTATCACCATTGATATTAACTGCATTAGGAAGTTCCTCTCTACCTGCTGTATTCAGACAGATGACTGCATTCTCTCCGCTCTTGTCACCAACATAAACATATCTGTTATTGTTGTTACTAGAAAACTTTAAAGTAAGTGTAGCTGATGTTGCTGTTGGGTCAACAGGAACAGCAATAACAGCATCCTTTGTTTTCTGAGCTGATAATCCTGCTCCACCAGTCTTAACATATGCTGTACCGGCAGCAACCTTTATTCTGCCAACCTCATCACCTTCTGCTAAAGTAAGTGATTTTTCTCCTGAGTATTTTGAAAAATCCCAGGTTGTTGTTCTTTCGTTATTCTCCCATGTACCAGCGTCTACTACGACCCCTGAATCAGCGGTCTTATCATCGGCTTTAGTATTAGTAATACTGCCTGGCATGAGAGCTGCAACCATAAGAACTGCCATGAATAATGATGCAATTCTTCTGATCTTACGCTTTTTCATAAACTTCATAATTATCCTCCTTAAATATATTTGCACACGATTGTGTCTTTCGCGGTAGTTTTCCGCTTTTGTTACCATAATACATTTATGTAATGTGTTTTGCTACCGCTTTTTTGTTTCTTATGTTGTTTTTACATATAATTTTGGCTTGATTTTTTAACCATTTGTTAATTACAGCAATATTTCAACATGTTTTTTGTGCAAAATGTATATATTGCACTTATTTTGCTCTAAAATTTTCCGTTTTTTAATCCATTTATTTTTCCATTTATCTGTGTTAATATATCTTTAAATATAACTTCAGGAGAATGTATGAATTCAAATTATTTTAACATTTCAAAATTATATCGTACTCCAGAAAATTCAATGTCATCTTCTCATACACACTCTTTCTGGGAATTATTTTACCTTACCAAAGGAAGCTGTAGCATTTTAATAAGAGATGCTTTATATGAAATAAACGAAGGAACCATCTTCCTGATTCCATGTGATATTTCTCATAAAACCATATATTCCAATACATATAATGAGCGGATTGTAATTGAATTAGGAGACGACTATGTAGCACCAATTATATCAGGTTTCCCCGACTTAACTTTTTATAATAAATACTGCTGTCATTTCTTTACTTTTAATCTGTCAGCATCTAACCTGATTAATTATTATTTTGATACTGTTCTTTTAGAATCTAAAAACACAGTTCTATATCTTCATTAACTATAAAGCATTCAATTCAGGGAATTATTCTGTGTATAATCCGTTCTGGTTTTGATATAACAGCGTCATTAAATGTCAGGAACTCATTACAAACAGAGAATACAATTATTCAGAATGCCATTGATTACATAGAACAGAACTTTTCCGCCAATATTTCTTTGACCGCTTTGGCTGAACATTTACATCTGAATCCTTCTTATCTGTCCAAGCTTTTTAAAGATGAAACCGAAATGACATTCAAAGATTTTCTGAATAGAATAAGGATTAGCCATGCTGAAAGATTATTGCTTGAAACCAATCTTCCAATGTCAGATGTTGCTTCATTATGTGGATATGAATCCGGTAATTATTTTGGGGATGTTTTCAAGAAAACAAAAGGTATTTCCCCAATCAAATTCAGGGAAGCAAAGGGTTATATTGCATAAAAAAGGTCTGACTCTGAAAATGCGCTAACGCATCTGTCAAAGTCAGACCTTTTAAATGTGTTAAATTGTTACTCCTCTACATCCTCCGCCTTATCATAGGCCTCAAGAACAAGCTTCTGCAGTTTATCTCTTGTCTGAGTGTTGATAGGATGAGCAATGTCACGATACTCTCCGTCTGATGATTTTCTGCTTGGCATTGCAATGAACAAGCCCTTCTCTCCCTCAATCACCTTAATATCATGTACCACGAACTCATCATCTATTGTGATTGACACAACTGCTCTCATCTTGCCCTCTTTAGCAATCTTTTCTTACCCTTACATCTGTTATATTCATAACGCACCCCTTCTTGAACCTCTGCGGTTCTTGTTATACTTTAGTCTGAAAACCTTCTGTTGCAACTTTTATTCTTAATAATACAAAGGGCTGTCCTCCACAACAATCCTTGTACCATTCTCCCCGACATACCTTGAATTAGCTTTGATTGTACTATTGCTTTCAACAATACAGTTCTCAATATATGCATTGTCTCCAATATATACGTTGTTAAGAATAATTGAGTTCTTAATTACACTGTTATTACCAACATATATCTTCTTAAATAACACTGAATCTTCAACAGTTCCGTTTACTATACATCCACTTGAAACAAGGCTGTTCCTTACATTAGCTCCGAAGTTATACTTAGCAGGTGGTAAATCCTCAACCTTAGAATATACATCCGGATACTGCTTGAAGAAGTAATCTCTTACATCCTTCTTAAGGAAATCCATGTTAGTCCTATAATATGAATCTACTGTAGATATATTGCTCCAATATGTATCAAGCTTATAGCCATATATCTTCTTGATATTCTTATATCTTACAAGAATATCTCTTACAAACTCATGTCTGTCTTCTTCAGCAGCCTTTTCAAGAAGTTCAATAAGAAGTCTTCTTCTTATTACATATATTCCTGTTGAAACTGTAGAGAGGTTAGTCTCTAATGGCTTCTCATCAATATCTGTGATTCTTCCTTCCTCCGTCATGGCAACTACACCATAACGTCCTATCTCAGAACGATCTTCCAGATTCTTTACAACTACTGTAATATCAGCCTTCTTCTCAATATGATACTGAAGCACTTTATTATAATCGAGCTTATATACACCATCACCTGATGCAATTACAACATATGGCTCATGGCTTGACTTTAAGAACTGAAGATTCTGATAAAGTGAATCTGCTGTTCCGCGGTACCAGTTACTGCTCTCTGCTGTAATTGTAGGAGTGAATACGAATAATCCTCCCTGCTTTCTTCCGAAATCCCACCATTTTGATGAGCTTAAATGCTCGTTGAGTGAGCGGGCGTTATACTGTGTTATGACAGCAACCTTCTGGATTCTTGAATTAGTCATATTGCTCAATGCAAAATCTATGGCGCGATAACTTCCGGCAATCGGCATGGCTGCAATGGCTCTCTTATTAGAAAGTTCACGCATCATTCTGTTATTTCCGCCAGCTAATATAATACCTATTGCTTTCATTAATTATCACCTGCCTTAATTATTATGCCTCCGCCTGGTAACTCACCATTAGGGTAATCCTGTAATGTTGTCTCTCCTGATATGGCTGTATTCTTTCCAACCTTAACATTGTCTGGAATAACAGACCACTCACCGACGGTAACAAGTCCAGAATTATATATCTTAGGAACTTAACATTCTCTGCTTCTTCACCAACTCCAAGTTCAACATTCTCTCCAATCGTTACATCTTCTGCGATTATTGACTTGGTTATTGTTGTGTTCTTTCCGATGTGTGAATTATTCATAATAATTGAGTCTCGGATTACACAACCTTCTTCAATAACAACTCCCGAACCTATTACAGAATTAAATACTCTTCCGTATACTTCAGTTCCATCACCTATGATACTCTTCTCTATATAGGCATCTTTAGCAATATACTGTGGCGGGATTGTATCTGTCTTGGTGTATATCTTCCAGAATTCCTCATAAAGATTAAATATAGGAATAATATCTATAAGTTCCATATTAGCTTCCCAGTATGAGCTTAATGTTCCTACATCTTTCCAGTATCCGTTGTACTCATAAGCAAATATTCTCTTATTGTTATTAAAGCAGTATGGAATTACGTGTTTTCCGAAGTCACATTCCTGCTGATCCTTAAGCTTGATAAGTGCATCCTTAAGAACTTTCCAGCTGAATATGTATATACCCATTGATGCAAGATTGCTCTTTGGATGTTCCGGCTTTTCTTCGAACTCCGTAATCTTATTATCGTTATCCGTTACAACTACACCAAATCTGCTTGCTTCTTCTATAGGTACAGGCATTGCAGCAATTGTAATATCTGCATTATTAGCCTTGTGATAATCAAGCATTATCTTGTAATCCATCTTGTATATATGGTCACCTGAAAGAATAAGTACATATTCAGGATGATACTGCTCCATATACTCAAGATTCTGGTAAATGGCATTAGCTGTTCCTGTATACCATTCACTATTCTGACTCTTCTCATAAGGTGGAAGAACTGATACGCCTCCTACATTACGGTCAAGATCCCAAGGAATACCAATTCCTATATGCGTGTTAAGACGAAGTGGCTGATACTGTGTTAATACTCCCACTGTATCTATTCCTGAGTTAATACAGTTACTGAGAGGAAAGTCAATTATTCTATACTTTCCACCAAATGCTACTGCCGGCTTTGCCACCTTAGAAGTAAGAACTCCTAATCTGCTTCCCTGGCCACCAGCTAACAGCATTGCAATCATTTCTTTTTAATCATGCTATCACCTCTAATGTTAAATTTTTACTGCTTTTAGATATTTTGATTATATCATACTATTCTCATTAAGTAAAAAGAATTTCGAGTTTTTTATACACATTTTTATGCACATTTTCTAAATCGTATAGTATATAATAAGAAAGGTTTGAAAAATAAGCCGATAAGACATACAATATATTAAACACTAAATTCAAGGAAGGAAAATATCATGTACAAGATTGATTTCAACAACCCTATCCATATTCACTTCATTGGCATAGGCGGTATAAGTATGAGCGGACTTGCCAAGATTCTTTTATCTGAAGGTTTTACTGTTTCAGGCTCTGATGCTCACTCATCAGCTCTTACTGACGAACTTATCGGGGACGGCTGTATCGTATCCGTACCACAGAGCGCCGGTAATATAACTAATGATATAGATCTTGTTGTATATACAGCAGCAATTCACCCGGATAATCCCGAATTCAAGGCAGCTAAGGAAGCGGGGCTTCCAATGCTTACCCGTGCAGAGCTTCTTGGACAGATTATGACTATCTACAAGAATGCTATTAACATTGCAGGTACTCATGGAAAGACAACTACTACTTCAATGGTTTCTGAGATTCTGCTTGCTGCCAATATGGATCCTACTATCTCTGTAGGAGGTATCCTTAACAGCATTGGTGGCAATACAAGAGTCGGCGGTAACAAGTATTTTGTAGAAGCATGTGAATATACTAACAGCTTTTTATCATTTAATCCTACAATGAACATTATTCTCAATGTCAAGGAAGACCATCTTGATTTCTTCAAGGATATTGATGATATCCGTCACTCTTTCAAGCTTTTTACTGAAAAACTTCCATCTGACGGAACTCTTATCATCAATACTGACATTGATAATTATGAATATTTCTATCAGGATACTGACTGCGAGGTCATAACATTTGGTTCTGACCCTGCAAAGAGCATGTACAGTGCTTCTGATATCACTTATGACGAGCTTGGAAGATGCACTTATTCTCTTCTTATTAATGGAGAGAAGGCTGACACTATTACTCTTGGTGTACCGGGGCTTCACAATGTTTACAATTCTCTTGCTGCTGTTGCCGCTGCAAGAAAACTATCTGTTGATATGGAGCATATCAAGGCAGGTCTTTCTAACTTTAAGGGTACTAACAGAAGATTTGAGAAGAAAGGCACATTTAACGGTGTTACTGTCATTGATGATTATGCCCATCACCCTGATGAAATCCGTGCTACTTTAAGTTCTGCCGCACACTATCCACATAACCGTGTATGGGTAGTTTTCCAGCCTCATACATATTCGCGTACGAAGCTTTTATTTAATGAGTTTGCTGATGCATTAAGCCACGCTGACAAAGTTGTCCTCGCAAAGATATACGCTGCAAGAGAGACTGATACGCTTGGAATCAGCTCTGCTGACTTGTGCGAGAAGATTAAATCTCTCGGTAAGGAATGTGTATACATTGACAATTTTGAGGACATTGAAAAATATTTATTAAAAAATTGTATCAACGGTGACTTGTTAATAACTATGGGTGCCGGTGACGTATATCAGATTGGTGAAGACTTGCTTAAATAGTACATTTTCCACCAGCCTGAACTTTTTCAACAAAGTTATCCACATTATCCACAATTTTCTGTTACTTAATTGTTCAGAATGATTGTGGATAATTTTTTATTCTGGTAATTTTAAGAATCCAGATTCTATGCGTTTTTCCTACGTTTATTTTTTACTTATCCACATTTTCCACATTTTCCACATTTCTCCTTTCCGCACTGGGCGCGCTTTGCATTTATTTTTTCAGTGGTATAATCTGCTCATAACTTTTTGGGAGACTAATACCATGAATAATCTGAACTTGTATTCAGAGACTGTTTCTGGCTATACAGCAGTTTCTGATTTATTTATAGACGAATATGTACCATCAGCCAACGGAGACTTTGTTAAGGTCTATCTTTATCTTCTGAGGCTTCTTACAAGAAAGAACAGCAGCTTAAGCATTTCTTCTCTTGCTGATACTTTTAACCAGACCGAGAATGATGTCATGCGTGCTTTAAGATACTGGGACAAGTCAGGGCTTGTCAGCCTTTCTTATGATGATAAGAACCAGCTTTGCGGCATTACCGTTAAAGATTTGAAGAATAATTCTTCTCCTGAGCCTGACAGAAGCCGTTATGCTACACCTGAATTTAATAACGACACTGCTGATACCACAGTTCCTGCCGCTGCTTTCGCCGATGAAACTTCCGCTGATGAGGCTGCTTCAGGTAATTCTGCTTCAAATGTATCGTCAAATGTTGTTTCTATGGATTTTGCCATTAAAGCACCATCACATACTGTTGAGCCTTCAAAGGTAACTGCTCCTGCTGAAAAGCTGGATGAACTTAACTCTAACGATGATTTTTCTATGCTGCTTTTTGTAATACAGACATATCTTGGCAAGACACTTTCTCAGCCTGAGGTTAATGCTATTGTGTATTTCTATGACACTCTGCATTTTCCTGCTGACCTTATCGAATACCTTATTGAATACTGTGTATCCAAGGGTAAGACTTCTATAAGATACATAGAGAAGATTGCTCTCTCATGGGCTGACGAAGGTATTAATACCGTTGAGGCAGCCAAGGACGAGGTATCCAACCATAATGAGGCTGTTTACGGTGTCATGAAGGCATTTGGTCTTAACAACAGAGAACCGGGTCAGGTTGAGAAGCAGCTTATCTCCAAGTGGACTGATGTATTCTGCTTTGAAACCGATATGATTATCGAAGCATGTAACAGAACAATGAAAGCTACGCATCAGCCAAGCTTTGAATACGCTGATTCAATTCTTACCAAGTGGCATACTTCTAACATCAGGAATTCTGAGGATATCAGAAAAGCTGACGCACAGTTTGAAGCCGGTAAAGCTGCCAAGTCTTCAAAGTCAGGTGTTATCAAGCAGAATGCCAACCGTTTTAACAACTACCAGCAACGTCCTAAGAAATCTGACGACTGGTACAACTCTTTATTAAGCAATAATAATTAATTATACAAGGAGGGGCAGCCATGCCTTTGACCAATACACAATATGCCTCTATTATGAGACTGTATGATGATATTAAAACAGCCAACAGGCGGTTGCAGAGTGACCGTTATAACGAAGTCACTGCCTTGTGCCCTGATATTGCCAATATTGATTCTGAGATTATTGACCTGTCCATGAAAACTGCCAGAGCGCGTATAGAAGCCGATTCATCGGACACGGATACTGATGAACTGGCTTCCAGCCTTAAGTCACTTAACGAACGAAAAGTGGCTGCTCTGGCTTCAATAGGCAAGCCTGCTGATTATCTTGATGATATATTTACATGTCCTTACTGCAAGGATTCCGGTTATGTCGACGGTAAGCGCTGCATATGTTTTAATAAGAAGGCTATTGACCTTATATATAAGGACTCTAATCTCAAGAATATAACTGCTGATGAGAATTTTGATACATTTTCTCTTAGCTGGTACAACAACACTGATGTTGATCCTGCAACAGGGCTCACACCTTATATTAATATGCAGAAAGTTCTCAAAGTATGTCACGATTTCGTTGATAACTTTGATAATACATTTTCTAATCTTTTGTTTATCGGACAGACCGGTGTTGGTAAGACTTTTCTTTCTAACTGTATTGCAAGGGCGCTTATGGACTCATGCCACAGTATTATTTATCTTACTGCTGGTGAGTTCTTTGACTCATTCAAGAGCGATGATTTTAAGGAATTTGGAAGTTCCAAGTTTGACACTTCATTTTTTTTGTTGAGTGTGACCTTCTTATTATTGACGACCTTGGAACAGAGAAAGCTTCAGATTATAATTTTTCTAATCTGTTTAATACTATTAATGAAAGGCTTCTTAGAAGAAAGAGTATTATTATATCTTCTAACCTTGAGATGCCTGATATTGAGACAAGGTACTCACAGAGAATTTTCTCAAGACTTGTAAGTGCCTATTCAATTTTAAGACTTTTTGGAGATGATATCCGCTGTATGAAGAAATTATCACCAACTAAAAGGTCTTAACGATTATTTATGTCAAATATATCATTGACTTATTTCTCGTCAATGTTTATATTTTTTTTATATGTATGTTTAATTATTATACTTTTATGGAGGATTATTTATTATGCCACGTGATGAAAGACACACAGAAACTATTCCCTACGGAACTTTAGGTATTATCCCATTAGCAAGCTGCACACAGATGGGTAAGAAAGTTGATGAATACCTTGTAAAGTGGAGAGAGCAGCGTCAGAATGAGAATACTTCTACCCTTAATTTTGCAGGATATAAGAGAGACAGTTATATTGTTAACGCTAAGACTCCTAGATTCGGTTCAGGAGAAGGAAAGGGCGTTCTTGTAGATTCTGTCCGTGGTCATGACTTATATATTATGCTTGATGTCTGCAACTACAGCCTTGAATACACTGTTTGTGGTTTCAAGAACCATATGTCTCCTGATGATCACTATGCTGACCTCAAGAGAGTTATTGCTGCTGCAGGTGGTAAGGCAAGAAGAATTAATGTAATCATGCCTTTCCTTTATGAATCAAGACAGCACAAGAGAACAGGAAGAGAATCTCTTGACTGCGCACTTATGCTTCAGGAACTTACAGATATGGGTGTTGAGAATATTATTACTTTCGATGCACATGACCCTAGAGTACACAATGCTATTCCTCTTAAGGGATTTGAATCTGTATCATGCACATACCAGTTTATCAAGTATCTCCTTCTTAATGTGGACGACCTTCACATCGACAGCGAGCATATGATGGTTATCAGCCCGGATGAAGGTGGTATGGGACGTGCTGTTTACTTTGCTAACGTTCTTGGTCTTGATATGGGTATGTTCTATAAGAGAAGAGATTACACTAAGATTGTTAATGGACGTAATCCTATCGTTGCACATGAGTTCCTTGGAACTAATGTTGAAGGCAAGGATGTCATTATCATTGATGATATGATTTCTTCTGGTGAAAGTATGATTGATGTTGCTTCTGAGCTTAAGAAGCGTGGTGCAAGCAGAGTATTCTGTGCAACTACATTCGGTCTTTTCACTAACGGCTTCAAGAAGTTTGATGAAGCATATGAGAATGGTATTATCGACAGAATCCTTACAACTAACCTTGTGTACCAGCCAACAGAGCTTCTCTCTAAGCCTTGGTACATCAATGTTGATATGAGCAAATACATGGCTCTTCTTATTGATACACTTAACCATGATTCTTCAATCAGCAACCTCTTAAGCCCTGTTGAAAGAATCCAGCAGAGAGTTAAAGAATATAACGAACTTCATTACGGTAAGTAATTCTGGTATTATTTATACTAAAAAGCGGAATCTGATTCAATTGTCAGATTCCGCTTTTTATCTTAATTCTTAATCTAATTCACTTCCTATCTGCAAGTAACCTTTTGAATAATTCCATGTTCCATCTTCATTCTGTCGATATATAATTATTGTTTGTAGCCCCTGATTCTTAGGTTCAATAGTATTAATTACATCTCCTTTTCCTACAATTTCATATCTTGTGCCATTATCAGAAACAACATATATACCGAAACTAAATCCCTTTGACAATTTATCTCCTCTATTTTCCCCACCTCCTGTGTCAGCATAATTATCTGTTTCAAAATCTGTCTCAAGCGTTTCTATTTCTCCATCATATTCATATATCTTGTCTACTGCTGTCTCTTTCCCCGGCTGCAGCCTTTCGCAGAACTGTTCTTTTAGCTGTTCACTGTCATGATTCTTTATGGCATCATAGACATTTTCTGCCATATCCTTTGTTTGTCGTAATGGTGACTTACTGGTATTATTACTTTTTTCTCCACATGCTATTATATTGAAAATCATACATATAACCATTAATGTTATTATCAATATCTTTTTCATAAGTAATGCAATCTCCTTAGTAAACCTACCATTTCATCATATTTAGCAACTTTAGTAGGTCTTTTCACATTGTTAATTGTTTTATAATGCTTCTTCCCAACTTAAAAGCCTACCAAACAAACACTATTCACACTTTTAGTAGGTCTTTTTCTTATATATCTACAGCATCAAACAGTTTTTTAGTTAGCAAAAAAAGCCCACTATTCGGACACATATCATCAACTTAGTAGGTCTTTTTCTTTATTCTCATTAATTCTCCTCGGAATTTTCTTGCAATTAACCTACCACTTCATCATATTTAGCAACTTTAGTAGGTTTTCCCTGTTATGCATTAATTTCGTGTGCCATTTGACACTATCTACAATTATTTTCAAGTCCCTGCTAAAACAAAAAAGGCTGCATTTAAGAAACATTTCCTAAATGCAACCGAACTATCATAGCGTTAGCCTTAGACTTCTAGTTTTGTGTCCTTATATTTCTATAAGTTTACCCCACTAAAATTTATCATACAATCATCTTTTCTACAAGTATTATTTTATTTACATCTACGATATATCTGCAATTAATAACCTGAGAGATCCCCTTTAGTCTCTGCCGGCTTATCTGTATCTGCCCAGCTTTCACTTCCACCTGCCGTACTATCCTGTCTGGTACCTGCAGTTGCATCATTATCCCTTACCGTGCCTGTTTCCATCTGACTTGACGACTGGATCTGACTGCCCTTCTGCGTCTGTGTTACTGACTGTGTCTCACTGACTGACTGCGTTTCTGTCTGTGTTTCACTTACAGATTCAGTTTCTGTCTCCTTATTATCTGACTTCTGTCTGTACTTAGGGAAATCCTTCTTTGCCAGAGCCTTATGTGAATCCTGCATAAGCTGCCTGAATATATCCTTTGTATGACTCTGTGGGATTGATGCAGGATAATCATATCCCTGCCATACAGCCACTGTATAATAAGCACTGTATCCACAGAACCATGAATCATAATTAGAGTTCGTTGTTCCAGTCTTTCCGGCAACAATTGCATTATCTGGTGCTGCCCCGCGTCCTGTTCCTTCATTCACAGCAGTTTCAAGCATATCCGTCATCATCCTGCACGATTCAGTATCATATATCTTCTGCCCCCTGCCAGATGAATCATATACTATTCTTCCTCTTGTATCCTTTATCTGGGATACACATGTAACTCTTCTGTACTCGCCATCATTAGCTATTGTTGCATACGCACCTGCCATCTCCTCTGTTGACACACCATATGTGAAGCCGCCTATGGCAATCGCATTGTATTCTTTATCCATCCATACTTTATGAAATCCCTGATTGAGAAGATATGAACTGCCAACCTTAGGTGTAAGTTCTTTAAGTACATTCCATGCAACTGTGTTACGTGAAAGACTTACCGCTGTTTTTAATGTAATGCTTCCCATATATGTTCCATCTGCATTCTTCGGACCATCCTGAATGTATTCATCCTGAACTATGGTGTCAGGTGTATTGCCCTTTTCAAGATACGGAACATAATCTATCACAGGCTTGATGGAGCTTCCGGGCTGTCTGTAGCTCTGATATGCCCTGTTAAGAGTATATCCATCTAAATCCTGAGTTCTTGAACCGACAATAGCCACTACATTTCCTGTTGAATTATCAATACAGGTAGCTGCTGCCTGCATTTCATACACTCCGTCTTTTTCTGCGGTATATCCTTTAAGATTATCGTCAACAGCATCCTGAAGCATCTGCTGTACATCCATGTTGATACTTGTGTATACCTTGTATCCTCCGGAAAGCAGTTTCTGCTGAAACAGTGTATAGCTGTTTTCATATATTTCTTTATATTGTTCGTAATCATCATCATTGTTAAAATTCGTTCTAAACACAAAGCCATTCGCCTGCATCATGCTCTCTGTCGCACAATGCCTTGCATATGTCTCGACAGAATTGTTCTTTGAAACCTCGGGCTGCTGTGCCAGAACCACCTGCGTATCAAGCGCAGTGTAATAGTTCATGGAATTAATCATATCATTTTCATACAGCTTTCCAAGTATAAGGTCTCTTCTCCCAACTGTGTTATCATAATTAGTCAGTGGATTGTATCTTGTCGGATTGTTAGGGATTGCCGCTATAAATACCTGTTCAGCAACTGTCAGCTCACTTACCTCTTTGTCAAAATAGCCTCTCGCTGCTGCACCTACTCCATAATATCCATTACTGAAATATATGTTGTTTAAGTAGAATTCAAGAATCTGATCCTTTGTATATTTTTTCCAGATCCCATGCCACAAATATTTCTTTTACCTTTCTCTGCCAGGTAACTTCCTGACTTAAGAATATATTCTTTGCAAGCTGCTGCGTTATTGTACTTGCACCCTGAACAATTTCATCATTCTCTGTATTAGCTATCACAGCCCTTATTATAGCCTTGAAATCAATTCCTTTATGTTTATAAAAGTCTTTATCTTCCATAACAACAAAAGATTTCTGTAATGTATCCGGTATCTGACCTATATCAACATAATACATATCCTTTGACTCACGCATGGTACACAGTTCGTTGCCATCAGTATCATATATAACTGTTGTTCCTGATGCCATAAATGTGTCTAAGGAACTTTTATTTACAAGCTCCTTAGCCTCCTGCGCAAGCTTTATTATCTTTACTATCTTTGGTGAAAATATTGCAAGTGTTGTAACAAATGCCAGCAATAATGTAAGAAGTATCAGCCTTCTTATTAATCTGCGTCTTCTTTTCTTTTTTGATAATTTCTTCTTCGCCATAATATTCAATCCCTGTGCATATCATCACTTATAATAGGTTACATATATATTGCCGCCCTGAGAAAACATTTTTCCAGCATCATTCATAGACATAGTCTTTACTGAACCGGATGATGATTCAATATATGCTATTTCACTTGAATTATATGCAGTAATGATTATATATTCGTCTTCTCCGGTCTTTGCTATCACAAGACTTCCTTCTCCGACATAGCTTAATGCCTTCTCACATGTTATTCCTGTAAGACTTATTCCATGTACTCCGCTTATCATGTTCATTGTCTGCACTGCTGTATACCCCTGTTCCATGTAAGCCGCGGCATTATAATCAGCCCCAAGATAATTACATACTGTTGTAACTGCATTTTCAAGAGAACTTCCACCCATAACCGGCGAAACCCCGTCTATTGATGCTTGTGTGCTTCTGTACCGTTTCCACACAGACTTTGAATCACAATCCACAACTGTTCCATATGTGTCATATGCAAGAGTTATTGCTGATTCAAGCTGTGTCTTGCTTCCCTGGAATGTTCCGTATCCATATACATAGTACCTTCCATCCCATGTGAATTCATCTTCAAGTTCCAGACTTGTATTGTCTTTAAATATAATCTCGCCTGAAGTTCTGTAACTAACAGATATATCATTTACCTTGGTTATAAGGTCAATATATAATTCCTGTTTCCTTGCATCTGTGCTTATTGTATCAGCCTTTACAACATTTTCAACAACATTCTCATCCTTATTGATAAGCTGGTCTATGCTCGTTGACACATAACCGCTTCCTGTCTTCACTATTCTTGTAAGCGTAATTCTCTTGCCTTCAACCTCTGTATCAGATACATATATATCAGGCTGTTCATATTGTTTAATAATATTATAATCAACATCCATAATACCGACTTTGTACATTGCATATGTTCTGCTGCCATCTGCATCTGATACAATATCTTCCTTATGAGCCATTCCATATATAAAGTCCGAATCGATATAACCAAGTGGTCTTAATGTATCTGCCTCATCTGCCTTTAACTCATAAGCGCTGTCGTTGCTCATATTAAGAACTCTTATCGTATCAGTGTTGCATATATCACCTGACACACTATATGCTATGGCATCTCCGGCATCTGATACAGCATATGAATTCTCTTTAAGTCCTGTTATCTCTGTCATGACCTCTTTACTTACAAGGTCTACAGAATACAGAGTCTCATCTATAAGTATATAGAATTTGTCGTTAGAAACATAAGAAACGCCACCAACATTCTGTGTGAGAATGTTATAAGGAATCGCCATTGGAATGAACAGTCTTTCAGTAACATCATTATCTGAATACGAATATCTGCATAAAGATACGCTAACCTGTCCTTCATGCTCTCCTCTGTTCATATATCCTGATACTAAAAATGTTGCATCTCCGTTATCTTCTATTTTCATTATCTTAATGTTATGGGCATCATAACCTTCTCTTACAGAATCAGTCTCCTCACCCTTGAACGAAAATACTCTTGTAAATGTCTGTGAACTGCTGTTAAAAACACCACAGTGAACCCTGATTAACAAAATAGGTATATATTCCCTTTTCATCAGATGCACAATTAACATCTGTTGAAGAATTAATTCCAAGATTAATCTTTGCCGTTGAAGTCAGGTCATTCCTTGCGTCAAATACCTGATTCATCTCCCTCTCGAAATTAAGAAGATAGAAACCACTGTTAGTCTGCCGTATTCTATAATACTCACTTACTGTATATGTATCACTTGATGAATAATCATTTGCTGCTCCAACTCTGTAACTAAGTCTTAATATTGCCACATCATCATCAACTGATATAACCTCCGGCATAATATCACTCTCTACGTATGGGTCAAGGTCTCCCCAGCCGACCTGGCTTAATGAGCAGTTAATATTTACCTTTCCATAATTAGTGTTATCGCCTGAACTTGAAGTTTCAAGATATCCAGCTATGTCCTTAAGTCTACTGTCATCAAATGTACATGCATTGAAATCCATGACAAAATCAAGCTTTTTCTGAAGGTCATAATCCACTCCATAAACAATTCTTGTGTAATAATATACTGCCTCATGCTTCTTTGTCTTAAGCACAACCTCAAGCGCATACTCTTTTCCGGTATCAAGAAGATTCTTTATGTTAAATGTAACATTTATACTGCTGCCTGCATTATCATAATCACTAACCTCAGTATTCTCGATAAGCGACTTATCCTCTAAAGAACGGATTTTGTATGCCACACCTTCAATATCTTCTCCGTATGTATTAATTGTAACTGTCAGCTTTCTGTCCTTTGCAACAGGTGTAATATTGCCATAAAACAATGTTGAATCCAGCTCGAAGTGTAACCATGAAGCACATTATACTGTGTTCCTGCCTCTGTATCCATTGCAACTGTTGGAAGAGTTGCATCTGCCATAGTGGTTGCTGACGGCATTATCTGTTCGAATTTCATTGATATAAATGTTATGATAACCGTAACTAAAAATATAACTCCAAGTATAAAATACTTAGAACCTGATATACTATAATTCCTGATTCTTTTCAATTTAATCCTCCAAAAGCTTCTTTAGCGTAAGGTCAATATTAAGCACCCTGCTCATATTCTGTACTTCCTCATAAGCCTTTGCATCAGGCTTTCCAGTCTTAACAGCTCTTATAAGCAGATTCTTTGGTGTATGCTCCATGTCTATGAATTCAGTATCTGTGTCTGGTAACCCTTAGATTCTAAAAGCTTTGCCCTTGCACCATCTGTCGCTATTGCTGCAAATCTTTCCTTTAAGATTCCATAATCCATGACAGGTGAAAGAGTTTCATCTGCAATTGTTCTGTTTGCCTCATGATGACAGCAAGGCACAGAAAGTATAACCTTCGCACCCCATTTTACTGCTTTGGCGAGTGCATAATCTGTAGCCGTATCACATGCATGAAGTGTTACAACCATATCTACAGACTCAACACCCTTGTAAGAAGCAATATCTCCTTCATAGAAATTGAGTCTCTCATAACCATATTTCGTTCTTAACTGGTTGCAATGCTCAATAACATCTTTCTTTAAATCCAGCCCGATTATCCTGATATTGTATCCCTTAAGTACCTTGAGATAATAATACATTGCAAATGTAAGATATGATTTTCCACATCCAAAATCAATTATTGTCTGTTCTTTATCCTTATCTAACTGTGGCAGAATATCCTCTATAAATTCAAGGAATCTATTAATCTGCCTGAACTTATCATATCTTGTTCTTACAATTGCCCCCTCTTTAGTCATAACTCCAAGATCAACAAGAAAATCCACCTTCTCGCCCTCTTTAAGAATATATGTCTTGATTCTGTTGTGTGACATATCCTTCTGACTCTTTATCTGTGCAAGCCTTTTATACTTACAGGTACATGCGCCCTTCTTTGAACTAAGCACCGTGGCAGTCGCATCTGTCATATTAAACTGCGCCTGTTTAAATGTGTTCTCATATATTCTGTAATTCTTGTCTTAATGTCTTCTTCTGAATAATTGGTGTGAAGCACTTTTCTTCCCACGAATTCTGATGCCTGATACTTTATCTCATCTTTCAGCTGGACAGGACGTATCTTAACCCTCATCACACCTTCTTCATTCTTTACCTTCTGTCCGCTTATTGTAAGATCAATAAGCCTGTCATTAATACATTTATCTAAAAGCTCTTTTAATTCCATATCTGCCTCATCTTTTCTTGATTTATCCTCTGGATATACATGGTTATTTTAATCTCTTTAGACAAAAACCACAATAGCAAGTTTTATGCCTTAAAATCATCATCAGAAATCCTCATTATATATCGGTGTTGAAAGCTGTATATCCGTCACTCCCCTTGTCTCGTCATAATTCATTGTTATATTAACATTTATCTTGTTCTTTCCTATGCTTACAGAATCCTTAACGCTTTTAGCATAAGCATACACAACATATGAATCCTGTATCTGTCCCGTAGTCACAGTCTTTGCACCCAGCATCTTAAGCATTCTGCCGCTGACCTCGCTCTTATCATACTGTGACATATCCCCAGCAATGCTTCCTTTCATGCTGACTGTTACATGAGTATCTATTCCATATTCCTCTAACACCTGTTTCATCAGCTTTTCATAATCTGAAGTGCTCTCAAATCCCTTATATAGTTCTATATCAATTATAAAATATTCTCCTGTACTGCTCTTTTTTATTGATATATCCGCACTGCCATTAACTGATTGCTGTGTAAGATATATTCCTGTTTCATCCTCCGTTATATTATATCTGTTAAGCCCCAGAGCCTTTGCCATCTGTGTCATCATAAGTTTCTTTGCAGTATCCGACATTCCATTGTCAAGCTTTCCTGTCGCTGATATGTCGGCACTTATATCATAGTACACATTTTCACAAAATGTATCTACAACATCCACTGTCTCACCCTTTATGCCCTTGTATACAAGTCTGCCAGCAAATACTGCCCATATAATTACTGCGGCTGCTATCATCAGCCTCTGAAATCTATATATCTTTACCATATAAAAAAACCTCCCATCACCTGAAATATTCCCAGATAATGGAAGGTTTATACATATTATTTAATTAACAGCCTTAATTCTCGCAAGTGATCTCTTAAGCGCTGCCTCTGCTCTTACCATATCCAGATTAGAATCATGGCTGGCAAGTCTCTTTTCAGCTCGCAGTCTCGCCTCGTTAGCTCTTTCTACATCGATTTCATCTGACCATTCTGCCACCTCAGCAAGAATAGTTATCTTATCCTTGAGAATCTCTATAATTCCACCGTGTACCGCAGCTTTCTTTACATCATTACCATTGTGTATGCTAAGAACACAAGGAACAACAACTGCAGTAAGCGGAATATGTCCCGGATAAACACCTATATCGCCTTCACTGGTAGAAAGTTCAACAAATGTAGCGTCATCATGGTAGAAAACTCTGTCCGGCGTATTAACCAGAAGCTTTATTGTCTGTAAATCTGCCATTACAACCTCTTTTCTACTTCTCTACCTTAGCTAAAACATCATCAATTCCACCACAGTTAAGGAAGTAACTCTCTGGAATGTCATCATACTTTCCTTCGATAATTTCCTTGAAGCCCTGAATAGTCTCACTTACAGGAACATATTTTCCTTCCAGACCAGTAAACTGTCCTGCAACGAAGAATGGCTGGGATAAGAATCTCTGAACCTTTCTCGCACTTGAAACGACAAGTTTATCATCCTCTGATAACTCGTCCATACCAAGGATAGCAATGATATCCTGTAATTCTTTGTATTTCTGTAAGATTTCCTGAACTGATCTTGCAACCTTGTAATGCTCCTCACCAACAATTCTTGGATCAAGAATTCTTGATGTAGACTCTAACGGATCAACGGCTGGATAGATACCCAGCTCAACGATTGATCTTGAAAGAACTGTAGTAGCATCCAGATGTGCAAATGTTGTAGCCGGAGCCGGGTCAGTAGGTCATCGGCTGGTACATATACAGCCTGAACAGATGTAATAGATCCGTTCTTAGTTGATGTGATTCTCTCCTGAAGAGCACCCATCTCTGTCTGCAATGTTGGCTGATAACCAACGGCTGAAGGCATACGTCCAAGAAGTGCTGAAACCTCTGAACCAGCCTGGGTAAATCTGTAGATATTATCAATGAAAAGAAGTACATCCTTTCCACCCTTATCTCTGAAGTACTCAGCCATTGTAAGTCCTGCAAGACCAACTCTCATTCTTGCTCCAGGTGGTTCGTTCATCTGTCCGAACACCATGGTAGTTTTCTCGATAACGCCTGATTCCATCATCTCATGATAAAGGTCGTTACCCTCTCTTGTTCTTTCTCCAACACCAGTAAATACTGAATATCCACCATGCTCAGTTGCAATATTTCTGATAAGTTCCTGAATAAGTACTGTCTTACCTACTCCGGCACCTCCGAAAAGTCCTATCTTACCACCCTTCTGGTAAGGACAAAGTAAATCTACAACCTTGATACCAGTCTCAAGAATCTCTGTATTAGTTGCCTGCTCTGCAAATGCAGGTGCCTTTCTATGAATAGGCATATGCTCCTGTACTTCTGGCGCTGGCTTATTATCAATTGGATCACCTAATACATTGAACATTCTTCCTAAAGTCTGTTCACCTACCGGTACAGAAATTGGGGCACCTGTCGCCTCTGCATCCATACCTCTGACAAGACCATCTGTAGGACCCATGGCTATACATCTTACTACATCATCGCCAAGATGCTGGGCAACCTCTACAACAAGCTTACCTCCGTCATTAGTCTTAATATTGATGGCCGAATTGTTTTCTGGCAGATTACCGTCTGTGAACTTAATATCAATTACAGCACCGATAACCTGAGTAATCTTACCAATATTATTCTCTGCCATTATTCCCTCCATTGTTTTATTAATTGATAGCATTCGCTCCTGCTATAATCTCTGTAAGTTCCTGTGTAATTGAAGCCTGACGTGCTCTGTTAAACTTAAGCGACAGATCTGATATCATATCCTCTGCATTGCTTGTAGCACTGTCCATTGCCTGCATACGTGCTCCGTTCTCACTGGCAACAGCTTCTACCATAGCCCCATATATAAGACTGCACACATACTTAGGTATAATCAGGTTAAGAGCCTCCTCTTCACCCGGCTCATAATTCATAGGTGTATTATCAGTCTCTGCTCCATCCTGTTTCATTGAATCTGCATCAACAGGAAGCAGCTTGATAAGCTTAGGTTCATGAACCACAGTGTTCTTAAAAGATGTATAAGCAAGATATATCTCTCCGACTTCTCCACTTGTAAATGCATCAAGCACCTCATTACATATAGCCTTGGCATCTGTATACGCAGGTTCTTCAACCATATCTGAATAATCTGCTTTAATCTGATAGCCTCTTCTTGAAAGGAAATCTCTTCCCTTTGTTCCTATTGCATATATAAGTGCGTCTTCCTTAGGAATATCACTACCTGTTATAAGTCTGGTAATATTAGAATTATATCCTCCGGCAAGTCCTCTGTTCGCTGTAATTGTAATAATCGCTTTCTTACTTGAATCTCCGGCTTTCAGATATTTGTGATTGATATTACCTGACTTGGCAAGCATATTCTTTACGGTATCATACATAAGGTCGAAATACGGCTTGGTACTTTCCGCTTTCCCTTTAGCTTTCTGCAATTTAACAGTAGATACGAGCTTCATGGCTTTGGTAATCTGACCGGTACTTTGAATACTATCTCTGCGTCTTTTATATGTCTCTCATTGAGGCCATAAACTATTACCTCCATTCCAAAACATTTACTGGATAAATGTTTTCTTAAACTCCTCGATGGCAGCTATAAGTGCCTTCTCATTATCTGCTGTCAGTTCCTTAGTCTCTTTAATAGACTCTGGAATCTGTGGATACTTAGTATCAATAAAGTCAAATAATCCCTGCTCGAAATCAAGAATCCTGTCAACATCTATATCGATAACATACTTCTTGGTAACTGCATATATGATTATAACCTGATACTCAACCGGCATTGGCTTGTACTGTGGCTGTTTAAGCATCTCTCTGATTCTCTCACCCTGTGCAAGCTTTTCCTTGGTATCAGCATCAAGCTCTGAACCAAACTGTGAGAATGATGCAAGCTCTCTGTACTGGGCAAGCTCTGTACGGATAGGAGCAGCAATCTTCTTCATTGCCTTGATCTGTGCAGATCCTCCAACTCGTGATACAGACAATCCGGCATTAATAGCTGGTCTGAAACCTGCATTAAACATCTCTGTCTCAAGATATATCTGTCCATCTGTAATAGAAATAACATTAGTAGGAATATATGCTGAAACATCCCCTGCCTGAGTCTCGATGATTGGAAGTGCTGTAAGTGAACCTCCGCCGTATTCATCTGACATTCTTGCTGCTCTCTCAAGAAGTCTTGAATGAAGATAGAATACATCTCCAGGATAAGCCTCACGTCCAGGTGCTCTCTTAAGAAGAAGTGAAAGTGTTCTGTACGCTGCAGCATGCTTGCTTAAATCATCATAAACAACTAATACATCTCCACCGTTCTCCATCCACTCTTCACCAATAGCACATCCTGAATAAGGAGCAATATACTGTAATGGAGCAAGTTCACTGGCTGTAGATGCCACTACTGTTGTATATGCCATTGCACCATATTCCTCAAGAGTCTTAACAATACTTGCAACAGTTGAAGCCTTCTGTCCGATAGCAACATATATACAATGTACGCCCTGACCCTTCTGGTTAATAATAGTATCAATAGCAATAGCCGTCTTACCTGTCTGACGGTCACCGATAATAAGCTCTCTTTGTCCTCTTCCGATAGGAACCATGGCATCAATAGCTTTAATACCTGTCTGAAGTGGAACGCTTACTGATTTTCTTGTAATAACGCCTGATGCAACTCTCAATCTTACGATACTTATCTGTAACGATTGGTCCTTTGCCATCAATAGGCTGTCCTAATGCATTGACAACTCGTCCTGTCAATGCGTCACCAACTGGAACCTCAACAACTCGTCCAGTTGTCTTAACAGTATCGCCTTCATTAACATTTCTTGAATCACCAAGTAAAACGGCACCAACATTATCCTCTTCAAGGTTAAGTACCATTCCATATACCTCGCCTGGGAACTCAAGAAGTTCTCCCTGCATGGCCTTTTCTAATCCATGAATTCGTGCGATACCATCTGCTACCTGAATAACAGTACCAACATCTGATACTTCAAGTTCGGTAGAATATCTCTTTATCTGTTCTTTTTATAACTGAACTGATTTCTTCCGGTCTTAAATTCATTAGCTCTATGCACCCGCTTTCTGATTAATTAAACTAACCTGTCTGATATTCCTATAACTGAATCTTCATCAGACTTCTGGAAAGTTCGTCTATTTTATGCTTAATACTGCTGTCTACTACACGGTCACCGATTCTTATTACCATTCCGCCAATAAGACTTTCATCAACCGAATAATGCATCTGGAAATCAACATATCCTGTAGTTTCTAACAGCTTCCCAGCAACAGCCTTCTTCTGTTCATCAGTGAGTGGCTTTGCTGTGCTTACATAAGCAATTCCTATTTTCTTGTATTCGAGAACTCTCTTTCGAAAATACTCAAGTGTATCAACAATCTTTTTCTGTCTGTCCTTTGAGACCATGGTTATCAGCAAACCTGTCATATCTCCTGAAACAAACTGAGAGAAAATGTTATTAATAAGTCCTTCCTTTTCTCCCTTTTCAACTTCTGGATGATTGAGCAGTCTGCCAAACTCAGGATTATCATTAAATGCTTCAATGACAGCCCCGGCCTCATCATACAGAGAATCCACCTGGACTCTTCTACGGCAAGCTCAAATAAAGCATCACCGTATGTTGCTTCAATTAGCTTAGCCATGTTTTCTCACCCATTTCATTCAAAGTCTCTTCAATAAGAGCATTGCTGTCCTTCTCATCAATAGATCTGGCAACTAACTTAGATGCCATAACAGCTGCTACAGTTACAATCTGCTGTTTAACCTCATCAGCAACCTTCTGCTTCTCAAGTTCAGCTTCAACATTAGCTCTTTCTATAATTCTTGCTGCCTCAGCCTTGGCTTCATCAATGATTTTGGTCTCATTGTGCATAGCAGTCTTTCTTGCATCACTAAGAATCTGTTCTGCCTCCTTGTGGGCATCCTTTAACTTAGCCTCATATTCTGCTTTAAGGGCGCTCGCTTCCTTCTTATCGTTCTCAGCGTTCTCCTGTCACTTGTTATCTTGTCTTGTCTCTTCTTTAACATATTCCTTACAGGATTGAAAAGAATAAATGTAAGTAAAAGAAACAGTACAAATACATTGACTGCAGTTACTGCTGCATCAAAAAGGAGCTGCGGATCCAGACCGAATAATCGTCCATCAGCCGCTATGGCAACAAATGTATTTCCTGACAAATTCAATTGTAGGCCTCCTTTCTATTATCTTCGCACCTCTTCTTAGTTTCCGAAAGGCTTAACGAACATTAAGATAATAGCTACGGCAAAACCGTAAAGACCTGTTGTCTCGGCTACGGCCTGTCCAAGAAGCATTGTTGAAGTAATATCAGACTTAGCTCCCGGGTTACGTCCTACTGCAGATGCACCCTAACCTGCTGCGATACCCTGGCCAACACCAGGACCAACACCTGCGATCATCGCAATACCTGCTCCAATTGCTGACATAGCACTAATAAATTCACTTCCTGAAATATTCATTTAAAAATCCTCCGTCTAATAAAAATATTTGCCGTTAATCGGCTATCTTGTCGTTAACATAAACCATAGTTAACATGCAGAATACATACGCCTGAATGCAGCCTGAGAATAAATCAAAGTACGCATGCAGAACTGCCGGGTATGCAACTGTGAATGGACTGAGCAAATCATATATCAATCCCATAAGAACTGTTCCTGACATTACATTACCGAAAAGACGTAATGATAATGATAACGCAACTGCAAATTCACCAATAAGGTTAATCGGGAATAAAAACCATATCGGTTGGAATAATGCTGTAAAGTGCTTAATCCTGTTCTTCTTGATACCATTAAACTGAACCAGTATAAATGTTATCAGACCAAGACACAGAGTAACACCATAATCAGCCGTTGGTGGTCTTAACCCAAACAAACCGGATATGTTAGATATTATTATAAACAAGAATAATGTGGATATATAATTCACAAACTTGTTGGCATTCTTACCCATAATACCATCAACCATAGTGCCTAACATCTCAACGATGATTTCTATGGCATTCTGAAACATTCCCGGTGTATCTGAAGCATCGACTTTATTAATCTTAATCCTTGCTATTACAGCCATAACAAGAATAAAGACTGATACCAGCAGCAGAGCCACATGTGTTGTGTCAATGTTCAATGAAACGCCATTCAGCTTAAATGTGTACAGCGTCTTAATCATGAAACTTGAATCTCCGGCCACCATCGTAGTCAAACTCTCGCTTCCCACCTACTCACTCTCCTTTTCTATTATATTTTTATCAGTCTGAGGAAACTCCCCAGTACTGTTTTCCCCTTTGCGGACCTTTTCTTGTCCAGTAAAGGCGACAGATATGCCGCTATCTTCTCTGAGAACATGCCAATAATTGCACACAGCAAATCTCCTGCCTTAAAGATATACAATAATGCAAGCAGTATTATCATTACAAGAAATCTTACAATGTACCCAAATACAAGTGTTGAAGACTGCTTATGCCCGCCATACACAACCTTTCGTATAGTAAAGCTTAAATGAAATGAACTGAATACAGCATATAAACATCCCGCAAGCAGTCCCACTGCACACATTATCTTATTCGGAACAGCAATAAATATAATTATCTGGGCAACAACAAGATAAATACATTCTATAAGCAGCATTCCCGGAAGAGCTTCATTAATATCTTTAATTCTTTTTAACATAAATCACCTCTTAATTTCACTGGAATCTTTTTCCTGCCTCTTTCTATATTCCTCTACCTTTCTGTCGATTTCATCCTGCTGTGCCTTATCTTTCTTAAGCTTCTCCTGTCGTATTGTGTCCATTGCCAGAACATATGCATTTCTTGCACCTGCTGCCATCCCAATAAAAAGCAGTGGAACCGTAAACCATGTTCCAAACCTTTTATCAAGCCATATTCCAAGTGCCAGACATAAAAATGTTGGCACCATCACACATATAGCGAGCTGGGATATCAGTACTATATTTCGTAATGCTTTGCTATCATTCTTCATATCATGTTCCTCACAAAAGTCTGCATTAATTTTACCAATTTACAGGTATATTTTTCAACCCTTTTTATTGAAATTTAATTAATCTGCTGATATAATTTTGTCATTATATTTTGTGTATTATTAACTATACCCGAAAAGGGGGATTTTATATGCCTACATTATACAGAAAAAGACTTATTCCTGATGAATGCGTTAATCTTAAGGACGATAACATAATATTCTTAGATTCTGATACTATTGTGACCAGTTGGAACACATTCCGTCCCAAAGCTGAATTCACACATGGAACATCATATTATGTTATTAATGAAGGGTTTAAGATAAGCAAATTCTATAAAGCAGACAACTCTCTTGCATATATCTATTGTGACATTATTGACACTTCTTATGATGCCGTCTCTGATACATATATATTCACTGATCTTCTTGCAGATGTCATAATTGAGAATGACGGGTGCGTCCGTGTTGTCGACCTTGATGAATTAGGAGATGCACTTACAGAGAATATCATAAGCTGTGAACTTATGTCTGATGCGCTTCACAAACTTAACAAGCTTCTTACCGCCATCTATAACGGAACCTTTAATGAATACATCAGAATTCTTGAATCTCATGAATAACAAGCTCTAAAGGGTCTGGAAACCTTATTCGTTTCCAGACCCTTTTTACATGTCAATCGTTATTGTGCGACCTGTTCTTTCATACTTGTAATATCTGACACCTGCAGCATTAAGCATTCTCTTTGATGCAATTACAGATGCAGTATCTGCATATTTGTCACAATCATATACAACAGTCTTAATACCTGCCTGAATAATTGCCTTGGCACATTCATTACATGGAAAAAGAGACACATAAAGCTTGGCATTATCAAGGCTTCCGCCTCTGTAATTAAGAATCGCATTAAGCTCACTATGAGTTGTATAGAAATACTTATTATCTTCACCATCTCTGTTCCATGGAAACTCATCATCTGAACAGCCTCTTGGCAGTCCGTTATATCCCATGGACAATATCTTATTATCCTGGCTTACTATACACGCACCAACCTGTGTATTGGGGTCTTTGGACCTCATACCGGAAAGTGTTGCAATTCCCATGAAATATTCATCCCATGATATATAATCTTTTCTCTTATCACCCATTTATTAATCCTCTAACATGCTGATTCTTCTTATATGTCTCTCATCATTAGAAAACTTGGAATCTAAAAATGTATCTGCTATTCTAAAAGCAAGCTCTGGTCCGATAACTCTTGCACCCATACACAATACATTGGCATTGTTATGTTCCTTAGTAGCCTGTGCTGAGAAGCAGTCGCTGCATAACGCTGCTCTTATTCCCTTAATCTTATTAGCAGCCATGCTCATTCCAATTCCTGTTCCGCAAAGAAGAATTCCTTCCTCACACTCACCCGAAAGAATAGCCTCAGCTACCTTCCTGGCATATACAGGATAGTCGCATGAATCCTTAGTATATGTGCCATAATCCTTACACTCAACACCTCTCTTCTTAAGATGTTCTATAAGCTGCTCCTTTAATTCTAATGCTCCATGATCACAACCAATTGCTATCATTGTTCTTCTCCTTTATCTCCTTTTTTCTTCTGACAACCCATCCAGATACTCTGCGACCTTGCCAACCAGCCTGCATATCATTTCAAAACATGCATTATATTCTTCAATGCCTTTTCCATATGGGTCTTTAATGTCCTGTTCAGGCTCTCCTGCATATTCACTCAGAGTATATACATTAATTGCCTCACTGTATTCATCATATATCTTCTGTTTCATATGCGAATTCATAGCCAGTACAAGTGTATCATTTCCGAAATCCTCATTCAACAACTGTTTTGCTGAATTGTTCGGAATTATCATATTATGCTTGGCTGCAACAGCAACCGCCTTCGGATTATATGGTTCTGGGAAAAGCACCACCATCCCTCTGGATTCCGATATAATATCCTGTTTAAGATTAGCCATAACAGTTGCCGCCATCGGACTTCTGCATGTATTTCCATTACATACGAATATCACCTTGTCAAATGTGTTCATAGGAAATCCTCATATCTTCATTATTTAAAAATGTATTAATCCAGTTTAACTATTTTATGCCCGGCTGCCTTGATAAGTCTGTTCATAACAGCCTGTCCCACATTCTTTGTCTCAAAACTTTCTGAGTAAACATACTCTACTTTCTGCTTGTCAAAGTCCCTTAATATCGCATACAGGTTTCTTGCAACACTCAGCTCATCATCCTTATGTCCTGCTGAAACAATATCATTGCATATATATTTATCTTTTGTCTCATCAGTTGCCATAACTGCACATCTGTGACCTTCTGCTTCTTTTTTCTGACACCTGCCTGTTAATATACTGGACAACCTTTTCATGTGGACCTTCAACAATGGTCACATCAGCATTAGGTGCATAGTGCTTGTATTTCATTCCCGGTGCCTTAGGTATCACGCCTTCTTTAAGGCTTCCCATAATTGCCGGATCAATTATTGTTTTTCCAATAGCTTCCTCAAACATAGCCTGTGTAATATAGCCAGGTCTTAATATAGTCGGTACTTCCTCACTAAGATCAATAATCGTAGACTCCACACCTATATCTACAGTATCATCCTGAATAATCATATCTATTCTTCCAGATAAATCATTAATTACATGCTCTGCCCTTGTTGGGCTTGGCTTTCCTGATGTATTGGCACTTGGTGCAGCTATATATACTCCTGAGCTTCTTATAAGCTCTGCTGCAACAGGGTGGCTTGGCATTCTTATCGCAACCGTTCCAAGCCCCCTGTTATGGAATCAGGTACTTTATCCTTTTTCTTAAGAATCATTGTAAGCGGACCCGGCCAGAATTTTTCTGCCAGCACAAGTGCCTTATCTGGTACCTCTTTGGCTAAATCGTATAATGCATTAACATCTGCAATATGCACTATAAGCGGATTATCAGAAGGTCTTCCCTTAGCAGCATATATCTTGGCTGAAGCTTTCGCATCAAGTGCATCCGCACCAAGTCCGTATACAGTCTCTGTAGGAAAAAGCCACAAGCCCTCCCGCTCTTAGAATCTGTCCTGCCTGTTCATATATTTTCTTATCTTCTTCTGTGTGTGTTATCTTCTTTATTATTGTTTCCATAAAACCTTTCGCCAGCTTTCATTATTTCATATTCATCATCAGATATTCTATTATACCACAATACAGAGCATCAGCCACTTTTTCCTGATATTCTTCCGTACACAGTCTCTGCTCCTCTTCTGGATTAGACAAGAAACCACACTCTGATATAATTGTCGGAAGCTTGGAATGAAGCAGTATGTAATAATTAACATCTGACTTAATCTGCCTTGTTGTACCTAACTTCTCACCAAGAATCCCTTGCATTATCTGCGCTATTCTTTTACTTTCCTCAGACTTCTGATAATAAAATACCTGTGCACCTTCTGCCTTAGGTGTGACATAACTGTTCTGATGGATACTAATTACCATATCTGCACCACTGCTATTGATTATATCACATCTTCTTTCCAGGTCAGCTTTCTTTTTACTCTTATCGGACTCCACACTTAAATCATCATCTGTGTCCCTTGTCATAATAACATTAATCTGAGCATCTTCAAGCCGTTCCTGTAATTTTTTTGCAATTGCAAGATTAATCTCTTTTTCATTTGTTCCCGCAACCCCCACTTTACCTGGGTCTGCGCCACCATGCCCACTATCAATAACGATACATTTTTCAGAAAAATTAATATTCATCTCAACGACTTCACCATCACCTGCATCATCTGACAAATGTTGTCTTTCCTGCACATCTTCACTTTCTTTGCTGCCTTTGCCACTGGCCTTTAATGGCAGAAGTACATTGGCTGTCATGTAGACAGCAACAAGTAGTATTATTGACATAAACGGCAGAAGAAGTGTCCTGCTTATATCAGATTTTTCTGGCATAACAACTCCGAAACCTGTAATTCTTTACTAATTTATTACAGAAGGTTTATGCATATTACTTTTATTTATTATATTTGCTGATAACTGGCCATACTGATGACTTCTCAAGACCTAATTTCCAGCCTGCAACAACTGCCACATTATTTTCCTGTATAACCTGCATCTTGGCCTCTATTGATTTCTCTTCTTCAAACCATATCTGTCTTGTGGCATTTCCCACAGTATATGAAGCAACATACTGTCCACAGTCATCATTCCACAATGCAACCTGTCCGTCACTGTTTAACTGGTCAACTGCTGCCTGCATACCAACAGCCCTGCTTGTTGTGTTTCCATCTGTTGTTGTCCATATTCTTGTATAAAATGGAATACCTGCTATTACATGTTCCTTACCAACAAGCTGTACTGTATCCTCAACTGCCTCCTTTACAAATGGAAGTGAAGCTACAGAACCGGCATCTGTTCCTGCATAATGTTCATCATATGCCATTACAATAACATAATCAACGAATCTTGACTGTTCTTTTAAATTATAGCATCTGTTATATGCCTCCGGCTTATAGTTATCTGTTGACAACACAAGACCTTTTCTTTCACAAGCAATCGACAATTCTCTTACAAACTGCAGATAATCTTTGGCATATGCACTCTTAATATTCTCACAATCAAGATTAATTCCGTCAAATCCATATTTTTCTGCATCATTAATAAGTGTATTAACCATGTTGGTTCTTGCCTTCTTGCTTGAATAAAGTGCAGCAAAATCCACATTTGTATCAAAATCACTTACAAGCGCCCATACATCTGTCCCCCTCTGATGCATTTTATTGACCAGCCCGGCCGATGCATAACATGACATATTGCCTGATGAATCCGTAACTGAATACCATGTTGGTGCAAGCACATTAACACCTGACGCTGTAGCAATATTATTGTCTATTCCTAAATTGCCAGCCACTCCGCTTACCTGAAACCAGGCAAGCGTAATCTTATCATCTTTCATATTATAATTATGAGTCTCATAATTCTTTTCTTCTCTTATATACGCAAATGTATCTGATGCCTCTGATTTCTTTATATATCCTGTATAACCTGTCGCTGTTGTCACCTTTATCCAGTCGTCAAGGTCATCCTCGTACACTAATCTGTCCCCCTTCTGCACATACTCAAGAACAGGACTTTTGATTCCACCTCTGTATCTTACAGCAGTCTTTTTTCTGTGCAGTTACATACTGCTTTTCTTCTCTTTCGAGAGTTATGTTAATCCTTTCCGGCTCATTGCCATATTCATATTCACAATCTGTATGCTCTGCAACATATTCCCAGTTGACATAACATTTTCCCTCTGATTCCACTACAACAGAATAATCTGTATTGTATGTCTTACCTGTATCGTCCGTATATACATTTTCGCCTTTCTTATATGTATACATATATTCCGAATCCGAATATAATACTGCGTCACTTTCTGTATCATAATAAAATCCGACGTTAATATTATCTGCTATAAATTCCTGTGGAAGATAATACCGGCCTTCATATATAATTCCAGTATCTGGATACAGTTCTCCATCTATTATAACAAAACCTTATCCGTATTCCTGTCTATGCCATAATATGTATAACCACTCATCTTCTCTTTGGCAGGTGTATATCTCACTATAATAAACATTACTGCCACGACAATAATCAGTACCAATGCCGCCGCTGCAATAGTAATTCCCTTAATCCTTTTATTAACTTTTATTTTCATCTGTCTGCCTTTCTTATTCACTACAATTATAATATTGTACCACCTGATACAATACCGTTGCAAGTAAAGGCATACCTTTATCACAGATTTTCCATAATAAAGATATGCCCTGAACTTAATCATACACTACGCAAAAGGAATCAGATAGGGCATGATTTGCGATATATTTTCTTTTAGACCTTTAAATCAGACATAAATGAAATTTTAAGTTACAACCTGCTTCAAAGCCTTTATGGCACTTCCCTCATCTCAAAAAGGGTTTTCCTCCATAGGTGCTTTATATGCTCTGAGTTCGAATTCACGTTCCATGCTCCTTGCTCGTTTTTCCTGCCACGTAACTGAAACTATAGGCATGTTTTTAACACTGTAGATTCTTCTTATCCGCCCCAGTCTCTTTATACATTCTCCATATTTCCATGGAACCATTGATCCAACAAGAATACGGCATTCGCAAGACATAACATCTCTTAAGCCATCTGCAAGTTTTTCTTTCAGGCCAGCAAGATTAATCTCTACTATAACCACGTCATAATACTCTGATATAACATGGACGAAACCTTCTCTTACACCTCCAAAGAAGTCTATCCCCTTATATGAAAAACCCCCGTCTGCTGCCAGCATAATTCCTGACTTTACCAACCTGTTCTTCCTCTTTGATTCTGTCAAATGAATCATCAAATCCAGCACTTACTATAGCTGTTTTCAGATGCAGTCCGTTAGAAAAATAATTAGCAAGCATGATACCAAGCTGCGTTGTTCCGGCACCGCTGCATAAACCAATCAGTCCGACAGTCTTATAATTCATAGCCGCTTCATCATTATCTGCTTTTTCTTTTTTCTTAACCCCTTTAAAATATCTGATACTACTAATCTTCTCATATAACCTGCCAATACACTCCTTTAATCTATCAGGTCTGCAATCTTCCCATAATTCAAAAAGATTATCCTGTAAGAAATCATTCATTGTTTCGTCAAATATAGGATTATCCTCGCACCAGTCATATATGCATGGCTCACGATAACATTTTTTTACCTTTCAGCATATCTGTTAATTCATAAAACTGTATGGCACTTACAAGATTCAGCATATAAACCCTGTCTTCTTTTAGTTTTCTTAACCTTTTATTCTCTTCGCATATATGCTTTCCAGTCACACAAACTTCTATATATGCATAATTCTCAACAGCAATATCCATAATATCCTTATCATTTTCCAGCTCCCGCATACTATGTCCTGAATCAACAAGAATAATATCCGTTTTCTGCACACTCACCGATATTGCTCCATTATAATCTGAATTATCCTTATGCCCTTATATATATAAAGAGCCATCTTCCATAAGTCCGTTTTTTAAAAACGGCGGAAGTACACGCCTGTTTCCAGACCTGTCAACGACAACACAACTAATTCCATTTTTCTTAAAAAAATGTGCCATACACATTACCGTATGCGTAGTTCCTATACCTGCCTTATCCCCTGCAACCTGTACTATATAGGAGTGTTTTTCAATTGTACCGCCACTTCTTCTCATTATCCCCTGCAACTCATTCTTTAATAATGTAACACTGCTGTACCGCAGTCCCCATTGATGATGAATTGATTTTTCAATAACATGATACAATCTTGAATACCGCCTCGGTATCCCTGCTAAATTATGGCCCTTATCGGTCTTAATATGACCATGTGAGACCATAAAAAAAGAATTACCATTCCCACACTATATACATCTGACTGCGTCACAGCATACTCTCCACTATACTGTTCCGGTGCAGCATACAACGGACTTCCGCTATCAACTGACACTCCGGCATTACCTGCAACCGCATTGTCAAAATCTATTAGTTTAACTTTTCCGTTAATATCAAGCATAATATTATCTGGCTTAATATCCATGTGTAATATTCCATTGCCATTAAAACCATGAAGATATTCCAGTATACAACATAATTCAACGCCAATACGGCATATTTCATGAACACTCAGATTGCCGCCAGCACCTGTTTCATCATTAACATATTGCCGCAAAGATTTACCATCAATATATTCTTCAATAATGCAGATACTACTATTATCTTCTCCAATATTCTGTTCAATATCATAAATAACCGGGATGTGGGGATGTTTCAAATTCTTTATCAGATGGGCTTCCTTAAGCAGCCTGTCGGCCTCATACTGGTTACCCGAAAATATCTTGGCTACACGATATACATCAAGTATCCGGTGCCTTACAAGATAAACTTTAGAATGTCTGGAACAAGATAGTTCCCTTATGATTTCATATCTGTCGTAAAATTCGTTATACACCTCCTCTTACGGCGATATATGAAAAACATCTCCTAAACAGATATTACAATATAATAATTTAATTTTCAATATATTTTAAAAAATTTTTTTATATTTATTTTATTCATGTGTTATTCCACCACCTTTACATATCCACAAAAAGTGGGTATTATATCTTTAATAAATAATATTAATGTAATATAGTCAGAGGTGGCTTTGAAAATAGAAAGACTTAATGAAAACCAGATAAGATGCACACTTAACAAATCTGATCTGGCATCAAGACAATTAAAGATCAATGAGCTTGCCTATGGCAGTGATAAAGCGAAAGAACTCTTTCGTGATATGATGCAGCAGGCTTCATATGAACTTGGTTTTGAGGCGGAAGATACTCCTTTAATGATTGAAGCAATTCCTGTCTCTTCTGAGTGTATTGTCCTCATTGTCACAAAGGTTGATAATCCGGAAGAACTTGATACAAGATTTTCACGCTTCTCACCATCTGATTCGGATGATGATAATTTTGATTTTGATGATATTGAAACAATAGAAGGTAATGATTATTCCGATTTCTCACTGCCAACAGCCAATGAAGAGCTTGACGAATGTGCTGCCACAGATGAAGAAGGTCTGCCTGAAGATGAACTTATGAATATCTTTAACCGTGTTAAAGAATATTTCAATAAAGATTCTGACAATAAAGCATCCCAGCCCTCTCCTTCCCAACCGTCTGGCAAAGGAACTACGGACAGGCCTGAGCACAGGGAATCTGCTAATATATCACGGGTATTTTCATTTTCTTCACTTGATGATATAACTAATGCTGCTTGTATTATAGATACCTTTTACAAAGATACCAATTCAGTATATAAGAATCCTTCTGACAGAAGATACTATCTGTGCATCTCTAAAACCAAATGCAATTCTAAGGATTTCAATAAAGTCTGCAATATTCTTTCTGAATATGGACAAAAGGAATCTGGTTTTGATAATCATATAGGATTCTTTGCTGAACATTGCGAGTGCATTATTGCTGAACATGCACTTCATATATTACGCAGATTGTAATCACCGGTTATATATAATAAGAGGCTGTGGATTTAATGTTTTTCATCATTAAATCCACAGCCTCTTATTTTTAACCATTATCCAATAGACTGAAGATAATTCTGAATCTCCTCAATAAGCATATCTGGATCAATACCATGAACCATAGCAGCTTCCTCTAATGTCTCGCCTGCTGATGATGGGCATCCAACACAATGCATACCAATTCCCATAAGAATAGGTATAATTCCTGCATCTATCTGAAGAGCTTCTCCAATTGTAGTGTCCTTCGTAATTCTTGTCATACTGACCTCCTGTTATTAGGTTAATATTATCGGTACTTTTGTACCGCTCAACATACCTACTATAATATTGCCCCGGATAAATGTCAATAATACACTAATTTTACTTTATTATTCTACCTCAAGTTAGTTATACCTAACAGCAATAATATATTTTATTGATAAAAATTCATATTGAATTTTATCAAAGCCTATCGTATAATATCACTAAAGCGACTGCCAAGGCAGTTAATAAAGAGATTATTAAGGAGGATATATACTATGGCATATGTAATTAACGATGAATGTATCAGCTGTGGTGCTTGTGTATCAGGTTGTCCTGTAGAAGCAATCAGTGAAGGTGCTTCTCATATGGAAATCAACGCTGATGTTTGTGTTGATTGTGGTGCTTGTGCTGGAACATGTCCAGTTGGCGCTCCTAACCCACAGTAGTCTGAACAAGATACAGATTAACGTTCACCAGATGGTGTTCAATGTACCTGAACGGTACTTACATAAAACCCCGGACCAGTTTAATACTGATTCGGGGTTTTCCTTTTTTAGCTTGTTCAATTACTGTCTTAAGTCTCTTGAAAGATCTGCAAATCTTGTCTGTTCCGGCAGCCATGCCATCTTAACAGTTCCAATAGGACCGTTACGCTGCTTGGCAATAATAATCTCTGCAATACCCTTTTGCTCTGTATCCTTGTTGTAATAATCATCTCTGTAAAGAAACATAACAACGTCGGCATCCTGCTCGATAGCTCCTGACTCTCGAAGATCCGAAAGCATAGGTCTGTGGTCTGGTCTCTGCTCTACTGCACGGCTTAACTGCGAAAGTGTTACTACTGGTACATTTAACTCTCTCGCAAGTGCCTTTAACGCTCTGGATATGTCAGATACTTCCTGCTGTCTTCCTTCAGAACGTCCGCTTCCGCTACCACTCATAAGCTGAAGATAATCGATAATAATAAGTCCAAGATTATTCTCCATCTTGTATTTTCTACATTTACTTCGTAATTCTGCGATTGAGATACCCAGAGTATCATCAATTATAAGCTTTGACTTTGCAATACTGTCTGCACCCTCAATAAGTTTACCCCAGTCATTAGAATCCAGATGTCCTTTTCTTATCTTGTCCGCATCTACTGTTGATTCCAGTGATAACATACGGTTTACAAGCTGGACATTTGACATCTCCAAGCTGAATACAACTGTTGTAATCTGCTGCTTGATAGCTACATTTTCAGCAACATTAAGGACAAATGCTGTCTTACCCATTGAAGGTCTGGCTGCAACAAGAATAAAATCTGACGGCTGCAGACCTGACAGATAAGTATCTAAGTCCTTGAACCCTGTAGGAACACCTGTTACAGCACCTTTAGTCTTTGCTGCCGCAGATATTCTGTCGAGTGCCTCAAGAACAACCTTATCAATAGGTGTATATTCCTTGCCGCCCTTATTCTTAACAAGCTCAAATATCTTCTTTTCAGTATCAGCAAGTATATCTTCAGTCTTTTCCTTGCCCGCATAACACTGATTGGCAATATCATCATTAACTCTTATTATATTCCTGAGTACTGCTTTTTCCTTAACAATACCCGCATACTGTCTTATATTGGCTGATGTTGGCACTGATGATAACAGCTCTCTTACAAACTCTATACTATAGACTTCAGCCGGTACATCTGTCTCCTTCAATCTTGCCTGCAAAGTAACTATATCTACAGGTTTTCCCTCGTTATTCATGTCTACCATTGTCTGGAACATAGTTCCATACTGCCTGTAGTAGAAATCATCCTGCCTTAAGATTTCAGCGGCAGTTATAATTGCCTGTCTGTCCAGAATCATTGAACCAACAACAGACTGTTCAGCCTCAATGCTGTTAGGCATCACCCGTGTTACCACTGACTCGTCCATAGTAATTCCCTTTCTTACAAATGTGTCTTAAAACTTATTTCTCAACAACCTTAACAGTCAGTTCGGCTGTTACATCTTTATGGAGCTTTATCTGGATAATATAATTACCTAAAGCCTTAATCGGCACATCAAGCTTCATTTTCTTCTTGTCAATATCAAGACCTAACTGTTTCTTAGCCTCTTCTGCAACTTCCTTGGTTGAAACTGTTCCAAATGTTCTTCCGCCTTCGCCTGTCTTCATAGAAACAGTAACTGTGCACTCTTTAATCTTAGCTGCAAGCTCCTTTGCTGCTGCAAGCTCTTCTGCTGCCTCTTTTTCTTCTCTCTTCTGGCTAACTTAAGATCATTAAGATTCTTAGCTGTTGCCTCAATTCCAAGCTTTTTAGGCAGCACATAATTTCTTGCATAACCGTCATTAATCTTAACAATCTGTCCCTTTTTTCCTAATGTCTTAACATCCTCTAATAAAATAACATCCATTATATTTCACCATCCTTAATCATATTATCAAGTGTAAGCTTAATTTTATTAATTGCCTGGTCAATTGTACAATCAGTAAACTGTGCACCGGCAATACTTATATGACCGCCGCCACCCAGCTTTTCCATAACAAGCTGTACATTAACTTCATCAATAGACCTTGCACTCACATATATCTTATCCTCGTAAGGAGTGATAACAAAAGAAGCTTTAATTCCTGATATATCAAGCAAATCATTGGCTGTCTTAGCACCGCCAACAGTTGGTGTGTCAATCCCATCACCATTAAATATTGATATTGCAAATGCGTCCTTATAAACTTCCACACGGCTTACAGCTTTTGCAATCTCCTTATATTCATTCATATTACTTCGAAGCATTTTTCTTACTCTTGTTACATCTGCACCATGTCTTCTTAGGAATGCTGCTGCTTCAAAAGTTCTTGGTCCTGACTTACTGTTAAATCCATCAGTATCAATATTAATTCCTGCATAAAGTGCATCTGCCTCAAATGCCTTAAGCTTAATATTATCATCAACATACTGTATCATCTCTGTTATCATCTCACTGGCTGATGATGCATATGGGTCAACATATGAAAGAACTGCGCCAGTAATTGTATCACTCTGTCTTCTGTGATGATCAAATACAACAACTGTCTTGCATTTTTCAAGAAGCTCAGGACACTCTGTTCTCTGTGGTCTGTTGACATCAACAACAATAACAACTGTTGATGCATTTATCTTAGAAGGCGCATCATCAGGCTTTATAAACATATCGTCCGGATACTCCTCCTTGTCTATGAATCTGTTCACAAAAGGCCGTACACTGCTTGTAACCTCTCCAAGAACAATGTGCGCCTCCTTGCCAAGCTTCTTGGCAATAACATATATTCCCAGAGCTGAACCAAATGCATCAATATCCGCAAGTGTATGTCCCATAACAAGCACATTACTGTTATTATCAAGAATCTGTCTCAATGCATGAGCTTTAACACGCACCTTAACTCTTGTATTCTTCTCCATCTGCTGGCTCTTGCCACCATAATAAAGAATCTTCTCACCATCCTTGACTACCGCCTGGTCTCCGCCTCGTCCAAGAGCAAGATCCATTGCTGCCTTAGCCACATCATAATTCTTAGAATACTCTGCCGAACCCGTTCCTATCCCCATACTTAAAGTAAGCGTCATCTCGTTACCAATCTTGATACTCTTAATCTCTTCAAGCAGACTAAACCTGTCCTGCATAAGCTTCTCTAAGAAATTATATCTGAATACAACGATATATTTATCCTTTTCCAGTTTTCTTACAATTGCTGAACCCGGAGAAAAATACTTGTTAACTCGCTTATCAATAAGACCTGCAAGAAGCGACCTTCTTACATCGTCAGTACTATCAAGGGCTTCCTCATAATTATCTATATACACAAGTCCCACAACGAACCTTTCATCCTTTAACTTCTGTATATATGTGTTGATATCTGTCTCATCAAAAGATACATTACATACATTGAAGAATCCATGCTTTTCTCAATTATATCAACACCCTCTGCTATAGAATCTGCATCAATATTCTTTAATTCAGCCTTATAATCCCTGTCCTGAAATGTAAGTCTTATCTCCTTAAATCCAATTTCACTATCTGGGAATATGCTTGGTGTAACTTCTGGAATAACAGTATTAATATTCTTTCTGAAATCTCTCTTAATGCCTAAGCAATCCTGCATTGCCTTATTAGTCCACATGACATTGCCATTATTATCAAGAAGACAGTATGGCACACTGAGGTTATACAAAAGTTGCTTCTGAACCTGAGAATAATTGGATGCAAACTCCACTATTCCTGACATTATTCTTGGTCTCATATAGAAATACATGAGGCCGCATGCCATCAGATATGTAACCATAAAAATGCTTACAACTGTCGCTGCTGTCACATTAACACAGAACATAATTGCACATATAATAATCAGAACCGCCCCAATATATAATGGCCATGCAAAAAACGACCTCAAGAGTCCGCTATATTTAAATGCTTTTTTTCCATATTTGTTATCTGGCATAACACACATCTCCATAATCGAATTAGAGTAATTATATCATGTATACAAATATACTACAAGTATGCTTTGTGCAAGCACATTCTGGATTGCACGGCTCACTGCTGCGGGCAAATTTTGTAAGCCAAGTCTCTCCGTAGCTTCGCTACTCCCGAGCCTTGATAATTCACAACTCCCGGTCTTCGACCTTCGTTGTTCATTATTGGCGCTCGCCGTATAATCCAGAATCTGTGCAAGCACATTCTGGATTGCACGGCTCACTGCTTACAAAAAAGCCGTAGCAGGTTTCCCTGCTACGGCTCGTAGTCTTAATATATATTAATCTACTGAATATGGAAGAAGAGCTACGTGTCTTGCTCTCTTAACAGCTACAGTAAGAGCTCTCTGATGCTTTGCACAGTTTCCTGTGATTCTTCTTGGAAGAATCTTTCCTCTCTCAGAAACATAGTGCTTAAGTGTAGCAACATCCTTATAATCTAATACCTTGTTGGCATCTGCACAAAATGCGCAAACTTTCTTTCTTCTACGCATTGGTCTTCTTCTCATCTGACCCTCTGGTCTCTCAGCCTTCTTATCTGGCATGGTTTTTACCTCCTATCTTAGTTGAAAGGCAAACCCTCATCATCTGCTCCGTCAGGAATAGCCATAAATCCATCTCCAGCCGCCTGGCTTGGTTCTGGTCTTGATGGTGTGTACGCAGCATAACTAGAGTCTCCTCCATTACTTGCTGCTGCGGATTTGCTTTCTGCAAATTCCTGTTCTTCAACAACTACATCGGTTGTATAAACTCTCTGACCATCTTTGTTAGTATAACTACCTGTCTGGATTCTGCCAGTAACAACAATCTTAGTACCCTGATGAAGATACTTCTCAGCGAATTCTCCTGATCTTCCAAAAGCAACACAGCTTATGAAATCAGCAGACTGCTCTATCACTGTTTCTTCCACGTCTTCTGTCTACAGCCAATGTATATCTAGCAACTGCCATAGAACCGTCTGCATTCTGTGAATATCTTACATCTGGTTCTCTTGTCAGTCTTCCCATTAAAATAACTTTGTTCATACTTTATCTCCTCTTCTATAAAGAGTTGCAAGTCAAACGTCATCTTTAAAAATCGGGATTAATAAATTACTCTCCGTCTTTAACGATTAAGAATCTTAATACATTATCCATGATACGGATTCTGCTTTCAATCTCAGCTGGAGCAGCAGCTTCTGCTTCAAACTTAATGAAACTATAGAATCCTTCGCTCATATGCTGGATATCGTATGCAAGCTTCTTCTTCTCGCTTGTGCCTGGATCTGTAATAGTACCACCGAAACGAGTAATTAACTCATTAACCTTCTCGATAGTAGCTGTTCTTACTTCATCCTCGACGTTTGCGCTAACAACTAATGCTAATTCATACTTATTCATCTACGTCGCACCTCCTTCTGGTCTTTTGGTCCCTTCTATCCTTATACATAAAAATGTAAATGAAGGAACAAGGATTAAAAATATATCACAAGACAAAATCTTATCATATCCAGAAGTTAATTTCAAGCTTTTTTCAATTTTTTTGTATTTTTTGTGCGAGTGATCTTTTTATAATAATTTCATGACCACATCCTAAGCATTTCATTTTAATATCTGCACCCGCTTTGAGAATCTCCCATTCGCTGCTGCCGCATGGATGCTTTTTTTTTCATTTCTACAATATCACCAGTTTCGTATGGAATAATTCCTGCCATTCAAAACCTCCGCTATATATTAATTAAATAAAATTCCTGAATACATCAGCAAGTGGCTCATTAATAAGAATGTCAGCCCTGCTGTCATAAGGAGTTGCTGATTTATTAATAAGAACAAGCTTGTCTCCACTGTAATAATCTATAAGTCCTGCCGCTGGATATACCCCAAGAGATGTTCCTCCTATTATAAGCATATCAGCATGTCTTATATAATTCACAGCATTTGTTATATTGTTATCGTCAAGACCTTCTTCATACAATACAACATCGGGCTTTATCCTTCCACCACATTCACACATCGGAACGCCCTCAGAATCGATAATCTTATCAATACCATAAAACTTATGACATCTTTCACAATAATTTCTGAGTACTGAACCATGCAGTTCTATTACATTGCAGCTACCAGCCTTCTGATGCAGTCCATCAATATTCTGTGTTATGACAGCCTTAAGTTTTCCTTCTTTTTCAAGCTTTGCCAATGCCAGATGTGTAATTCCTGGCTTTGCATCAGGATATAACATCTTATCCTTATAGAATCTGTAAAATTCCTCTGGATATCTCTGATAAAAGGAATGACTGATAATTGTTTCCGGTGGATATTTATATTTCTGATTATATAATCCATCTGGACTTCTGAAATCAGGAATCCCACTCTCGGTAGATACTCCCGCCCCACCGAAAAATACAATATTGTCACTCTCCTGCACTAATTGCACAAATTTATCAATATTATCCATTAATTACCACACCCAGAACATTACATTTATTGTTCTCAAGTTCATCAACATAATTCTCTGCTGATAATTCACCGAACTCGCTTTCCTCGTACATGATAACAGTCCCATCACAATATTTTGCTATTCTTCCGTCTACATCTGAGCTTAACACTATTCTGTCATATTTATCAGAATACATATCTATAAACTGTTTCATCATTGATTCTTCATCTTCTGATATCACACCATCATCTAATACTCCGGTAAATATAATGTCAAGCTGAGGATTATTCGTCTTACATATCAAATCATACATTTGAGAAGGTTTTTTTAAAAAATCTGCTACACCTTTCAGATTCTTTCCAAGCTTATATTTTCCGAGAAAAATCTCTGACATAATATCAGCATCGATAAAGAGAACTTTTTCTCCTGCACATACAAAACTATATGCAATTTTAAATGCTCCTATGCCATTCTTTGTAATAGCAAGGACTTTCCCGCCATTCAACTCTTTCTTTAAATTTTCTCTAAGTTCTTCATAACATTTTTTCTCATTATCTGTCATTCCGACAATCTTATCTATATTTACGCTGAACATATTTCTCCTCCTCTCCTGTATTACTTATATATTCTTCCTAGAATTATAATTTTGCTTGCCGGTTCCACTTCTTCTACCGCTTGTTGTTCTTCTTCTACCGGTTCTGCTTTCTCTTCCGGCTGTTCTTCTTCCGGTTTTACTTCCTCTTCTGGCTGTTCTTCTTCTACCGGTTTCACTTCCTCTTCTTGCTGTTCTTCTTCTTCCGGTTTCACTTCCTCTTCCGGCTGTTCTTCTACCGGTTTTACTTCCTCTTCTGGCTGTTCTTCTTCTACCGGTTTCACTTCCTCTTCTGGCTGTTCTTCTTCTACCGGTTTCACTTCCTCTTCCGGCTGTTCTTCTTCTACCGGTTTCACTTCCTCTTCCGGCTGTTCTTCTTCTACCGGTTTTACTTCCTCTTCCGGCTGTTCTTCTTCTACCGGTTTCACTTCCTCTTCCGGCTGTTCTTCTTCTACCGGTTTCACTTCCTCTTCCGGCTGTTCTTCTTCTACTGGTGTATCAACTACAATCTGAGCTGGCTCCTCATCAACTAATGTTGGTTCATCCTGTTTCTCTAGTATAGGTTCTTCTACTACAGGTGCAGCCTCCTGTATCGGTTCCGCTTCTACAACTGGCTCTGGCTTATATTCTTCCTTTGTCGCTGCGGCCTCTTTTACTGCTTCGTCAGGAATTTCTTCAGATTCCATAACAGGAGCTTCTGGTGTTTTTTCTGATTCAGCCACATTTGCATTACTATTATCAGATGAATGATATAAAAAAAGAATCATCATACTCATCATCGTCATCATCATCATCAAATGCTGCCAGAATATCATCAGAGCTGGCTTTTCTCTTATTATCATTAACAATTCTCTTTGTTGAATCTGCCTCTGTTTCTATATATTCCCTTCTTGGATATGCATATCTTCCAAATCTGGCTTCATATTCAAATTCATCATCACTATGGTCTTCCTTCTTCTTGAATGCACACAGAATAAGACACACAACAATTTCAATAAATACACATACTGCGCATGCTGCTCCCATAATTAAAGCTGTGTAATAATACAAATCTGGTTTTGTTGCTACGCCATCACTTGTTCCTTCAGAAAGAATCTGCATTGACTCTACCGGAATAATAGTTGTGGTCTTAACTGCAGTTTTAGCAACAGCATCAACATAAGCCTTAGCTGTATTCTGGTCGGGATTAACAACTTTAAGTTCAACAATATTACTGTCAGCAGGTGATGAAACTGTGAGATATTCCGAAATATCCTCCGAAGTTCCAGCTAATCTCTGTGCTGACTCAATTACAACCTTGCTTGAGAAAATAATCATAAAATCATGATTCAAACCACCATTCTTAGCTCTTATAGATGCCTCATTCTGTGAACCTGGTACTACATAAAGCTTTGCTACTGATTCATACATCGGAGTCATAGTATTATTTTCATATATATAACCTCCAACTCCACTAAGTATGGCAACTAATATTAATATTAATATGCATCTTGCAAATTTCTTCATAATCGTCCTCCTCATATCAATTCTGTTCCGGATAATAGAACCACGAAATTGCTGTTATCTTACCATTGTTATCTATTTCAAAATTAAGTGTGGCAAAATCATCATCAACCGTTGCCCTGTCACCTTTATATTTACCATCAACATATGTAAATTCAATATTATAGCTATCTGCCGTTTCCAGATTACTATATCCATTATAATTAACCAGTCCATATGCAACTGTTTCTTTTGTATTAACCTTGTCAAGCTCTGCTATTGTAAAATCACCATAGAGCAGCTTTCCATAAGTAAGTGTTTTGTCTTCAGACATATAAAGATGATTCTGATAATCTGCATCTCTATAATACATTTTTAAAATATCATCTGCTGATTGTCCTACACGCATATTTCTCGAAAACTTATCATCACTTCCTATTGATGCTGCCTGTGTTACCTTGTAAACACCACTGCCGCTAGGTCTGTTATTATCATCGAGTTTTTCGAAACCTATTGACATCTCATTATATGAATAAATCTTCTCACCATCATTCTCTGTTTCCTCTTTTGGTTTTCCTAAAATTGCTATAACCTGGGATTCAGTCATAAGATAAGAAATATTTCCAATTTTTAAATCTTTATAGGTAAATATATCTGCATGACTTTCTTCTAATGTGGGATATTCAGCACTTACTGTTGTAATATCCTCTCCATCTGTGATTACAGCTTCAGTTCTATTCCCGCAACCACTAAAAACTGTTGCAGTAAAACACAATAAAGCAATCACAGCCCTGCATTTTCCAAGTTCTTTCATTATACCCTCCATACTGCACATTTTTTTACAATTATAACATATATATTATTATTCAGAAAGAAAATGTTTAATAATTCTTTTTTGCAACTGACTTCCATGTATAATTATTCATATATTCTTCATATGCTTTCTGTGTCATTTCTTTATAAAATGTATCATTATTCATCATCATATCAATTTTCTGACATATTTTCTCATAATTGCATTCTTGACCATACATCTGTACAATATCTTGCAGGCATCTATTTCTATAGTCATTATAGTCGGTCATAACTGCAGTATAATTAGCAATTCCTGCATATACCCTGTCATGTACTCCACCCTTAAAAAACGGTGATGAATCTGCCAATGCCCTATATCCTGCTATCAATTCATATGACTTATCAAATCTTACTGCTTTATTCCATATCACATTAGGACTATTAATTTTATCATAACTTTCCCACCATTCCCCTGCTATATCTATATGAAATCCTGTATTGACAAGAGCGTCGACCATTTTCTTTCTATAATAATTTCTGTAATACATTTCTACCAGATAATATTTATTAAGAATTAATGGAAAACTGTCTTTTCGATATTTGAATTGTTTATTATACATTTAAGTGCATTTTCAACAGTCATTTCATTGTCATTTTCAAAGCTTTTCTAACATTACAAGCATATTTTTTTCTGCATACTTATTCATATTATATATCTGTTTCATATAAATATCGGGATTCCTATATGTACCCATAATAAGTATGCTTTTCTTTTTCTCCGGAGATTTTCTAGAGAGATAACATTTTCTGCACCTAGCGCAACCTGATATACAGCTTTTATATGTGGATAAAAATTCTGTATATATTTACAGTGATTTTCATCTATTGAAAATGCATAATAATTCTTCAACTTGCAATCAAGTGTTGAATGATGATACAGTGGATGATCCAGAATAAAATTATAAAAAGGAGCATCTATGCTATCAAGATAATAAGATTCATCATCAAGAATGAGTCTTGGAAGTTTAGAATTAAAATCTAGTATTGCCAGATATTCCTTTCCAATATAACTCTCCAGCATTTTCTCAGCTTCTTCATCTACACTTTTCCCTGCATTCTCTATAGCTGGCTGTGCAATCTGTGTTCCTGCTGATGGGATTGCATTCTCAGGTATTTCGCAATATTCACACTCAATCCCAAGTTTTTCAATTTCTTCACCAATTCTGTGTGCAAAATAATATCCACTGTTATAGCATAGTTGTCTTGTTGTAAATATTAATACCTTCATAATATTAATCTCCATTTCTGGCATCTGCACGTATCGTATATATTAAAAAAGCTTTAACCCTGACGGATTAAAGCTTACAGAGGCGACAACCAGATTCGAACTGGTGATCAGGGTGTTGCAGACCCACGCCTTACCACTTGGCTATGTCGCCTTATTATTAATAAATGACTCCAAGGGGATTTGCACCCCTGATACCACCGTGAAAGGGTGGTGTCTTAACCGCTTGACCATGGAGCCGTAATAAAGAATTCATGGGCAAGTGCATGCCACTTATTCTTAGCTCCCCGAGTAGGGCTCGAACCTACAACAACTCGGTTAACAGCCGAGTGCTCTACCATTGAGCTATCGAGGATTATCACTAATGTTTCCATTATGTGAAAAAATGTAAGCCACATAGCAGCTTACTTTTTAAAAAGGATTGCTCCTTCAAAACTGCATACTAAATATATCATATCGTATCTGTCTTTGCAAATACTTTTTCATCCGATTACTCTTAAGAATAACTCTCTTTGTTCTATCCAAACCGTCTTAACCTTTTCTCTTGGTTAAGCCCTCGACCTATTAGTACAGATCAGCTCCATACGTTACCACACTTCCACCTTCTGCCTATCTACCTCGTCGTCTTCAAGGGGTCTTACTAACTTACGTTATGGGATATCTCATCTTGAGGGGGGCTTCACGCTTAGCTGCCTTCAGCGGTTATCCCTTCCCGACCTGGCTACCCTGCCATGCACTTGCTAGTGCAACAGGTACACCAGAGGTCAGTCCATCCCGGTCCTCTCGTACTAAGGACAGCTCCTCTCAAATATCCTACGCCCACGCCGGATAGGGACCGAACTGTCTCACGACGTTCTGAACCCAGCTCGCGTACCGCTTTAATGGGCGAACAGCCCAACCCTTGGGACCTACTACAGCCCCAGGATGCGATGAGCCGACATCGAGGTGCCAAACCACCCGTCGATGTGAACTCTTGGGAGTGATAAGCCTGTTATCCCCAGGGTAGCTTTTATCCGTTGAGCGATGGCAATCCCACTTTCATACCACCGGATCACTAAGTCCCATTTTTCGTACCTGCTCCACCCGTCGGTGTCGCAGTCAAGCTCCCTTCTGCCTTTGCGCTCTTCGAATGGTTTCCAACCATTCTGAGGGAACCTTTGAGCGCCTCCGATACTCTTTCGGAGGCGACCGCCCCAGTCAAACTCCCCACCAGACATTGTCCCCCAGCCGGGTCACGGCTGCAGGTTAGAAGCCCAGTACTGCAGGGGTGGTATCCCAACATCGACTCTGATGCATCTGGCGACACATCTTCTCAGTCTCCCACCTATCCTGTACATGCAATACCGAACCCCAGTATCAAGCTAGAGTAAAGCTCCATGGGGTCTTTCCGTCCTGGCGCAGGTAACCAGCATCTTCACTGGTATTTCAATTTCACCGGGTGCATTGTCGAGACAGTGCCCAAATCATTACGCCTTTCGTGCGGGTCGGAACTTACCCGACAAGGAATTTCGCTACCTTTAGGACCGTTATAGTTACGGCCGCCGTTTACTGGGGCTTAAATTCAATGCTTCACCTTGCGGCTAACATCTCCTCTTAACCTTCCAGCACCGGGCAGGCGTCAGCCCATATACCTCACCTTTCGGTTTTGCATAGACCTGTGTTTTTGCTAAACAGTTGCTTGGGCCAGTTCTCTGCGGCTCCATCTCTGGAGCACCCTTCTCCCGAAGTTACGGGGTCATTTTGCCGAGTTCCTTAACAATGCTTCTCCCGCCGGCCTTAGGATTCTCTCCTCATCCACCTGTGTCGGTATACGGCACGGGTACATCAAACACTATAGCGGCTTTTCTCGACACAAGCTCCACATGCTTCGCTACTTTGGTTCGCTCCACATCACGCCCTCGAGTTGACAGACGGTTTTTCCTATCTGTCCTCTGCTGCGCTTGTACCGGACTTTCCTTTTCCGGCTCATGCTTCCCTCATGTGTCCCCACATTTCTGATTTGATGCAGTACAGGAATTTCAACCTGTTATCCATCGACTACGTCTTTCGACCTTGCCTTAGGCCCCGACTTACCCAGGGCAGATCAGCTTTACCCTGGAAACCTTAGATATTCGGCCTTGAAGATTCTCACTTCAATCTCGCTACTCATTCCGGCATTCTCTCTTCAAGACAGTCCACCACTCCTTCCGGTATGGCTTCATTCCGTCTTCAATGCTCCTCTACCAATTCAAAAGAATTACTAAGCTTCGGTGTTGTGTTTTAGCCCCGGACATTTTCGGCGCAGGACCTCTCGACCAGTGAGCTATTACGCACTCTTTTAATGTGTGGCTGCTTCTGAGCCAACATCCTGGTTGTCTTCGAAATCCCACATCCTTTTCCACTTAACACACACTTTGGGACCTTAGCTGTAGGTCTGGGCTCTTTCCCTTTGACCACCCAACTTATCTCGTGCAGTCTGACTCCCTGGCATCATCTGTCCGCCATTCGCAGTTTGATATTCTTCGGTAGGCTTTGACGCCCCCTAGAAATTCAGTGCTCTACCTGCGGCAGACTAACCAGAGGCTAGCCCTAAAGCTATTTCGAGGAGAACCAGCTATCTCCGGGTTCGATTGGAATTTCTCCCCTATCCACACCTCATCACCACCCTTTTCAACGGATGTGTGTTCGGTCCTCCACTACCTCTTACGGCAGCTTCAACCTGACATGGATAGATC
>VOFH01000201.1_pt1:0-35000 | contig 175298 bp, 199 predicted proteins | sample 5384091 | NCBI WGS metagenome assembly VOFH01 (sample SAMN12384727, study PRJNA508395) | human gut metagenome | isolation source: healthy gut G | host: Homo sapiens | reverse complement strand
TGCTGTTGTGTCATTTACAAATTTTACATCTCCAACTATAATATCGTCATAATTAAAGCCACCAACAACTCTTTCTGTTTCGTTTTTTCCAACATCGGAAAAATTGTAAAACACTACATTTGTTTTAATCTCATCTCCACTCACTTTTATAAATGAAGCTATTAGTTTCTTCGCATCTGATGATATACTTATATCTATAGGATAACCATCTCCTGACAATGTCGTTTTAACGCTGTATATTTTCTCGCCATTTGTGTCATACATATTAATATAATTGGCATTATTATCCTCAAGGACTGCTGCCATCTTTCCACTGTCTGATACTTCTATCTGAAGTATCGGCATTGATGTATCTGCTTTACCAACCTGTCCACTCGTATTAAATGAATACGCACTGCTTCCATTGATATCTGCAACAGCTATAGAATTACCACATATGCTGACCTTTGGATTCTGCATCGAATATGTCTGGTTCCATATCACCTTGCCACTGTTCTTATAATAGGAAATTCCATCATTACTATATCTTACATATCCATCTGCAAATACTATGTATTTCGAAGATTCTATATCTTCCCGGTTTACCGAATTAGTTATTTCGTAAGATGAATAATCATAGTTATCTATTACTCTTGATACTATGTAAACTGCAGCCAGAATAACTACAATTATAATAGTAACAACAATTGCGACCCGACTCTTATATCTCCTTATTTTTTTTTTTTTTACAGCAGCTTCATCCAGAACATCTTCATTATCTTCTGTTGATGCTGCCATTTCCCTATTAATACTAATAACTTTCTTTACTGGAGCATTTCGATCCCCGTTAAATCTGGATTTACCAGATATTATATCTGCCATATATTTCCCCTTTTCTATTGCATCCCGCATTAAATCAATTATACAATATTGGTGAATTTAATCAAGGAAGTTTTATCTGCTGACCTATATATAAAAAATTTTCATCTTTTATATTATTATATGTAATAACTTCATTGCATTTAGATGTATCACCATAGTATTTTTTACATATTCCCATAATTGTGTCGCCAGCTTTAACTGTATATGTCTTTACTTCATTTGCCGTTGCAGCTACAGTCTGCTCTTCCACCGGCTGAGCAGCCGTTACCGTAACATTCTCAGTAGAAACTACACTTGTAACAGCTGTCTGGCTTGTTGTCTCCGCTTCTGTAGGATATACTCCACCTTCAAGCTTATTAACAGGAACTACCTCCTCTTGTGTTGCTGTATCATTTCCTGACATCTGAACCATAAGACTGCTTATTGACTTGTCAAATTTTTTCATTTTCTGATAATTGTTCATCAGGTTAATTCCAATGACAAGAATAACAATTACCATAAAAGTACTTACTCCATACATAAATCTTGCATTCTTTTTCTGTTCATGTAATTCCTCTTTTTCTCTTATTATATTACGGATTGATTTCATAACCTTATCTGGTCCATCTTCACTTGACTTTCTTTCGCGTCGCTCAAGCATATATTCCTGCATTTCATAATTTCTTTCATAAAAGCATACATATCCTTTCTGCTTCTTTAGTTCACCATTTTCATATAAGTAGAAATTTTCTTCTTTCTCAACCGTATCAATCAGATAAAATGTTTTCATTGTACCTGCAAAATTATCAAGATGTATTTTCTTTAATTTCATCATTCTTTCAGGTGTAACCTCTGGAATTGCTGCAAACCATCCAACTACTGCTAAATCTGGAAAATATTTTTCAACATCTGAATATATCCCATTCCATACACTTTCGTTAAAATATACTCCTTTTTCTTCAACTTCTGTCCCCAGCTTTGCTTTTATTATTCCCTTAATAAAAACACATTTTTCATCCCCATCAGTCTGATTTTCACCCAAGAGTACTCCCGCCTGTGAGTCTGACGGATTATTGTAAGCAATTGAATTTATATATGTAAAAGCATAATCCTCTATATATATTTTCTTATCAGAACTCACTTCGCCTATCTGTTTAATATTTTTCGGTCTCCTTATGGCCGCACCTCTTGTAACTTGTTTTGACTTGTCCGAATTTTCTTCATTACATATTATTTCTATCATGGTGCCTCCTTATATTATTACTCTTTTGAAAATATCACTACATAACGAAAAAATAACTTATCAGATTTTGTCATTCATTTAAAAAATATCAGAAACATTTTTGGTAATATTTAATCTCTTTTTTCGCGTACACATTATAAAGAGCCTGTCTAAGCTACTAAAATGACCTGGAGGCAAACTCATGATTTATTATTTTGATTCAAAAAACCTAAAGCTCCCGCTCAAATGGGAAGACTACTCACCGATATGGTTACCCAAAAAATTCTTCCTCACCAGGAAATTGTAATTCTGTGTATTGGAAGCGACCGCTCTACTGGTGACAGTCTAGGTCCTATAATAGGTCATCAGTTTAGAAACTTCATTTCTCCTGGTATCTATCTGCTTGGCGACCTTAACCAGCCTGTTCATGCTGCAAATCTTAATTACTGTATTAAATCTATGCAAAAAACATTTGATAATCCTTTTATAATTGCAATTGATGCATCTCTTGGAAAAGAAGACCATATTGGCATGATGACTCTGGGAAGCGGACCGCTTAAGCCCGGTCTTGAGTGAAAAAAAGTTGCCTGAAGTTGGAGATCTTCATATCACAGGAATAGTTAACTCTTCCCATGACATGGAATCATCCACACTTCAGACAACCCGTTTGTCAATTATATTCCAGATAGCTGATGCTATCGTTCTGGCATTAAGAACATTTAATGACGATTATTATATACAGCAAGAGCCTGAGCTATCGTATCTGCTGAGTCAGACTTCATAATAGAATTAAGTTCTGAAAGCTTATCTACATTAATAAATTCTTTACCAAGATACGCTTCATAATTAGATGATATGTATATTCTCTGCTTCTTAACCAAATCATCAAGTTCATCATACTCCACTTTTTTTCTTTTCAAGCTCAGTTTCCATATTGCATATTTTGTCTGCATAGCGTTCATTAATCTCCGAGATAATATCAGCCTTGGTATTCTTTTCAAAATCCTCCAGGGCTGACTGTTTCTCATCTTCAATCTCCGCTATGTCATCATACAATGCTTTAATCTGAGAATCAAATGGTTCAAGCCCATACATATCTTCATTCTTATCTTTTCTGATGTTCTTCTCAATCTTCTTAATACGCTTATTGTTATCTTTTATCTGCGTTCTTGTACTCTGGGCAGCCATTATAGTTTCAGAATGTTTCAGCACAATCTTTCTAAAGACAGCCTTTACAAGAACAATACATATAAATGATACAGCTATACAATATATAAGAAGAATCCATTGCGGAATCACCGGCAATAAGAATAAAACTATTGGAACAGCCACAAACAATCCCACCATGACAGCTATATCAATCACATAATCCAAAAGCTGCTTGGGATTAAACACCGATATAAATAACTGACTGTTATATATTTTAGAGATATTCTCATGTATAAACGCTTCATTAATCTGATCTTTAAGATCATCATTCTGCGCTCTTAAAGATGCTGTCTCTGCGCTTATTCTTTCTTTAACGCCTGCCATCTTGGCTTTATCTCTTTCAGCAGAAACAGTCTTAATTTTTTTCTTTATCAGCTTCTATTGACTTATCATACCCGGCACATATAGCATCTGTACTCGCTTTAATTTTGGAATCTGTTTCATTCTGTTTTTCTTTTCTCGCGTTATCTAATTCCTTAGAAATATCTTTAACGCTTTCCGCAAGCTTTTCAAGTCTGTCTTTCTTCGTATTATGTTCCTTAACGTCGCCAATAATCTGTTCAAGCTTCTTCTGATTACCATTCAGTATATTCTGTTCTGCCATCTGCTCACCAACTTCCGTATACACTAATATTTCATCTTATTATTTGTTCTCACGATAATAATTAATAAGACATCCATCAAGAATTATCTGTCTCTCATCATCTGTAAGTTCATCCAGCTTAAGTTCGAACTCTTTCATATCTTTATTAACAACAAAAGCCTTGATTGTAGATACTTTATTCTTAATTGCATCCTGAATCTCTGGAATAAAGATATAATCTCCATTCTCAAACGGAAGCTCTCCCTTATCAATTATGAATGGAAGCATACCCCAGTTGATCAGATTAGAACGGTATCTCTTAGTTGCATACTCATTAGCAATGTTAGCCCATCCGCCAAGTACCTTCTGGCATGATGCTGCCTGCTCTCTTGCTGAACCATCACCCGGTTTAACTGCAAATATAGTACTTCCAACACCAACATTAGACTTATGCACATCATATGTTTCTTTAATCTTATGCATAATGTCTCTCAGCTCTGGTAAAGCTTCTCCCATGCACTGTCCTGCTTCTCTTGCCTTCTCTGCCTTCTGTACTTCCTTAGCACGTCCTACATAGGCAGGATCCTTTCTGGAAAGTGCAAATTCAGCAAGACCAAGAGGATTAGATCTGAATGATGATGTCTCTCCCGATGGAATAAGCTCATCTGTTGTTGTAACAGGATCATGTATCTCAGATACAACCTTAATAATAAGATTCTCTGGAAGAGCAACCATCTCTGGCCAATCTTTGATGTTTGGTCCAAACTGAATCTCCTGATCCGGATCTGCAACACCCTTGCTGTCAAATACTCTGTTAGCATAGATTGAACTATCAAAATGATATGCTGGTCCTGTGAACTCTACATCCATGTCTGTTGCTGCTGTAAGGTATCCCTTATTAGCTGCTGTTGCTGCAATAGAACGCGCATCCATAAGTGCAACAGATGATATCTGTCCATTCTGTAATTTAGAACCTTCTCTGTTAGGGAAGTTTCTTGTTGAATGTCTGATTGAGAATGCATTATTAGCAGGTGTATCTCCTGCACCAAAACATGGTCCACAGAATGCTGTCTTAACGATCGCACCTGTCTGCATCAGATCTGCAACTGCTCCATTCTTCACAAGTTCCATATAAATTGGTGTACTTGCAGGATATACGCTTAGTGTAAATTCATCTGCACCAATTGACTTTCCTTTAAGAATGTCTGCTGCTGCACATATGTTTTCAAAGCCACCACCAGCACATCCGGCAATAATTCCCTGATCAACATAAAGTCTGCCATTCTTAATCTTATCTGTAAGCTTATATTCAACCTGTCCATCAAGGCTTACAAGAGCCTTCTTCTCTACATCATGAAGAATATCCTCGAGGTTAGCATTAAGTTCATCAATTGTATATGTATTGCTTGGGTGGAACGGCATTGCGATCATTGGCTTGATTGTGCTTAAATCGACATATACAACACCATCGTAATAAGCAACATTTCCAGGATTAAGTTCCTTGTAACTCTCACTTCTTCCGTGAATATCATAGAATTCCTTAACCAAATCATCTGTTCTCCATATAGATGAAAGACATGTTGTCTCTGTTGTCATTACATCTACGCCAATTCTGAAATCAGCACTAAGTGATGAAACACCAGGTCCAACGAACTCCATAACTTTATTCTTAACATAACCATTACCAAATACTGCACCTATAATAGCAAGTGCAACATCCTGAGGACCAACACCCTTTGCCGGTTCTCCTGTCATATAGATAGCAACTACTCCTGGTCTGTTAATATCATAAGTCTTATTAAGAAGCTGCTTAACAAGCTCCGGTCCACCTTCACCAACTGCCATTGTACCAAGTGCACCATATCTTGTATGACTGTCTGAACCAAGAATCATCTTGCCGCCTTCTGCAAGCATTTCTCTTGCAAACTGGTGAATCACTGCCTGATGTGGAGGAACATAAACTCCACCGTATTTCTTGGCACAGGTAAGTCCAAACATATGATCATCTTCATTAATTGTTCCGCCTACCGCACACAAACTGTTATGACAATTTGTAAGTACATAAGGAATTGGGAACTTCTCAAGTCCTGATGCACGTGCAGTCTGGATAATTCCTACGAAAGTGATATCGTGAGAAGTCAGTTTATCAAATTTTATCTTTAACTTCTCCATGTTTCCAGATGTGTTATGGTTTTCAAGAATTCCATATGCAATAGTATTCTTAGCAGCCTCTTCCTTTGTTACTGAACATCCTGTCTTGGCAGCTACTTCATTCACAGCCGAAGCACTATCCTCAACAATATCGACACCGTTGATAAGATATGCTCCTCCATCACTTAATTTAATCATGCTTTCTCCTCTTTCTATATATCATTACGGTTTCCCGCTTAATATCCGTTATTCATATCCTCATTATATAACATATACAAACATTAAAGATAAGGTGTAACTTTTTCTACTATTGATGCTATAGTGTCATTATCTGCAGTTCCCGGAACCCATCCAACATTAACTGTATCACCTTTAATTCTAGGAATAATATGCATATGGAAATGAAATACTGTCTGCCCTGCTACTTCTCCATTGTTCTGAACAATATTAAGTCCATCAAAATCCAATGCTTTCTTATACGCTTTAGAAATCTTAGCTGCTACTTTAAATACATGTGCGGCAGTGTCATCATCAAGTTCATATATATTGTCAAAATGTTCCTTCGGCAATATAAGTACATGGCCTTTAGCGGCAGGACTTGCATCGAAAATAACTTTTACAATATCATCCTCATAAAGAGCATTTGTTGGAATCTCGCCGTTTGCCAGCTTGCAAAAAATACAATCATCCTTTTTCATACTATTTCCTCACTTTGCGCGAAATTTGTCGAAATACTTTTGTTTACATGTATTTCGAATACGTATATACTTTTATATGATAACTTAAAGAAGGTTCAATTACAACCTCATAGAAAAAAACTTATTAAATTAATGTTCGAAAGGAATTCTTATAAGATGTTAAACTATGATGAATATAGAAATCTATGTTGCTTAATAAACGAAAATCCCGACATAATTTCTGTCTTTGACAACATGTCTATGTTTTCTATTGATGAATTATCCATCGATTCCCATGATATAAAGAATCATCTGGCATATTTAAAAACCAGTTTCCAGCTTTTAAAAAAAGAAATCTCCTGAACTGTCTGAAAACAAATATATAATACGTATGGAAGATGTCCTGTCACAGCTTATATATCACATGGAAAGAACAACTCTTTACAGATACAGCATGAAAAAAGCTGACAAAAAACCAGTTAATATCAACGATATTATGTATGAAGTTCAGACATAATTGATGACGTAATCGATAATACATGTACATTTACCTTCTGTCTTGATAATATTCCCGATATTCTCATAAATCCTGACCAGCTCAAAACCCTGCTTACAGAAGCTGTCCAGAATGCGTGTGAAGCATCAGACTGCACTGGTGAAATCACCCTTATAACCAGAAAGAGTAACAATTATGTAATCACAGAAATTATTAATAATGGGGGTCTGCCATCACACGATGATTCTTCATACCTATCTGATTACATTAAACTATCCAGACCTTTCTATTCAACAAAATCTGGTCATATAGGAGTTGGTCTGTCAATAATACATCAGATATGCCTATCCAGTAACGGTTATGCCAGACTCACTGAATCAGACGGAAAAACAATATTATGCATACGTTTTCCTATTATTTCTGAAAATTAAATATTTCATCTAACATCCTGAGAGTCTTAAGGTTTCCCCGTGCTGTCATTGCTCCTGTCATAAATGCACGATGGAATGTTTCTCTACCTTCCACTATCTGGTCAAATGTTTCTTTTTTGAAAGCTTTCCTATGACATCAGCACTCTTATTCTCTCCGAATGTTACTCTTATGTCTCTTCCATCTACATAAATACTTATAAGCTTATCTTTATCACTTATTGATATCATATATGTACTCTTATATCCTGTTGTAGGATTAAAATTATCTCTAAAAACATTAAGATAATAATCATCTCCACCATTTTCCTGATCATTAAGGAGTTCCTTATATATACTTGCAAGCGATTCAATATCCTGCTTCTGTGTCTTAACAAATGCATCATCAGAAGCATATTTTGACAGCTGTTCACTTTCTTGTGGTGTAAGCTTAATAGTATCCTTAAGCATATTGTTCTTAATAGTCTGACTACTTGATGGAAGCTGCATAATTCTTTGTGAAATTGTTCTATATACATTCTCAGCATATTTTTCTATTATTATTTTGTAATTATCATTAAACTCAAAATCAGTAGTATCATCTATATATGCACTAAGTGCCGGTCCTATCTTTCCACCAATAATTTCCCATGAATTATTAAGTGCAAGTGTCACTTCCCTTTCTCCATATGTTCTTGCCATTACAACTGGAAACATATACTTATCTAAAATCTGTGACTTATCAGAATAAAGCCAGCAGGAATCAAGAAATGTCTGCATATATCCCCCATTCCTACCCATTCAACTGTAGTTGCAAGAATAATACCATCTGCTTCTGTAACAGTCTGTGACAGTGTTGTTATTGTATTCTTCATCTCATACAGATTATATCTGTTCACATTGACATTAAGCTCATCAAGAACTTCCTGTATCTTATTAATAACTAATATTGTAGGGTCATCAACAAGCCCTCTTCCACCATAATATATATTAATATTCATCTTATAATCCCCATATATATCAAAAATAAATATTGTCACTTACCGTGATATACCAGTCAAAATATAGCATAAAATCTAGCTTATTTCAACCTTGAAGGATATAGCTGCAATTTTTAACACATCTCCATCAGAAAGTTTTTTACGTTCATGATTGCCAAGCCGTTCTCCATTAAGATATGTTCCGTTGGTAGCATTAAGATCCTCAACCAGATATTCATCATCTTTAAATGCTTCATGATATATACAGCAATGCATACGACTCACTACCTGTGCTTTTATTACAACATCTGACATCTTTTCAAAACTTCCTATTACATATGGATACTTATCCATGCATATTACCCCCGTCTTCATTCTCGACCCCTCTTATATATATAAGCACTTCTCCTATAAGATTTTCTTTCTGCAATACAAGTTTTAATTCTTTTCTACTGTTCTTTTCCGGCATATATTCAGACAACAGCATTGTCTCATTGCATATATCGTCATACGAAACCGTTTTTTTTCTATGCATTTGTTGTTTACATTGACACTCTCATTATATAATACCTGTGCTGTATCTTTCTTCACAACATATGGAATTGACTGTTTCTGCGTAAGTATAACAGACTGCAGTTTTTATGTTCTTTTTTGCAAAATACTAATATTCCTATTCCGGCACCAATGCATATAAAACTCAGGACTGATGGGATTCTGAAAGGTATTAATCCTGGCACAAATATACCTAACAGACCAAAAGCCATACTTACTACACCAATAATAACTTTTCTTATATTAACATCTGATTCATCTGCCTTTTCTTCTTTATCCGAAATCATCTGTTCAGCTATAACAGTTTTTATTTCTTTATCCCGTTTTTCTGGCATATCCTGTATAACAGATTCTTCCTGTTTTTTACTTTTTAATTCCAAACATTCTCATAAGGTTAAATGGATCATAATCTCCAACAATTACCTTCTGATACACTTCATATAATTGTACGATACTCTCCTTATCCAGACTATGATCAAAATGTTCCAATATAAATTCAAACAATATTTTGAGGCTTTCGTTAAAACTATATCCATTAACCTTTGTATGATACACAAACTGCAGCTTCTTTGTTCCAACATCCATATATATGAACCTGGGTTCTATCTTCACGTGATCTATATCTAACATATAATCTTCTGCTATTCTTACCATTTCAGATATATTAACACATATGGATTTAACATCCTCCATTGTCATTTTCCCATATTCATAATACTTACTCAGCTGCTGTCTTGATGTAATGTCGTAATATATTCCATATCTGCCATTAACAGAATACATTGAGAATCTTAAAAAATGCTCTGGTTTATTACGCCTAAGCATTTTGTACTGGTAATCATCATATTCAACATTATCTTCTATCACAAGATAATTGCTGTTGTTCTGATGCTCATATTTTATATTAATATTTTCCTTCCCCAATATTAATCCTCCCCTAATTCTTAAGTTCTTTAAGTGCATTGACTATTCTTATAGTTTTTTCTGGAGAACTCGTTCTTACAATTGATGCTTCTGGTTCTATTTTGTATTTTTTCGAAAAAATCACTCTTCTCTTAAGATATTCCTCCGTTTTTATTCTATACATGTCCGTATCTTCATCATTAAATCCCCTAATTCTGTATGGATAACAAACTGACTGTTAACGCTGCGCTGAATGAGATTATCATGTATATCACAACTTGCTCTCATAACAACAATAATTATCAACATAAACAATGGTGTAATAACCGCATTTTCCACTGTATATGATGCCCTTAACCACATATCATCACCCCCACATAAGATATAAATATAAAAGGTATAAATGGTATTGTATCTTTTCTTTTTAATCTTTTTATAATAAGCAGTACCCCAGAAATTATGCTTACAAACATCAATGCCATAAAAAATACTGATGTTGCCTTTTTTATGCCTGTAACAATTGCAATTATTCCCATAACAAGTGCATCAGCCGCACCCATTATATGACTAATTACACATATCACAACAAATACTGTTGTAACAACCAATATAATAAACATTTCATAAACATCCACTTTCTTATATCCAAATATATATTCTGCTATCTTTATGCCAATTGCCAGAATACTCATCACTATTATCATATATACTGGAACTGCTCTTCTCTTTATATCCATAAAAGACATTATAGCCAGCCCCGTTAACATAATCAGACTTCCCATATACCCCCTTTGGATTATGAATGTATACATTTTTTGCAACATTCCATTCCTTTTATTTTTTCTTTTTTCACTTTAAGAATTGTTCTTTGCAATGCATAACAACTATCAGATGCATGATATTTATCACCATAATCTGTGTAGTATACAATTTTTGATGCACCCTTGCACAAACTACATGGGTAATACTTTCCTCCAGAAGCATTTCTTAAATCTGTAATTTCAGCCAGCGATGCTGCTTTTATGTTTCTTACCAGATAACTACACATCTTCTCTATGTGATATACTTCACCATACTGTGTTATGTAAACATACTCAGATTCGTCATTGTTATTTAACTCAAATCCATCTTTTTCCTCTCCTAACCATATATCTGTTATTCTTTTTTCATATATTGTAATCTGCCTTTTCCCTAATATATTGAATGGATTCTTAACAGTATATTTTAAAGAAATCTTCACGGTAGAATTATCATCCGCTATATCTGAACCATAAAAGTTCCACCCTGTATTACCGCCTGCTATATAATGTTTCTTAGCATAATCGCTGCCAATTTCATCTACAAAAATAGCAAAAAATGTAGACTTACATATTTCTCCCGTCATAACCTGACTTGTATAAGAATATGTATTAAACTTTCTTAATGCATTATATAATGCATCATTTACATGCATCCTTATTGAAATTAACTGCAACAAAAACATTACTGCCGCAACAGCATATAATATAACAGGTATAATCAAAGCCCCCTCTACAGTTGCTGATGCAGGAATGTCTCTTTTCATCAATTTTCGGTTAAAGTATGTCATTGACTGCTCTCCTCTCTTCGTAATTATTCCTGCATCGAACCGTTATTTAGAAGCATATGCCGCTAAACCATATTAAATATAAGAACAGCTTATTATCTGTACATATGGCTGTCCTCTCCTAATAACACTAAACACTGCTGTTCCCGCCATACTCACAATATAATTTCTCATTCTGAAATCATCATGTCCCATACTTATCATCTTAATTTCCATTGCCCCCATAGTTCTGTAATTCTTATGTTCACTCCTTTCTAACATAAGTAGCATTCGTATATAATCCCTGTATTCCAAACCATCATCGTCTGTATCCTTGTCGGAATCAAACTTCATACCTAACAGATTTTCCAATGATAATTTCCAGTTTTTTCGTTTTTCACAAGAGCAACTTTATTTCCTGCATACAAATCCCTCATATCCATTATTGCTTCACCATATGCCCACACCGACATTATCAGATATTGCCCGGCTTTAATAAGAGCCATATTACCTGTAAATCCTAATGCTCCTGCTGCAAATGAATACGCCTGCATTTTTTTTGACTTGTCTGTTATAAGATATGCCAGATTCATACCCGTTCTTATTCCTGATAATTCCAGCATTGTCTGTTCAAGATTTTCCTTATCACCGCTTTTTCCACACAGTATATATTCAAGCGTATAGTCAATACCGGCACTTTCATCGATATCCATATCAAGATAATCAGTAAAACAATTAAACTTCATCATTAGATACTCATTCATCAGAAACTGTTCCTTTATTTCTTCCGCCTTTGATTCCATACTCTCAATTTTCCCTGACATATCTGTTGCAAGACCTGCATAATTAACAGACTTTTCTGAAATATTATCTGTATCCATAACTAACGCCAGTATGCCATCAGTAATCAGCTGTCTTACTTTTCTTACAGCAGACAGACCGGAAGATTCTATAGAAAAATCCACTCCTGAATAATCAAACTTCATTCCCTTTGCGGACAATCCATATAACAACTGCCTGCATCTGACTACTGACGACATAACATCTCTGCTATTGTCATAATTAAGATTTTCTTCAAGTTTTTCAATCTGACTGCATACCCCATTAAGCACAATTAGATTTCTTGAAAGTGCCTGTCTCAGTTGTTGCATATCACACATTGTTTTCTTGTCTGACGCATTGTCTTCTTTCATAGACTTAAGATCCTCTATTAATTCATTACAAAGTTCTTCACCAAGAGTCTTTATTTCAGCAGAAACCTTTTCCATACATCCACCCAGTTTATTCTCTGCACCCGACTTTGCATCATCATATTCACCAAGCACCTCTAAAAGCTTTCTCTGTCTGCTCTTTAGTTCCTCCAAGTACAGCTTTCAGCTTTATATAATTTCTCCTATATACATCCGAATATGAATTAATATAATCTTCCTCTTTTTGATTTTCTTCACTAGCTGCAACACCACTGGCATCTTCATACATATCATCTAATAATGCTGATACATCTGTGTAGCCAGGTTCCGAGTTGTCAATACTCATGTATACTTTTTTCTCATCAACATATACTGAATCCATTGAAACAATCCCATTAACTGCCGATTTGGCAAAATATCCCCCTGATGATACAGGTTCCCCCTTCTTATTACAATTCCCGTATCTGTTGTCTCAATCCCTTCAACATATTTAATGAGCTGAAGTATTTTTAAGTCCACCTCCCACAAATCCTTTTCACAATCCTGTATATCCGATGTTATCTCCTTGATTTTTTCTACTTTTTGAAGTTCCTTTTCCGACTGTCTCATAACATCTGCCATCTCTGAAAACAATCCATATTGCATATATGAAGCAATTTCTTTTCTAAGATATATTCCACCCTGATCAGTTATGTACTCAACATTATCCACATCAACCCCCATTAATGAGACATTTTTCCCACAGGAATATATATTTTCTTCAGCATATTGTTCAATTCTTGCCTTAATATTATCGCTATATTGAAGAAGCAGAATATCATATTCACTCAACATATCGTTATGATACGCAGAAAATGCGCCTTCCACAGATAACATGCACGCTTCCTTGATCTGCGTATTATAAAAACAATCTGATGCTGATCTGACACATGTACATATCAAAGAAAATATTATTGTCATTGACAATGCTGCCATTACCGTTATCTGCGCCTTAAATGTCTTATTATTCAACAACAGCCTCCATTTATCAGATTTTATTAGCCTGATTTGTCATCTTAGAAAGAATTGAATTAACCAGACTTGTTATCTGTTTTTTGAATACAACAACCAGTCCCACAAGAACAATTGTTATCAACACAACCTCTACAACACCCATGCCATCTTCACTATCCCAAAACTTTTTTATCGCATTCTTCATATTATCTTAACCTCCATAATTACCATCTAAATCTGAAAAGACCATACTGCAGGAATCATAATTATTGCCATTACTATCATAAGCATCATCATCATTGGCATAAGCAGTTTAGTTGTAGCCTCTTCACCCTTTATCTTTGCCATATTCTTTCTTTTTTTCAAATGCATCAGCCGTCTCCTCTTCAAGAAGACGCCGTAACTCTTTAGTCCCTTTTCTGATATTAGTCTGCAATAATGCTGCAAGCTTCATATATTCTCTCGTATCGCATCTTTTTCCAAATTGTTCATATGCCTTTAATTCGGATATTCCTGCCTGAATATTATAATCAGTCTTACATATCTCATCATATACAGGTCTGCGTACCGCCTTGCCATGTTCTATGTTATCCTTATAATCAGCCGCTATTTTATGCCATGCCATTCTTGTAGTCATTCCAGCACCAAGAAGCAATGTCAATTTCGATACAACTTCTGAATAATCATATAACAGTTCCTTTTTTTCTCTTTATAGCATTGTCCTTTACTTTCTTTTTTATCAGCTATAATTACTACTAATATAGCTGCCCCTCCAAGAAGGACAAATAATAACGGAGACACAGGCTTTTCACTTTCCTCATAGTATACTTTGCTATCTGCTATATACTGTGGAAGGTTAATATTTCCATCCATTCTGCTACTACTGACAGCTGCTTCTATATCCTTTTGTGCCTGTATTTTTCTCCTATCTCCTGTACCATATTCTGGTGAATATACCGTTACTGTAAAATCGTATTCACTTTTATAATCCTCATATTCCATAATCAGCTTAAGTTCTACATTCTGACACTCATTTTCTAAAAAACTAATATTATTAACATTACCGTTATAATTAATAAGTTCATAATTTCCTGAATACCATGTCAAAGAAACTACACCTCTCTGTGCCGTTTCTGGTAATACAAGATTGCTAGTTACATGTTCAAGATTTTTATTTCTCCCACACATAATTCCAGCTATCTCCTCATATGCCTTTTCAAAGCATACGGCAGCTTCATCCTGTGACATAATTCTTGGTGCGATTTCAACATCAACAGATGTTATGCTCTCTCCATCTTCACCTACGACATTAATTCTCTTTACCTGTGTCTCTTCTCCAGGTTCAGGACGCTCTATACTGCAAAACAACTTATCTGAATTGTCCGTCATAAACATACTGATTACAGCCATGGCTGCACTAATAACAATTATTAATAATACCTTTCTTTCTTTTTTGAAACTTCAATATTAACTATCCTCTTTGCCCACATATCAGAAACAACATATACCGCCAGACACACCGTCATAATAATTATTCCAGCAATATTACCATACAAAGGCTGTATAAATTCTTTGGCAGTCACCTTTAAATATATAACGATAACAGCAGGTATAAGACTCATTACTCTCTGTTCCATTTTTTTGCCACTTATAATAGTGTCAACCTCTGACATAACCTCTTCCTTCTGCTGTATAATCTGCGCTGTATTCTTTATAACTGCCATTAAATCTCCACCACTTCTCTTGGCATATCTGAATATCTCCGCAAAATACATGATATCCTCTACTTTACTTTCCTCCGCAAAATCATCTAATATATCCTCAAGATTCTCATTCTGCCCAAGCCTTATAACTATAAGTTTGAACTTTACAACAATATCAGAATCATCCCCATACATAAGAGCAAGTTCATCTACAGCCTGTCCAAATGCATTCTCTATTGAATATCCAACATTTAAAGCAAATGACACTGCAATAATTCCATCTTTAAATTTCTTCTTAAAGTTCTTCTTATCATGAACAATCCTTTCCTTTATTCTCTGCCTGTAATGAATATACACATACGGTGAAAGAATAACCGCCATAAAAACATTTTCATAAAATATGTATGCTGCAATCAGAACAATAATTATCCCCTCTAATATGTACCTTTCGTTACCATTCACTAAACCCTGCAGCTTCAAGCTTCTCTGTTCTGTTAAACACATTATTCTGCCTGACAAGCGTACCAGTAACTTTTCCATTCTTATCATGACTGTTTTCAACAAACTTAAACAATGGCGTAAGTGCAATCTCACCATTAATGCAATTTCCGACTTCTGCAATCTGAACCACCTTTCTGCTCTTATCCCTTAGCCTTGCAAGATGAACAATAATATCAATAGCTGATGATATCTGCGCCCTAATTGCTGACACAGGCATATCCATTCCCATAAGTACCATTGTTTCCAATCTCGTCAGCATATCTTTGGGACTATTGGCATGTCCTGTAGACAGACTTCCGTCATGCCCTGTGTTCATAGCCTGTAACATATCTATTGCCTCTGGTCCTCTTACTTCTCCAACTACAATACGATCCGGACGCATTCTTAGGCTTGCTTTTATCAAATCTCTTATACTCACTGCATTAGTTCCTCTGAATTTGCCACCCTCGCCTCAAGCCTCACAATGTTATTAATGTTGTGAAGCTGTAGTTCAGCAGAATCTTCAATTGTAATTACTCTTTCATCATCTGGCACATAATCTGACAACACATTTAAAAATGTTGTTTTTCCACTTCCCGTTCCACCTGATATGAAAATGTTATACTTGCTCTTAACAAGCTTTTCTAAAAACTGTGCCGCCTCTGAGTAATAGATTCCAATTCAATAAGCCTGTCTATCGTGATAGGCTTATTGAAGAATTTTCTTATAGTTATTATTGGTCCATTAATTGCCACTGGTGGAAGAACAATACTGACCCTCGAGCCATCTTCAAGTCTTGTATCAGCTATTGAGATGCTTCGTTAACCATATGGTTTGACATAGCTGCAATCCTCTGTGCCACATCTGACAGTTTATTCTCACTTTCAAATTTTTTGTTCCATCTTTCTATAGAACCATTCCTCTCCATGAATATACTGTCACTGCCATTCACCATTATTTCGGTTATGCTGTCATCTTCAAGTAATTCCTGCAAAATATCCAGTTTTTAATAGAGTTATATAAGCGCTGTTTAAGTTCTTCCTTCTGCCTTATCGAAATCACATTATTACGGCTTTCATCATATATGCAGGCATCTATTACCTCATATAGTTCACTGTCAGCAACATCTCTGCCAATGTCCAGTCTTTCATATACATGCTTTCTTAGCTTAATGTAGAGTTCGTCCATTATATTTCCTCTATTCCTGCTGTTCTGCATAATTCTTCATAAAAACTGCAAAAAGGCAGCCGCCCCCATATATCATCATTATTAATGTTCTCATCTTCATTAACATGTATCTTTTTAAAAGTTGCTGCAATATTATCCAACCCCTGCTCAAGAAGATATTTTTCAAAATTTTAAACCTCATATTCTCTATATAATTGCCTGTTTCACATATATATATTTCATCACAACAATCCATCATATTCCAAGGCATGCGTATTCCATCCCCAATATCAATTACAATATTCGAATATCCAAGTTCCCTTCCTATTGCCTGAATAAATGTCCCAATTTCTTCAGGTTTTATATCATCAATATCTTCTGCGCAGGACGCATCCGGTATATAATCCAGCCTTTCATAATGACTTATGGCATTAACAATATTTTTATGAAACTGATTATGATTTTGTCTGAATGCATATAATGCATCAGAAAGATTTTCATTCTCTTCATCCTTCAGGATTCCTTTAAACCCATAAAATGTTTCAAAATTAATAAAAAGTGTGTTCCCATGCTCTGACATCAGTCTTGCAACTGCCAGTGACAACATCATTCTTGCAGTATTATTAAATCCATATATACCTGTCACTTTAAGGCTTCCCCTTTTTGAGCCCGGTCTTTCTTCTCATATCTCATTACAGACTGTAGAAGCTGATATGACGGCTGATACTTACATATTCCAACCAGTCCTTTTTTCTTCCCTTGAATTAATTTCATCTGCTTCACGCTCCTCCTCACACAACACAACAGTCTTAGTTCCCGTTCTATATGCGTTATACCCATATGCTCCTTCACATATCATAAGCATATCCGCTTCTTTTTCCTGCAGGTACTTATCAAGTTCATGTTCCTTAGTAAAAACCTGTGCATTATAGGGAATATCATTATCATCATTAATTACAGACATAAGCCGTTTCGCATAATTTTCGTCTGAATCATATATAACGCAAATGTTATTCCTGCCCATCTGTTCACCCCCTATGTAATATCATTCATAAAACCACAACACACCTGTATACCAACACAACAACATATCCAGTCAGAACCCCCACTGCATAATGAAAGCCATGCGCCTTTATTCCGCTGCTCCCCATACTGACCTCTCTGGTCTTTTTTAAAAACAACTCAACAATTCCCGTAAAATCCCTGTAATAAGAGATACAACCATAAGCTGTAGTACAAATTCCAACCCAGTCAACATTCCAATTACTGCCAAAAGCTTTACATCCCTGCACCTACAGCCCTGATTATATATAGAAATGTCATTCCCGCTAATCCCGCCAGAGTTCCAAGAATATAATTTCCTATATATTCACCTGTAAAAGCTCTTATAACAATAACACTCACGCCTACAACAATACCTGCAACAATAAGCCTGTTCGGTATTCTGAATTCTCTCAGATCATGTACTGCTGCTACAATAACTAATACCAGTGCAATAATGACTGATATAATATCCGGCACTTATCCACCTCCTCAAAAAACATGTATAGAATTACCATTTACTGCCTATACTTCTAATAAAGGCATATGATGCCCCTAATCTTGTGCATTAAGGAGTAATTCTATTGAAAATGTTTGGAAAAAAAAAGAGTCCTGCTAAATATGATGAAAAATATCTGTTACAGGAACTTATGATGACTAAAAAGGCAATGTATACTGCCTATTCTAATCTTGATAATGTTACTGATCCTGACCTGATAGACTGTTATATCTACCAGCTTAATTCAGAACAGAAACGGTACAATTACCTTCTTGCAAAGGCAAAAAGAATCTCAGTTATCCACGTCTGGATTCTGATTCTATAAGAATTGTTGTGTTGTACAGATACTATATATTCTATTCAATAAATTGTCAATACCTTTTCTATATTTTTATTTAAAAAATCATATGAATTCTAATTGACATTTCGCAAAAAGCTAATATACCATTTATACAAGAAATACTTTTTATGAATAACTCATAATTAATTATTATAGAGGTGATGCACTATGAAATCGAAGAAAACCAATCCTTTTGTGATAACAACTTTAATATTCTTTATGACAACTGTAATGTTCGGTCTTCTGACCACCGGTGTCATTATTAAGTACCGAAAATCAACCGTTGCAACTAATACCGATAAGCTTAGCAATGACGAGATTGAGAAACTAAAGTCAGAAGAGAAAGAGGATCTTCTTTCTGATATGAAGTTAAGATTCACTAACGGTGAAGGTTCTCTTTCTATACTTAAGAGCTATTTCCCTGATAATATAGTCTATGTGAACAATAAGAATCAGTATGTATTTGCGCAGATACTTCCTGAACTTGCGAAGAATAATTATAAGGATGAGAATTTCAAGCAGGATGATAAAGGAATTATTACATACAATGAAGACGGTAAAGTTACAACACATATGGGTGTTGATGCCTCGAAGTTTCAGGGGAATATTGACTTTAAGAAATTAAAAAAAAGAACAGGGCGTTGAATTTGCCATGTTAAGATGTGGTTTCAGAAGCTATGGCAATGGAATCCTGAACACTGATTCTTCATTTGATACATTTGCAAAAGACGCAATAAAGAATAATATTAAGATTGGCGCATACTTCTTCTCATCTGCAATTACGAAACAGGAAGCTATAGAAGAGGCTGATTATGTTCTTGATATTATCAAGCCTTACAAGATTACATATCCTGTAGTTATTGACTTTGAGGAGATTTCGGGCGATTCATACAGACAGGAGAATCTGACTACTGAAGAACTTACAGATATCATAATCGCATTCTGCGACAAGATAGAAAAAGCAGGCTATAAGCCAATGATATATTCCAATCTCAAGGGGATTCGTTGGAAGACTTGACCTTACCCGCTTAGAAAAATATGAGAAGTGGTTTGCCTACTATTCAGACACACCTTACTTCCCATATGAATTCTCTATATGGCAATACACTGAATCAGCTAAGTTAGACGGTGTCAGTGGTAATACCATAGATCTTAATATTAGTTTTAAAGATTACAATTAATTGTGACTCACATGCTCACTGCGGAATTTCTCAATCATTTCCCTTGTGAGACTGATATGGTCGTCAATTACATCTATATCATCTGCCTTGACCCATGTGCCGACCGATAACTCATCTTCTTCAAGAGTTATTGTGTCGTCACCGTCAAGCTCACAGAAGTAACCAAGAAGCTGAGAACCGCTGAGTCCCCAAGGCTGGCTCTTATAATATGTGATATTTTTAACCTTCACACCTACTTCTTCCATAACTTCTCTGCTTACAGTTTCCTCTGTTGTTTCACCAATCTCAGTGAATCCGGCAATAAGCGCATAATTCCTATAAGTTCTTCCCGCATATTTAGTAAGAAGAATTCTGTCCTTATCTGTAACTGCAACAATAACAGCCGGACATATCTTAGGAAATACCATATTCTTACAGCAGTCACAGCGTAACATTCTCTGCTTGTCATCATGCTTGAGTGGTTTTCCGCATCTTCCGCAGAAATGATTATCCCTGTACCAGCCATACAGATGAAATGCAGTAATAGCCGCATAAGCATGCTCTCTTGGCTGTGCCTTACGGAAAGAATCGACTCCTATGAATTCATATCCTCTGACGAAAGAATACATATCCTTGTGTACAGCTGAATCAGCCATCTCTCCCAAGAATGTGCCTCTTTCGAGGCTTCCTGTCTTTCTTGCGAGGAAAAAATGTTCCTCATCAATTGACAACAGATATATGAATTCAAAGTTATCCACAGCTTTGTCTCCGTAAGAGGACTTTATCCCCTGAACGAACTCATCATACTGTGGATATATTAATACATTTTCTTCAGGATTCTGTGAGTTAAAATGTCCTGATGGTCTTGCAAGCAACGAGGAACCCTGAAAATAAAACACAGTATCCCCTTTGCCTGGCTTAAGATTCTTATACTGGTTGTCCAGATGTTTTGGCCATATATCCTGTATCATATTAGAAGAACACCATCTCTTCCTTAGGTGCACCTGTCTTTTCTACGCTTTCAACGTAAAGAACAGGACCTTTCTTCTTATATGCCATCTGGAATTCATACTTAATAGTAGCTGTAACCCATATCCATTCTCTGTTCTCAAGAGAAGCTATGTTGTTGTAGAAGCTGATATAACCAATAAACTGTGTATCTTCTGCACAGCATGTCATTACTTTTCTTCCCGGAACAAAATTCTTGTCCTTAAAGTACTTGTTCTTAAGAACCTGTCCCTTGAATCTTACCTTCTTACCTGCGTATACTTCCGGTCTTTCAGACACATCCATATACCAGATACCATAATCTTCGTCATCAACCTGAATAACATCAGCATTGATATCGTATGGAAGCTGTTCAGATATAGCAACCTGGTCACCCTTCTCGTCCTCGAAGATAATCTGAAGTGCAGGATTTAATGCTCTCATGCTTCTTCTGTAGCTGCCAAGGTCCATACCTGTCTTGCATCTGTTAAAGATAACCATATCAGCATATTTAACAGACTCTGCAATAATAGACTTCATGTTAGCCCACTGTAAGCCAAATGCATTGGCATCAACTAAAGTTATAGACTGGTATACCTGCCATCCTCTTGGCTTCTCACTTCCAAGAATAAGTGCTGGATCCCACATTCCGTTATATTCAACAATAACAATCCATGGATCATACTTCTTGTCCAGTTCATTAAGAGTCTTGATATTAAAATCTTCCTTCTCTACAACAACCATATCTACTCCGTTGTCCTTAAGAAGCTTCTCGCTATACTCCTCTTCACCTTCTTCACACACAATAAGAAGTTTATTCTTAGCGTCTGCAAACTGTCCCATTGCTATAGTATCGGAGATAAATCTTGTTTTACCACTGTCAAGCTGACCGTTAATCAAGAAAATCGGAATCTGATATTCCTCATTTGCCATATTTATCCTCATTTCCGCGCATTTGCGCTATCATTTCATTATAAATGCGTTGTAAAAATGTGTTCTTCTATTAAACACTGATTAAACTTCAAAAAGTTCCTTAAGTGCATCTTCCTTAAGTCCAGAACCGATTACACAGATTCTTCCTGTGAAATCAGCACTTCCCTCACGAATCTCATATTCTTCTGGTACAAGGTCGAAATACATCCATGTTCCATCTGTACAAGGAAGCATACCCTTAGAACGGAGAACCTTACCATAATCTTCGCTCTCAGAAAGCTTCTTTAATATGCTGTCAAGCTCTGCCTTCTCATACTTCTTAGGAGTCTCTGTTCCCCAGCTTGTAAATACTTCATCTGCATCATGATCGTGATGATGATGATCATGGTCATGGTCATGATGATGTTCGTGCTCGTGCTCGTGGTCGTGATGATGCTCATGTTCCTCATCATGGTCATGATGATGCTCATGCTCGTGGTCGTGATGATGCTCATGCTCGTCATCATCATCATCATGATGTCCGCCGCAACAGCAGCACTCTCCATCTTCATGATGATGGTGGTGGTGCTCCTTCTCATGCTCCTCATAAGCCTTCTGCGCTGCCTCTGCAAGCATGTCTAATTCAAGGTTAGTAACATTCTCCATTGCACCAAGAATCTTAGTTCCGTCAATATCATCCCAAGGAGTTGTGATAATATGTGCATTAGGATTAACACTCTTAATAAGCTCAATAGCTGTCTTTAACTTCTCTTCAGAAACATTCTGTGTTCTGCTTAAAATAACAGTTCCTGCATGCTCAATCTGGTTATTAAAGAATTCACCAAAATTCTTCATATATACCTTAACCTTAGATGCATCTGCAACTGTTGAAGCACTGTTAAGAACGATTTCATTCTCAATGTGAAGGTCTTTAACCGCTTTGATAACATCTGAAAGCTTGCCTACTCCTGAAGGCTCAATAATGATTCTGTCTGGATGATACTTATCAACAACCTCCTTAAGAGAAGTTCCGAAATCACCAACAAGTGAACAGCAGATGCATCCTGAATTCATCTCTCTTATCTCAACACCAGAATCTTTAAGGAATCCTCCATCAATACCGATTTCACCGAATTCATTCTCAATAAGAACTACCTGCTCTCCCTTTAAGGCTTCCTTTAAAAGCTTACTTATAAGAGTTGTTTTACCTGCTCCTAAAAATCCTGAAATTATATCTACTTTAGTCATCTTAATCAACCTTTCTGCAGTATATGACTGCTCTTTTTATCTCATATTTTCAATTATACACTTCTTGTCAATCCCTATTTGAAAAGAAAATGTAAAATTTTATTAAAAATATTTAATCAGACAGAGATTCCCATGCTCTGTCTTAATTCATCTGCCTTCTCGCCAATCTTTCTTAACCTGTGGTTTACACCCGATTTACCAACCGGGGGGTCTAACAGCTCACCTAATCCCTGAAGACTCATGTCAGGATTCTCGAGTCTTAAAAGAGCAACCTGCATCAGACTGTCACTTAAACTGTCAAGCCCGACAGTATCTCTTATAAGTTCAATATCCTTAATCTGCTTGACCGCCGCTTCAATTGTCTTGTTAAGATTAGCAGTCTCACAGTTTACCTTTCTGTTGACATCATTACTGATTCCCTTAAGAATCATGACATTGTACAGGTTCATCTGCGAAACAACCGCTCCCATAAGATTAAGCGTATCAGTAATATTATTGCCTTCTTTCATATACACTACAAAACTGTTTTTTTCTTACAATAACCTTGGCATCGAGTCCGAAAAAACGCAGCATATCCATAAGAATATCAGCGTCCTCCTCATATTTGCACACAATCTCATAGTGATAGAACTTGTTCGGGTCACTTATAGAACCTCGTTCCATAAAAGCTCCTCTTATAAATGCTTTCTTACAGCAGTCCATAGCTACAATTCTTGCGTCAACAAACACCGGTTCAATCTGTGTAAACCGGTCGTCGCACCATTTTAATGTCTGCAATATCTTAGCAACATCACTCTGTCTGGTTATCCTTATAATAGTTTCCTTGCCATTCTTAACCATTTCATTCGTATCAGCATCCATCTTAATGCTAAATATTCTCAATAACAGGTCACTGAATTTCTCAACTGACAATTCGTTCTCTGTAACGAATTCCAGACATAATTCTCCATTATCTGTCTCGCTTACATTGCCAGACATTCCCATAAACGCGCAGCAAATTCCGCAATCTGGCAATGCCTCGCGGAATCTGTTTTCTTAACTAACTCTTCTTTTACTTCTGATGAAAATGACATACTTAACCTTTTCTCTTAGAATCTTTCTCAATATCTCTATGCTCAACCTTGCATCCATACTCAGTCCTGCTTATAAGCTTATAGATTTCATTAGCAAGAGTAACTGAACGATGCTTTCCTCCTGTACAGCCAATTGCAATAACAAGGCTGTTCTTTCCTTCCTTAACATAATTAGGCAGAAGGAACTTCAATAAATCATCTATCTTTTCCAGAAATTCTGTTGTCTCTGGAGCTTTCTTCACATAATCCTGTACAGGCTTATCATTACCGGTAAGGTGTTTAAGTTCTTCAATATAATATGGATTAGGCAGAAATCTCACATCAAACACAAGATCTGCGTCTGCAGGTATTCCATATTTGAAACCAAAAGAAAGAACTGTAACAAACAGATTCTTGAAATTCTTATCGTCAAAGAATATGCCCTCAAGCTCTGCCTTAAGTTCCCTTGTAAGCATCTGACTTGTGTCAATGATAACATCTGCTCTTTTCTTTAAGAACTTAAGCTCATCTCTTTCCAGCTTTATTACATTATCTATTCTGTCATGATCGTCCATTGCAAGCGGATGTGTTCTTCGCGTTTCCTTGTATCGTTTTACAAGTACATCATCACTTGATTCAAGAAACAGAATTGTATAGTTAAAATGCTTATTAAGCATATCATCAAGCACTGAATCCAGCTCAGCAAGTGCGTGACCACTTCTTATATCTACACCAATTGCTATGTTGCTATATCCGTCTTCTCCCGCATTGGCAAGCTCTGCAAACTTAGGAATCAGAGAGATTGGCATATTATCGACACAATAATATCCCTCATCTTCTAATACATTAAGTGCTGTAGATTTACCTGCACCTGACATACCTGTAACAATAATCATCTTCATCTTATCATCTTCTCTTTCTTATCTGCCTTTAATTACTGGTCTGTTTAATTATAACAAGCCTTAGAATCCAACCTTTACAACTTCCAGTTCCAGCCCGACACCGAACTTTCCCATAACTTCACTCTTAATATAATCCGTAAGCTCGCATACATCCTTCGCAGTTGCATCGCCCTTATTGACAACGAATCCGGCATGCTTCTCCGATACCTGTGCGCCACCTCTTGCACAACCCTTAAGACCTGCATCCTCAATAAGCTTTGCTGCAAAATATCCTTCCGGTCTTTTAAATGTGCTTCCGGCACTAGGATACTCAAGTGGCTGCTTCTGCCTTCTCTTAGCTGCCAGCTCTGAGATATTATTTCTTATTATATCCGGTTCACCTTTTCTTAATTTCAAAGTTGCTTCAAGAACAATCATATTGCTTTTCGCTACAATACTTGTTCTGTATCCAAGCTCAAGTTCATCTGCTGAAAGCTCCCTGATAATACCTTCATCATCAATAACCTTTGCACTGACAAGAATATCCTTGAACTCCCCGCCATAAGCACCTGCATTCATTCTTACAGCACCACCTATGCAACCCGGAATACCTGTTGCAAATTCAAATCCGGCAATTCCATTAGCAGCAAGCTGGTTGCCAAGTCTTGTAAGCTTCATACCTGCACTTGCTTTGACAAGCACTTCATCTGAATTATCCTGTGAATCCTGCAGAAACTCATAATCTGAAAAACCATCGCCAAGCTCAACTACAACTCCCCTGAAGCCTTCATCACTCACAAGAATATTACTGCCATTTCCAATAACAATATATTTAATGTCCGATTTTTTCAAAAATGCGATAACATCTGCTATCTGCTTTTCTGCCTGTGGTGTTACATAATAATCTGCAGCACCTCCGATTCTGAATGTAGTATGTGTCTTCATTAGTTCACCTGTTCTTACATTCCCGGCACCAAGCATTGATATTAATGCTTCTGATAACATTTTATTATCCATATAATCTCACTATCCTTAATACTAATTTCCAAGAATAAGCTTTGCTGCTCCATACATTCCTGCATCATTACCAAGAGCAGCCTTAACTATCTTAGTCTGTCTGCTCGCATGGAACACACATTCCTTATAATACTTATCAATAAGATTGATAAAATATTCCCCTGCGGCAGAAACTCCGCCACCAATTACAAATACCTCCGGGTCAACCATTCCCGCTGCACATGCAAGTCCTTTTCCAAGATACCTGCATACATACTCTGTTACCTGTATAGCAAGGGCATCTCCTCCCTTAGCCTCGTCAAATATAACCTTTGCAGAAATGTATGGCACACTTCTTAAAGATGAAGGCATGTCACTTTCTGCAAGCATACGGTTAGCCGTTCTTACAATTCCAGTTGCAGAAGCAACCTGCTCAAGACAGCCCTTCTTTCCACAGTTACAGCTCTCAGTCTCACCTTCAACAAGTGGAAGATGACCTATCTCACCTGCTGCACCGTTAAATCCATAAAGAGGCTTTCCATCAATAATAACTCCACCGCCTACACCGGTTCCAATTGTCACCATGACCATGCTGTTATATTCGCTTCCACCGCCTACCCAGAATTCTCCGAGTGCTGCCATATTGGCATCATTACCAATCTTAACAGGAATACCTGTAAGCTCAGACAGTGCATTGGCTGCATTAAATACTCCCCAGCCCAAGTTAATACATTTGTTGACAGTTCCATCCTCAAGACATGCACCAGGAAGTCCCATTCCGATTCCTGCCACATCCTCTGTTGTCATATTCATATCTGCAAGAACGCCCTTGATATACTCACTTATATCAGGCAGAATCAGGCTTCCACCCTCATCCTTTCTTGTAGGAATCTCTTCTTTTCTTAACAGCTCACCTTCTTTAGAAAATGTACCACATTTGCAGGTTGTTCCTCCAACATCAATTCCAAATATAATCTTACTCATCGTCATCCTCCCCGCCTCTCATAAGATTTTCCTGTACTCTTCTGTACAATTCCTTCGCTGCATTATATCCCATCATCTTCTGTCTGTGGTTGACCGCTGCTGACTCAACAATTACAGCAAGATTACGTCCTGGTCTTACCGGTAGCGTATGGCACACAACCTTATTTCCAAGATATTCTATATATTCTTCCTCAAGTCCAAGGCGGTCATACTCTCTGTCCTTATTCCAATCCTCAAGCTTGATAACCATATCAATTTCCTGAGTTTCCTTAACACTTTCAACACCGAAAAGTGTCTTGACATCAATAATACCAATGCCTCTAAGCTCTATAAAATACTTGGTAACTCCCGGTGCGCTTCCAACCAGAGTCTCGTCACTGACCTTTCTGATTTCAACCGCATCATCAGTTACGAGACGGTGTCCTCTTTTATAAGTTCAAGTGCAGCCTCGCTCTTACCAATACCAGACTCACCTGTGATAAGTACACCTACACCATATACATCAACTAAAACACCATGGATTACGATACATGGTGCAAGCTGAACCTTCAGCCAGCGTATTACTTCTGCTGTAAATGAAGATGTTGCCTGGTCTGTCATAAGAAGAGGTATCTGATACTTAACCGCAAGTTCAATAATCTTAGGCTCTGGCTTTATACTCCTGCAGAATATAATACATGGAATATTACTTGACAAAAGCTGCATATATCTTTCATATCTCTCCTGCTCAGAAAGACTCGCAAGATAAGCATGCTCCACATTACCAATAATCTGTAATCTGTCATTATCAAACTGGTCATAAAAACCTGTAAGCTGCAAAGCCGGTCTGTTCACATCAGGCAGATTAAGCCAGATTCCTGACACATCTATCTGTGGTGTAAGATTAACAAGATTCATTTTCTGGATAACTTTAGATAACTTTACCCTCTCTTTACCATTATTCATATATTCTCTGCCTCCAAACTCATGTTTACGATTTCATATATCCTAAGTTTATCACAGACAAGCTCTAAATGCTATTATAAAAGTATTATCAATGAAAGAATTTATATATATTCTCTGCCACATTTTCAGTAATACCATCAGCCTTCATAAGCTCATCCACTGATGCCTGCCGTATCTTTTCTATATCAAGAAAATGCTTCATAAGTGCCTTTCTTCTTACAGGTCCGATTCCTTCAATCGAATCAAGTACAGAAGATACCTGTGCCTTATCTCTTAAGCTTCTGTGATAAGTTATTGCAAATCTGTGTGCCTCATCCTGCACCCTTGTAATCAGCTTAAAGCCCTCGCTGTGCTTATCTATCGGTATCTCAATATTGTTATAATACAGACCTCTTGTGCTGTGGGTATCATCTTTTACCATACCACACACAGGAATATTAAGTCCCAGTTCCTTAAGTACATCAAGTGCAATATTCACCTGGCCGCGTCCGCCATCCATCATAATAAGGTCTGGATATCTCGAAAATCCATGACTATCCTCGAGTCCTTCCCGCTCACGCATACCTCTTGTAAAACGTCTTGTCAGAACCTCACGCATGCTCTTATAATCATCCGGCCCCTTTACTGTTCTTATCCTGAACTTGCGATAATCGTTCTTCTTTGGTTTTCCATCCTCGAAAACAACCATTGAACCAACACTTTCAACGCCATTTGTATTAGATATATCGTAAGCCTCTGCTCTGTGAAGTGTCCCAAGTCCAAGCCATCCGGCAATCTCTTTCATAGCTCCTGTTGTCCTGCTCTCCTCACGTTTAATCTTCTCCGCATCCTGTGTAAGAACAAGCTGGGCATTCTTATATGCAAGCTCAACCATCTTTTCCTTGTCGCCCTTCTTAGGTGTGACAATACTTACCTTTCGACTCTTTCTTGCACTAAGCCACTGTGCTATTGTATCCGCATCCTCTATCTCGTACTGCACCATAATAATATTAGGTATAAATGGAGTTCCGCCGTAATACTGTTTCATAAATTCCGAAATAATGTCGCTCTTAGAGTCACCTTCGGCAACCTTCATATGAAAATGATCTCTTCCAAGAAGCTTGCCCTGCCTGATAAAGAACACCTGCACAACTGCGTCCTGACCGTCACTTGCACACGCAATGACATCTCTGTCATTAACATCATCTGCTGTAATCTTCTGCTTCTGTGCAACCTGCTTGACACTCATTAACAGGTCTCTGTATCTTGCAGCTTCCTCGTATTCCATCTTCTCAGACGCTTCCTGCATCTGCGTTGTAAGCCTGTCCATAATCTTCTTGTAATCACCATTTAAGAAAGCTACAACCTCATCAATTCTTCTTCTGTATTCCTCACCGCTTACATATCCCTGACATGGTGCATCACACTGTCCGATATGATAATTAAGACACGGCCTGTCCTTGCCCTCATCTTTAGGCAGATTTCTGTTACAGGTTCTTACCTTATACAGTTTGCATAGAAGTTCAATAGTGTCCTTGACTGCTGCCGCAGAAGTGTAAGGGCCGAAATACTTACCTGCTCCATGCTTCATCTTTCTTGCAAAAAGTACCCTTGGATACTCTTCACCAACGGTAATCTTAATAAAAGGATAACTCTTGTCATCCTTTAGCATGGTATTGTACTTAGGTCTGTGCTCCTTGATAAGATTGCACTCCAAAACAAGCGCCTCAAGTTCAGAATCTGTGATAATATACTCAAAGTACTGAATATGTGACACCATCTGCACAATCTTGGCAGACTTATTCCTGCTGCTCTGGAAATACTGTCTTACACGATTCTTTAAAATCTTCGCCTTACCTATATATATTATATTGTCCCACTTATCATGCATAATATAAACTCCCGGTTTTGCCGGGAGTTTCTTAAGCTCTTCTTCTAAATTAAACATACTATAAGCTTCTTCAATCCTCTGGCTTTCTTAAGTGCGTAGCTTCGCACCTGTCTTATAGTATTTATTATCCCAGTTATGTCAGCTTTGTCAACACATTTTACATTACCAAATCTGACCGCAAGGATTGTCTGCACTGCTTTCTCAAGTCCCATATTCTTAAGATTCGCATCCTGTGCAGTTATTTCTAATATATATTCTTCATAATCAATTCCAGGTTCTCTCTTATATCCCAGACAAGCAAGAAGCTTTTCAAGATAAGAATACATTTTCATAAGCTTTACTTCATCTACTGAACTGCTTCTTAATAAATGTATTCTTGATACTATCCTGATTGCAGCCATTGCAATTAATATAAGAACTGCCAATATTGCTGTACATACCACAATCAGAACTGAATTAATATGTATCTCACCAGAGAAGCTGTCAGTGTCAGAGACAGCTTCCTGTGTTGTGCTTTCAGTACCCGGCTCATCTGTATCATCAACTGTCATATTTTCATCAACTGATGAATTACTATTGTCAGACTGGCTCTGTCTCTCACTTTCATCCTGTGTGGAACTTTGCTCAGTATCCTCAACTTCTCCATAGCCAGGTGTTGCATCAACAATAACCCATCCATATCCATCAATATATGCCTCAACCCATGCATGAGCTGCATTGTCGTAGACATCATATTTCATATACTTATTGCTCTGCCCGTCAGTATAATATGCGCCTGTATTGGTATTAACTGTATATCCTGCACAATACCTTGCCGGTATACCCGCACATCTTAATATAACTGCTGCCGAGGTAGCAAAATATGTACAATACCCTCTCTTGCTTTCTCTTAAGAAATACTCAACAACGCTCTTTCCCTCCGGCACCCTTCCTGGTTTAAGAGTATATGTATAATTATCTTTAAGATAAGATACTATTTTCTGTATATATTCAACCTTTTCATCTACTGTCTGTAAATTCCTCTTTCCAAACAGTTGTGCTACAACAATTCTGTCATCTTCAGATACATCAAGATACTGCCCGTGTGCATAGCTTTCATATGAATTAACGATAGCAGAGTTTCTGTATTTCTTCATAAGCTGCCCCATGCGGGAGTAATCCTCAAAGCTTCCCCGTGCTATACGGTAATCAAGTGACGAACCATATACATTGCCATCTTTACTTCTGAATGTCTGCTGATAATAGAAAAATCTGTCAGCAAGCAGTTGTTCGTCTTCATCAAGCGTATATATTTTTCGTTTCACAAGATTAAGTGCAAACTCGGACACAGCACTCTCATAAGAATACTGAGTTTCCCTTGTATCCGACCATCGCTGCCAGCTGTTATTCTTGAAATCCCTTCCCATAAATACCTTGGCATAGGCAATTCCGATATCAGACATTGTATTAAGCTCTCCTGCGTATACATTTCCATAGTAGACCTCGTCAACCTGTCCAACATCACCATTTCCTATTCCTACAGTCGCATTAACCTTCGCCTTATCATCCTCTGTCTCTGATTTATTTCCCTGAAGGTCTATGCCAAATCTGTCATAAACAACATCTGTTACCATATTTCTTGCATCATCAAAGAAAGAATTTCTCTTATATGTTTCCTGAGGAATAATAAATGTTAAAACTGCCGCTATAACTGCTGATATTATTACAGCCGTTTTGGCACTCTGGTTAGTTTTTATCTTCTTATTCCTTAGTGCCATTGAATCAAAGATAAAAAGAACACAGAAAATAATGCTTATGATATCAGGAACAATAACCGCCGCAATAAATACACTAAGCAGAGGCATAGTTATTGCCAGACTCACTAGCATATTAGGAAACACATTAACTTCCAAAGCTGCAAGGACTGCTATAATTATAATAACAACCACACATACGCATCTTACGGAAGCCGCACCGGCACTCTCTACCGTTAGTATATTACTGCTATCCACAGGTCCTGTAAAAGATGCCCTTGATATAAACACATTTATAAATGTTGTGATTCCATTAATAAAAGAGCCTATATTAATTACGAGATATACCACCGGCAAAACAGCCATTCCCATAATCCTTATAAGCCTTGCATTCTTTCCGTAACAGGACAGCATAAATGTATACACAACACTGAATATCAGTGAAACAAATCCAATAAATCCCATATCTGCAAGCGGATATGTAATCGTCTCTATTATGGATGCTGCACCAAATGTTCCAAGAAATGTCACTATTATTCTAAGTATTAAGTTGTCTGTATGTATAAGCTGTCCCTTTTTCATTAATACCCTCTTGTCACATTATTATCAATTCTCTGTAATTATCACTGGTTCAGTCGTAATCTCCAGCCTGTCATCTTCATATAATGCCTGACATGCTTTATTGACCGTACCTTCACCACAACGTATATCCATAACCACTTTAACGGCCGCTTTCAAACTGGCATTATCATAGAACGTAACTCTTACAATATCTGCTTTAGCCATATCCCACACTATATACTGTCCTGTCAGTCCAGCCTCTGCACATGCCAGCCCCTGCGACATCATCTCAGCATATATTCGGCTCATTCTTGAAAGACGCCATGACTTTTCTCCTCTCCAGTCCGTGTCAACAACGATGAATACCGTCTTATTAATGTTCGTGCTGTACTCTTTAACAATAAAGTCATTCTCTGCAAGTATACTGCTTCTCTTCCAATGGATATTCCTTGGACTGTCTCCATCCCTGTATTCTCTGAGTTCACTGACTTCATCAGATGCACTCTTTACATACATCTCATTCTCTTCATCATAATAAGCATTAGCTCTGTCTGCTTCCATATATCTGTCAATTGTTTCCTCCGGCATAACAGATACTTTAGTAACTCCTGCAAATTGTTTCTTCTTTCCAAAAAGTCCAAGATAGTCACATATTTCTATGGATTCAACCCCCACACATATATTACCGCAGTAATCCGCAGAAATGTCTGTAATTCCAGCACTCTTTCTTATGCCCTGTTTTATAGGCACATTTATCATGAATTCATCACCCGTATGGCAATACATATATTTTATGGTTATGCTGCCATTAACAAAAGCCAGATTACATGCATTCTTCTTAACTATTCTTATCTTAATCCTGTTTCCCACCTGTACAACATTCTTATTGACCTGCAGGCTAAGCCCCAGGCTGACATCCGATATAGCATACATAATCCATGAAACAAGTGGTATTGCAATCATCAGGACAAGCAATATAAATATCTGGTATTCCACATAAAATATATTAATCCCGAAAACAACTGCCAGGCAGCTAAAATACAAAATCCTTCTTTTAAGCATACTGCCACCCTTACTTATTCATCTCTGGAACCGGTACATTTCTTAATATCTCAGTAATCTCTTTTCTGGCTGCCTCCGTACCTGCAGCTCCATTAACATTAGTAACTATTCTGTGTGCAAATGTTTCAACAGCAATATTCTTAATATCTGATGGAAGAACATAATTATTACCGCGAAGAAATGCTTCCGCCTTTGCCATTGCAATTACCGCGATACTTCCTCTTGGTGAAACCCCTGTATTATATTCTCCCTGCTTCTTGTCTTAGCTGCAATCTTAGCTACATATTCATATATAGAATCATCAACATAGATACCCGCAACTTCCTCACGAATTCCTTCTATATCACCTTTTCAAGTACACATGCAGAAAACTGTGTATTCTTCCCGTTCTCAAGTCTGCTCTTCATAATTGCTACTTCATCCTCAATCTGTGGATATCCCATAGAAAGCTTTATCATGAATCTGTCGAGCTGTGACTCAGGAAGCTTCTGTGTTCCAATAGAACCAATAGGGTTCTGTGTTGCTATAACTACAAATGGGTCTGGAAGCTCATATGTATTGCCATCAACAGTCACCTTAGACTCCTCCATTATCTGCAATAACGCTGACTGTGTCTTAGGCGATGTTCTGTTTATTTCATCAGCAAGAAGCAGGTTGCACATAGCCGCCCCCTGCTTGAATTCAAACTTGCCAGTCTGCCTGTTATACATCGAAAATCCCGTTATATCCGATGGCATAACATCTGGTGTAAACTGTATTCTGTTGTACTTCAGTCCGAGTGCATTTGCAAATGCATGTGCCATTGTTGTTTTACCAACTCCCGGAATATCATCTAATAATACATGTCCCCTGCGATTATTGCCATATACACCTTGCATATAACATCATCTTTTCCAATGACAGACTTCCTTACCTCTCTTAAAACTGCTTTAGATTTCTTTAAGTAATAATTATTCTCGTTCATTTAATCCCCCAAAAGCACCAATTATTCTGTAGAAAGCGTCAGACTTCCATATACAGTATCCCCACTATAGAACTCAAGAGAATTATTCATAATATAACATGAAATCTTTATATTGCTATTAAGACCATTCTTATCAATATATGTCTGAATCACCTGTTTTAATGTATCAGCTGCCGCCTCATCCATTCCATCTAACTGTTTATCATTATACTTAATATCATAAGGAACATCAATATAAAGTACTACATTATTCCTTGTTGCAACATTGTCAGTTCTTACAGAATATGTATATCCATACTCTGTTCTGTTCTCAATATTTATTGTTCCTTCACTCATAACATTAAGTTTCGAATATAACATTTCATAGCTGTTATAATCTTCAATTATCATATCACTTATCTGGCTCTGTTTAACTGTTGCTTCCTCCGCAGTACTCTCATGCATATCTGCCTCTGAACTGCTGGTTGCTAACGGCACGAAACTTGTCTTGCTCTGCTCTCCTCTGCCAACTGTCTGATAATTCTTTACTGATATAACAAATATAACAATTGCCGCTATTGCAGCTGCAACCGAAATATACTTTCCGACTGGCAGGTGTTGTTTTACTGGTTTCAATTGTACTATCTTATCATTCGTATATGTAGACGA
>VOFH01000417.1_pt1 | contig 176000 bp, 273 predicted proteins | sample 5384091 | NCBI WGS metagenome assembly VOFH01 (sample SAMN12384727, study PRJNA508395) | human gut metagenome | isolation source: healthy gut G | host: Homo sapiens | reverse complement strand
GAATTTGGATAAATTCAACAGTCTTACAATTTATGCAGAGGACAGCAATAACGAAGTTTATCCGTTGTACAAAACAGAAAATGTGAATGACATAAAGAGTAAAGAGTGCAAATATAATAATGCCTGAAAATATGAAGCGGTGAATATACGGTAAAAGTTGTTGCGACAACGACAGATGAAGTGCTAACCCTGTTGTGACAACCGATAAAAAGCTTAATTATACAAATCCGTCACAGCCGTCCGCACCGACATTTAATGTGGCATTGGGCGGTGATTACAGTATTGATTTGACAGGTATAAATCAATATAATTATGACGGCTACAAGGTAAAGTATATATGAAGTTCAAGACAGTAAAATGTACCGACTGTATTTGACAATATGACTGTAAGCGGAAGTGATGTGATTACGGTCGGCGGTCAGTATACAAAGACGGTTACGGTGGATAAGAACGGAAATATCGTGAATAAAAACGACCTTACGGAAGATGAGAAAAAGGATATAAAAACGCAGACCGAACAAGTCGGACTTGTAAGCGGTAAACGCAGTATGTGGTAGGATTAAAGGGTTATAAAAATACATCTTCAGGCGGTCAGATTGTTTCCGCTGAAACACTGTCGTCACCTGTGACGATGGTTGAGCCTAAAAAGGCTGATGTAACACTTAAAGCACAAAATGCGGTAAGTATTGACGGTACAGATACGGTTAAAAGCAGTAATGCAGTTATAGACCTTGTATCGGATATGAATGTTTCCGGCGAATGGTCGTTGGACAGCGGTGAAAATGAGCGGTACTGTTTCGGAAAAACTATGTCGCAGAGTATAAATCTTGACGGATTAGAGGACGGTACGCATATAATAACCTTCAAGGGCGAAAACGATTCAAAAGACGGTACATTGTCGGAGTATATGTTTACTGTCGATACACTTCACTCCGAGATTGCAAATAAGCAGTCGAATAACGGCGGATTTTCCGAGGACACTGTTACAGTTAAGGGTATCAGCGACAGTGGTGCGAAAGTGTATATCGGTGCGGAAAATCAAGAAATACAGGAAGTGACTGTCGGAGATGACGGCAGTTTTGAAAAGACTGTTACACTTGATAATTCTATGGCATATCAAAATATAGTTGTGTATGCGGCAGACGAAATTGGCAACGAAACAGTACCTGTAACATTACAGCTTACAAACAAAGCACTCGGCAATGACGACAGTGTACTTCAAATGTACATTGACGGAAAAGAGTGCAGTGACAGTACAATTAAAAGCCGGCACAAGCGGTCAGCTTTCGCTAAAGGTGAAAACCGATAACAGAATTATTGAAATCAATGACGACAGTGCGGCGGCAAACAGAATTGAATGGAACGTTTCGGCAATAGAAGGTGCGGCGAATGTTGATGAAAACGGCTACATTACAACTGATGAAAAAAATAAACGGCGTAGTAAGTGCGACTGTTGATAATCAGAATGTTTATACCGTTTTGGGCGGCAAGGACAGCACTGATATTCCAAGTGAAAAAATTAAAGTGAATGCGTCGGCAGGTACGGCAAGAAAGACTCATATCACGATTAATCTTGATACAGCGATTGAGGGAATGACGGCAGATAATTTTGTTGTACTGAACGGTGATAAGAATGTGGAACTTACAGAGGTTAAGGCAAGCAGTGATAATAAGACATATACGTTGTACGGCACGTTTGATACGTCTGTGACATATACCGTTACGGTTAATTTGACGGGTACAACGGTTGAAAACACTCACATTATTGCAAAGCAGTCCGCTTATGATTAAACCAAGTTCGGGCGGTGGCGGAGGAGGAAACTCCGGCACTGTAACATATAAAATTACAGTTGTTCAGTCTGAAAACGGTAAAATCCAGTCGGACACCGTAACCGTAAATAAAATGAAAGCAAGACATTTACGATAACGGCTGATGAGGGTTACGAAATTGAGGACGTAATCGTAAACGGCGAAAGCGTCGGTAAGGTGAGCGAATATACGTTTGAAAAGGTGAATGCAAAAAGCTGAAATCACTGCAAAGTTCAAAAAGATTGATGCTGTGCCTAATCCGTCAGATAAGCCTGAACCGACTGATTGGAATAATCCGTTTGTTGATGTAAGTAACAACGATTGGTTCTATAATTCGGTTAAGTACGCTTATGAAAACGGTTTGATATATGGTGTGAGCAATACGGAATTTGCACCTGACGGTGACGTTACAAGGGCTATGTTTGTAACTGTTCTGTACAGAACAGAGGGTGAACCGTATGCGGAAAATTCAAGCTTTGTTGATGTGGCAAGTGACAGTTATTACGCAAATGCAGTGGCATGGGCGGAAGAAAATAAAGTTGTCAGCGGTGTGAGTGATATAGAGTTTGCACCTGATATGAGTATAACCCGTGAACAAATGGCGGCGATTATTTATCGTTATGCGGAATACAAAAATTGTGATATAACGGTAAATGAAACGGCAAATTATGTTGACAGTGACAGTGTTTCAGATTATGCAAGGAATGCGGTTGATTGGCTGTCAGAGCAAAGAAATAATGTCGGGTAATACCGACGGTACTTTCGCTCCGCAGGCGAATTCCACAAGAGCACAGACAGCGGCAGTGTTTATGCGTATTAATGAAAAATTGAAGTAATCAAAATGGCGGTTTAAAACCGCCATTTTGTATTTTTTAATAAAATAAACGTAATTTGACATTGCGTGAGGTATAGTGTAGAATAAAAAGCAGGCTGAAAAGCCTTGATATATAGAGAGCGGTGGCGGCTCTGTTTCGGAAAGGAAATATTATGAGTGAAACAACAATACAACTTGTATTGATTTTGCTTATTGTATGGATATTAAAGAAATAACCGCCCTACAGGAATAGGACGGTTATTGGGTAGAAAATCAATTTCTACAAAATTTAACCAAATATTAAAGCAGAAACAAAAGCTGTTTACCGCTCTTCTCTATATCTAAAGTATAACATAGTATAAAAATTATGTCAAGCACGTTTTAGATGTGCTTTTTGTAAAAAATCAACGTTTAAGTGGTTTACTAAACAGAGATTAGGACAGCTACGATAGAATAAAAAGGGTGATTTGTTATGAAAAAGTTATTTGTGTGAAGAATTGATGTGTTGTGGCAATTAACGATAGATGTATAAAGCAAAGAAGGACAATGCAAAATGCTTATGAAATGGGAAAAAGCCCATAACAAAAAATATCCGAACAAAAGTTCGGATATTGCAACTTGTGGTACGCGATCAGGGGTTCGAACCTGGACACCCTGATTAAGAGTCAGGTGCTCTACCAACTGAGCTAATCACGCATATTATGTTTTACGTCTGACGACAGATAATATAATAGCACATAAAAATGCTTTTGTCAACACTTTTTTCAAAAAATAAAAAATATTGACAATGATATAATAGTTAATGTATTATATGAGTATAAAAGCAAATATGGAGGTCGAATATGGAACCGAAGGATTATATTGTATCAAGAATTGAGGGGGAATATGCGTACCTAAAGCGTACGGATATTGAAAGTGAGGAAGAATTATTCATAGCAATGGCACTGTTGCCGTTGGGTGTAGACATCGGCACGAAGCTACATTATGAATGTATGGAATATTCAATAATATAAGGAGACAGTATATGCGAGTAATATTATTTATATTGGGATTGCTTTTTTCGGCGGACGGACTTTATTTTGCGTCAACCACATCAATGGGTGTGGGTGAGGCATTTACCGTTGCGATAGGTATTATGTTTATATTATGGGTACGTTTTACGACGCGTTCAAAACAAAAGGCTTTTGAAATTTATAAAAGGTTTGTTTACGTTCGGAATGATTGTACTTGTGATTTATTCTGGAATTATATGCGTTGTCGGAAAAAAGTGACAATGCGACATACAGAGAAGATTATATAATCGTGCTTGGTGCGGGACTGAAAGGCGATACACCGTCTTTGGCACTTGAAAGACGACTTGAAAAAGCGGCTGAATATATGAACAAAAACGGAAATGCAATAGCAATAGTCAGCGGCGGACAGGGCAAAGGCGAAACAATTTCAGAGGCACAGGCAATGGAAAACTACCTTTTAAATCACGGAATAAGAGAAGACAGAATTATAAAAGAGGACAACTCCACAAGCACATATGAAAATTTTGAATATTCAAAGTTGGTAATGGACGAGGGACAAGCCGTATTTGTCACAAACGAATTTCACGTTTTGCGTTCGGAATTGATGGCAAAAATAAACGGCATAGACGCAACACATATAGGTGCGTCTACACCAATAACGCTTTTGCCTGTATCTTGCGTGCGTGAATTTATTGCACAGATAGCGGCTGTTCGTTATTATTTTAGCTCTTTCACGTTCGTCAGCCTCAAGCTTTGAATAAATACAACCGCAGTAATTCTGACGATAAAGACCGTATATTTCCGAAAGTTCACAAGAACGCTTATAACCGTTTTCTTTTTGAAATCGGAGCATAGATATTTAACACTGTAGCTTTCTTCAAGTTCAAGACCGATTTGGTTAAGCACCTGAGCATTTTTATGCGGACTTATCGAAAGCGTGGTAGTGAAGTAATCAAAACCGTCCTTTTGGGCGGTTTTTGCTGTTTCTTCAAGGCGAAGTCGGTAACATTTAAAGCAACGCTCGCCGCCCTCTTTGAGATTTTCAAGCCCTTTTTGCAATCGAATAAAATTTTTCGCAGTCATATTTGCCCTCGATAAACTTTACTTTTCTCTTTAAAGGCATTTCATTTATAAGACGCTTTTGCTCATTGACACGCTTATAAAATTCTTCTTCGGGTGAAATATTCGGATTGTAATAGAAAATAGTTATATCAAAATATTCCGACAAATATTCAAGTACATAGCTTGAACAAGGCGCACAACAGCTGTGCAGAAGAAGTGACGGAACGATATTGTTTTTTGAATTTCGTCAATCGTTTTGTTTAGAATTATTTGATAATTTTCTTTCATTGTTTTTCTCCCATATTTTATTGACTAAGAAGTTTGACATGAACGCGAGCAATATTCCGAACAACGCACCGCAAATAACGTCGGACGGAAAATGTACATACAGATACAGCCTTGTAAAGCATATCAAAGCCGCAAGAATAATTGCCGGTATGGCTGATTTTTTGCTGTACAGCAAAATAGCCGTTGCGGCGGAAAATGAAGATATTGCGTGACCGGACGGAAACGAAAATCTTCCCGACGGCGCGCCTATCAGCAGATTTTCAACTGTAAGCAATGCTCCTTCGGTGTTATATGGACGTTCACGTGCAATTACATTTTAAGCCCCATTGTGGAAAGGAATAATCCCAAAAAGCAGTGAAACTATTATTACAATACCTGTTTTTCGTGATTTTTTGAAACAAAGCATTATAAGTGCAGTTACAGCCCATACAATGCCGCCGCTACCTAAAAACGTTATAAGTGGCATAATTGTATCAAGAAACGGATTGCGTATGCTTTGAATTGCGTTTAAAATATTAAAATCAATCTGCGTTATAAAGTCTGTCATAATTACGTCATTCTTTCGATATGTTAATGTTTATTTCGTGTCCATAATAACACATTCACGAAAAAAAGTAAAGTAAGAACATAAAAACCTCATTACTTTAAAGAGAAAGTTGCAAAAGGGAAGAAAGTGTAGTATAATCATATCAGACTGTAGACAAAAACCGCTATGGTTTTGTCTACTTTGTTTTGGGGAGTTTGAGGTGTTAACCTCAAGTATTAATCATTTCTGGCGACATGCGCGGCAGAAATGGTTTAAAATCTAAAGTTTCGACTTTGGATGAACTTTATGATTTTTTCTCTGAAAATACTCAAAAATTACATCGTAAGATGTGATTTTGGAGCTGTCGACATTTTGTCGACAGGCTCATATATTATATGATTTGAAAGGAATAACTGTAATGAGAAAACTTCTTGCGATATGGCTCGGAAAGCTCCTTACCATAGTCGGAAAAATATTAGGTAAAAAATCATCTTCTTCACCGGGTGCGTATGCGCTTAAAATATGTCCCGACCTTGTAAAAGGCTTGGAGAAATGCGTGTCAAAGGGGATAATTGTAACTTGCGGCACAAACGGAAAAACAACGACAAACAATCTTATGGCGTCGGCACTTGAGGCAAAGGGATATAAGGTTATTTGCAATAAGCTCGGTGCGAATATGCTTAGCGGCATTGCAACCACCGTTTTACAGGAAATGAGTATATTCGGCAAATTAAAAGCGGACTATGCGTGTCTTGAAATTGACGAGGCGTACACACCGATAGTGTTTGACTATGTAAAGCCCGATGTTATGGTTATCACAAACTTATTCCGTGACCAGCTTGACAGATACGGCGAAATTGACATTACTTCGGATATTATCAAGCGTGCAATAAAAAAGTGCCGAATTTAAAACTTGTTTTAAACGGTGACGATCCGCTGTGCGTTCAGTTCGGCAGAGAGGAAAACGTCAAGGCATATTATTACGGAATATCCGAAAAGGTACTTCCTCAGCTTGACGATACAAAGGAAGGACGTTTCTGTCCTGTATGCGGTGAGGAACAGAAGTACAATTACTATCATTACAGTCAGCTCGGCGATTTTTATTGCCCGTCGTGCGGTTTCAAGCGACCTGAGATTGATTTTGAAGTCAAGAATGTATCGCTCGACACACCGATGAAGTTTACGATAAACAATCAGCCTATGGTGATAAATTACAAAGGTTTTTACAATATATATAACCTTATTGCCGTATACGGTGCACTAAATGTTTTGGGAGAAAAAACGGACGATTTCGCAAAACTTTTGACGGGCTACAAACCGCAAATCGGCAGAATGCAGGAATACAAATTCAACAAGCCTGTTATACTAAGCCTTTCAAAAATCCCGCAGGATTTAACCAAGCCATTGCAACGGTAAATACGGACAAGCGTAAGAAAGACGTTATAATCGCAATCAATGACAAGGCTAATGACGGTCGTGACGTGTCGTGGCTGTGGGACGTGGACTTTGATAAAATTGCGGACGAAAACCTAAACACGCTTACAACAACAGGTATCAGAGTTTACGATATAAGTCTTAGATTTAAGTATTCGGATATAAAGGTTGACCGTATGACGCAGGATATGGCGGACGCAATTACAAAATGTCTTGAAACGGACAGCGAAGTTGTCTATGTACTTGTGAATTATACCGCACTTTATTCGACAGAGGCGGTACTTAAAAAGCTCGGAGGTGAGGCATAATGAAAATCAAAATACTTCATCTTTATCCCGACCTTTTGAATTTGTACGGTGACAGGGGCAATATCGAATGTATGCGCAAGCGACTTATGTGGCGCGGTATTGACGCGGAGGTTGTGACATACACCTGTGAGGACAGCGGATTTGATTTGTCGGACGTTGATATTGTGGTTATAGGCGGCGGCTCGGACAGAGAACAGAAAATTGTTTGCCACAGACTTTTGGAACACAAGGACGAAATAAGAAATTATGTTGAAGATAACGGTGTGCTTGTCGCAGTGTGCGGCGGTTATCAGCTTTTTGGGTAAGTATTACAAGCTTGAAAACGAAACAATCGAAGGGCTTGATATACTTAATATTTACACCGAACAAGGCAAAAAACGTCTTATCGGAAATATCGTACTTGAAAATGACTTTCTAAATCAAAAATTGTCGGTTTTGAAAATCACGGCGGAAGAACTTACATCGGTAATCACACACCGCTCGGCAGAGTTGTTTACGGTTACGGAAACGATGAAAAATCCGGTGTTGAGGGTGTTGTGTATAAAAACGTTGTCGCAACATATTTGCACGGACCGCTTTTTGCCTAAAAACCCTGCACTTTGCGATTACATTCTGACAAACGCAATAAAGAGAAAAATCCCGACTTCAAAGGTCTTGGCGGTTTGGAGGACACTCTTGAAGATATGGCAAACCAATATATTGTAAATAGGTTTAAAAAGTAAACATTTTTTAACAATGGTGCATATGTATTGACTTTTTACTGTGCAGTCATAAAATTAAATGGTATTGTAGAAACAATACCATTTTTTATTAAGGGTTGAATTCGGTATGGAAACTAAATTAACAAGAAATATACAACCGAATAATAAAAGTCCGTTTTCGTGGCTCAGCAAGATATTTAAAGGTATTAAAACAGGCTGGGATGCGGTAGGCGGAGTGTTTAAGAGTTTTGGAAACTTTTGTGCAAGAGCAAAAAGTTTTCAAATTTTGCATACGTTAAATTTCCGAAATTCAGAAAGGACATTTGGGAGTATGCAAAGGCACACAGGCTGAAGGCATTGATTTCAGTTGCTGTCGGAGTGGCGGTACTCGGTGTGCTTTTGGGCGTTATGATAAAAATTCCGTAAATTCCGACTATCTTCAAGAGGGTGACGATTCTGTCGGATATGCGATGGTTTTGCAGAATTATTACACGTTCGACCACAGCGACAAAACCAATGTTGCGATAAAATTAAGCTGGGACGACGGTGCTGTTGACCTAAACGGCGGTACGGCAGAGGCAAAATAAAAGCAAAGGTTTATCCGATAAATTTACCCGATAAAAAATTACTTGAAATCGTCTGATGACAATATCGCAAATATTGACAGTGGCGGTAATATAACGGCACAAAATCCCGGTAAAGCGACATTGACGGCAATGTTGTACAGTCAAAAAAGAGTGCAACCGCCACTTTGTCGGTAAGACAGCCTGTAACGGGTATATTTATGCCGACAAGCACAATAACGCTTTACACAGGCGGTGAGGGCAGACTTTACAGACAGAAATATTCCCGAAAAAACGCAACGAACCAAAAACATAACATGGAAATCTAAAAATACAAAGATTGCACGTGTGGACGAAAACGGCAGAGTAAAGCCTGTCGGCGTCGGTATGACGGAGATAACGGCAACAACGGAGGACGGAGGGCTTTGAGGCGAAGTGCTTTTGTAAATGTCGTAAATTCATACGTTGACGTACAGACTTTATCCGTAAAAATACTGACGCAATGACGATAAAAGTCGGCGACAGTGTTAACGCGATAGTAACCGTTTCACCGTCAAACGCACGAAACAAAACGCTTAAATGGTCGAGTGACGATACAAAGATAGCGACAGTAAGTCAAGCGGGCAGAATACGCGGTGTCAGCGTTGGTACGGCGAATATAACGGTTGAAACGACTAACGGAAAGTAACAGACGTTTACTGTCAACGTAACCGAATCGGACGCAAAAGACCCATTCAATTTGAATGATGAAGTTTCTGATTTGGATACGGAGGAACTGTAACATACACGTCATATGACATATCATTCCCACAGATTATAAGAATACAGATGGGCTTGAACCCACCGCCGAAAATTTGGAGAAACGGCGGAATGTCATATGCGACAGAGTCCGAAACAGCGGAATATATGAATCCGAACAGTTTCTATACGGACGCATATAAATATCAGTTCCTTGACCTTTCAAAACCGAATAATGTCAGCGAAGAAACGCTTAATAATTATCTTGCCGATAAGGGGTAATGAAAGGAATGGGAGCGGCATTCATCGAGGCGGCTAAAGAATATAACGTCAGCGAAGTTTACCTTGTTGCACATGCTTGCCTTGAGTCCGGAAACGGTACTTCACAGCTTGCAACCGGTGTTGAGGTCAACGGCACAACGGTGTATAACTTGTTCGGTATCGGTGCATATGACGCAAACCCTGTCGGAAACGGTTCACAGAGAGCATACAGTCAAGGCTGGACGAGTGTAGAGGCGGCTATTAAGGGCGGTGCAAAGTGGATAAGCGAAAACTATGTGAACAGTTCGGATGGCAGACAGAACACACTTTATAAAATGCTTTGGAACCCTGAAAATCCGGGGTACTCACCAATATGCAACGGATATTGGCTGGGCGGTTAAGCAGGCGGTAAGCATTGAAAAGATATTCTCGTCATTCACAGACGCGACATTATCATTTGACGTACCTGTTTACAGCGGACAAATTCCGCCTACTGTAACTATGGACTGATAAAAAGACAGATGAAATTTAAAACGTTTCATCTGTCTTTTTTGTCAGAAAAATATGTTTGACAAGTTGAATTTTAGTGTATATATTATATACAGGGAGTTGAAACATGGATGATAAAAATGATGTTAAAAATATATCAATCAAAAAGGCGGCGTTTATCAATGCTGCCGCAAATTACAGCTGTGTTATATTGCAGCTTGGTTTCAGTGCTGTTTTGGCGCGAATACTTTTTACCGGAGGATTACGGGGTAATCGGTGTAATGACCGTTTTTACCACGTTTTTTCGGTGCTTGCGAATATGGGGATAGGCACTGCCGTTATTCAGAATAAGGAGCTTAGCGACTATGATGTGTCGAATATATTCACTTTTAATTTATATGTTGCGGTAGGGCTTTCAATAATTTTGCGATTTTTCTGTGCCGTTGTCTAAATTTTACGGCAACAGCGTGTACATACCGATAGGTGCTTGCTTTCGGTGTCTTTGTTTTTTTTCGACAATGAATATGGTGCCGAACGCACTTTTAATGAAAGAAAAAAGTTCGTGCGTATCGGACTTCGTATGATTACCACAACTGTTGTAAGCAGCGGTATAGCGATTGTATTGGCAAAACTCGGACTGAAATATTACGCACTTGCCGCACAGTCTATTATACAGGTTATGGTCAATTTTATATGGAATTACAGCAGTACAAGGATAAAACTTAGAATTAAATGTGATTTCGGCAGTGTGAAGAAGATTTTTTCGTTTTCGTCATATCAGTTTGCGTTTAACGTGTTTAATTACTTTGCAAGAAATGCCGATAATTTGCTTGTGGCGAAGTTTATGGGCGATACACAGCTTGGATATTACGACAAGGCATATAAACTTGCACTTTATCCCGAACAAAATTTGACGCACGTCATAACACCTGTTATACACCCGATTTTGTCGGAGTATCAGGACGATAAGGCGTATATATGAGAATTATATGAAGATTGTCAAGATACTTTCATTGCTCGGATTGTTTGTCGGTGCGTATATGTATTTTGCGTCATATGAGATTATTTGTATGATGTTCGGTGAGCATTGGGCGGCGGCAATTCCTTGCCTTGCGATGCTTAGTCTTTCGGTTTGGGCACAGGTGGTAAATTCAAGCTCCGGTGCGATATTCCAAAGCCTTGGCAACACGAAAAATCTTTTTTATAACGGGCGTTTTGTCTTCGTCGACTACTCTGATAGGTATTGTACTCGGAATAGTGTTCGGCGATATTAGCACAGTCGCAAGAAATGCAATGATTTCATATAATATTAATTTTATGATTTCATATTTTATGCTTATAAAAATGACGTTTGATTTAGCTTTTGAAATTTCTGAAAAGTTTTATTCCGGACGTGTGTATTGCGGTTATGGTTTGCATAGCGGGATTTTTGACGCGTTACGCTACTATTGACGCAACAAATATCGTCGGTATAACAATAAATGCCGTTATTAAATTGGCAATTATGGGCGGTGTGTATGTAATCGGATTGATTTTGTTCAGACAGTATAAATATTTTATTGAGATTATTCATATAAAAAATACCGAAAATAAAAAGAGCCTTTTGACTCTTTTTTTGTTGCAGTTGGCAACAAAATGTGCTATACTGATTAGAAACAATAATTGAGGGATAAAAATGGATATAAAGGTAATAGACAAAGAATTTGCGGTATGCAAGATAAATGATGTTACGGAAGTGAACTTTAATGACGAGTTTTGCTTTGTCGGCAAGACTGATGAGGAATTATCGCTTGTATGCTCAAGCGAGTTTGTTCCGAAAAAATACGATTGTATGTGACAGCGGTTGGAGAGCGTTCAGAATCGAGGGTATACTTGATTTTTCACTCACGGGAATACTTGCGAGAGCTGCGGACATTTTAGCAAATGCAAAAATACCGATTTTTGCGGTATCAACGTACAACACTGATTATATACTTATAAAGAACGAATTTTTTCAAAAGGCACTTGACGTATTGAAAGAGAATAATTATGTTATAAAGGTTGGGTGACATAGATGACAAAACTACTTATAAAAAGATTTATAAAAAGACTATGAAAACACACAAAATTCCGATGTGCGTACGGCATACGGTAAATTTTCAAGCATAGTCGGAATAGTGTGCAATGCGATACTGTTCATAAGCAAACTGATTGTCGGAACACTGTCGGCGTCTGTTTCTATCACTGCCGATGCGGTAAACAACCTATCCGATGCATCATCAAGCATAATCAGTCTGCTTGGTTTTAAACTTGCAAGCCGTCCGGCAGATGAAGAACACCCTTACGGTCACGGGCGGTATGAATATCTGTCGGGACTTATGGTTGCCGTACTTATTATGGTAATCGGCGTTGAACTGTTCAAAAGCAGTTTGATAAGGTACTTCATCCGTCAGCGGTTGAATTCAGTTGGGTTACTGTCGGTGTGCTTGCGTTTTCGATTTTGCTTAAAACGTGGATGGCATTGTTTAATACGAAAACAGGTAAAATGATTAACTCAAACACGCTTATAGCAACGGCGGCAGACAGCCGTAATGATGTTATAACGACAGGCGCAGTGTTGGTTGCGGCGATATTATCGCATTTTGTCGGCTTTGAGCTTGACGGCTGGATGGGTCTTGGTGTGGCGGTATTTATTTTGTACAGCGGTTTCGGACTTGTAAAGACACGCTTGACCCTATGCTCGGAAAAGCACCGGAGAACGAACAGGTTGAAGAAATTCGTCAAAAGATTTTAAGCTATCCCGTGTTTTGGGTACTCACGACTTAATGGTACACGACTACGGACCCGGCAGACAGTTTGCAAGTGTGCATGTTGAAATGGCGGCGGAAGGTGATGCTATGAAAAATCATGACGTCATAGATAATATTGAGCGTGATTTTATGAATGATGAAGGACTTCATATGATTGTGCATTTTGACCCGATTTCGACAAAGGACAATACAGTGAACGAACTTAGAATTTGGATTGGTGAAAAGGTAAAAGAGATTGACGAACGTCTGACAATTCATGACTTGCGTATAGTGTATGGTATTACGCACACAAACGTAATATTTGACTGCGTTGTTCCGCATAATATGGATATGACCGACAAGGAAGTCAAGAAAGCGATAAATGATATGGTAAAGAAAAAATATCCTACATATTATTGTGTAATCACGATTGATAAAAGCTATGCGGCAATGCCACATTGATATATTTTTAAAAATATATTTGTCCATAGGTTGAAACTATGAATAAATGCGGTTTATAAGTATTTTTCAAAACGGTACTTATATGATAAACTGTATTCATCAAAGAAAGAAAGGACAGTTTATTATGAGTACATTAAAGACACCGTTTAGATACGATTTTGTAGGAAGTTTTTTTAGACCGCAGATATTAAAAGATTCAAAGGAAAAGTTAAAAAACGGAGAGATACAAAAAGACGAATACGATAAAATTGTAAATGAAGAAATAACTAAATTAGTAGCAAAGCAAAAGAACTTGGTTTCCACGCAATCACAGACGGCGAGTTCAGAAGAACTTTCTGGCACCTTGATTTTATGTGGGGATTTGAGGGCGTTGAGCATGAGGACACGGGAAACGGAGTTAAGTTTGATGCGGAACTTGCAAAACTTGACGATACATATTTGGTTGGTAAAATCAAGGCAAAGGCACATCCGTTTGTTGAATACTTTAAATTTTTTAAAGCAATTTGAGGATGAGAATACAGTTGCCAAATACACTATTCCTGCACCGGCTCAAACTTTCCAACAATTTATTGTGCCGAATAATATTGAGGGTACAAGAAAGTTTTATGCTGACAATGACGAATTGATTAAAGATATTGCGGCGGCTTACAGTGACGTTATAAACAATTTTACGATGCAGGCTGCCGTAATCTTCAGCTTGACGACTGTACTTGGGGTGCGGTTGTAGGTGATGCGGCAGCACAGAGATACCAGTCACTTGGCATTGATATTGAAACCGTTAAGGAACAGCTTCTAAAGGTAAACAATCTTGCACTTGAAAATAAGCCGGCTGATATGGTGATTACTTCTCATATTTGCCGTGGTAACTATCATTCAACATATTTCACAAGCGGTGCATATGACCCTGTTGCGGATTATGTTTTTGCAAGAGAAAATGTTGACGCACTTCTTCTTGAATATGATGATGAGCGTTCGGGCGGTTTTGAACCTCTTGCAAAGGTATCAAGCGATAAAAAGTTGTTTTGGGCTTAATCACAACTAAGTCGCCTAAACTTGAAAACGAAGAAGATGTTATCAAGAGAATACACGAGGCGGCAAAGTATGTTCCGCTTGAAAGACTTTTGCCTAAGTCCGCAGTGCGGTTTTGCATCTTGCGAAATAGGTAATAAGCTTACAGAAGAAGAACAATGGGCAAAATTGAAACTTGTAAAGGAAATTGCCGACGAAGTTTGGGACTAAGTAAATATTAATTGAGGTATTTTAAATAAGAAATACCTCTTTTTTATTGAAATTTATCTGTGAAATCAGTATAATAAAATTATATCGGAGGAGGCGGTTGAAATGAATAAATTAAATTGGGCGGTGCTTGGTACGGGAGTTGTGGCAAATCAGATGGCGCAGGCAATGCAAGGTGGGGGTGCAAACTTTACGCTGTAGGCAACAGAACGCACAGCAAAGCCGTTGATTTTGCTGATAAATACGGCATTGAAAAGGTGTATGACGATTTGAACGATATGTTTTATGACGACAATGTGGACGTTATTTATATAACGTCACCGCATAACACGCATATTGATTTTATTATGAAAGCACTTGAAAACGGAAAGCATATTTTGTGTGAAAAGTCGATAACATTAAACAGCGTTGAATTGGAAAAGGCTTTAAAAAGGCTGACGAGAAAAATCTTGTACTTGCCGAGGCAATGACGATTTATCATATGCCGCTATACAAAAAACTTATGAAACTTGTTGCGAACGGCGAAATCGGTGACGTGAGTATGATACAGGCGAATTTCGGAAGTTACAAGGACTATGATATGAAAAACAGATTTTTAATATGAATTTGGCAGGCGGAGCAATGCTTGATATAGGTGTTTACGCAATTTCGCTTGCAAGATGTTTTTTGAAGTCAAAGCCAGACAATGTAATTTCAACTGTAAAATTTGCACCGAGCGGTGTTGATGAAATGTCGGGAATTGTTATGACGAACAAAGAGGGACAAATGACGGTTATTTCATTGTCGCTTCATACAAAAACAACCGAAAAGATGTGTTATATGCGGTGATAAGGGATATATCGAGATTATGGAATATCCTAGAGCGTGTAAGGCAACGATTGTCTGCACCGAAACAGGCGAGCGAAAAGAAATCTGTGAGGGTGAAACCGAAAGAGCGTTGCAGTATGAAATGGAGGATATGGAGGAGGAGATTTCAAAGCGAAGCGGTTGTATGCTTTAGGGAATATACAAAAGACGTTATGGAAATTATGACCGATATTCGTAATGAGTGGGGACTGAAATATCCTGAAGAACAATAAAAACGCAGTAAACAATTAGGGTTTACTGCGTCAGTGTATAGATAAAAGTGTACAGGCAAGCCGTATATCGAAGATAGGCTTGCCTGTCATTTTTTATAGATGTAAATTATAATAAAAATAATATTATGCATGTTCCGGATAATTTGCTGACATTCCGGCACAGTGAACGATTAATCATTTACTGAGTTTTGGCTATTCAAAATATTTGCGGTCAAGACTTCTGTATTGTATTGCCTCAGCTATGTGTTCACTTTTTATATTTTCCGAGCCTTCAAGGTCGGCAATGGTACGAGCGACTTTCAAAATACGGCTGTGTGCTCTGGCACTTAAACCGAGATTGTCGAATGCGGCACGTAAAATTGCATTTTCTTCTTCGCCGAGCGGACAGAATTTTTTAAGCATACCTGCGTCAAGCTGTGAATTTGAGTAGATATTGTAATCTTTGTATCTTTCAAGTTGCAGTTTGCGTGTTTTGTTTACGCGTTTTTTATTTCGGCACTTGTTTCACTGTTTTCGGTCGAGCTTAAATCTTCATAATCAACATTCGATACTTCAACTTGAATGTCAATTCTGTCAAGCAACGGACCCGATATTCGACTGCGGTAACGGTTAACCTGTGTCGGAGTACAGGTGCATTGTCTGCGACTGTCACCGAAATAACCGCATTTGCAAGGGTTCATACTTGCTATAAGCATAATGTTGCAAGGGTAGGTGAGAGTTGCGTTTACTCTTGAAATTGTGACGTTTCCGTCCTCTAACGGCTGACGCAAAACTTCAAGCGAATCACGTCTGAATTCCCGTAATTCATCAAGGAAAAGTATGCCGTTGTGGGCGAGGGAAAGCTCACCCGGTTTTGGAGTTGAACCTCCGCCCGACAAACCTGCAGATGAAATCGTGTGGTGCGGACTTCTGAAAGGTCTGTTTAAAATAAGCGGTTGGTCTTTAGGTAAAAAGTCCGGCGATTGAATGTATTTTTGTGACTTCCAAAGCTTCGTCAAACGAAAGGTCAGGAAGTATGCTTGGCATACGTTGTGCGAGCATTGTTTTACCTGTTCCGGGACTGCCTATAAGAAGTACGTTGTGATTGCCGGCGGCGGCAATTTCAAGCGCACGCTTGACGTTCTCCTGACCTTTTACGTCGCAAAAATCAAGTACATTTGAAGCACTTGACGCAAAATAATTGGTAAGGTCAATTTTATGTACATTAATTTTCTGTATGTCACAAAAATGGTCGCATAATGCTTTCAAAGATGATACGGGATATATGTTTACACCTTCAATGACTGCTGCCTCGTCCGCGTTTTCGGTTGGTACAAACATATCGGTAAAACCGCTTTTGTACGCCGAAATAACCATAGGAAGTATGCCGTTTATCGGTTGTACGGTGCCGTCAAGCGAAAGTTCGCCGAAAAACGCACATTTGCTTAAGTCCGGTGCATAAATCTGCTCCGTGGCGCATATAATAGAAAGTGCCATAGGTAAATCGTATCCCGAACCTTCTTTACGCTTGGAGGCAGGGGCAAGGTTTATGACAATGTGCTTTGCGGGAAAACGAAAGCCTGTGTTTTTTATGGCAGAACGTATGCGTTCTTTTGCCTCTTTAACGGCGGCGTCGGGTAAGCCTACTATATCAAATGCGGGTAAACCGTTTGAAATATCCGTTTCTACGCATACGGAAAATCCGTCTATACCCGAAAGTCCGCAGGAATATATGTGTGAAAAGCATTTATATCACCTCAAGTAGTTGATTTTCTTCGGCTGAATACCATTAGTTTCATTGCCGCAAACGTAAGCGGTGTGCCGAGTATCGCCGCACAAATGTATGCCAGCGTCGAATTTAAGTTTAAAGCCGTAAAAATGAATACCATTAGGTATTGAAATATGAAATTCGGTATATAGCTTATCGGAAATTTGAGAAACTTTTTAAGTGTCGGTCGTTGGTGAAACGTAAAGTGACAGTTTAAAAAGAATGATGTTATTATGCTGATTATATATCCGAATATAAAGTTGGAACGTGAGTGTTCGGCGATTAATCGCAGTGGGTTGTCCGGTGCAAGAAACGCATTGTGAAGAATGTCAAGTAATGTGACTGTGCTGACCGATACGGCAGTGTTCACAATGCCCAAAAGCATAAATATAACAAATTGCACCGTCATAAACGGACGTATTACACGCATCATATTCGGCGAAATATGTTCTTCAAGCCGTACACGCAAATTTGAAAGAAAACGCTCCAAATTAATCATCTCTCCTTTGAAATAATACTTACATTATATACTAGATCACGGATAAAAACAATAGTATTGAGGTTTAAAAAATAAAAATGTAAAAATTATAAAAAAACACTTGACAAATAAGTTAGGTGTGCTATACTATTATAGCACTCTGAGAGAGGCGCTAAGTTAAATATCGCGGGTAGAGCAGTTGGTAGCTCGTCGGGCTCATAACCCGAAGGTCGCTGGTTCAAGTCCAGTCTCCGCAACCATTAAAAAAACCAGTGTTTAAGCCGTTTGTGGCAAGTACACTGGTTTTTGTTTTATCTTTTTTTCTTAAATTTCCCCAAAATTTCCCCTCTAAGGATTTTTTTCTAAGGTGTATTTTTTAAGGTGTTTTTTGTGTTTTAAAATGTTTGTGATGTAGCTTTATCGTTTAGCATAGTGATATATTTATATACTGTACTTCGCCCCATATCAAGCATTTTTGCAAATTGCACTTTTGACATTCTTCCGTATTCGCCATTTATCAATTTATTGTATTCTCTGATGAAGTCTGTCGGTACATCTGCTTTCGGTCTGCCTAAGCTATGTCCTTTTTCCTTTGCCGCCGCAAGTCCTTGATTAATTCTTGTTACTATCTTTTCGTGTTCTTGTTGTGCCATATGAGCCTTTAAGGTTATAACTATATCAATTATCATATTGTACATACTGTCGTTATTAGTGTTGTTCCAGTCGTTCATATAGGGAACATCAAGAGCAACTACTCTTACACCGATAGACTTTAGCTTTTTTAATTCGCTTATAACATCATCTGCGGAACGTCCTATTCTGTCTATATCAGTGATTATTAATATATCACCGCTTTTAAAGTGCTTGAACATATTACCGTATAAAGGACGGTTTTCCGCCGCCACTGTGCCGCTTATGGTTTCGCTTATCCATTCATTTACAATAAAGTTGTTTTCGTCTGCGTAAGTCTGTATTGTAAGTTGTTGTCGGTCGTGCTTTTGCGTTTTCTTTGTTGTGGATATTCTTGTATATGCAAATATCATATTAATTAACTCCCTTTAGTTGTAATGTGTCTATGAAAACATATATTTTATATTTGTGGATAAAATACACGTTTTCAAGCGGTGGTTTGTATGTAATTTTGATGTATCGGAAAACATTTGATTTTGTAGACAGTGTTTAAAGACGTTTTCGGTGGAAGAAAACTTCCGCCCTTGAAAACCCCTTACCGCCGCTGGCTTTGCAATAGTGGTATGAAAGCGTGTTTAGTAGTCTAAACGGTTGCCGCTGATTTCAAGATAACGAAATTGCAAAATGCTTTCTTCTGAAAAAGATTAATATTGCCGTCTGATTTAACATTGTTGAAAAAGGCAATTATCATATTTTCCCAGAGTTTTAAGTTACGGTCAAAATCATCACACCAATCGTATTCATCAATAAAAGCACTTAGCTTTGTTTGTACCTTTAGTTTATTTTCAGCGGTCAACGCTGGGTGTCGGTTGAGTTTGTATTCTTCGTAAATGTCAAAATACAAGTCTATGATTTTTTTGATGATGTCGTAAATTTTAATTTTTCATCAAAAAACACACCGTTTTGACGTTGGCAAAACCATTATTATTATTTATGTTATTCTTTATATTATTATGGGTTTCTTTTTTGTTTAGTCTGAAAGAACAAATTGTTTATTCCCCCTATGACATTTTTTTCACTGTAAGCGGAAGTTTTCTTCCGCTTATCTAAGTTGTTAATATATATCTTTCGACTATTGCTTGTACGTTCAACTTTTATATGATTATTATTTTCAAGTGATTTTATTAATTTGATGATATATTGTATTGTGCATTTATATTGCTCCGCAAAATCTTTATTAGTTGCCCAGCAATACCCTTTTTATCACAATATGCGGTTATAGTGCCGTATAATATCTTTGCTTTGTCAGTCAGCGTGTTATCATATCTCACCGCCGCTGGAATAACCGAAAATGTAGAGCCTTTTTCTTTTAGGGCGGCTAACTGTATTATTCGTTGTCTATTCTTTCGGATAACTTTTATATAGCCATTTTCTTTTAAAGCGTTAATTGCCCTAATAACAGTAATCTTTGAACATTCGTATAATTTTTTCAAAATAATCATTAGTTGCCCAGCAACAACCTTTTTGTTGCACAAAGCAGATATTTCACTATACAGTATTTTTGCTTTGTCTGTTATTGTATCATTAAGTAATACCGCCGCTGGAACAACTGAAAAGTTATTCGGTTTATTATTGTTTGTATTCATTTTAAATTACTCCCTTTAGAATGGTATGTTATTATACTAAGCCACCAACAAATAAAGTTGTCTCTGGCTTTCGGTGGTGTCAATCGCTATATATCCCTTTTGTTTCTAAGAGGTTTAAACACTGTTCTACACGTCTGTTACTTATTTCGCATACTTCGGAAAGATATTTATTGTCAACAGTGCAATATCCGTAAATATTTGAACAAGTGGTAAGTTCACCGTATAATATCTTTGCTTTGTCTGTCAGCGTGTTATCATATCTCACTGGTGCTGGAATAATTGCATAATATGCTGGTGTTGGTTTTGAATTTTTCATTTTAAATCACTCCAATCTTAAATATAGAGCGGCGGAATACTCAACCTTTCCGCCGCCGCAAGTCCTTTTGTTATAGTGTTGTTTGTGTTTGGTTATGTAACCAGTTAAAGAAAGCGTCTTTCGGTATTACTATGCGTCTACCTAATTTTATGCGAGGGAAACCCTCTGACTTTACAAGGTTATATGCAGTGACAGGACTGATACTCATAGCCGCTGCAACGTCTGAAACTTTCAAACAGAGTGGTAAATCATTCGCACTGGTGTAATTTGTTTTGGCTTTAATAACTTGTTCTTGCATTGTTTTCACTTCCTTTGTATTGATTTTACTGACAGTTATATTTTAATATAATTAACTATCAGTTATTTTTAAATTTATTATACCATACATTTATTTTTTGTCAATAGTTGTGCTATTTTTATACTAAAATTGTTATATTAGTTTTATTATCTATTGACTATTTTTAATTTTTTTGTAGTATATAATTATATTATTTTTAGAGGTGTTTAAACAATGATAGGTGAACGGTTGAAACAATTAAGAATAAAAAACGGATTGAAACAGCAAGAGTTGGCGAATATGTTCGGTTTATCAAGTGGCACTATTTCATTTTATGAAAGCGAGCAGAGGAAACCAGATATAGATTTTATTGTTGCGGTAGCTAAATATTTTGATGTTTCAACCGATTATTTGCTTGGCTTAACAAACGCAACAGACAAGGAAAATATAGATATAAGCAAGGTTACAGGTTTGAATGATTTTTCATTAACAATATTAGAACAATCCTTAAAAAGAAACCAATAATGCGGCGGCGGAAGTTATAGATACTGTTATATGTGGCGGTGATTTTCTTAGATTTGTAAATTTAATAAATGACAAGAAAGAAAAAGAAACCGACTATTGATATTGATTGGTCTGATATATGCGATAAGAAATTATCAGATATTTTTGATATGGATATAGAGCAACGTACAACTATACTCAATATGTTATTTCCGATGAATAGATTTAATGCTTGTGAGTTGAGAGAGTTGGAAATAGAAAAGTATATCGACAGTATAGCGAAAAGGTTAAAAGAAAAATATTTGAATTTGGTAAAGTCTGCTGATGAATTAATGGGGTGATTAATATGCCGAGAAAAGGCTTAAATATATCGAAATGCCATAAGGGTAAGTATGAATACTGGCGAGGACGTTATGAAAAGGGAATAGACAAAAACGGATGTATGACATACGGTGAAATTTATGCAAAGACATATGAAGAAGTAGAGGAACGACTTGTAAAAGTTCAAAATGAAATTAATGCAAATACATTTATTGAGCCTACAAAGATAACAGTTGCACAATGGCTTGACAGGTGGCTTAAAACGTATAAAGACACCAGCTTAACACAATCAACATACATCAGTTACAAAGGGATAATAGAAAACCATATAACACCAGCAATAGGCGGACTTCGTTTGCAAATATTAAGCCTTGATATGTTGCAAGACTTTTTTAATAAAAAGGCGGCGGAAATTAACCCAAGAACAAAAAGCCTTTAAGTGTGAAAACTTTAAAGAATATGAAAACAATGTTAGTAACGGCATTTAAGCAAGCTATTATAAGTGATATAATACACCGCAATCCAGCGGAATATATTGCACTTCAAAGGCTGAAAAAAAGGAAATGCGTGTATTGACAAGAGAGGAACAACGGCGATTACTGGAGTATGTCAAAACTTCTGACAGTCGCTTTAAAGTTATTGTATTTATTGCCTTATGTACTGGTATGAGAGAGGGTGAAATCTCTGCTTTAACGTGGAATGACATTGATTTTGAAAGAGGAGTTATAACGGTAAATAAAACCCTTATGAGAGTACAAAAGAAAGACGGAAAAGGTACAGAAATAAAAATTACACCGCCAAAAAGCCGTAAATCTGATAGGGTGATACCTATGCAAATGGCTTTAATTTCGGAATTGAAGAAACATTATAAAAATATTACGGCTGAAAAGTTGCTTGCTGGCAGTGCGTATGATAAAAAGTGTTATGTTGTATGTAATGAGCTTGGCGGATATGTTGAGCCAAGACAGATACAGAAGATATTTAAAGGCTTTACGGCGGCGGTAAAGCTTGACGGTGTGAATTTTCACGCATTGCGGCATACATTCGCTACAAGAGCGGTTGAAAGCGGTATGGATATAAAGACTTTAAGCACCTTGTTAGGACACGCAGACATTCAAACCACCCTTAACAGGTACGCACATACAACAGATGAACACGCAAGAAATGAGATTGAGAAAATGAGCGTTTTATTTTAACTTTTTATTGTTATATGCGTATAATATGACGGCTCATATATGATTTATGTGATAATTCACGCATAATTACGTATAAAAGATATTTTATTAAAAAAAAGCAAGTAACTATATTACTTGACACTTAAATGATTTTTAAATGTGTTTTTGCGTGTTTTAAATATATGTGAAATAAAAAACCGCTTATGGCGGCGGAAAGGTTGAGTATTCCGCCGCACAAGGCGGCTTTTGTATTTGACTTTGTTTTTGATATGTGATATAGAGTAGATATAAGGGAAATGGTGAACAGCCGTTTCTGATACAGTAGTTTATTAAAAATAACCGTCCTATTGTGATATGCACCCCAAAAGTTAGACACTTTTGGAGGTGCATATTTTTATGGCAAAGAAAGGGCAAAAAATATAGAAAACACTCGCCAGAATTCAAACTATCTGTTATAATGGATATGCGAGAAAACCATTTGGGTATAATGGAAACAGAGAGAAAATACGATGTTAAACATAATGTAATATCGAAATGGGAACGCATATTCTTGGAAGAAGGAGCCGAAGGTCTGATGAAAGAAAGACGAGGTAGAGCCAGTAAAGTAGATGGAATAGCAAAAGGTCGTCCACCCAAACTTGATAAGAAAATTGAAGAAGATTTAATTGCCGAAAATCAGCGATTAAGAATGGAGAATGAATACTTAAAAAACTCAGTGCCTTAGTTCGGAAAAAAGAATGTTAAAAAGAAGAGAAAAAGCAGCAATAGTCAATGAATTAAGGCAAAAATATCCGTTAAAAGACTTGCTGCAATTATCAGGTTTAGCCCGTAGTACTTTTTATTACTATATACAACATCCAATCAAAGATAAATACAAGAAAGAAAAACAAGAAATACTATATATATTTTTAGCTAATAAAGGCAGATACGGCTACCGCAGGATCTTAATTGTATTAAGACAAAAGGATATACAATTAACCATAAAACTGTGTTGAAACTGATGAAAGAACTTAATCTCAAAGGAAAACAACGCAAAAACAGTAAATATCGTTCATACAAAGGAGAAATCGGCAAAATAGCCGACAACTTACTTAACAGAGAATTTGCAGCTACAAAACCTTTTGAAAAACTAGCAACTGATGTAACTGAATTTAAAGTGTGTAATGATAAAGTATATTTGTCACCTGTAATGGATTTGTATAATCGAGAAATTGTGTCATACTCAATTTCATTAAGTCCAAATTTGCAGCAAATTAGAGGAATGCTTGATGGTTTATTCAAAAAGCTGCCCGCTAATGCGAAACCATTATTCCATTCTGACCAAGGTTGGCAATACCAACATTCGGAATATCAACGTTTACTATCAGAACACAATATTGTACAAAGTATGTCTAGAAAAGGAAACTGTATGGACAACGGTGCAATGGAAAACTTCTTCGGAAGATTAAAAGTTGAAATGTTTTATGGTGAAAAATTTGAAAGTGTCAAAGCTTTCATAGATGAATTAAAAAGATATATTGATTATTACAACAATGAAAGAATTTCTTTAAAGCTAAAAGGAATGAGTCCGGTACAATACCGAACTCATTCACAAGCAAGTTAATATTTAATTTTGTCTAAATTTTGGGGTTCACTTCAACTATGGAGGTCGGTTCTTTTATATTGCAATAATGCTATTGTATTAATTTGTTATTTCAACCGGTGTTAGGTTGTTATCCCAAAGGAATATTTTTATACTATCATTTTCTGATATCTTTAATGATGAAATATCAATGGTTGAAATTTTGTCAGCTTTAAGAGAACAATGTTCTTTTTGATACCGTCAAGAGTTCCGTTTTCTGCGTACGATACTATATAACAGTCTATATCTGTATCATATTTAGAATATATTTTTACCGTTTTTGATGTTTTGTTATAGCTTGAACCGTATATCGAAAGAGTACCGTTTACATATTCAATGTTATAATTATTTTTAACACCCGATGTAAATGTACAATCTGTCGGGGTGATAACATATGTACCGACATCACTGTCTTTTGTGTACTCACATGAGAATATTGTATCAAGTGCGTCATCACCGACAAGACCCGATGAAGTAAATTTGTATGCAGGCACGACTGAATTTACGTTTGTACTCATATTTGCAGCAGTAATCGTAAGATTTGCTTTATTTATTGTAAAAGAAACTTCTGTCGAACCAACATATTCTAAGTTGTCACTCGGTACTTTTTACAACAAGTTTGTAGTTGCCTGCGTTTATCGGAGCAGAGTCAAGCACCGTACCGCTGTCAGTCTGCCAGATATAATCAAATTCACCGTCATAGTCCGCACTTTCTGCAGTGCCGCTATACTGAACGGCAACACCGTCATATGTCTTGCTTTCAACGGTTACACCGCTTATATCAACCTTTTGGGCTTCTTTTATGGTAAGAGTGCCGTTTACGTATGTGATGTCATAGTTATCCTTGCTGCCCGATGTAAATGTACAATCGGTCGGAATAATAGCATAATCGCCAATCGGACTTTCAACAGTGTAGTCGCATGAGTATGTAGCTGACAGTGTATCTCCGTCAACAAGTCCGTCAGCTTTGCATGTAAATTCCGGAGCATTCATGCCGAAAGCAATAGATTTATTTTCAGCCGTAATTGTAAGAGCCGCTTTGTTTATCGTGAACGGAATTTCAACCGAGCCTGTGTGTGCGAAAGTTTCATCCGATACCTTTACGACAAGATTGTAGTTGCCTGCGTTTATCGGAGCACTGTCAAGCACTGTTCCGTCTGCCGTTTCCCAAATGTATTCATAGTCACCGCTGTAGTTGTCGCTTGTCGGTGTGCCGCTATATTCAATCGGCTTACCGTCATATGTCTTATCTTCAACTGTTACGCCGCTTATCGAAACAGCTTCCGCTTCTTTGACTGTTACATCAAATGTATCGGAAAAACCTTTGTAGCGAACTGTTACGGTTTGTGTGCCGACCGTCTTTTTGTCGTAGCCGCTAAGTGTATAAGCCGTAGTAGTTTGAGTTGATTCGTCCTCGAATGTCACGGTAACAACCATGCCGTCTGTTTTCAAATCTTGTCCGACATAATATTCCGTAGTTGTCGGTGGGGTAGTGATTTCGATTTTCGTAATTTGAGGTTCTGCAACCGTAACGTCAAATGTAGCCGTTTGATTTCTGTATGTAACGGTTATTGTCTGCGTACCCGATTTTGTCTTGTCGTTGCCCGTTACGGAATAACCGGATTTTATTACTTCGCTTTGATTATCGTCATATATAGCCTTTACACTCATGCCCGATGTATCAAGGCTTTCGCCGTATTTGTATTCAAGTTTTGTCGGCTTTGTAAGTTCAATACTCTTTACGGAAATTACATTGACTTCAAATTCTGTCGACAGACCTTGATATGTAACCGTGATTGTCTGTTTTCCTAATTTTGTCTTGTTAAAACCTCTTACCGAGTAACCGTCGGGAACGGTAATTCTTTGGTTATCAGTGGTTACGGCTGTAACGACCATGCCGTCAGTGTTAAGGTCCTGCCCCTCAAGATATGTTGTCTTTGTAGGAGGTGTTACCTTGATAGACGATATACCGTTTACGGTAACGTCAAAGTTCGCCGAATAATCACCGTATGAAACGGTTACAGTCTGCATACCGACTTTTGTTTTGTCATAACCGCTTACCGTATAAGCCGTTGTTCCGACAGACTTGTCGGAATAATTTAATTTTGCGACCATTCCGTCAAGGTTAAGTTCTTCACCGAGTGCGTATGATGTTTTGTCGGAGAGTAAGAGTCATTGATGAAATTTTATCTTCATATATTTTCAAATTGTCAAGCTGTATTTTACCTACACCGCCGTAGAATACGAATTTTTCAAATTTATCGCCCGATGTTGTGACTTTTCTTGAATTAAGAACATTTCCCGACTTGTCGCTTATAGTCAGGAACAAATCCTTTTTTTGTTTACGGCAAGATGAATATTGACCCATTCGCCTACCGGGATATTTGCGTTTTTGTTTACAGATAAATATTGGTCGTATGTAAGCTTATTAAATGCTGTTGATAAATATGAATCGGTCACTCCGCAAAGCTGTACATTTGATGTATCGTTTTGATACAACGCATCAAAGTCAAATACAAGGTATTTGTTTGCAGGAATGTTTGCAAATTCCGGCAAAGTTACGCTGTCGCCAAGCGTAATCTTTGGACCTCTTTCCGGATTTGCCGAGCCGCCGGTTGCTATTTCAAGTGATTTGTTGCCGTTATCCGTAAGTATTGCAAAGTGCGGGTATGAGTCTAATTTTTGTTTGTTTGTACCCAATGTTAATTTAAACGGTCCTAAGTCTTGATTTTGTTCAGTTAATGTTTGACTTTTGATTGTTATTTGAGAGTCGTCATAGCTTTCAAAGTCGTCATTTACATAGCTTGTAAGTTCACTGCTTACTATTGTAACGGTGAATGTTGTCGTTTTTCCTCCGTATGAAACGGTTAATGTGTTTGTACCGACTGTCTGATTATCAAAACCGCTTACGTCAAAGCCGTCCGTTATTGTTTTCGATGAGCCGTTCGCATAGTTTAGTTTTACGGATAAACCGCTTGTATCAAGTTGTTCACCTGTAAAGTAGGTTGTTTTGCTCGGATTTGAAGCTATTTCGATTGAGGAAAGTTCGCCCTCCGCTACCGTAACTTCAAATGTATCCGTCATGTCAAGGTAATGAACGGTTACGGTCTGCTTACCGACCTTTGTCGGGTCATAACCGCTTACAGTGTAATCTGTAATAGTTTTTGAGGTATTGTCCGAATAGTATGCTTTTACAACCATACCGCTTAGGTCAAGATCATCGCCGTAGGTGTATGATGTTTTAGTAGGTTCGGTTGTTATGTCGATTGAGTCGAAAAGAGTTGTTGTCGAAAGCGACATATAGCCTATATCAACTTGCACGTCAGGCACATAAAATGCAAATTTATCGATGTATTGACCGACTGTTCTAAACGAATTTGTATAAAGCTGATTGCCGTCAAGGTCGGTCATTGTGATTGTCGCATTTTTTGCATTTTTATTCGTGCTGTCATATTTTGATATTTCGATATTTACGTTAAACCATTCGTTAAGCGGAATACTGTTGTTATTCTGATATGAAAGGTAAGGGTCGTAAATAAGCTTATTGCTTGCTCCGTTTGTGGAATTGGTTACGCCGTAAATTTGCATTGTATCTTTTTCTGAATGATAGTATGCGTCAAAGTTAAGTACGATTTTTTCGTTATCGGCTAATTCAGTGAATTTAGGGACATAGCTTTCTTCGTTGAATTTTATTGACGCACCGCGGCTTGCCGAGGATGTATTGCCGGCGAAGCATGCCAAAAAGCTTTTGCCGTTTCTGTTTCCGAGGAAGTAACCGCTTGTTTTATCACCGCCGGAGCTTTTTGAACCGATATTTAAATCAAGACCGTCAAGCTTTTGCGATTGATCGGCTTTATCTTGCCGTGAAATCGTTATGTCTGAAAGGTCGTTGTCTTGAAATTGTCACTGTAATATGTTGTGCCGTTTGTGACATTTACCTTAAAGGAAGCACTTGCGTTGCCTGATGAAACTGTAACAGTCTGTTCGCCGAGCTTGCTTGGGTCATAGCCGTTTGTTTCGTAATAGGTAAGTTCGCTTACTCTGCCGTTTTCGTATGTTGCGATAAGTTTTAAGCCTGTTGTATCAAGTTGTTCACCTTTGATGTAATTCTTCTTTGTAGGCTCGTGTTCAATACTGATATTTGTAACATTACCTCTCATTACCGCTTCACTCATATACATACTTACATGAGGAGGTTGGTTATATGCCGACTGTTCCGAAGCAACACCGCTTCTGTACACGCTGTCAAACATAAGACTCTTAATTTTATATTCACTCGGAATATTTGTTGTATATACTGAAGCGCATCGTTTGTCGTAAGAGGGTAGATAACCTCCTCACGCCAGTCACCGAATATGTCGGCTTGAAGTGCCGGGTTTGCTTTTGTGCTGTTTATGCTTGTACAACCGTCTGCCTTGAAGATTGTGCTTCGTCCCGCACCGTTCCATGAAGTAATGGTTAGACCGTCAAGTTCTTCATCGTAAAGGTCGCCGTCCCAAAAAATTCTGAAATTCTGACCCATACTTGCATTTACTTTTTTAAACACATTGTTGCCGTATGCAACGTATGTACCTGCATTAGAGGACATCTGATAATATCCGCCCATGCCTATGTTTGCCATAAGACCACGTCCCGTATCATTGCTATCGGAAACGTGGAAGGCTTCTTCACCTGTTTTTGCATCCATAAGCGTCATACCAAAATCGCCGTGCTCATGAACGGAAAAGTATTCGAAATTATTGTTTGTAGGGTCGTAGTTGCCGATATGAAGTGCGTCACCGTGTTGTCTGCCGCCGTACCACTTCGGCATAAGCTTGTCCTCGTCGTTTACCTCATAGCAAAGCGTTGCGCTTATAAATTCATCATTACCGTCGTCGTCAACGTCTGTAACCGTCATATTGTGGTTACCCTCGCCGACATATTTTTCGTTACCGGGGAGTGTATGCGTCGGTATCCTCGCTGTATGTATCAAATTTGTATTTAGGGTTTAGGACACCGTTTTCAAGGCTGATACCGCATGTGCCGTGACGCTGTCTGCCGTTTCTGCCCATGTAGTAACCTCCAGTAAACCGCATAAGGACGCTGACCGTCAAGCCATGCAACGCTTGCAACGTATCTGTCACAGCGGTTTCCGTTTGTATCGCCCCAACTTTCGTAGTCAAGACGTGGGATAGGGTAGTATATTGTATCGATTGTTTTACCTGTTTCGCCGTCAAATGCGGTAAAGTATTCGTTACCGTCCAATATGTAGCCGTTTTGATTTACATAGCTGACGGTATTGTCATTGGCATTTCTGATTTCATCAACACTGCTTGTTTCCGAAACGTATTTGCCCACACCGTCAATTGAACCCGGAGCCGTTTTGCAGGCAACTTCCGCTTTACCGTCCATGTCGAAATCGTAAACAAGGAATTGGGTATAGTGCGCACCTGCACGGATATTTTACCTAAATCAATACGCCATAATTTTTTGCCGTTAAGCTTGTATGCGTCAAGATAAACATTTCCTGTAAGACCTGCTTGTGAATTGTCACGTGGAGCACAGTCCCATTTTACAACGAGTTCATATTCTCCGTCACCGTCAAGGTCACCGCATGAGGTATCACCGATAGTGTATTCATTTACCTTTTTTTCCGTGTACCACTGATTTTCAGGTAATTCGTTTCCGTCCTCGTCAGTGGTTATTGTAGTTGTTGTGGTAAGTGTTGACTTCGGTTTGTCAACGGGAATGTCAAAGTAATTCGAGCCGCTTGCAAACGGAGCGACAGAATCGCTTTTCTCTCCCTCAACACCGTTTACAATCGGTGCTACCTGATATGTGTCACTACTTGTACCGTTAGGGTCGATATAGTTTGTCGAATATGTTTCGGTTGCAAGAAATTGACCGTTTTTATATATATTGAATGGTACATTGCTTTCTGAAGTTCCGTACACTTCGTCCTCGTCAACCATAAGTCGCCAAGATAAGTAGTTACCGCCATTCAATGCTTGAACGACAAGACCTCTGTTTAATGATTCCATAGGTCTGTCAGATGCATCGTGGCTGTATAGTACAGCACTTGTACCGTCTATGACATCGTTGACTTCGGCATTTGAAACAATCGGTAATGTTGCCGGAATCATTGTACACGCCATTAGAACGGCTAATGCTTTTGCAGTAATTTTTTCATTAGTTTACCTCCGTATCTGAAAAAATTCATTCTCTGCATAATTATAAATCTGATTTATGTTAAAGTCAAGATAAATATTGGTAATATCAATATATTAAGAGTAATAAAATATATTTTATTCGTGACTTTAATTCTTGATTATGATATAATTAGTAAAGAAACTAAAACAAACAACAGAGCGGTAGGTGGGGATATGTTATTGCGGCAAATAAAATATTTTTGCACGATTGTCGAGGAAGGCAGTTTTACGGAGGCGGCGGAGAAGTGTTTTATATCGCAATCGGCAATTTCACAGCAGATACAATCTCTTGAAAAAGAGTTAGGCGTTAAACTTATAAAAAGAGAAAACAGACGATTTTCTCTTACGCATGCAGGTGAATATATGTATAGGCACGGAACGGCACTTCTTTTAGAAGCTGAACGTATATGCAAAGAAGTACAGCGTATAGGTCGAGATGACGAGCTGATATTAAAATTGCTTATCCGAAACATTACAGCAGTATAGAATTGAATAATGCAATCGCATTATTTTCGGAAAAGTATCCTGAAGTGTCTATAAGCGTTATTACGGGAACGCACGAGGAAATATATGACTTGTTACGTTCCGATGATATAGACATTGCCATAAATGACCAAAGACGTGCATTTTCGGACGAATTTGTGAATTTTGAACTTGGAAAAGCACGCTGTTATGCAGAGGTTTGTTTAAGAAACGATTTAAGTCAAAAAGAAAGAGTAACTGTTGATGATTTGAAAAATATGCCGTGTATTTTGATAACGTCAAAGGAACAGCAAAAGTCGGAACGTGAATTTTATCAGCAGGTACTGGGATTTGGCGGAAACTTTATTTATGCTCAAACTCTTGACGAGGGACAACTTATGGTTGCAGGTAATCGTGGATTTATGCCTGTTGAACGTATCGGCACATTTTGGAATATAAATCCTGCCGCAAAACGTTTACCGCTGTTACGAGACGGGAAACAGATACAGCGTAATTACTGTGCTTTTGGAAAGTTAAAAATTCAAATTATTACATAGAGGAATTTGCAAATGAATTAAAAGTACAACTCAATAAAAATTAAAATACGCACATATTTGTGCGTATTTTTTTTACTTCACATAAGTTTAACTTATGAAAACGATTAAAATATTGATTTGATAATAACGGTTTGTTGTATTAAAATTAAATCATAAATTGAAAGTAAATGAGGTGCACGAAATGTCAAAGAATTTAATTATTTATTATTCAAGAAAAGGTCAAAATTATTGGAACGGAAGCATTAAAAATTTGGATAAAGGAAATACAGAGATTGTCGCAGAGTTTATTCAAAAGCCGTAGGCGGAGATTTATTTGAGATTGAAACAGTGAAGGAATATTCAGCCGATTATTATGAGTGTATTGATGACGCAAAGCAAGAGCTTAACAGCGGCGCAAGACCTGAACTTAAAAATACCTTGACAGCATTGATGAATATGAAAATATATTCATATGCGGTCCATGCTGGTGGGGGCACTTATCCTATGGCGGTGTTTACGCAGCTTGAAAGACTTGATTGGAACGGTAAAAGGTAATTGCCGTAATGACGCACGAGGGCAGTGGTCTTGGCAGTTGTGAGCGAGATTTAAAGAAAATATGCACAGGAGCGATTTTTGAAAAAGGTTTTGCCGTTCACGGTGCAGACGCTTCAAAATCAGAAAAGCTTGTTGCGGACCATGCAAAACAAATAGTGAAATAATAAAGGAGGAAGAAAAATGGCAATAACGGAATTTTCAAAAATTATCATGAAAAATGTTTCCGAAATACCATTCTGCTTTTTTGGAAACAGATCCCGAATTTATTGAGCGATTTGATAACTTTGCGTTTGACGAAGTTGTCAACAGCGATGACCTTGACGATAAAACAAGATTTATCGCAATTTTAGCCACACTTTTGGGCTGTCAGGGCGTAGATGAATTTTCGATAATGCTCGGTGCGGCAATAAATTTTGGCGTTACACCCCGTTGAGATACGAGATTGTATATCAAGCAACGGCATATTTGGGAATAGGCAGAGTTTTTTCCGTTTTTAAAGGTGATGAACAAAGTCTTTACTGAAAAGGAATAAAACTTCCGCTTGAAAATCAAGCCACTACAACAACTGAAAATCGCCGTGAAGAAGGAACAAAGGCACAGGTTGAAATTTTCGGCGAGGGTATGCGTGACTTTTGGGAGTCGGACCGGAAGAAAGCCGACATATAAATTTATGGCTTGCCGATAATTGTTTTTGGCGATTATTACACGCGAAAAGGACTTGACTACAAACAGCGTGAAATGATTACATTTTGTTTCCTTGCGGCACAAGGCGGCTGTGAACCTCAGCTTACAAGTCATGCGGCGGCAAATATGCGTATAGGAAACGACAAAATATTTTTAATAAAAATTATATCGCAGTGTTTGCCATACATTGGCTATCCACGTTCATTAAACGCACTTAGATGTGTAAACAGTGCAGCGGAAAAGGAGGATTTTTAAAATGAGTAGAACATGGTTAATTACAGGAGTGTCAAGCGGTTTTGGATATGAAATGACAAAACAGTTGCTTGAAAAAGGTGATGTCGTAATCGGAACGGTTAGGAATACTGCAAAGGTTGAGGACTTAATACAAAAATATCCCGTAAATTTTGATTGCCGTATTCTTGACGTGACAGATGTAGCGGCGGTGCAACAGACGGTAAAGGAATCATTTGAAAAACACGGAAAAATCGACGTTGTTGTAAGTAATGCAGGATACGGCTTGTTTGGTTGTGCGGAGGAATTATCCGACGATGAAATCAATCACATCATCGCAACTAATTTAACAGGCTCAATTCAGCTTATAAAAACTTCACTTCCTTATTTAAGAAAACAAGGTGGCGGAAGAATTATTCAATTATCATCATATGGCGGTCAAGTTGCATATCCCGCAAATTCAATGTACCATGCCACAAAATTCGGTATTGAGGGCTTTTGCGAAGCGGTTGCACAGGAAGTGGCACAGTTTAATATCGGAGTAACCATTGTAGAGCCCGGAGGTGCGAGAACAGAGTTCCGTTACGGTAGTGCAAAGGTTGCAAAACTTATGGACGAGTATGAAAGTTGTCATGGCTTTTTGAATATGCTTGATGCTTCAAAGGGACTTGCACCCGGAGACCCCACAAAATGGCACAACGTATAATTGAAAGTGTTGATATGGAAAAAGCACCGCTTAGAATGGTGCTCGGCTCACAGGCACTATCGGCAACGATTGAAAGATTAAAAAGAAAGAATTGCATACTACGAAACACAAACGGAGCTTGCCGCTTCAACAGATATAAAAGGAGAGTAGTTAAACATTAGTCGGTTCAAATGTACGAGGTGAGGTTAATTCTTGGGTTGAAGGATTAAATAAATAATGATATAATAAAAGTGAATAATCAGCAAAATTAAGCGACTTCGCCGCAAAATGCGGCAAGCCGCCTTTTGTGCGTTGAAGGTGAATTTATGGAACAGAACGAAATCAGAAAATTATTGCAAAATGTTGCAAACGGAGATATTTTAGTTGACGACGCATTGCTTCATATAAAAAATGAGCCGTTTGAAGATTTGGGATATGCAAAACCGGATTTTCATAGAAAATCGCGTCAAGGTGTATCGGAAGTGATTTACGGTGCAGGGAAAACCGCCGAACAAATCATAGGCATTTCAAAATCTTTTGCGGAACATGGACAAAAAGATATTTTAATCACAAGACTTGACAAAGCAAAGGCAGAGAAAATCAACAAAGAAATTCCGCTTGATTATTACGATATGGCAAATATCGGCATTATAGGCTCTATGCCGAAAGAACGTGTTGGGAAAATTGTTATCGCAACAGGCGGGACAAGTGATATACCGATTGCGGAGGAGGCGGCAATTACAGCTGAAATGCTTGGTAACAATACCGTACGTTTATATGATGTGGCGTTGCCGGTATTCACAGATTACTTACGCATACGGAAGAAATAATGACCGCTCGTGTTGTTATTGCGATTGCGGGAATGGAGGTGCACTTGCAAGTGTTATCGGCGGACTTGCGGATTGCCCTGTTATAGCTGTGCCGACAAGTGTGGGTTACGGTGCGTCTTTCGGAGGTATAGCGGCACTTTTGTCGATGCTTAATTCTTGTGCAAGCGGTGTAAGCGTTGTAAATATCGATAATGGTTTCGGAGCGGCATTTCAAGCAAGTATGATAAATCATATGGGAGGACTTAATGAATGAAAACTTTATATATTGAATGTAATATGGGTGCGGCAGGTGATATGTTGATGTCTGCATTGTTGGAGTTGCACCCGAATGCAGAGGAATTTTTGAATAGGTTAAATAAACTTGGTATTCCTAATGTAACCGTAAGTAAGACGGCAAGTGTGAAGTGTGGCATAACGGGAACGCATATAGATGTAAATGTAAATGGCGAACATGAGGACGAGCATATGCACGACCATCACGACCATCATCATGACCATCATCACCACCATCACCATACCGGTATGCACGAAATCGAACATATCATAGAACATTTTGATATTCCCGAAAAGGTACGCACAGATATATTGGCGGTGTATCATTTGATTGCGGAGGCTGAAAGCCACGCACATGGCTGTGAAATTGAACAAATACATTTTCACGAGGTTGGACAAATGGACGCAGTGGCGGATATTACAGGTGTCTGTATGCTGATAAATGAGTTGGGTGTTGATAAAATCATCGCTTCGCCAATTCATGTAGGTTGCGGTCAAGTGCAGTGTGCACACGGAATATTGCCTGTCCCTGCACCGGCAACGGCATATATATTAAAGGATATTCCGATTTATGGAGAAACGTTCAAGGTGAATTGTGTACGCCGACAGGTGCGGCACTTTTGGCACATTTTGCAGACGAGTTCGGCAATATGCCTGTTATGCGTGTTTCAAAAATCGGTTACGGAATGGGTGCAAAGGACTTTGAAACGGCAAATTGTGTTCGTGTTATGCTTGGTGAAACGGAAAGTGAAGCACAACAAGTTTTAGAGTTAAAATGTAATATTGACGATATGACCGCAGAGGAAATCGGATATGCGACAGAGCAACTTCTGAAATTGGGAGCGGTTGATGTGTTTACCGTGCCAATCGGTATGAAAAAGAACCGCCCGAACTTTGCTTTCGTGTATATGTAAAACTTCGGACAAGGAAACAATGGTAAATGCAATATTCAGATACACTTCTACAATAGGTATTAGACAAAATATTTGTGAACGTTACATACTTGACAGAACAGAAAACACAGTAAAAACAAAGTACGGAGATGTTCGTGTTAAACAGTCGGAGGGGTATGGTGTAAAACGTGTAAAAGCCGAATATGACAACGTTGCAAGAATTGCGGACGAACTTGGTATTTCCATAAACGAAACACGCAGATTGATAGGAGAGGAATTAGAGAAAAATGAACAGCAAGTATGAGAAAATGATAGAGAATTTGAAATCGTTAGGCAGTGTTGCAGTAGCATTTTCGGGTGGCGTAGATTCTACATTTTTGTTAAAGGCGGCGAAGGAAGCACTCGGAAATAATGCTCTTGCCGTTACGGTACGCTCATGTATAATTCCGAGTAATGAGATTTGCGAAGCGGAGAATTTTGCAAAAGTGAAAATATACGTCATATTATATGTGATGTTAACCCGCTTGATATAATCGGTTTTGCGGATAATCCGACAAATCGTTGTTATATCTGTAAAAAGAAATATTCAGCCTTATAAAGCAAGTTGCAGCCGAAAATGGTATAAATGCGGTTGCGGAAGGCTCAAACCTTGATGATAATGGTGACTATCGACCCGGGCATGAAAGCAATTCATGAATTGGGAGTATTAAGCCCTCTGCAAACGGCAGGGTTTACAAAACAGGAAATTCGAGATGTGTCCGAAGAACTCGGACTTCCTACTTGAATAAACCGTCTTTCGCTTGCCTTGCGTCACGATTTGTGTACGGCGAAAAAATCACCGCCGAAAAACTTGAGAGAGTCGGAAAAGCGGAACAAATATTGAGAAATTCGGGCTTTAAACAGTTTAGAGTTCGTATTCACGGCGATATTGCACGAATAGAATTACTGCCGGAGGACTTTGAAAAAATGCTTAAAATGAGAGAAGAATTATATGCAAGTATAAAGGCTCTTGGATTTTCTTATGTGACTATGGACTTACAAGGTTATCGTACGGGTAGTATGAACGAAGTAATTGCGACTGATAAATAATAAATGAGCCTGTTGAGAAAATAAGGAAAGATAAAATTGTTTGGAATATTACAAAGTTTAATATTCCGTGTAAAAAAAAATTTATAAGATTGATAAGCTCGTAAAAATATGCTATACTTGAACAGTAAAGGGGTGATTGATGTGAATTATAATGAGAAGAAATTTGGCAATAAAGAATTGAGTTTGCTATTTTTTGTATCGAAAATGTTGCAGATAAGTTAAATATTGATGCCCCAAAAGTTTATTCAATGCTAACAGAACAAACAAATATTTTGAATGAATATATTATTCCTGAGTATGAAATTTTGCACACGCAGAGTAAAGATTATATCATTAATGATATAATTGAAGTTATGAAAGAAAGAGGTGTGGAAATATGATTTTATATCATGGTTCGTTTATAGAGATTAACAAGCCGGATTTAAAACATTCCAGACCTAATGTTGATTTTGGAAAAGGTTTTTATACTACTCCAATATACGAACAAGCGGTAAAGTGGTGCAGTAAATTTAAGAAACGTGGGAAGAATGGTATTGTTACACGTTATGAATTTGATGAAAACGATTATAAAGCACTTAAAATTTTGAAATTCGATTCCTATTCTGAAGAATGGCTTGATTTTATTTTGAATTGTCGCAGCGGAAAAGACAATACAGATTATGATATGGTTATTGGCGGTGTTGCAAATGATAAGGTATTCAACACGGTTGAGTTGTTCTTTGACGGATTGATAGATAAAACAGAAGCAATAGGCAGACTACGATATGAAAAACCGAATTTACAAATAGCTTTTCGTACAGATAAAGCATTAACCTATTTGCACTTTGAAGGGAGTGAACAGCTGTGAATGCTAATCCGATTTTGTTGCAAAAGAAATATGCTCGTGTTGTGGAACTTTTTGCAAAGGAAAATGCAATTACTGTCGCAAAAGCATTGGATATTTTTTATCATTCACAGTTGTATGAATTAATGAGTAACGGTGTGTCTGATATGCATTGTATGAGCGATGAATATCTTGTGCATGAATTGATTAATGAACAAAAAGAAGTGAATGGTTAAGGATAATAAAAATATTATCAAATCACAATTTTTATTTTACAATACACAACCCCAATAAACCGCATTGTTAAGCCATTTCAAAGCATTTGTTTGAAATCGAATAAACGGTGAAGCGTTAGATAAAATGCAGGCGAATTTACAGCACAAAAAGATTTATGCGAACGGGATAAAGAAAGAGTGTGACTGCAAGTAGGGGAAAACAGGCAAGCTGATGAACCGCCTCCAATTAGTTAGATTTTTGGTCTGACTTTTTGGGGGCGGTTCAATAGATATTGTCTTTTTTTATAATGAAAACAATAATACTTTTTATTGGTACTATTTTTTTTACACCGTGTAATGTATAATAATAAGTGAAAAACAAATAAAGCAGAAAACAGGAGGAATAAAAATGCTTACAAGACCTAATATATTCAATTATGCAAAAAAAGAGTTGTCGCAGGACGCAGTGATATGTTGGCTTTTGGAATGTTGTCATTCGGATGATGATAAATACAGACAGATAGGAATTGATTTTGTAAGATTTATACTTGATAATGAAAATATTAAAGAAAAGGATATAGAGCTTGAAAAAGACAGCCCGCGTAGTCAGTATAAGAATATGGATGTGTATGCAAATATTCGTGTCGGCAAAACAATAATACCTGTTATATTTGAAGATAAAACAGATACATTTTTACATGACAATCAAGAAAGCAAATATATAGAAAAGATTGAAAAATTGAAAACAGGCAGTCTTTTTAACGAAAACGGACTTTGTTGGAGAGAAAAAGCACAATATGTATTTTTAAAACAGGATATGTTTTTGATTGGCAAAGAGAAGTGATTGAAAATTTGGATAAAAATATTAATGCGGAAGTTAAAAGTATATATATTGATGATATACTGAACTTTATTTCTAAGCATAAAGATAAGGATTTTATGCTTGCGGATTATTATGAGTATTTGTTAGACAGAAAAGCAAGTTTGGTCAATGGTATTGAAGATAAATGCAACCGATATTTTAGAAAAATATTTGGTGAGAACAGATGGTTTCAATATAATCATCAAGGTTGGGCGGCAAAAAGATTGGGATATATAGAAGATAGAAATGAAAAAACAGAATTTATTATGAAGTGAGAACAGGTACACAATCGAATAATGGTAAACAGTCATATGTGATAATTTTTCATCAATATCGAGATGAAAAATCAATTATCGGTAATGAAAAAAAAAAAAAGATGAATTGGGAGAACGCAGAAAGAAATTTTTTGAAGATGACAGAGAGTTCGTTGAACAAATTATTAATGAAAAAACGAGATAGGGATAATTGAAGAAAAAACTGCAAAAAACGAAATGGCAAATCAAAGGAATTTATTTAAAGTGTTTATTGATGAAACAAATGAAGATACAGTTTGTGAATTCTTTAGAGAGTTTGTAGAAAGATTTAACGTATGGGCAACAGATACGCATAAAGATGAATATGTTATTTTTAGAGATTGATTTGCATTGTAAGTGGGATGTACAAAAAAATACACATTGTATGTTGTATAATAAATAATTAAAGAATAAAATTTGAAAGGTGATTTTATGTATACAATACCGCCAAAGAAAATGGTTATCATAAATATTCTTGATATTCTGAAAAAGTATTCGGATATGGATCATCGTCTTACGCAAGCGCAGATAATTGAGATATTAAAAAAGAATATTACATGGATGTTGACAGAAGAACTGTAAAAAGGAATTTGATGAATCTTTTAGATTTTGATTTTGGTATTGATTATACGGAAATTATAAAAAGAATGAAAAGGGTGAAGAAATACCTATTTGTACGGATTGGTACATAACAAGAGAATTTGATGATTCTGAAATTCGACTTTTAATTGACAGCGTATTGTTTTCAAAAACAATTCCGCAAAAGCAATGTAAAAAACTTATTGATAAATTAAAAGGATTATCAAATATTTATTTTGAGAAAAAAGTTAATCATATATGCAGTTTGCCGGAAATTCGTCCGGAGAACAAGGAGCTGTTTTATACGATTGATGTTCTTGACGAGGCAATTTCAAAAGGTAAAAAGGTGTCGTTTATATATAATTCATATGGCACGGACAAAAAACTACATCCAAAACGTGAGCGTGAATATGTCATAAATCCGTATCAAATGGTGGCGACGAATGGAAGATATTATTTGATATGCAATTATGATAAGTACGATACTTTATCAAATTATCGCATTGATAGAATAACCGGAATAAAAATGATGAATGAAAAAAAGAAAATCGATTAAGGAACTAAAGAGGGTGAAATTAATCTTCCGAAACATATGGCAGAACATCTGTATATGTTTGCCGGTGAAAGCATACGAGTAAAGTTTAAAGCGAAAAATTATATTATTGACCAAATTATAGATTGGTTTGGATTTGGACCGAAAATAACGAAACAAGATGAGGATACGTGTATGGTAGAAGTGGAAGTCAATGAGGAGGCATTTTTCCACTGGGCAATGCAATACGGTTTGCATATCGAGGTGTTAGAGCCGACATCAATGCGCGAGCGGATAATGAGTGCAATAAAAGAATTAAACGATAAATATGTTACTCATTAAGGATAACAGAAGAATAGTGATTAAAGGTTAAGGGGTGAGGTAAATGTTGGAATATAAATCAAGAATAAACATACAAGTAAAAATGTTTCCGATTGGGAAAAAGTTATTTAAAATGCCGATGAAGAAAGAGTGGGGACTGGGAGAAGATGCAAAAAAAGTTTTTAAAGTGCCGTATTCTAAAAAACAAACAGAATTTATAAAAGCAGAAGATTGGTCTGTGGATTCTAAAAAACTTGGAGAACTTAGTTGAAACTGTTGTCAAAACAATAGGCTATGAAAAATTGTGCTGTTGTAGCTGATACAATGGAATGTAGTGGGATTGAGCAAAAGTGTGATTCTGTTGTGGCAATAGGTCGCCAATATATTATTCGCATATCTTATCCGAACGGTAATACGTTGAAAAGAGTAAATGTTTTCAATATTTACAACTATTTAAAAATCATAGATATTCATCTAAGCATAAAGGATATTGAATTTTTACGACAAATTTCCGAGGCATTTGCTTATGGTGACAAGAATCAAACAGTTATTGTCATACCGAATGGCAGAATAATGATAAGACCGGAAGAATTTATGGGGAACTTTTTGTTGGAAAGTGTTACTATTCCTGAAAGTGTAAAATATATTGGAGAACATGCTTTTTGCAAATTGTAAAAACTTAAGTGAAGTAATAATTCCCGATAATGTATTTAATATTGATTGCGGTGCATTTAGTAACTGTGAGAGTTTGGGAGAAATTTTTATTCCAAACAGTGTAACAAATATCGGAGCGGATGCTTTTTATGGTTGCAAAAATTTGAATAAAATAAATATTTCAAATAAGGTCGTAATCCTTGAAAAAAGGTGTATTTGGCGGATGTGAAAATTTAAACGAAATAACTATTCCGTATGGCATGATAAATATTGGTGACGGTGCATTTGAGGAATGTAAAAGTTTAAGAGAAGTAAGTATTCCGGATAGTGTAGCAAGCATTGGGGATTATGCTTTTGGAATTGTCAAAGCTTAAACCAAATAACTGTTTGGTCAAATGTAACAAGCATTGGCTATTCTGCGTTTGATGGTTGCAAAAATCTTACGATAAGAGCATTCAAAGGCAGTTATGCAAAGCGATATGCGTTGGAAAATGAAATACCGTTTGAAGAAATATAATGTTCAGATTGTAGACAAAATCAAGGAGTGAGACAAATGCCGGAATATAAATCAAGAATAAATATAAAAATAGAAAAAATTTGTGATTGGGATAAGTTGCTCGATATTAAAATAAAAAGAAGAATGGAAACTGGACAAGAGTGCAGAGGATATTTTTAGGGAAGCGTATTACAGAGGCGGATTTATAAAAGCAGGTGACTGGTCTGTTGACCCTGAAAGTTTGGAAGATATGGTTGAATATTTTGCAAAAACAATAGGACATGAAAATTGTGTTATTATGGCTGATGTGTTAGAACAAAATGCAGAATCCGTCTTGTAATTCTTTTTTAGCATTAGGTAATCAAAATATCGTTTGCGTATCTTATTTGAATTGTGATAAATTGAATGGAACAAATATCTTTGATATTTACGAATATTTAAAACAAATAGATTTTGAAGTGAGTCCAATGGATAGTTATTATTTAAAACAATATTCTGAAGATTTTATTTATTCCGATACAAATGGAATAGAAGTTGTTATCCCGAAAGAAAGAGTTGTTATTCCTGACGGCGTAATAAGTATAGGTGAACGTGCGTTTGAAGATTGCCCGATGCTCAATGAAGTAGTTATTCCGAATAGCGTAACAAGTATAGGGGACATGCGTTTGACGGTTTGCAGATATATTAGTATAAGGGTACATAAAGGTAGTTATGCGGAACAATATGCAAAAATAAAATAAAATACATAGTATGGGATTTAAAGAAGATTACAATTAAAATACACAGTTCTGATAAACTGTTTGAAAAATTACAGCACACGTTAGTGAGATAAAATGTGACTCAATAAAGACAAGCTGATAAAGCTTGTCTTTATTTATTGTTATATTAGATTACAATATATCATTTTATTTTGTGTATGACTTTCTGAGCATTTAAACAAATCACTAGGGGAGAAAATCAATAGCCATATCCCTAATGCCGTTCCTACTGCAGAGGGAGCGATTGAGATAGCGATTGCGGAAACGCCTTTTACAATTCACGGAAGTAAAAGCCTTGTTTTAGGTTATGGTAAAATCGGAAAAATATTATCAAAGGATTTATATGCCCGGGTGCTCAAACATATGTGGAGGCACGAAAATATGCCGATCTTGCTATGATTGAGGGACATGGATATGAGCCGTTGCCGCTTGACAACTTAAAAGACCACATACACGAATTTGATATAATTTTCAACACCATACCTTCACTGATTTTGGACGATGAAATTTTAGCAAAAGTAAAAAAAGACGCTCTTATTATCGACCTTGCCTCCAAACTCCGGGGATTGATTTTGACGCTGCAAAATCATACGGCTTAAAAAGTAATTTGGGCATTGTCGTTACGGGTAAAATTGCTCCCGTTTCGTCCGGAGCAATTATCAAAAGACACGATTATGAATATTATCAAAGAATTGGGGGTGTAATAAATGGATTGGGAAAATAAAACCATTGGTTTTGCAATGTGCGGTTCATTCTGCACTTTCAAAAAAGCAATGGGGGTACTTGAAAGCTCACGCAAACCGGTGCGAATGTTATACCTATTATGAGTGAGATGTCTTACAACACCGACACGCGATTTGGCAAAGCAGAAGATTTTCGTACCAACATAACAAATCTAACCGGCAACAACATTATATGCTGTGTTAAAGACGCAGAGCCGATTGGACCGAAAAACTTACTCGACCTACTTGTCGTACTGCCATGCACGGGCAACACTCTTGCAAAAATTGCAAACGGAATTGCCGACACATCTGTTACCATGGCAGTAAAAGCGCATTTAAGAAATCAAAAGCCTGTACTTTTAGCCGTATCCACCAACGACGGACTCGGTACTGCCGCTAAAAATATAGGAACACTTCTAAACTGCAAAAATCTATATTTTCTGCCTTTCTCACAAGATGACTACATAAAAAGCCGAACTCACTTGTAGCCGACTTCGAAAAATTACCAGATGCGGCAATCGCCGCCTTTGAGGGCAGACAGCTCCAGCCTGTGCTGGGCTTTTTTTAATATAGATTCCATATGACAAAAAATACCGACTTCTGTTTGAAGTCGGTATTTTAAATTAATCAATTTCTTTGATTTTTGCAATCAAATCCGTATACAGTCTTTCAACTGCATTATACAATTCGTCACAATTATCAATGACTCTGTTTCTGAGTTTTTCTGTAAGTTCATAGCTTGCCTCATACAGTCTTTCAAAGCCCAAATTTGAGCAAACACCTTTTTAGCGTATGTACTGCACAAAAAGCCTTTTCGGCGTCATTTTCTTTTAAGCCGTCTTTCAAATCATTAAAAGATGGATCTTCAGGAAACTTAAAAACAAACTTTTTAATCATATTTTCATCACAAAGTCTTTTGATAACGTCTTTATAATCTGAATCAATTTGTTTATAAAACTCTTTTAATGTCATCTGTTTTTCTCCTTTGTTTTACAGTGTATTTATGTTCATATCTCGTTCTATTTCCTGAATGGTTTTCTTATATGTTTCCTTTTCACAGAACCGCTGCTGTCAAGTTCGGTTTTTATTCTGTCTTGAATTTCAACCAAACATTCCAAAAGCAATGGATTAAATGCACCGCATTCGCCGTTTAAAATCATTTCCATAGCCTTTTATGTGAAAATGCTTTCTTATATACACGCTCACTCACAAGTGCGTCATATACATCTGCTATTGAAACAATTTGAGCCGATATAGGAATTTCATCACCCTTCAAGCCGTCGGGATAACCCTTTACCGTCATATCGTTCGTGATGCCAACGGCCTATCTCACAAGCCGTTTTTACCAACGGTTCGTCTTGATACAATTCAAGACTTTTCAACATTTTTCGCCTATCACGGTATGTTCTTTCATAATTTCATATTCTTCTTTTGTAAGCTTGCGGGTTTATTCAATATTTCTTCAGGGGATACCTATTTTTCCTATATCATGAAGTGCCGAACCGTTTGTTATATAAAAACGTTTCGACCATGAAAGATGATACTTGTCCGTCTTTTGAACAATTTTTCCAAAAGCATTCCTGTCAGTGTGCTTATATTTCTGACGTGCATACCGCTCTCGTTGTTTCTGAATTCAACGATTTGGCTCAGTATGTCTATCATCATTTTATTGTTTTCTCTTTTTCATAAACTTGATCGGTTATCAAATTTATAAGCCGTCTTTGTTTAGCGTACAATTTTTATTGTGTTTAAAACACGCTGATAAACGACCTTTGCGTCAAACGGTCTGCTTATATAATCCGACACGCCCATTTCATATGCGCGTCTTATATATTGATTAGAATCTTCGCTTTGAAATCAGAATTACAGGAATATCTTCAATCCAATTATTGTTATTCATATAATTAAGCACTTCAAACCCGTCCATACCCGCATAACAATATCAAGCAAAATAATATCTATACCGGTGCCGTACTTTTCGATTATTTCAAGACATTCTTCGCCGCTTGACGCGTTGATGATCTCATAATCCGATTTCAGTATTTCAGTCAAAATCATTCTGTTCATATATGAATCGTCAACCACAAGCACGCGTTGTCTGTCTTTTACTTCTGATTCATTGTCAATGACGCCAAACTCATTTTCTTCGGTTACAACCATACCTTTTTGACGGCTTTTCACCTGCAACATCAATTTGTCGGCACGATGCATAGCCGATTCAATCGTTTCGTTGTGAGTCATAACTCCGCCTATGCTGACAGACAAACGTATTTTTGAATATCCGTCAACCTTAACCTCTTTGATTCTTGTTCGTATCTGTTGAAGTTTTTTTTATTAAAGATATTGTTGTGTATACCGGGGGAGTACAAGTAAAAAATTCATCTCCGCCAAAACGAATAATCTTATCTGAACTTCTTATACATTTTTTGATTGCACTGACGATTGTTTCAAGCGCCATATCTCCTGCATTGTGACCGTAGGAATCATTATAAAAGTTTGAAATCGTCTAAATCAATCATTGCCACACCGGAATTTTCATTCAAATCTTTAATATTATCTTCGTAATAACGTCTGTTGTAAACACCTGTCAGAGGGTCACGATAAAGCTCGTTTTTGTAACCGGTTAGGTTATCCATTAGAATTCTTCTGCCATCGTTATCTATAAGATTTTCATTGTCAAGACGGTGCACCATTTCCATAACGCAAGGTACTCCGTCAATCTCCAAATACTTCGCGATTATTTGATATATGTTATTTTCCAAACATTCAAGCTTTGTATATTGCTTTTTTGGGTCAAAGCTTTTTCGGACACACAGTTTTCACATTGCTTGTCCTTGTTCCAAAAATCATAACATCTGCACATATTCTCATCAAGTTCCGGCTCTTGACCGCATTGCATTCTGCGAATATCTGTGGATTTTATAATTCGTACAACATCAAAAACTTCTCTGTAAATTTTCATTTTTTTTCTTCAGCCTGTTTAGTTGTCAATTTTATATTTGAATACATTAATTTACCTCCTCGTTATAATATCAAACTAAACAATAACAAAATATACCAATTTAGGCTAAATGCTTTTGTAAAATTAATCCTTTTATGGAATTTAAAATTTCTTTTACTACTTTATTGTATAATAATATACGAAAAAAGTCAACATTTATAACTGCATTTATCGCCGTCTTTTGAACTTTTATGCAATTTTGCGCCAAAAATATGCACCTCCAAAAGTGTCTAACTTTTTGGGGTGCATATCAGTAATCGCTTTTGATTTAATTTTTGTGTAATATATTCTCTAAAAATATCTCTTAACATAAATATATCACCACTAACCGATTTGATAGTTGCTATCATTAAATAATCTGCATCAATTTGTGAAAAGTTCAAACTTTTTCCTAATGAATTTACAAGCATTGACAAAAATAGTCTTTGTATACGTCCGTTGCCTTCTCTGAACGGATGTAAATAGTTCAAATCACAGTATAAATCCGTAAACTCAACTATAAATTCATCTTCCTTGATATTCCCCAAGAAATTTAAGTTTATAATTTTTTGGAAAATTCTCTGACCACGTTCCTCAATTTTATCGGCAGGACAAAATCTTGTACCTTTTTACTCATATCTACCGTACGAATTGTACCCGCCCATTCATAAATATCTCCAAAAAAACATATTTGTGCAAATTTTTATAAAATTCAAAATCAACATTTTTAAACGGTATTTCTATCATTGCCTTTGCTATGAGCATACTCGTGATGCTACGCTCCATAATATCAAGTTTTTTTCAGCATCGTGTATATTAAAATTATTTTTCAGTATAGTGCTGTTTTCATAACAATCATCCTGCAACGGATTTAAAGAATATTCAGGCATTATACTGTACACCTTTCAAGCATTATTTTTTATAAAGTCATCTTTTGTGAGTTTTCCGTTTAAAACTTCCATACAAAGTTCTTTTTCATCATCAGAAAGTTTGTAACCTTCTATTTCAACTGACGCAATCGCATTGTTTAAAACTTTTTCTGTTTCTTGTAATAAAATTTGATTCATATTGAAAACTCCTCTCTTATTTAATATTAATCAGTATATCACAAATAACATATTAAATCAACATTATAAAAAATACCGACTTCATTATTGAAGTCGGTATTATAATATTAGTCGTTAATTGATTCCCATTTCCAATTACGAACTTCAGGCAAGTCCTGACCGTATTCGGCAATGTATTGCTTATGTTCAACAAGTTTATCGCACATAAGTTGATTTAGGTATGCACCCTTATTGCCAAGCTGAGGCAAGCTTTCAACAGTTGCCTTAACAAGGTGGAAACGGTCGATTTCGTTTGAACACGCATATCGAACGGAGTAGTGATTGTACCCTCTTCCATATAACCGAAAACGTGAAGATTTCTGTTATGTCTGTTATATGTAAGTTCGTGTACAAGTTTTCTGTAACCGTGGAACGCGAATATAATCGGCTTATCTTTTGTAAAGATTGAATCGTATTCAACGTCGCTAAGACCGTGAGGGTGTTCAGACTGTGGCTGAAGTTTCATAAGGTCAACTACGTTTACGACACGAATCTTTAAATCAGGCATATTCTTATGAAGAATTGTAGCTGCTGCAAGAATTTCAAGTGTCGGTGTATCACCGCAGCAAGCAAGTACAACATCAGGTTCACAACCCTTATCGTTTGATGCCCAATCCCAAATACCGATACCTTGTGTACAGTGCTTAACAGCCTGTTCCATTGTAAGCCATTGCGGACGTGGGTGCTTTGATGTTACAAGAACGTTTACATAGTTCTTACTTCTGATACAGTGGTCGAAGCAGGACAGCAGGCAGTTGGCATCCGGCGGCAGATAAATTCTTGCAACGTCTGCTTTCTTATTTGAAATATGGTCAAGGAATCCCGGATCCCGGTGTGTAAAACCGTTATGGTCTTGCTGCCATACGTTTGATGACAAGATAAGATTTAGCGATGCAATCTTTTGACGCCATGGAAGTTCCGATGTAACCTTTAACCATTTAGCATGCTGTGCAGCCATTGAATCGATTATTCTGATAAATGCCTCGTAACTTGCAAAGAAACCGTGACGACCTGTCAAAATATAGCCCTCAAGCCAACCTTCACACATATGTTCCGAAAGCATTGAGTCCATAACTCTGCCGTCTGTTGCAAGGAATTCGTCATTATCGTATTTTTCACCGTTCCAGTCACGGTTTGTTTCTTCAAATACTTTGCCAAGTCTGTTTGACATAGTTTCGTCAGGACCGAATATACGGAAGTTTTTGCTTTCCTTGTTTAACTTGAATATGTCACGAACAAATCCGCCAAGTTCAATCATATCCTGTCCCTCGACAGAACCAGGGGAACGGTACGTCAAATGCATAATCTCTGAAATCAGGCATACGTAAATCTCTTAAAAGCAAACCGCCGTTTGCGTGTGGGTTAGCACCCATTCTGTGATTGCCCTCAGGAGCAAGTGCGGCGATTTCAGGAACAAGTCTGCCGTTTTCGTCGAATAATTCTTCGGGTTTGTAGCTTAACATCCATTCTTTTAGTTGGTCAAGATGTTCCGGCTTTGACATATCCATAGGTACTTGGTGTGCTCTGAATGTACCTTCGATTTGATTTCCGTCAACAACCTTTGGACCTGTCCAGCCCTTTGGTGTACGAAGAACGATCATAGGCCACTTTGGACGTGACGCGTCATTGTTTTCGCGTGCATTCTTTTGGATTGCCTTAATCTTTTCGATTACTGTATCCATAGTTTCTGCCATTAGTTTGTGCATTGTCATAGGGTCATCGCCCTCAACAAAGTACGGTTCCCAACCACATCCCTTGAAGAATGATTCAATTTCTTCGTGTGATATACGTGAGAAAATTGTTGGGTTTGAAATTTTGTATCCGTTTAAGTGAAGTATAGGTAATACCGCACCGTCATTTATTGGGTTTAGGAATTTGTTTGATTGCCATGCTGTTGCAAGAGGGCCTGTTTCAGCCTCGCCGTCACCGACAACACAAGCAGTGATAAGATCGGGGATTATCGAATACCGAACCGAATGCGTGTGCAAGTGAGTAACCAAGCTCACCGCCTTCGTTGATTGAACCCGGTGTTTCGGGTGCAACGTGGCTTGAAATACCGCCCGGGAATGAGAACTGCTTAAACAGTTTTTTCATACCCTCTGTATCTTGGCTTACGTTCGGATATACTTCCGAATAAGAGCCTTCCATATATGTATTTGCCACCATAAAGTTACCGCCGTGTCCCGGACCTGAAATGTAAATCATATCAAGGTCGTAACGCTTAATAACTCTGTTTAAGTGAGTGTAAACAAAGTTTTGACCCGGCACTGTACCCCAGTGACCTACTATTTTTTGTGCTTTACGTGTTCTCTTTTAAGAGGCTCTCTCAAAAGAGGGTTGTCAAGTAAGTAAAGTTGACCTGCCGCAAGATAGTTCGCAGCTCTCCACCATGCGTTCATTTTTGTAAGCATTTCCTCACATAAAGGCTGCTTTTCCAAACAATCATTTGAATTCATAAAAATTCTCCTCCGTTTTTTTTACATGGCAATTTTATTCCCAAGCCGTAAAATTAAATGTCTAAAAATTGTCATACTACTCTCCAAGATTAAATTATACGCCTGTGTTAAATATTTGTCAATGCTTATTTTGACAAGATTAGCCTTTATTTTTTGGATATAACTGTTCACTTTTTTGTTGTGTGTTTCTAACAAAAAGATAACAATGATGATATAAAAATCAAACGTCTGTATGCATACGATGTTGGTATTTGCGGTAAAGTTATTATCATACAAAATGCAATGAATAAGAATGTTAATGTAAAGATTCGGTATAATTCAAAGCAGGGAATTTTAAATAAAGAAATACCGCCCGTTAAAATTGTAAAGTTTATTGACAAAAATCTGTTTTATTTGATTTCGATAGAAAACGGGGAGTTGGCATATTACAGAATCAACAGAATTATTGATATAAAGCTTACGAAAACCAAAAGTATCGTATCTGATGAAGATTTGAAATTGCTTGATATTTTTGATTACGGTTATCATATTTGTAATCGACATTGAGAGAATGTAAAAATCAAGAAACAGAAAAATTCAGCTCCATTAATGCGGAGCTGAATTATGTTGGTCGGAAATTATACCAATTAATAAGAGTATTCTTCAAGTTTTGTATTTACACAACACTTGAAGAATACTTAGCCATAGCTTTTTACTATTTTATGTTAAAATACAATCCCCAATCTTGATCGTTTGCATATGGGTCGGCGTAGTTTGCGGATATACCGTTTATAGAGGTAGGGTAGACGTATGCACAAGTGGCGGTACCGTCGGGTTCAGTAGACTAAGCACGGGCGGTGAGAATAATCCGCTCTTTTTTATACTCATTTGAGCCTATAATATCGCCGTAATCGCTATACGCATTACCGGTAAGCGCACTCCAATAATGTGGGAAAGTGTCGCCGTACAGTCGACATTTGCCGAACCAATAACCGTCCCAATGACGTATGGCGGTTTCGTACAAATGACAGTCGGGCTGTAAGCCGTTAAAAGTCCAAGCACATCAAGTTGAATTTTTGCAGCGTCAAGATACTTATTCTCATTTGTAACAATATATGTTTGAAGTAAAATGTTCGTCGCCGGTGCGACTATACTCTGCTCATAATTTACTTCGTGTGCGGGATAATCAAGTGCTGTTTCGGCGATATAATCGGCATGTTTTTTAAACCACGCAATCATATTATCCGCCATATCGGTCATACCGCTTTCTCTTAAACACTCAACAAGTTTTACAATCGGCACTTCAATAGCATAAAAATGCTCACCGCCTTGATTGTAAAAACAACATAATCTTATACGCAATTTCAAGCATATTTTTGTCCCTAAACAATTTGTAAAGTTCAATATAAAACAAGCTGAACCACGGATAATTGTAAAGGCGGGTAAAAGGAATTATCGTAATTGTAGTCATTGAACACCTCGCCTGTTTCGATGCAAACAAGGTTGTTTTTGTACGTATTTTATGTACTTTTTTAAGACTATTTAAAAGCACTTCGTCATCGTGATTTTGCAGATATTTTGCAATAAGCACTCCCATACCGACACGCTCACGACCTCCGTTAAAGTCGTATTCACGATTATAATATATATGCTTTTCCTCATTGTCATAGATAAGATATGCACCGTCAAGTTTGCTTTTCGGATTGTTGTATTGCTGATTTTCAGCGATAAAGTGACATCTGTTTTAGCAAGTTCATCAAGACAAAGGCAAGACCAAAATGTTGCAGTGAGTAACAACATCGTCAATATTTATCGAATATGAATACTTTCTTGGTGTATCGGCTTTTTGTTGAAATGACAATTTTATTGTTTTCGATTTTGTAGTCAACAGATTTGTTATTTTCTCTGATTTGCACCTCAGAAAAATCAAAGTTAGGTGAAACGATTATATTGATATTTTCACCGCTGAACAGTACGAAATTTTCAGCCGAAACATTGATAAAGCGATTGCATAGTTGATTAACTTTGCTGTAAAATCGTTTTTGCCGTTATGCCAAAATAATTTCCATTCAATCGTAAAACTTTCATTCGGCACAAGTACGACAGGTGACGGGTGAAGAATAAAATCACCTCTGTCGTTGCTGATTTTTTTCAAAATCACGCTCGACACTGTAACCTGAAAGACTTCCCTCTGTCAGTACAAGTCCGAGGTGTGGAGCTTCGCCACCCATTCTAAGACACATAACATACGAAATATTTTCGCCACACCAAATATGTGTGTGACATTTTGTCGTCATACACGCTTTAGCACCACAGGTGTAATCATCATTAAAAAGGTGTGTATATCGAAATATCTTTCAGTGACGTAAAAATGTCCTTGTCGGTGGTGTTCGTGAACGTGTATCGCTCTGTGATTATATCGCCTGATTGAGAGGAAGTCTTTTTTACGGAAATGCCTTTAGGGCATTTAACCGTACCCCACTCGGTGTTTCCCTCAATCCAATTCATTTTGTATTTATCGTTTGCGTTTATCAATTCTTTCATAAAATTAATCCTTTCTGTTTTTTTTATTAATATTTCCACATCTTTATTGCACGGCTTTGTTGCCTGAATTGATTAGAGTGACTTCTTTTATTTTCTTAAATATGCGGTTAAAATACTGACTGTTGTCGTAACCGCACATTTTATAAATGTCGTGTATCGGAATTTTTGACTCGCATAAAAGCAGACATGCGCGTTGAATTTTGAGCGCATTTATATAGTGAGTAATCGTAATGCCTGTGTGTTCTTTGAATACACGGCAAAGATGACTTTGTTATGCCGAAATGCTCCGAAAGAGCGTCAAGTCCTTTGATTTCAAGGTAGTTTTCTGTATGTAATTTCCGATTGTTGATAAATCGGAATCGAATGTGCGTTTGGCATTCGGATTGCTGAAAGGAATGTGCTTGTACAATATGTCAACTATTGCAAGCATACAGTCGTTACGCATATCAACGTTGTTGTAAGCAGTGAGCGAATATGTGCGGATAATCGGGAGTAAGTCGGGGAGGGAGCGATATAAGCGGAGTTTTGAAACATTCCGTTATTTTGTAGTATTGCGATTTAGTAAAATGCTCTTTTATGTATGCGTCCGAAAATTCTATACATATTCCCGAAAAAAGCACCGTCTCCGAAACTTCTGTGCGGAGTTGATGCAGGAATCATAAGCGCGTCACCTGTGCCGACTTTGTAAAGCACGTTACCTAAATACATACGCCGTTCACCGTTGCAGACAATATAAATTTCATACGCACCGTGCGATTCGTATATCGGATTGACGTTGCCTTGATCTCTGTCCTCAATCCAAAAATAAATGTCGTCGGCAGTGTTGGACTGTAATACCTCCATAAATTTTCCGCTCCTTTCAAAATGTTTTCGATATTTTGATTGTATATTATGATAATCAAATTTTCAATAGCAATATCACATTTCAGAGCAATAAATATCAAAATAGTTTCACTTTCAAAATGAAACAATTTTTGATTTACTTTAAATAAATGGTATAATTAAATTAATTATTTATTCGGAAAGGATTATGGTATTATGAAAGCAAAATTGACAAAGCCGCCTATGGGGTGGAACAGTTGGGATTGTTACGGTGCGAGCGTTACGGAGGAGGAAGTGACGTAATGCGGAGTATATGGCGAAAAATTTAAAGGAGTTCGGTTGGGAGTATGTGGTTGTTGACATACAGTGGTTTGAGCCGAACGCAAAAAGTGCGGATTACAACAAAGACGCATCGCTTATAATGGACGAGTATTCACGTCTTATGCCTGCGGGTAAATCGTTTCCATCGGCAGAGGGCGGAAAGGGTTTTAAACCGCTTGCCGATTATGTACACAGCCTTGATTGAAATTCGGTATACATATTTTAAGAGGTATTCCGAAAACAAGCAGTAGAAAGAACACAAAAGATTTTAGGTACAACTCATACGGCGGCGGAAATAGCCGATTTCGGAAGTGTATGCGATTGGAACGGCGATATGTGCGGTGTTGATATGAGCCCTGACGGTGCACAGGAATATTATAATTCGATAATCAAAATGTACGCCGAATGGGGTGTTGATTTTATAAAGGTAGACGATATTGCAAGACCGTATCACAAGTCGGAAATTGAGGGTGTACAAAATGCGATACAGGCAAGCGGCCGTGATATAATTTTATCGCTTTCACCCGGTGAAGCACCGCTTAAAGAGGCGAAACACCTTAATGAATATGCGCATATGTGGCGAATGACCGATGATTTTGGGACGGTTGGGAACAGCTTAAAAAGATGTTTGACTATTGCCGTAATTGGTTTCCGTATGTGTGTGAAGGCGGTTATCCCGACTGCGATATGCTGCCGCTCGGCAGAATAGGTATTCGTTCGCATGGCGGTGACAGAATGACTAATTTCACGCGTGACGAACAACGAATGATGATGACTCTTTGGAGTATGTTCCGTTCACCGTTGATGTTTGGCGGCGATATGGTGTATAACGATGAATTTACGCTGTCACTTATGACAAATAAAAACGATTATCGAAATCGACCAAAACGGTTATGCCGGCAGAGAGGTTTACAGAAAAGGCAATGAAATCGTTTGGGCGGCAAATGGAAAAGACGGTAAATATTACGTTGCTCAATTCAATATCGGTGAAGAAGAAATTACCGCAAAAACCGATTTGGCGTTCGTGGGTATTATGCCGAACGAGAATGTAAAAATAACCGAAGTATGGGAAAATAAAAAGGCAGAACTAAACGATAATACAATCATTTCAACTGTTCCGCCGCACGGTGTGAAATTGTTTGAAATCGTGCTATAATAAGCATACGAAGTGTGCGATAATTGTACCTAACGCAATTCCGCCGATAATATCGGACGGATAGTGAACGTACAGATATAATCTTGAAAACGCAATGACACTTGCCAACAAAAATGCCGGATACGCAAACATTATATCGGTGTGCAACAAAACGGTTGCGGCAATGAATGATGACATAGTATGGCAAGACGGAAATGAATAGTCGTACGGTATCGGAATTAAAAGCGATACCGCACGGTTTATCCAACAAGGACGAAGACGGCAAATAATGTTTTTAAGTAAACAGTTGCCGATTAACACGCCCATAATAAGACCGACAAGTATGAGAACACCTGCTTGTCGGTATTTTTTATAACAGATTAATAGAAATGATATTGCTATCCAGATTATACCTCCGTTACCGAGTGATGAGAATTTTATCATTAACGAATCTAAGAATTTACAACGTAATTTATTTTGAATTAAGTCCAAAATCAGAAAATCAACTGTCTGTATCATAAAATCACACTTCTTTCTAAAATTCATTTCTATGTTTTATAAGATGATTTTATCATACAAATGTAAAATCTGATAGCATATAAATCTAAAGAATTTTTAAAATTTTTATAAAGTGCGTTATTCTTGACAGCAAAATTTAACTAATATATAATAAAAATAAACAGCGAAAGGAGCGAGAAAAATGGGGTTTAGGACAACAAAATTAGGCGAGCGGGTATCGGTGGATACGAGGAAAATGTCAAACGGTGACAGTGAACTTTTTGAATTTGACGAAGATACCAAGCCGTATTTTGTTGATTACACATTAACGGATTTTATTGTGAAAATGATAAATGAAAAATGCATAACAACGGCACAGATTGCGGATTTAAGTAATTTAGAGCCTAATTACATAAACAAACTGCGTATCGGGCAGATAAAGAAACCGTCACGAGATAAACTTTTGCAACTTGCGTTCGGATTATCGTTCACCGAAGACGAAACTCAACTGCTATTACGTTTGGCAGGACTTTGTGCATTGTATCCGAGATTTAAACGGGATTATATAATTATGACGTGTATAAGAGCAAACAAGAGTATTTGGGAATGTAATGACTATTTAATTGAAAACGGTGTAGATGGAGTGGTTACAGAAGAATGAATATATTGACTTTTTATGTAAAAACAGGTATAATATTAATTAACTAAAACTATTTGGATATTCTATGCGATTAAGGGAGGTAAAAATGGGGGGCAAAAGGTCAATCATATCATTAATAATCGTCTGTCTTATAGGTTGTATGTTATGCGGCTGCGATAAAAAGCAGGATACAGAAAAAGAAATCGGCAAAAATGCACCTAAAATTGTGGTAGGCAGCGACAATTATCCTCCTTTCAATTATATGGACGAGAACGGAAATCCGACAGGTATTGATGTTGATATTGCTACCGAGGCTTTTAAAAAGATTGGGCTACCGTGTCGAATTTGTAAATATTGAATGGGAAGATAAAAAAGAATTTAGTTGAAAACGGCGATATAGATTGTATTTGGGGTTGTTTTTCAATCAAAGGACGTGAGAACGAGTATAAGTGGACAAAACCGTATATGGTCAGCCGACAAGTGGTGGCGGTCAATAAAAGCAGTAATATATATTCTTTGAGTGACCTTAAAGGTAAAATTATTGCGGTTCAATCCACTACAAAGCCTGAGGAAATTTTTCTAAACCGTACCGACAGTAAAATTCCCGAAGTAAAAGAGGTGTTCAGTTTAGAGGACAGAGAGCAGATATACACATACTTGGGAAAAAGGGTATGTTGACGCGATTTCGGCACACGAAACGGCGATAAGACAATATATGCAGGATTATGATATGGATTACAGAATTTTAGACGAGAGCATATTTGTTACGGGAATCGGTGCGGCATTTGCTATAAATGACGATAGAGGAATTGAAGAAAAATTATCCGAAAAGTTTGATGAAATGCAGAAAGACGGCACAATGGAGATTATCGTAAGCAAATATCTTTCCAATGCCTATAAGTATTTGGAGTGGACAGCCTTGAATGATAAAAAGTTTGAAAATGTCCGCAGCGGTAAAAGTTTTTGGTATAAAGAAATTATATTCGAATTATTTTTTGATAATTGTATTTGTCGGTTCTGCACAGGTCGACAAAAAGCGGCTAAATCTCAAGTCAATTCTACTATAAGCTATGTTAAAACTCAATGCTCAATATATGCAAAATACAATGACGCAACGGAAACAAAAACGCTTATGAGAGTTATAGTAAATACGCAACAGGTAAATCGAGATATAGAGTTTTGCGGTTCGGAGCTTGATGTGGAAGCGTTGAAAAAATATGCGTCTGAACAACGTCTGACAGGTATTATAGTAATGGACGAAAACGGCAAAGTCGAAGAAGAGTGCAGCAGTGACGGATTAAATTCCGAAAGCCTGAAAAAATATATACAAAAACTGCAGTGCTTGACGTTGCTAAATATCCGAAAAAGACTTATACGGCACATATTGATTTTGCTGACGGTTCGTATGTCAACTTAGCGTCACAGGGAAGAATTGATAAAACAGGTGTGATAGTTGGATTTCATCATACTAACGCTGAGTATGCAAAAAATTATAACCTTACTGTGCAAAGTTTACTTTCGGGATATGATACATATCGTGACGGAATAATCGCAATAACAGACGGACACAAAATAGTGGCGTCTAACGATGAAAGTATGGTAGGTAAAAACGTTAAAGAAAACGAGGTTGTCAGAAAACTGAGAAATAACGGTAAAATCGGCAAATTGGTTAGAGTACAGAATAAGTTTGAAGGCTATTACGGCAGTATGGATAAGAGCAGAGATTACTATATATATGTGTATCTGCCGGAATGTACGGTTTTGAAATTGTACCGAGAAATATACTCTATGCGCTTGCAATGTATATAACATTGCTTATTATTATCCAACTTATCAAGCAGAGTTCGGAAAGAAAGTACCTTGTTGAACAGAATAAACGTGAGAAGGAATACAAGGAAAAGCTTATGGAATCAGCGAAAAAGGCAGAACAGGCAAACACTGCAAAGACGGAATTTTTACAGCGAATGAGCCACGATATTCGCACGCCGATAAACGGTATACGCGGTATGATAGAGCTTGCGGATTATTACAGTGATGATTTGCAAAAACAGGAGGAATGTCGTAAAAGATATGGGACGCGTCCGGATTGTTGCTTGAATTGATTAATGAAGTACTTGATATGGGTAAACTTGAATCCGGCGAAATTCTTCTTGAAGAACGTGAATTTAATTTAAAAAAGTTGCTTGGTGACATTGTTAATGTGGTCGAGAAACAGTCGAAAGAACATCAGCTTGAAATTGTTCAATGCGATTATCAGATTGAACATTGGAACTTGATCGGAAGTCCTATACATATAAAGCGTATGCTTATGAACATATTGAGCAATGCCGTTAAGTATAACAGGTACAATGGCAAGATTATACTTGATTGCCGAGAGGTGAGTTGTATCGGTAATGTGGCGCTGATTGAATTTATTTGTAAGGATACAGGTATCGGAATGAGTAAGGAATTTCAGGAACATATTTTTGAGCCGTTCGCACAGGAATTTAACAGTGCAAGAAGTTCGTTCGGCGGTACCGGTCTTGGTATGCCGATTGCGAAAAGCCTTGTTGAAACAATGGGTGGCAATATTGAATTTGAAAGTGAAAAAATGTCGGAACTACTTTCAGATTGAAAATTCCGTTTAAGATTGATGATTGCGTTCATATCGAAGAACCGACAGAGGAAGAACATAATGTTTCCATAGAGGGAGTACGCGTGCTTGTTGCGGAAGATAATGACCTTAATATGGAGATTACGGAATTTGTGCTTTCATCAGTCGGCGCGGTGGTAATAAAAGCGTCAAACGGTCAAGAGGCAATAGAGATTTTTGAAAAATCTGAAGTCGGAGAAATTGACATTATATTGATGGACGTTATGATGCCGGGCGTTGACGGATTGGCTGCAACACGAATTATACGCTCAATGAGCAGAGAGGACGCAAAGACAATACCGATTATCGCAATGACTGCAAATGCGTTTTCGGAGGATCGTCTCAGAGCTGTTGAGGCAGGTATGAATGAACATCTTGCAAAACCGCTTGAATCGACTGTTATTATTAAAACGATTGCGAAATATTTGAAAGAAGAATAATAAAAAAGCAGATACTGTGTTGTATCTGCTTTTTTTGTACATTATATACAAATAATTCCAATAAAAAACTGTATAAAAGGTAAAAATTAACAAATGAGTATTTACAAATTAAGTAATATATGCTATTATATATACAGATAACAGGTAAAGTTATCCAAAAATACTTAAATTATTTAATTTACAAAGGAGTGTGTTTACTATGTTAAAGAAAATTGTTTCAGGAATGTTGGCAGCGGGAATGATGTTGGCGAGTGTATCGGCATTTGCCTGTGATTGCGGATCGGAGTACAAAAAAAACTTATGAGTATCCATACATCGGAAATGACAAGCACCGGGTAGCATACCGCTGCAGTAATCCGAATTGCGATGATCCGTTTACATTGGTAGGAACATACGATTGTACATACGAGTGGGTTGAATATGAAAATCCGGATACATGGTCAATTTCGTGGGTTCAAATGTGTACTGTTTGCGGACATATTAAAGATTAAAACAAAATAAATGCCACATCGAAAGATGTGGCATTTTTGATTGCAGATAAAACCATAACTGTTTTATATACAATTTGATATATGCTTTAATGTACAAAATACGATTAAGATTTTTGCACACAATTAACAAATTTGCCGAAAGGACTTTATTTTTTGTCTAAAATGTAGTAAAATATTCCTTGTAGCGTTGTAGAACAGTAGTCTGTAAAAACAGAACAAAATTTTTTATGTAAAACGGAAGGACGGAGAAAAATGGAACAAAATTTACATCAAACGCAAACTGTTACAGTTATTGCACTTATAATCTTTGCATTAATAATGATTGCAATAGGTATATTCAGTGCAAGAAAGACGAAAAAACAATGGACGGATTTCTGCTTGGCGGCAGAAAAATCGGTGCATGGGTAAGTGCTTTTGCATACGGTACGTCATATTTTTCGGCAGTTATTTTTTTGTAGGCTATGCGGGACAGCATGGCTGGAACATCGGTTTGGGCAGTATTTGGATAGGCATAGGTAATGCGATATTCGGCTGTCTGCTTGCGTGGATGCTTTTGGCAAAACGCACACGAACGATGACACATACTTTAAAATCAAAAACTATGCCTGAATTTTTTGAAGGGCGATTTAATTCAACAAAGATGAAAGTCTTTGCCGCAATTATTATATTCGTATTCCTTGTACCGTACAGTGCGGCGGTTTATAAAGGACTCGGCTCAATGTTCACAACGATTTTCCCAACAGTATCGGTTAATACTTGGATGCTTGTTATAGCTGTTTTGACGGCGATTTATCTTGTTCTCGGCGGATATGTCGCAACGGCATACACAGATTTTGTACAAGGTATAATTATGATTGTCGGAGTATTTGCAATGGTAGTTGCTATTGTTAAAAATCCGAACGTAGGCGGTTTTTCACACTTCTTCTCAAATCTTGCGTCTGTTGCCGATAACGGTGACAAGATAACGGGCGCTCAGCTTACAAGCTGGTATGGCGGAGCAAATTGGAAATTCCTATGCGTAAATATTTTGCTTACAAGTTTCGGTACATGGGGACTTCCTCAAATGGTTAGCAAATATTATGCGGTTAAAGATATTAAATCAATTCATAAAGCGACGGTTATTTCAACAGTATTTGCACTTATAATCGGTGCGGGTGCATACTTTGTCGGTTCACTTTCAAGACTTGTTTTGAATAACCAACTGCCTGAAGGCGGAGTTGACGCGGTTATTCCGAATACATTGCTTACAGCACTCGGTGACCCTAATATCGTAACAACAATCATTCTTGCGGTAATACTTATTCTTTTGTTGTCGGCGTCAATGTCAACGCTTTCATCAATCGTTTTGTCATCTGCATCGGCTATTTCGGTTGACTTAATTCCGGCAGTGAAAAAGAATTACAGCGGAAAAAATCAAATGATTTTAACAAGAGCACTCTGTCTTTTGTTCGTTGCACTTTCATACATATTCGCAACGGGCAACATTACGATTATAGTAAATATTATGTCATTCAGTTGGGGCATAGTATCGGGCTGTTTTATCGGCCCTTACATATGGGGGTATTTATTCAAAGAAAACAACAAAAGCAGGTGCCTGGGCAGGTATGATTCTTGGATTTTTGACTGTTGCGGTTACAACAATCGTGCTTACATCAATGAATAACGCAAGCTGTGATACTGTATACGAAGCATTCAAGCTTGCCGCAAAGAAAGCACCTGAAATGGGTGTTGCCGCAATGGCTGTGTCACTTGCAGCAGTGCCTGTTGTATCAATGTTTACAAAAAATATGATGATAAATTCCTTGACGGAGTGTTTGCAAAGACCGCCGACGAGGATTAAAAAGGAGATATTATAAAATGCCAATTACTGAACTACTTGAAAAAAACGCACAAATGTACGGTGATGAGGTAAGCCTTGTGGAGATTAACCCAAAGGCTATGGAACACGCAAAGGTTACATGGAGAGAATACTCTCTTATAGAAACAAACCCTATGGAGCGCAGGTCGTACCGAGATAACTTGGAAAGAGTTTGACAAAAGGTCAAACCGATTTGCGAATTTGCTTCTAAGCCGTGGTATTAAAAAAGGCGACAAGGTTGCTATACTTCTTATGAACTGTCTTGAATGGCTGCCGATATACTTCGGTATATTGAAAGCCGGAGCAATCGCTGTGCCGTTAAATTACAGATATACGGCTGAAGAGATTAAGTATTGCCTTGAGCTTGCAGAGGCTGACGTGCTTGTGTTCGGTCCTGAATTTATCGGCAGAGTTGAGGAAATAAGCGACAGAATACCGGGCGTAAAGCAGACGTTTTATGTGGGTGCGGAATGTCCTACATTTGCGGAAAGCTATGACTATCTTGTTAAATTTATGCGCAGCATTAAGCCTGATGTTGAAATAACTGACGACGATAATGCCGCGATATATTTTTCATCGGGAACAACAGGTTTCCCGAAAGCGATTTTACACGCACACAGAAGTCTTGTTCATTCCGCAATTGTTGAACAAAAACATCACGGACAAACTCATGATGATGTGTTCTTGTGCATACCTCCGCTTTACCATACGGGTGCAAAAATGCACTGGTTCGAAGTCTTATTTCGGGCGGTAAAGCCGTTCTTCTAAAGGGTATAAAGCCCGAATGGATTTTACAGGCGGTGTCGGAAGAAGAATGTACAATAGTATGGCTTTTTAGTGCCGTGGGCACAGGATATACTTGATGCGATTGAAAGCGGTGAAGTAAAACTTGACAAATACAAACTTGACCAATGGCGATTAATGCACATAGGTGCGCAACCTGTTCCGCCGAGTCTTATCAAGAGATGGAAGAAGTATTTCCCTAATCATCAGTATGATACAAACTACGGTCTTAGCGAATCAATCGGACCGGGCTGTGTACATCTTGGTGTTGAGAATATACATAAAGTCGGCGCAATCGGTAAAGCTGGTTACGGTTGGGAAGTTAAGATTGTCGATAAAGACGGCAATACCGTTAAGCAAGGCGAAGTCGGCGAACTTTGCGTAAAAGGTCCGGGCGTAATGCGTTGCTATTATAATGATAAAAAAGGCTACCGATGAAGTGTTAAAGGATGGTTGGCTTTTGACGGGTGATGTTGCGAAAGAGGACGAGGACGGATTTATTTACCTTGTTGACAGAGCGAAAGACGTTATCATTTCGGGCGGTGAAAACTTGTATCCGGTACAGATTGAGGACTTTTAAGAAAACATGATGCAATTAAGGACGTAGCCGTTATCGGTTTGCCTGATACAAGATTGGGCGAGATTGCGGCGGCAATTATTGAATTAAAGCCTGACCACGTCTGTACGGAGGCAGAAATCGAAGATTTCTGCAAAGAATTACCGAGATATAAAAAGACCGCATAAGTTTATTTTTGCAGACGTTCCGAGAAATCCTACGGGTAAAATCGAAAACCTAAACTTCGTGAAATTTATTGCGGTGAAAGCGTTGTCGCAAAACAAATTGAAAATTAAGATTAATTAAAGGAAGGTGTCGCTATGACACCTTTTTGTTGCAAAATTTTTGAGTTTGTATTATACTGTCTGTAAATAATATGTGAAAAAAGATGTGAGTTATAATGGTGGATTATGAAATTAAATATACAAATCGAAAAACACTTGCGATATACATAACGAAAGACGCAAGAGTGGAAGTGCGTTGTAACAAGCGTGTACGCAAAGCGGATATTGAACGGTTTATCTTTGAAAAGAAAAGTGGATAAACGAAAAACTTGAATTAATGCGTAACAGAAAGAGCGTGTTGATTGGCAACGGAAGTAAGATTTTGTACTTGGGTAAGGAGTATGAAATTGTTGTTTCCGAAATCAAAGAGGATATGTATGACGATAAATTTTTTTTGTACATCCGAGCAGTGACGAAAGATACGTTTATATCGTTTTAGAGAAGTTTTATAAACAAAAAGCAAAAGAAATAATAGCCGAACGGCTGCACAAATATGAGCAGATTATGGGCTTGTATTCAACCAAATTCGGTATAACGTCCGCAAATACAAGGTGGGGTTCGTGCAGCGGAAAGAACAGTATCAACTTCACTTGGAAACTTGTTATGGCGGATATTGATGTGATAGATTACGTTGTCGTGCACGAAATCGCACATATAAAAGAAAAAAATCACGGTAAGAATTTTTGGAACTTGGTCGGTAAATATTATCCGAATTATAAATCTGCAAGAGTGTATTTAAGAAATTTATCGGTAAGAATACAGCAAGATAACTGGATATAAAATTTTTTACAAAAATTTTTAAAATGCAATGTTTTCCTTTGACCGTTTGTTTTATATATGAGGACCTCAAAAAAGCAAAAAATGCCGGATTTTTTCGGCATTTTTTTGTTTTCGCAACTTATTATCCTATATATAGGACTTAGTTTGTGATATAATTTAATCAATTAAAAGTTTAAGTGGGGTGAAAAGTATGGATATATCAAGCAAAATGCAAAATGTGATAGAAGAACAATTAAAGGAAATTGAAGAAAAAGAAAATGTGAAGATAATTTATTGTGTTGAATCGGGAAGTCGTGCGTGGGGGATTTGCGTCACTGGACAGTGATTATGATGTGAGATTTATATATGTACGCAACAAAGAGGATTATTTGAAATTGAATAAAATCGTGATGTTATAGAGTGGCGACTTGATGATGTTCTTGACATAAACGGCTGGGATATACAAAAGCGCTTAGGCTGTTGTACAAGGCCAATCCGACTTTGTTTGAATGGAGTATGTCGCCGATAGTATACAAGACAACACCGCAATGGGAAAAAGATTTCGGGAATTGTAAGTCAGTATTTTTTTTTTGAAAAAACAGGCGTGTATCACTATTTGAGTATGGCAAAAGGGAATTACAGAGAATATTTGAAAACCGATGAAGTGAAATTAAAAAAATATTTTTATGTTATAAGACCTATTCTTGCGTGTAAGTGGATTTTGGATAAGAAAACCGCACCGCCTATGTTATTTTCGGAATTGATGAATGAGTGCCTTGACGATGAATTGAAACCGGAAATAAATCGCTTGCTTGAAATAAAAAACAAACTTCCGAACTCGGAAAAGGAAAAAAATTGATGTTATAAACGACTATATCGAAAAGAACTTGCGGAAATAGAAAAGAAAGCCGATATGATTGAAAATAAATATAACAATTGGGAGATTTTAAATAAAATATTTTTAGAAATATTAGAGCAGTAGGGGTGGAAATATGGCATACAGTGAGCTTATAAAGAATTTTGAAAATATTCGTGATTATATAAGTCAATTTTATGTGTACAGGATTTAAAAGACGTAAAGATTATGACAAAAAAGCAGCAGGAGTTATGATAATGAACGTCGAAGAATTGAAAGTTGGCTTGGGAATATATGTGTTTCACAAATGAGTCGGACGGTAAAAAGTACCTTTTTGTCACTTGACAGCAGAACTGTTTTGCATAATCCGCTATACAAGGCATTTAAGGCGAAAAGCTTTACCGATAAGGATATAATGCTGCATTTTTACATACTCGATATTTTGAAAAACAAAAGTCTTTCGTCAAGTGAAATTGCCGATGAAATAGCGAATGAATATTTCTCAATGTTTGAGAGTGTCAAGGAATGTGACGAGTCAACCATAAGAAAAAAGTTAAACGAATATGAAAAGTTGGGGCTTATAAAAAGTGAAAAACAGGGCAGAAAAAAAGAATATACAGTTTAAACGAATGTGATGTTGATTTGGATAAGTGGAGAGATGCACTGTCATTTTTACGGAGGTTAATCCTATCGGAGTTATCGGCTCGTATTTGCTTGACAAATTTGACAATGAAGAAAATCCGTTCAGATTTAAACATCACTATATATTCAACGCACTTGAAAGTGAAGTGCTGTATGATTTGCTTGATATAATGAACGGCAACTGTAATGCGGAAATAAAATTATTTTCAAACAATATGCAAAAAATAAAAAAACATATAAAGTTTTACCGCTTAAAATTTATGTCAGTACATATTACGGCAGACGGTATGTTTTGGTGTGGAATTATATTTTTTTAAACGCTTTGCATTTTACAGGTTTGACAGAATAAAAGAGGTTTGTAAGTCGAATGAATGTACAAATAAAAATGAAATGATGATGAGAGCCGATACTGCTGTGCAAAATTATGGGGAGGTCGTTCGGAAAAGAAAACTACACCGAAAAACTTGAAATGACTGTTCGCATAGCAAAGGGCGAGGAATATATTTTAAAACGGCTTGAAAGAGAAAAAAAGGAACGGAACTATCCAAAAACTTGCAAACGGTGATTACAAGTTTATGACGGAAGTATATGACGCGTCGGAAATGGTACCGTGGATAAAAACATTTACAGGCAGAATAGTTGAAATAAAGTGCAGTAATGAACGTGTTGAAAAGCAAATAAAAGAAGAGTTTGAAATGATGAAGAGGATATACGAGGTGCGGTAATGATATTCAGTGAAATTTACGGAGAATATTTTAATGCAATGGCAAAAATTCTGGATACAGCAGTGCGTGGTGAGTTAAATGAAAATGATATAATCAGCATTGTCGGCAAAAGTGCATTCGGTGAAAGTATACTTAGTCTGCCGCAAAAAATAAAAAATGAGAAGTGGGGACTGTTAACGTCCGATTTGAAAACTCCGATAAAAAACAAACCGCAGATGCCGTTGACCGATACGAAAAAAGATGGCTCAGAGCGGTTTTGAACGATCCGAGAGTGAAGTTGTTTGATGCGGACATAAAAGGCTTGGAGAATGCAGAGCCGTTATACAGTCAGGATATGTTTGTGTATTTTGACAGGTATAATGACGGTGATCCGTATAATGACGAACGATATATAAGGAATTTTAAAACTGTTTTAAAAGCCTTGCGTGAAAAACGTAAAGCAGTCGTTAAATTCAGAGGCAGAACAGGTAAAGTGCATAATAAATCGGTGATACCGTACAACATAGAATATTCACCGCAGGACGACAAATTCAGATTACAGGCATATGCAAGACATACTTTGTGGACGATTAATATTGCACGAATTGAAGATTGCAAGCTTGACGAAAAATTTGAAAAGACATTTTCGTATAAAGTAAAAAGGAAAAATTGGTGATTGAACTCACCGATGAAAAGAAATGCACTTGAAAGAGCAATGCTGCATTTTTCTCACTGGAAAAGAAAACAGAAAAAGTTTCAAACGACAGGTATAAGATTACTTTGTATTATGATAAAGATGATGAAACGGAGCTTTTAATAAGAGTTTTGGCGTTCGGACCTGTAATGAAAGTCACGGAGCCGGAATCGTTTATTGAGCAGATAAAACAAAGACTTAGAATGCAAAATAATTTAAACAAATAGTATTTCGCAACTTTTTTTCCGTGAAAAGAACAACTCATATGTGTATAATTAAAATCAATAAAGGTGCTAACAGCAATCGGTTCTACATAAGATTACCTGTTTTTGCTGACAGGTTTAGCGGGTTTGATTTCCGCACTGTTTACTAAAAAAAGCACCTTGTTTCTAAAGGTGCTTACAGCAAACAAAACCTAACGATTAGTTCTACAGGAGAACACCTGTTTTACAGACAGGGGGTTAGCGGGTTCGACTCCCGCATTGTTTATTAGAAGAGCACCTTGTATCTACATGAACAATTAAAGGTGCTAACAGCAATTTTTTAGATGCAAAATGAGCTACGATGAAAGTCGGAACTCTATTTAACAAAAAGCACCTTGCTATAAAGGCACACACAGCAATGATTTTTTGATTGATCCATATATTCAAAATGTGCCTTGTTTTTTATTTTAATTATCAGGAGGGATTTTCAATGCTTGAATTATTAAAAGAGAAATCTAACAAAACATATACCGAAAACGGAGCGGTTACATACAAGGGAACAAAATCATATTGCCTTGATTTGTTTTCAACAATCGGTGCGTTAAGAAGTGCCGATGAAACAGAAATTGTAAAGCGATTTATCAGAGCATATAACGAAAATCCCGATATGGCAATGAAAATTTTGTTTTATGCAAGAGATGTTCGCGGCGGAATTGGCGAAAGACGTGTGTTTCGTATAATACTTAAATTCCTTTGCATTATATAACAAGCAGTCGCTTATTAAAAATATAAAATATGTCGACGAATACGGACGGTTTGACGATTTGCTTGTACTGCTGTATACCGATTGCAAAGAATATGTTATAAAATTTATAAAAGAACAGCTTGAACAAGACATTGATTTAATGGCAGAAGGTAAGAATATATCGCTTTTGGCAAAGTGGCTGCCGTCAGTGAATGCGTCAAATAAAGCGACTAAATACAATGCCCGAAAAAATAGCCAAAGCACTCGAAATGGATAACTGTGAGTATCGAAAAATGCTTTCACGTTTGAGAAACTATATTAAAATAATCGAAAATAATCTTAGAGAAAAAGACTATACATTCGATTATTCATATCAACCGTCCAAAGCATTGATGAAATATCGAAAGGCATTTATACGAAACGATAAAGACAGGTATAGCGAGTTTTTGCAAGATGTACAATCTGGAAATGCGAAAATCAATACGGAAACTCTTACGCCATACGATATTATTGCTCCTATTATCAATGAAGATACAGAAATAAGTGATGAGGAAAGAAAAAGTCTTGATGTGACGTGGGATAATCAAGCTGATTACACAAATGATGAGAATGCTGTTGTTGTAGCTGATACGTCGGGTTCAATGTATTGGTGCAGTGCAACTCCGAAATCGATTTCGGTAGCGTTTTCGCTTGCAATATATTTTGCGGAAAGAAACAGCGGTGATTTTAAAAATCACTTTATTACTTTTTCGTGTAACCCGCAGCTTATTGAAATTAAGGGTAAGGATATTTATGAAAAAGTGAAGTATTGCGAAACTTTTGCGGAATGTGCCAATACTGATATTCAAGCGGTGTTCGACCTTGTTTTAAGTACGGCGGTGAAAAATAAAACATTGCCTAAAGATATGACGTCAAATTGTATATAATATCGGATATGGAATTTGATTATTGTGCGGAAAATTCTGATGTTACAAATTTTGAATACGCAAAGGAAAAGTTTGAACAGAACGGATATGCTTTGCCTAAGGTGGTGTTTTGGAATGTTGCAAGCCGCAATATGCAATCACCTGTAGAAATGAATGAGCAAGGTGTGACGCTTGTTTCCGGTTGCAATCCGAGAATTTTTTCAATGGTTACGGAAGATAAGTGTACTCCGTATGAGTATATGCTTGATGTGCTTAATCAAGAGAGATATGCTGATATTAAGGCATAAAAAAGGCGAGATGGTGAGTATTCTTCAAGTTTTGTGTAAATACAAAATAGTGCAGAAAAATTTATTTAAGTGGACGGAATTAAATTCCGTCCGCTTTTACATTATCAGAAAAATCAGCACTGAGAGTGTGAGAAAAAGTCTGTAAAAAAAAGAATCCTTCTATGATAGAATATAAATAAATCATAGGAGGAATTTTTTTTATGGCAAGACGTAGACGAGAAAGAATGAGTGAAGGAAAGAAGAATATCATTGCCGGATTGATTCAGGAATATGACATCAAAACAGCAGAAGATATTCAAAGAGGCATTAAAGGATCTATTAGGCGGTACTATTCAGGAAATGATGGAAGCTGAACTGGATGAACATTTAGGCTATGACGAATATGAACGCAGTGACAATCCGGATTATCGAAATGGAGTAAAACACAAAAAACTTCGTAGTTCTTATGGCGAGATACCTATTGATGTTCCACAAGACCGTGACGGTGATTTTGAACCGCAGATAGTCCCTAAACGAAAGAAGGACATATCAGCAATAGAACAAAAATCATTGCTGTGTCTGCAAAGGGCATGACAACAAGACAAATTTCTGATATTGTGGAAGATATATATGGTTTTGAGGTAAGCGAAAGTATGGTAACCGCAGTTACAAATAAAATATTACCTCAAATAGAAGAATGGCAACAACGCCCTTTATCAGCTGTGTATCCGATAGTTTTCATTGATGCAATCCACTTTTCGGTTCGTGATGAGCATATAGTGAAAAAGATAGCTGCATACATAATTCTTGGTGTAAATGACGAGGGTAAGAAGGAAGTTTTAAGCATAACCATTGGTGAAAATGAGAGTGCGAAATATTGGCTTGGAGTTTTAAATGAACTCAAAAATCGTGGTGTACGGGATATATTGATATTATGTGCAGATGGCTTATCAGGGATAAAGGAATCAATAGCAGCAGCCTATCCAAATACGGAGTATCAACATTGTATTGTCCATCAAGTGCGCAATACGTTGAAATATGTAGCGGAAAAAGACAAAAAGCATTTGCAAATGATTTAAAGAGCATATATCATGCACCGAATGAAGAAAGTGGATACGAGCGTATGCAGAGTGTCACAAAAAAATGGAAAGAAAAATATCCTAATGCGATGAGAAGATGGGAGGAAAATTGGGATGTTTTATCACCAATGTTCAAATTTTCCGCCGAAGTCAGAAAAGTCATGTATACAACAAATGCAATAGAAAGCCTTAATAGTGTACTACGTCGATTGAATAGCCAAAGGAGCGTGTTCCCGAGCAATACAGCCCTTCTAAAGGCACTGTATTTGGCAACATTTGAAGCAACAAAGAAGTGGACAATGCCACTTAGAAATTGGGGCAGAGTTTACGGAGAACTGTCAATTATGTATGACGGACGACTTGTTTAGCATATATTTTACATTTGTATAGTGTGAAAAATACGGTCTTTTGCAAGACCGCTCTTGACGCGGAAGAAAATCCGTGCTATATTACAAAAAGGCAGATAAGCTGAATTTTGCTTATCTGCCCAAATAAAACTAAGTATTTTATCATAGAAAAATTAATTTTACAGAAATAATCTCACACTCTCAGCACTTGTCAATAGCTGATTCTATCAGCGAAGAATATCTCCAACTGAGAATGAATCTCGCCCCAATCACGACGTCGACCTGTCCATTTTTTTCGTGATGTCCATCATTGCAAAGGTACAGCATCTTAAACAAGCTATCATCTGTAGGAAAAACCCCTTGTTTTTAGTCACTTTTCTAAGTTGACGATTGAATCCTTCTATCGTATTGGTTGTGTAGATAAGTGTACGCACTGCTTGGGGATACTTGAAATATGTGGATAAATGAACCCATTTATCTCGCCAGTTATCAGCGATTTTTGGGTATTTTCCTCCCATATTTCATCAAATCGGTCTAATTCTTGTAATGCGGTATCCTCATCTATCGCTGCATAAACACGCTTTAAATCTGCCATAAGTGCTTTAATATCTTTGTATGACACATATTTTGTTGTATTGCGAATCTGATGGATGATGCACTGCTGGATTTCTGTCTGCGGAAAGACTGCTTCAATCGCATTGGTAAATCCGCTTAGTCCGTCAATACAAGCAATTAAAATATCATTTACTCCTCGATTTTTTAATCCGTTTAAGACAGAAAGCCAGAATTTTGCACTCGTTTTCACCAACCCACATGCCAAGAACATCTTTTCTGCCATCTAAATTTATACCTATTGCTATGTATACAGCCTTTTTTACTATACGTCCTTCGTATCGCACATGATAATGTATTGCATCCATAAATACAACTGCATATACTTCTTCCAAAGGACGTGATTGCCATTCCTTAGCTATTGGCAAAATTTTTATCTGTAACACGGCTTATGGTACTGTCAGACACATCAAAACCATATATATCTTCAATGTGTGCTGCTATATCATTTTCTGTCATTCCTTTGGCGTACATTGATATGATTTTTTCTTCAATATCTCCCGACAATGTTGTTTGATGTTTTTGAATAAGCTTAGGTTCAAAATCACCATTGCGGTCTCGTGGAATATCTATATCCATGTCTCCAAAACTGGTTTTCATGGTCTTTTTACTGTAACCATTGCGACTGTTATTGGTTTCTTTGTTGCGATAATCGTACTTGGAATAGCCTAATTCTTCGTCAAGCTCTGCTTCAAGACCGCCCTCTAAGGCAGCCGCAACAAAAAGATTTGAACAAATCTTGAATATCGTCCATATCTTTGATGTTCAATTCTTTCATAAGTGCTTTTGTGCGTTCTTTTCGTGCAATTTCTTCCGGTGTTCTTTTTCTTCGTGGCATAATTAAAAACCTCCATTTAGTGTATTTCTATTCTACACCATAATGAAGGTTTACACAATACTTGAAATTGACTCGAGATGGTTTTTGCTGTCTCGCCTTAATTTTCGTATGGGGTGATTTGTTCGGAAATATCAGATGAACAGTGTGGTTTTAAATGTTTTAGTCGGTCATACATTCTGACGGCAGTGCCGAATCGTTATCTTTCAGATAATCAAGAATGATGGTGGCGGCTTTGTCATAATCACCTTCAATCTCGTAAATTTGTGAATAAAGCACAATATCGGTAGAGCTTTTCTCTGTGTGAGAATCAAGTATTTTTCTTGCCCCGTCAATATTTCGGTCGGCGATAAGGTCGCATATATGCTCTTGCTCACGGTTGCTGCGGACATAGCCGGTAGATTCTTGTATCGGATTAACCAGATTGTAACGTCTTATATCTGTATACATATGTATCATACTGTTAAGGTCAAAGAAAACAGCAATTATAGTCGGAAGGATAAATATTACACCAATCAGTATGTACAGATATATTTTGAAAGGGAACAGAAAATCATCAACTTTAATCATTGAAAGTTTAAATTTTAGTTTATCAACATTTTGTATCTTGATGCTATTTCACTTTGCGTGCATTTCTTTATTATTTTGCCAAGCCTTCCGCGAATTTTTGTTTTTTATCGGTGGTATTTTTGGTAAGCATAAATTTCATAAGCATACCGATTGCGTAAATATCCGTTCGATTGTCGGATTGAGTTCCGACTCCGCCTTGTTCGGGCGCCATAAAAATCGGCGTACCGGCAAAACAGTATCTTTTGGTGTGTTGATTTTGTTCAATCTCGAATTGCCGAAGTCAATAAGATAAAATTTGTCCTCTATTTGCGAATACATCACGTTATTCGGAGAAATATCCCTGTGAATTAAGTTATCGTTGTGAATCGGTTTTAAGATGTTGCATAGTGCGGTTGCCATTTTGATAACAAACTTTTTGCTGAAACAGGTACCTTTACTAAGCATTGATTCTATTGTGTAGCCCTGTATACATTCTTCATATAATATGTATTTATCGTTTTCGGGACTGTAAAATAATTCTTTGATTTTAGGTACACCGTCATAATCCTTTTCTTGAATTATTTTGTATATTTCAAATTGTGGTCTGTCAAGTATTTTCTTAATGTATAGTTTATCATCTTCTGTACATTTTACTCTGAATGTAGTAAGATTGTCGTTTAACGGACATATAATTCTGTATTTTATCATAAATATTCCCCTATATACTAAGTATACCATTAATTTCTTCATATATCAACAAGATATTTGTACAAAACACACAAACAAATTAACCCTGCCAGGAACTGCAAAAGCGATTGCAAGAGATTATAATGAAATTATCAAATTGATACGGGGAGTGTCAGACTCTAAGATTAACACTGACAGTCCGATACATTTGTGTCGCATTTTGATAAAATATAGAATAATATAATCTGGTAGGAGTGTGAAAAGTGTGGCAAAAAAAATGTCAGAATTAAAAACAGAGGAACTGACTGCAGAATTAAAGCTAACAAAAGATATTGAGGATTATCTGGACTTTGATGAATTAGCATCTGTATCTTTGGCTGAATATATCAATGCACTTGTCGAGAATAAGAAGACAAAGCTGTCAATTGTTGCACGAAAGGCACATATGAGCTCATCATATTTATATAAGCTCAGCGAAGGAAAACGTAAATCACCTACACGAAACAAAGCCTTGCAGATTTGTTTCGGACTTGGACTGGATATAGATGAAAGCAATGAATTTTTAAAGACAGCCGGTGTGGGGGATTCTTTATCCTAAACTTGGTCGTGACAGTATTATTATGTTTTGTCTGGAAAAGGGGTGGGGGATTATTGAGTGTGAAGAACTGCTCGAAAATACAATGAGTCATCAATTATAAATGAAAAGTAAAACACAAATGATATTTTGGAGGGAAAAATGAAAAAGATAATCACATTAATATTGGCAGGTTGTATAGCACTGTCGACAACGGCTTGCACCATTGAACAAGCGGCAAACTCGGCTGTGGATTTGGTAAACAGTTTGAATACGTCTGATTCGCCGGAGGTAAAATCGGTTAAGAACAGTTATTTGACTTCGTATTCGGATAAAATAACTGTCGGAAAGGCACTTGACTCATTTCTTGGAAATCCTATATGGCAGTATTTTGAAAGTGAGGACCATCAAAAAGTTGTACAATGTAATGGTACATGTCAGTACAATGACAAGACCGTTGAAGCTAAAATACAATTTTTGTTGAATGATGACGATACTTTTGAAATTCATGCAATATCATTAAATGATATAGATCAAAACCTGTTAATGATGGCAGCGTTTATGGGAAAAGTATATGAATCGGCAGGTGTTGAGGACGTATGGGAAGATGACAGTGCCGAAGATGAATTGAAAGGAAGTGCTTCGGCTTCTTCATCACAAAATACACAAGTAAGTACACAAACCAATACGCAAACAAATAACAACAATTCTGTAAGTACACCTCCGCCTTACGGTGATATAGGTGATGTTGGAGTGATTTCTACTGACGGATATGATTTGGACCAATATTATGTAACCGATACATTGCTTGACCGTTTATCACAAGACGAAGTCAGAATATTACTTAATGCATTATATGCACATTACGGTTATACATTCACCACCGAAAAATATGCACAGTTCTTTAGTTCAAAAACCGTGGTATTCTTCAAGAGGTACATCAATGTCAGATTGCGAAAGCAGATTCAATGACTACGAAAGAAAGAACAAGGAAACAATAACCGCTTACGAAACAAGAAAAGGTTGGAGATAAAATATGAAAAGAAAAACATTATTTATAATTTTGGCAACACTTGTGCTATCGCTGACATCATGTGCAATGTCTACCGATGAAATAGCAACTTATTTGACAAGTATCAATTCATCATATCAAAACGGTGCATATGAGCAAGCACAGACGGAAATTGAAAAACTTAATAAATCCACAAAGAATATGACAGAAGAACAGAAAAGCAAATATGAGGAATTACAGCCTTTGATTGAGTATGCAACGCAGAAAAGCGGTGAGATTAATAATGCTTTAAATGACGCACAAAGCTTGTGTGACCAAAAAATGTATTATGAGGCAAGTCAGGCACTTGATAAAATCGCGACCGATTATAAACTTCCGCCGACAGAGCAGAAGAAGTTTGATGAAGAAAAGACAACTGCCGAAAACGGTATAAAGTCGGTAAAAATAACTGACGCGCTTAAAAATGTGGAAACGATATATAACGGCGGTGACTATGATAAAGCGACAGAGGAACTTTCAAAGATAGACACGTCGAATCTTACAGATGCACAAAGTCAAAAATATCAGTCATTGCAGACGAATATAGCAAATGCCAAAGCGGCGGCAGAAAAAGCGGCGGCAGAAAAAGCAGCAGCTGAAGCAAAGGCAAAGCAGGGAATATCAAATCGCAGGCTGAAAACTTGGTTTTGGATACATTTGATAGGTCAGATGGGATTGAATTGAAATGCAGCGTATATGACCAAAGCTCGTCATGCTACTATGTAAGAGTATTTTGGCACAACGATTATACAGACAGATATAATCTTGTCGGTGACTATATTGTAGACAGATTTACCGGTGCGGTAACCAAAAACTGATAAAAGGGAGATAAATTATGAAGAAAAAATAATAGGATTAGCATTTACAATAGCGGTAGTGAGCGCGTTAAGTACGGCGGCATATGCGTCAACATATGTAAATAACGAGGACGTTACAAGCAGTGTGTTTACGTCAAGTTCAAACGGATATACATTGTTTCCGGTAAGATATTTGGGTGAGAAACTTGGCTGTGATGTATATTGGAATCCTGACGATAAGTGTATAACAGTAAGTAAAGATGATATACACAGAGATTTTTATAACGGAAGTGCGGCTGTGTATGATTGGGCGGGAAACAGTTATAACCTTGTAACAGCGCCGAAATTTGTAGACGGAAATACAATGGTACCAGCAGAATTTTATCGCGACCAATTCGGCATAAGCGTTATATGGGACGATGTGACAAGCAGTGTGTTTATAAATTCGGAAAATACATATAATTGGCTTGTTGATACAGCGGAATACAAAGATGCGAAGAAAAGAAAAAATCAACTTACACAGGATCAGGCAAGAGATAGACTTTATAATTGGTATGACCCGATATATCAGCCTGATTTGAGAATAAATTATGAGGGTGAAAACAGCGAGTATTACTATTTTTGGGTACTGTGGCACAATGAAGTGACGGGTATGAACAACAACTGGGGAGAATACAAAGTAAACAAGAAAACGGGTGCAATAAGCAAGAAATATAATTTTATAGGGAGAGATAAATTATGAAGAAAAAATAATAGGATTAGCATTGACAATGGCTGTAGTGAGTGCGTTAAGTACGGCAGCATATGCGTCAACATATGTGAATAACGAGGACGTTACAAGCAGTGTATTCACGTCAAGTTCAAACGGATATACATTATTTCCGGTAAGATATTTGGGCGAGAAACTTGGTTGCGATGTATATTGGGAATCCTGATGATAAGTGTATAACAGTAAGTAAAGATGATATACATAGAGATTTTTATAACGGAAGTGCGGTTGTGTACGATTGGAACGGAAACAGTTATAACCTTGTAACAGCGCCGAAACTTGTAGACGGAAATACAATGGTGCCGGCAGAATTTTATCGCGACCAATTCGGTATAAGCGTTATATGGGACGATGTGACAAGCAGTTTGTTCATAAATTCGGAAGATACATATAATTGGCTTGTTAATACTTCGGATTATAAGAAAACAGCAAAAATCAGAAGTTTGTTCAACATGCAAAAGCGGAATTGGGAGTGCCGAGCGATTTGAATGTAACATATAAAATGTCTGATTCTTATTACTGGAGCGCAGGCGGAGTTTATTTGACAAGTATAAATTTTTATGTGGGCGATAAGTTAGTTGCAGGTGCGGCATTTGATTCGGATACTTGGAACTCGGTAAGAGATATATTGATGTATTCGGGAAATTAATGTGTAAGGAGATGTAAGATGAAAAGAAAAATTTTATTGTCCGTTGCGGTTATTCTTACGGTTATGCTGTCTGCATGCGGTATGAGTGAAGAAGAAATCGGTACGGCGCTAAGCAATATTAATAATGAATATCAAAGCGGTACATATGAGCAGGTTCAAACTGAAATTGTAAAGCTTGAAAAAGTGACAAAGAAAATGACAGATGAGCAGAAAAGTAAGTATGATGAATTGAAGCCTTTGATTGAATATGCAGTGCAGTCAAGCGGTGAGATTAATAATGCTTTAAAATGACGCACAGGGCTTGTGCGACCAAAAGATGTATTATGAGGCGAGTCAGGCACTTGATAAAATTTCAACGGACTATAAACTTCCTCCGACAGAGCAGAAGAAGTTTGATGAAGAAAAGACAACTGCCGAAAACGGTATAAAATCGGTAAAAATAACTGACGCGCTTAAAAATGTGGAAACGATATATAACGGCGGTGACTATGATAAAGCGACAGAGGAGCTTTCAAAGATAGACACGTCAAATCTTACAGATGCACAAAGTCAAAAATATCAGTCATTGCAGACGAATATAGCAAATGCCAAAGCGGCGGCAGAAAAGCAGCGGCGGAAGCAAAGGCGAAAGCTAAGATAGATATATCTATGGCAAAAGTAAAGTTATTGGAACTTCGGGTTATCCGTATGCATCATTGCTTGCTGAAAATGATGAAAAATGGTACTTCGCACCTACTGATGAACCGGATGCCAATGTAAGAGATAGTGGCGGTCATGTGAGCAAGGGTGTTATGGTTTATTCAGTTGATAAAAATACAGGAAATATAAACAGAGAACAATAAAAATATATTATCTGCTTTATTAGGAAAATTAATTGAATAACACCGTAGAGTCAACCGTAAAGGTTGGCTCTTTTTTTTGTATGCGAGGGCAATACAGCTTATCCTTATTTATATACTGTATAAATGAGGTGGTTTCAGTGAAAGGGAAAATTATAATCAATGATGAATTAAAAGCAAGTTACAGACGTGGGATTGTAAAGGAGTTGTATTCAAGGGAATGATAACGGAGCAGCAGTACAAAGAGATTGCTTATGAAATAAGTGACAGCGGGAGGTGTCGGCGGTGCTTAAAGTGGCGGCATATGCGCGTGTTTCGACTGACAAGGATGATCAGATAAATTCACTTACAAATCAGCGTGAGTATTTTGAAAGCTACATAAAGTCAAAGGGCGATTGGGAGTTTGTTGAGGTATACTTTGACGAGGGTATCACAGGCACTCAAACCAAGAAACGAAAAGGTTTTAACCGTATGATTAACGACTGTAAAACGGAAAAATAGACTTGATTTTGACAAAGGAAGTCAGCCGTTTTGCAAGAAATACTGTTGACACGTTGAATTACACTCGTATGTTAAAGGAATATGATGTAGGTGTATTTTTCATCAACGATAATATTGATACACGTCAAAATGACGGTGAGTTTCGTTTGGCGATTATGGCATCTGTTGCACAGGAAGAAAGCCGAAAAATTTCAGAGCGTGTGAAATGGGGACAAAGACGTGCTATGGAAAACGGTGTTGTGTTCGGAAATAATAGTATTGTCGGATTTGATATTAATGACGGTGTATTGTCTGTTAATGAAAGTGAGGCAGAAGTTGTTAAATTAATTTTTCATAAGTACGTAAATGAGGGTAAAGGTACGCATATTGTTGCACGGGAACTTTACGAAGAAGGTATAAAACCGCCTAAATCAAGTAAAGATTTTTGGAGCAGTACGATGATTTTAAATATCTTACGTAATGAAAAGTATGTAGGTGATTTACTGCAAAAAAGTATGTCACGAAAGATTATCTTACACATCATAAGGTCATAAATGAAAGTGAGGACAAAATATATATTGAAAATCATCACGTGGGGATAATCAGCCGTAAAATGTGGAATATGGCACAGGCTGAACTGCAAAGGCGAAGTGTGGATAAAAGCACTAAGAAAAAGTATTCCAACAGATATTGGTGCAGCGGTAAGATAATTTGTTCCGAATGTGGTTCAAGGTTTGTGATACGTAAATCAAAAAAGAAAAGCGGTATCTACATAACGTGGGCTTGTCATGAAAGAACGGCTCATGGTAATAAAAAGCTTGATAAAAATAATAATCAAGTCGGCTGCAATATGCGTACCGTAAATAACAAGTCGCTTTTGACTTGTATGAAGTTTATAACCGAACAGCTTGATGTGGATATTAATAATATTGCCGACGATATATTGAATGAGATTAATAACTCGGCTGATACGTCGGAAGATAATACGCAAAATCTGACGTTACAGATACAGGATATACAAAATAAAAAATGCGTATGCTGGACAGTTATTATAGCGGTGACATAAACAAAGACGAAATGACTGCTCTTAAAGATAAGTATGATAAAGAGATTGAGAAAATCAATGCTATTTTGCGGAAACAACAGAACAACCAAACCGCTATACAGGAAAGACAGAACAATACAGATGAGTTGCGTAATATAATAATTAATGCAGTTTGCTCCGAAAATGTGTACGGAGAGATTGTCGATAAAATTATTGTGTATGATGATTATATGCTTGTGAAACTGAAATATATAGATTTTGCTTTTAAAATTAAATACTCAACTCACGGGTATATGGAAAAGTATACGACTGTTGTTGAAAGTTGTGAGATTGTTTCTTTTTGAGGAGGCAGATGATATTTATTGATTATAATAATATTAATGAGTTAATTGAATATATGATCTGTTTTTATATACTCAAAATCAATACCCATATCACCAATGCCGTAGGGACGGCATTTTTTATTGAAAGTTCTTCGCGTTTAAGGTAGTCGCGATATGCGATATGGTTATCTTCGAGTGCTTTTTTGCAAATTAGGTTGTATTTGTCCGCCGAACACCAAAGCGGACGGGTTTATTTCACTCAGAAAATCATCAATAATCATCGGTTCTTTTGCGTAAGGCGAGTTAATTGTATTGCCGTCAAAGGTTACGGGTACAGGCAAAATTACTATATCTGCACTCAAAACCAAATCTTTATCAGTTTCACATTCAAGTGTTTCAAGCTGTATATCTTTATCAAAGCCGTATAGAAAAACGTGATACCCTTCAGCTTTCAAAAGCTTTGCAACAGTAAGTTGTCTTAAATCACCGCCTATAACAGAAACATTTTCAAACATAGTGTATCCTCCTTATATAGTTTTCTCTGCTGTATATAATATGTAAGTTGAAGTTGTTTTGTTATTAACGCGTGCTATTTAAAAATTATCTTACACATTTAAGTTGGATTTTACAAACCGACTTTTTATTTTACATTTATTTAAGCATATTCAGATAGTGGATTTTACATAAGAGGTCTATAATAAAGTCATAAAGTAAAAAGGAGATAAGAAAAAATGAAGAAAAAGAAATTTATTGGCAGGAATATTAGTAGGCGTTATGGCTATGACAGCCCTTGCAGGTTGCGGAGAAACAACACAATCACCGCAGTCATCAACTTCGACAACATCATCGTCATCTGATTTTAAAGCAGACAGTGACATCACAGTTGTATCAAGAGAAAAACGGCAGTGGTACAAGAGGCGCATTCATAGAGCTTATGGGAATAGAGGAAAAAGGTGCAGACGGCACAAAGACTGACAAGACAACAAATGAGGCAGTAATCGCAAACAAGACTGACGTTATGCTTACAAACGTTGCCGGTGACGAATACGGTATCGGTTATGTATCGCTTGGCTCACTTTCATCAAGCGTCAAGGCAGTTAAAGTTGACGGAGTAGAGGCAACCGCCGAAAACGTAAAGAACGGTACATACAAGGATGCAAGACCTTTTAATATAGCAACAAAATCTGATATTTCAGATGTTGCACAAGACTTTATCGACTATATCCTATCAAGTGAGGGACAGGAAATAGTTTCAGACGGATATATTAAAATCAATGATGATGCTCAACCGTATGCAGGTTCAAAGCCGGCAGGCAAAATCGTTGTAGCAGGTTCATCTTCGGTATCACCTGTAATGGAAAAACTTAAAGAGGCTTATCTAAAAGTCAATACAAATGCAGAAATCGAACTTCAGACAAGTGACTCAACTGCCGGTATGACAGGTGCAATGGAAGGTACTTGCGACATCGGTATGGCGTCAAGAGAATTAAAAGACAGTGAAAGCGCTGCATTGACAGCAACACCGATTGCACTTGACGGTATTGCGGTAATCGTAAACCCTCAAAATCCGACAGACGATATGTCAACAGAGGATATAAAGGACATCTTTACAGGTACAAAGACAATGTGGAGTGAAATAGCATGAGAAAATACAAAGAGAAGATAATGGGCGGCGTATTTTTCACCGCTGCCCTTACTTCAATACTTGCCGTATTGCTGATATGCGTATTCCTTTTTGCAAACGGAATACCTGCAATGGGTAAGGTAGGACTTTTCAAATTCCTTTGCGGGTACTAACTGGGCTCCAACAGATAGTCCTGCGTCATTCGGAATCTTCCCGATGATTTTGGGAAGTATATATGTGACCGCCGGTGCAATCGTCATTGGTGTACCGGTAGGTATCCTGACATCAATATTTATGTCGAGATATTGTCCAAAACCCTTATATAAAATCCTCAAACCTGCTACGGAGCTTTTAGCAGGTATTCCTTCGATAGTTTACGGCTTTTTCGGACTTGTGGTACTTGTTCCGTTCGTAAAAACGGTTTTCGGCGGAAACGGAAACAGTATGCTTACAGCCTCGATTTTGCTTTTGAATAATGATTTTGCCGACAATTATCGGTGTATCGGAAAGTGCGATAAGAAGTGTACCCGAAAGCTATTATGAGGGTGCGTTGGCACTCGGTGCAACAAAGGAAAGAAGTATATTTACAGTTATATTACCTGCGGCAAAATCGGGAATACTTGCAGGAGTTATTCTTGGTATAGGCCGTGCGATTGGTGAAACAATGGCGGTAATTATGGTTGCCGGTAATCAGGCGAGAATGCCGTCAAGCATTTTAAAAGGTGTCAGAACTTTGACTTCAAATATCGTAATCGAAATGGGTTATGCGGCAGAGTTACACCGTGAAGTGCTTATTGCAACTGGTGTTGTGTTGTTTGTGTTTATACTTCTTATCAACATATCATTTAGTATCATAAAGGAAGGAACAAAGCTTGAAAAATTGCCCACAGCACCACTTTTTTGTTCGGAGCGGTACACTCGTACAGCACCACGAACTGCAAAGCATCACTGAACAATTTTTGCTGACGCTTTGAATTTGGAGAGAGTTAAGAAGTATAACAATGAAACATTTAGCCTCAAAAATATTAAAGGAACAGTAATCCTTGCAAGCTGTTTGACGTTTGGTGTATTACTGTTTTTGATTGCGTATATATTGATAAAAGGTTTGCCTAATTTAAGCCCTAAATTGTTCAGCTTACATTACACAACCGAAAACGTATCAATCTTACCGGCAATAATAAACACGATTGAAAATGACGCTCTGTTCGCTTATAGTTGCAGTACCGCTCGGAATATGTACTGCTATATACCTTGTCGAATACGCGAAAAAGGGCAACAAGGTTGTAGGTATTATAAGGCTCACCGCCGAAACGCTTTCGGGAATACCGTCAATCGTATATGGTTTGTTCGGAATGTTGTTCTTTGTAACATATTTAAAGTGGGGATATTCAATACTTGCCGGTGCGGCAACGTTGGCAATAATGGTACTTCCGCTTATTATGAGAACAACAGAAGAGGCACTTCTTGCAGTATCCGATTCATATCGTGAGGCAAGCTTCGGAGTCGGTGCAGGCAAGCTTAGAACTGTGTTTAAAATTGTTCTTCCGGCGGCAATGCCGGGTATATTGTCAGGCGTTATCCTTGCAATAGGAAGAATTGTCGGTGAAACGGCGGCGCTTATTTATACGGCAGGTACTGTTGCGGAGGTTTCAAAAGGACTTCTGTCATCGGGACGTACACTTGCAATACATATGTATGTACTGTCAAGCGAGGGCTTGTACACAAATCAAGCATATGCAACGGCGGTTGTACTGTTGATATTTGTGTTGATAATTAACTTTATGTCATCACTTGTTGCAAAGAAGTTTGCGGCAAAGGATTGATGGTGTAGAAAGGAATGGAATTTTAAAGTGAAATTTGATATAAAGAATTTACATTTGCATTACGGTGATTTCCACGCTTTAAAAGGGATAGATATGCAGATTCCCGAAAATAAAGTTACGGCATTTATAGGTCCGTCGGGGTGTGGTAAGTCTACGTTTTTAAAAACGCTAAACAGAATGAATGACCTTTGTAGAGGGTTGTAAGATTGACGGAACGGTTTTGCTTGACGGTAAAAATGTTTACGGTGATATTGAAGTAAATGAACTTCGCAGACGTGTAGGTATGGTGTTTCAAAAAGCCTAATCCGTTTCCTATGAGTATATATGATAATATCGCATACGGTCCGAGAACGCATGGAATTAAGGCGAAAAGCAAGCTTGACGAAATAGTTGAGCGTTCGTTAAAACAGGCGGCTATATGGGACGAAACAAAGGATAGATTAAAGAAAAGTGCACTTGGTATGTCTGGCGGTCAGCAACAAAGACTTTGTATTGCAAGAGCACTTGCGGTAGAACCGGAAGTGTTGCTTATGGATGAACCGACTTCGGCACTTGACCCTATATCCACATCTAAAATTGAGGACTTGGTGTGGGAGCTTAAGGATAAGTATACTATAATTATGGTTACGCACAATATGCAGCAAGCCGCAAGAGTTTCGGATAAAACAGCATTTTTCTTGCTTGGTGAGGCAGTGGAATTTGACGATACACAAAAAGATTTTCTCAAAACCAAAAGATAAAAAGAACCGAAGATTACATAACAGGGAGGTTTGGATAATGAGAGATGAATTTGAAAGACAGTTGGCACTTCTCAATGAAGAACTTACTACAATGGGCGGACTTATTGAAAGTTCAATCGCAAATGCGGTAAAGGCACTTGACGGTGACGAACATTCGATAAATAAAGCGTATGACTATGAAAAGTCGATAGATAATAAAGAACGTGAGATTGAAAGTCTTTGTTTGAAATTGCTTTTGACTCAACAGCCTGTTGCAAGTGATTTAAGACTTATTTCAGCCGCACTTAAAATGATAACCGATATGGAACGTATCGGCGATCAGGCGGAGGATATAGCGGAAATTGCGGCAACCGCAAAAAAGAAGATGTTGAAAAAAATCAAAGCATATTCAACGTATGGCGGCGGCAACTATTGATATGGTCAATAAGAGCGTTGAGGCGTTTATTAAAAAGGATTTGCTTGTCACAGAAGAAGTTTCTCATAATGACGATGTTGTTGACGCATTGTTTGAAGAAATCGTCAACGACCTTGTGGATATTATTAAAAAAGATGAGGGAACTTCCGAAGTGCTTGATATGCTTATGGTTGCAAAATATCTGGAAAGAATCGGCGACCATGCGGTTAATATCGCCGAATGGGTGCAGTTCTCTATTACAGGCGAACATAAAAGACTATAATCTGTTTTCGGCTTTCCCATTCTCGCCGATTACAGTTTATATATAAAGTCGGGTAACCGACTTTTTTTCTTGTGCGGAAATATTAAAAGTGATATAATAGTATAATAATGCTAAAGGGTGGAATGTATGCACGAAGTAAATGTTAAAGGGATTTTATCGGCGAAAAACGGAATGAATATATACAGAGGTTGCTTGCATGGGTGTATTTATTGTGATTCAAGAAGTTTGTGTTATCAGATGAATCATAAATTTGAAGATATTGAAGTTAAGGCTAATGCGGTGGGATTGTTGGAAAATACACTCAGAAGAAAGAGAAACAAGTGTATGATTGGAACAGGTGCAATGTCTGACCCGTATATGCCAATAGAAGAAAAACTCGGTAATATGCGAAAGTGTCTTGAAGTGATTGAAAGGTATGGTTTCGGTGTGACAATGATTACTAAATCGACAAAAGTTCTTCGTGATCTTGATTTGTTAAAGAAGATAAATGAAAAATCAAAATGTATCGTACAGATGACGCTTACCACATATGATGAGGATTTGTGCCGCATTGTTGAGCCGAATGTTGAAACTACATATGAGAGATTTCGTGCACTTGAAATATTGCGTGATAACGGTATACCGACTGTTGTGTGGCTTTGCCCGATATTGCCTTTTATAAATGATACCGAAGAAAATATTAGGGGAATACTTGATTATTGTGTCAGAGCAAAAGTGAAGGGGATTATTAATTTTGATATGGGTGTTACGTTGCGTGACGGTAATAGAGAGTATTTCTACAAAAAACTCGATGAACATTTTCCGGGACTTAAAGAAAATATATCAGAATGTACGGAAACAGCTATCAGCTTTCATCTCCGAACAGCAGACAACTTAATATGATTTATAAAAGCGAATGTATTAAAAACGGTATTATGTGTGACGTGAATGAATGCTTTGAGTATTTGAATAAGTATGAAGATAAATATGGTGGCGAACAAATCAGCTTGATATAAAGTTGTTTGCAGTGTTGACAAAATGAATGAATAGATATATAATAAATATAGAAAAAAAGGTAAGACCTCAAACGGTTATACCCTGAAATTAGTTATTACAATAACCGCAATCTTGGTAGGAGGCGGTTATTGTGCTTTTTATAGAGAAAATTATCAAAAATATGATAATTTCTAAAATTGCTGTGAGCAATTTCTTCGCCATATGTAGCAATATGCTTACTTTTCATAAGCATTCCCCTTTTCATAAACTCAGCATAACAGCCTGTGAATATAAAAGAGCGTATAACCGCCGGTGAAAACACCGTTAAGAGGTCTTACCTATGTCGGAATAATCCGACAATGATATTATATAGCAAAAAAATACAAAATTCAACAAAGTATACAAAACGAAATACAAATGTAAATGAACGCACAAAAAACGGCATTATCGAATGCCGTTTTTTGTATACTAAAAACTTATCTCTGTACACGACCTGAACCGTCGCCGCCTGCTAAGGTTTCAACTTCTTCTCTTGTAACAAGGTTAAAGTCACCAGGGATTGTGTGCTTAAGAGCTGATGCTGCAACACCGAATTCAAGAGCGTCCTTGAAGTTCTTACCGTCAACAAAACCGCAGATTGTACCGCCGGCAAAGCTATCGCCGCCGCCTACACGGTCAACGATTGGACGAATTCTGTATTCTCTTGAATGATAGAATTCATCATCTTCGCTTGAGTAAATGCAAGCTGACCAACCGTTATCAGAAGCTGACTTAGAAACTCTAAGTGATGAAATAACATACTTAAATCCGAACTTAGCAACCATCTGCTTGAAAATGCTTTCGTAACCTGCAAGGTTAAGTTCACCGCTTGTTACGTCTGTGTTTTCAGGCTTGAAACCAAGAACTTTATCTGCATCTTCTTCGTTACCGATACAAACATCAACATATTGCATAAGGTTTGACATAACCTTTTGAGCCTTTTCGCTTGTCCAAAGCTTCTTTCTGAAGTTAAGGTCACAAGAAACTGTTACACCGTGAGCCTTAGCAGCTTTACAAGCAGCCTCTGTAAGTTCAGCGGCAGCGTCTGGAAACAGCAGGAGTAATACCGGTGAAGTGGAACCAGTCAGCACCTTCAAAGATTTCGTCAAAATCGAAATCAGAAATGCTTGCTGTTGCGATTGATGAGTTAGCTCTGTCATATGTAACGTTTGAAGGTCTCATTGACGCACCTGTTTCAAGGAAGTAGATACCAAGTCTGTCGCCGCCCTTAGCGATGTGCTTTGTTTCAACACCGTATTTTCTTAGTGCCGCAACTGCGCAAGCGCCGATTGGGTTTTCAGGAACTTTTGTAACAAATTCAGCATCGTGACCGTAGTTTGCAAGTGAAACTGCAACGTTTGCTTCACCGCCGCCGTAGTTTATGTCAAACTGTGTAGCTTGAATATATTTTTTGATTTCCGGGGTTGAAAGTCTAAGCATGATTTCACCCATTGTAACAACTTTTGCCATTATATAAATCTCCTTTAATTATAAATTACTTGTTAAGTTCTGCTCTTGCAGCCTTGATATTTGCAATAAATTCTTTAGCTGTTTCAGTAATTGCGTTGTAGTCGCCTGTCTTAGCACCCTTTGTAAGTGATGAACCTGCACCTACTGCAACAACGCCTGCCTTAATCCAATCAGCAACGTTATCCTTGTCAACACCGCCTGTAGGCATCATTTGAGCCTGAGGAAGAGGACCCTTAATATCCTTTTTATAATCTTAGGACCGTATAGATCTGCAGGGAATATCTTAACGATGTCAGCACCTGCCTCCATAGCTGTGATAACTTCTGTAATTGTAGCACAACCAGGCATATAAGGTACTCTGTAACGGTTACAAAGCTTAGCTGTTTCTGCATTGAAAGCAGGGCTTACGATAAAGTTTGCACCTGCCAAGATAGCCATTCTTGCTGTTTCAGGATCAAGAACAGTACCTGCACCAAGCATCATTTCGCCGTTTGAATATTTTTCAGCCAAAGCAGCAATAACCTTGTCGGCACCCGGAACCGTAAATGTAAGTTCGATACCTGTACAACCGCCTGCAAGGCAAGCGTCTGAAATTTTAATTGCTTCTTCAGCATTGTTAGCTCTTACAACTGCAACAAGACCGCAGTCAGTTAGCTTTTTAAGCACATCTTCTTTTAACATTGGAAAAAACCCTCCTAAAATATTTTACTGTATATAATTTTATCACAAACCTTTACGATTTGCAATATCTCAACATAAAAAATACACTGTAACGGATAATTTTGCCGATACAGTGCAAATTGATTTAGACTTTTTGACTTTGAGTCGATTTTTCTTACATATTCCACAGCATAGTGTACATCACTTCTCCGTTATGTTCGTGGCGAAGTGCACCGTCAATGATAAAAGCCGGTATGGGTTGCGAATGCAAGAGCCTTTCTGTTTCTTGCGTAAATAGGTATGTGGAGCATATTGTACTCCGATTTCAGAAAATTTATAAGTGCCGTTCCGATACCTTTGTTTTGATATTCTGGATCGACGAAAAGCCCCGTTATTCTGTTATCCTCCGTCACACCGGTAAAAGCGACAATCTTGCCGTCAATAATGTAAACAAAATTTTTCTTTGCCGTTTATGTATTTTTCTTTTACAAAATCGTAATGTGTTTCCCAAAAGTTTTCTTCAACAAATGAATTTGAATGAATTGTTGTTCGCAGCCATAAATCCATTACTTCATACGTTTGAGAAGGTTTCATTCGTTCTATATTTTCCATATTATCAAGTCCTAAATATTATAAGTAAATTCTTCAGGCGTTACAGTGCCTTTTGCGATTGCCTCAGCTTTTAAATCAAAGTAAAGCTGAGTAAATGATGCCGATATATACGGCTCAAGGAACAAAAAATCCTATACCGAATGTAATACAGCTTAGAATTATCCAACCGATAAACGAAAGTGAGAATAAAAATATTCTGCCTTTGTTTCCGTCGGTAAGCGATTTTGTAACTTCAAATGCTCTGCGTCTGTCCATAGCCGGATTTTCGGCAAGAATATAAGGAATCATTGAGTATTGGAATGATTTGATAATTCCCGGTATGATGAACAACAGCGACCACAAAAATGTATAAATCGCAACAAACACATTAATACCGATTACGTTGCCGAGATTGTTTTTATAAGGGAAAAACAAATCGTATACATTAGGTGCGTTGACAGTTGCCTTTATGAAAAAAATCTGCACGATCCCACGCTTAGAGGGAATGTGACAAAAAAGTGATTAATATTTGAAGTACGGCTGATATTGATGTACCTGCCGAACCGGCGTCCGAATTAACCATATTAGTCACTGTGGCAACCGAAGTTCCGAGTGATGTGATAAGTGAAACCAATATACATACTCGAATGAATACCAGTAGTTTGACTTTAAAACATCTTTAGCTCTTGTTTTTAGTTCTGCAAAAGTAGTTTTATACATATTGCCAAGACCTCCTTTATATTTAAGATATATCGCATAAAGTATATCATATGCAAAATATTTTTTGTAGTAGGAAATTCATAATGTAAAGTAAACTTAATAAAATATACTTGTTTATACAAAGAAAATGTTATATAATAAAGGAGTATATATATTATTGTAATTTACAAAGGAGATATAGCGATGAGTAAGAGTGTCAATTTGTATGTAGTGGTACCGTGCTATAACGAAGAAGCTGTTTTGCACGAAACATCAAAGCAAATGCTTGAATTATTCGGTGAAATGAAAAATGACGGACTTATAAATGATAACAGCAGAATCGTTTTTTTGTAGATGACGGTTCTAAAGATAAAACATGGAGCATAATAGATGAACTGACTAAGGCTCATACAGAAATATCGGGAATAAAGCTTGCCAAGAATGCCGGACATCAAAACGCACTTTTCGGCGGTCTTATGACAGTTAAAGACAACTGCGACTGTGCAATATCCATTGATGCGGACTTGCAGGACGATATACACGTAATACCTGATATGGTGAGAAACTTCATTGACGGATATGACGTTGTTTACGGTGTAAGAAACAAACGTGATACCGATACATTCTTTAAACGCACAACGGCGGTAGGATTTTATAAATTAATGCAGTTTATGGGCGTTAATATTGTATTCAATCACGCGGATTACAGATTGATGAGCAAACGTGCACTTGACGGATTGGCACAATTCCCTGAGAGAAATCTGTTCCTAAGAGGAATGGTTCCGCTTGTCGGCTATCGCTCAACGAATGTGTATTACGACAGAAACGAACGCTTTGCGGGCGAGTCAAAATATCCGTTAAAGAAAATGCTTTCATTTGCGTTTGACGGTATAACTTCATTCAGCATAAGCCCAATCAGAATGATTTCGGCATTCGGTGCGATTGTGTGCGTGTTTGCGTTCGTTATGGCGATATACGCACTTGTGCAGAAAATTATAGGTCACACAGGTGCAGGCTGGGCGTCACTTATGGTTTCGATATGGTTTATAGGCGGTGTACAGCTTTTGTCTGTCGGACTTATAGGCGAGTATATCGGTAAATTGTATAAAGAAGTTAAACGCCGTCCAAGATATATTATTGAAGCATATGTAAATGAAAAAGAGAAAGAGGACGATAAATAATGATATATGATGTTGCAATAATCGGCGGAGGTCCTGCCGGAATGTCAGCTGCCATATACGCCGCAAGAGGCGGTATGAAAACGCTTGTAATCGAAAAAATCGCATACGGCGGTCAAGCAATAAAAACATATGAAATAGACAATTATCCGGGGTTTGCAAACAATCCGACAGGTGAAGAACTTTCAAAAGCAATCGAAGAACACGCAAGAAAAATTCGGTGCAACATTTGTTTCGGAAAATGTTAAGTCAATCGAAAATGCCGAATACGGCATAAAGGTTATTCACACAAGAAGAAATACTTATATGGTAAAGTCAATAATTTTTGCAACAGGTGCAGTACCAAAAACGCTCGGTGCGGACGGTGAAGAACAGTTTGCCGGTGCAGGTGTTTCGTATTGTGCGACTTGTGACGGCGCGTTTTTAAGGATAAGGACGTGTGCGTTGTAGGCGGCGGAAATACGGCTATGGAGGACGCATTGTATCTTGCGGGATTTTGCCGTAAAGTCTATGTCCTAAACAGAAGCAAGAAGTTCAGAGCGGCGGCTACAATGGTTGAAAACGTAAAAAGAAACGGCAAAATAACCGTGCTTACAGATACCGTAGTTGATAAATTCGTAGGCTCAAATATGCTTGAGGGTGTTGATATTAGAAACACGGTAACAGGCGAAAAGAGTATTTTGAACGTATCGGGCGCTATCGTCGCAATAGGCGTAAAGCCGTCGTCCGATCTTGCAAAAATTGCGGGGTTGAATGTTGTCAGCACGGATTTGTCAAGACGGATATGTACCTTGCAACTAACATAACAGGTATATTTGCGGCAGGTGACGTAAGAGTATCACCGTTAAGACAGGTTATAACAGCGGCGGCAGACGGTGCAATCGCCGCGACAAGTGCGGTTAATTATGTGAATGAACTCGGAATTAAAAGCATATAAAAGGTAAAAGGATAAAACTATGAAGACACTTATAAAAAATGCCGAAATAGTAACAATGACAGGCGAAAAGTACAAGAACGGCTGTATATTGTTTGATGAAAAAATACAGTATGTAGGTGAAGATAAAGCATTTGAGGCGGATAAGATTATTGACGCAGAGGGTAAAATTGTTATGCCCGGACTGATTGACGCACATTGTCATGTCGGAATGTTTGAAGATTCGCTTGGATTTGAGGGTGATGACGGTAACGAGGACAGCGATCCGATAATGCCGCACCTTCGTGCGATTGACGGAATAAATCCGTTTGACCGTGGGTTTAAAGACGCGTATAACGCAGGTGTTACAACCGTTGTAACAGGACCGGGCAGTGCAAACCCTGTAGGCGGACAGTTTGCGGCGGTTAAGACGTACGGAATATGCGTAGATGATATGATTATTAAAACACCTGTTGCAATGAAATTTGCACTTGGTGAAAACCCAAAATGCGTGTACAATGAAAAGGACGAGGCACCTGTTACGCGTATGGGAACAATGGCATTGATACGCGAATTGCTTATAAAATCAAGAGATTATATGAATCAGCTTGACGCATATAATGAAAACAGCGAAGAGCACGACAAGCCTGAATTCGACATAAAGCTTGACGCAATGATACCTGTACTCAAAAAACAGATACCTGTTAAAATTCACGCACACAGGGCAGACGATATTTGCAGTGCAATCAGATTGGGCAAAGAATTTGATATTTGCGTTACGCTTGAACATTGCTCGGACGGTGACAGAATAGCACCGATTTTGGAACGTGAAAAATTACCTGTAATGCTTGGTCCGACACTTTCGGACAGAAGTAAACCGGAGCTTAAAAACTTAACCTTTGATACATATAAAATCTTTCGGACAGAGGTATTGACGTTGCGATAAGAACAGATCACCCCCGAAATTACGATTGAAAATCTGTCGCTTTGTGCGGTTATGGCGGTTAAGAACGGTATGGACGAAGAGAAAGCACTGAAAGCAATAACCTCCACAGCGGCAAAAAACTGTTGGATTGACGACAGAGTGGGTACGCTTGAAGTCGGTAAAGACGCCGATATTGCAGTGTTTACAGATTTGCCGACAAGATTTGAGTCTGAATGTGTTATGACGTTTATAGACGGAAAACGTATAAAGATAACAGAGTTCAAGAAATTAGTTCGGATTTTGCGAAAATGAATTCGTCGACGTACATTGGTACGTTAGAGTTTGTTTTTCGCAAAAAGTGCACAGGCAAGCTATATGCTTGCCTGTTAGTCGTTATATCTGTAAATTGTAAAATATTAAAATAATATTTAGCATGTTCCGGACAATTTATCAAACTCTGGAAGGGACTTTTAAGTCCTTTTTCTTTTATACAAAAACATGGTTTTGAATTAATTTGTTTTGGGCAAAGTGACAAAATTTGTAGAAATAGATACAAAACAACTCATAAGTGTCGGAAAATAAACAGCGATATGAAAATTGACTGTTGACGTACAAAGTGACGGAATTTATAATATGTATTGATGAGATTAATGTTTTCGGAGATGTAAATATATGAAGAAAAATGATGTGAAAAATGATAGTCGAAAAGACAATAATTTAATGGTAAAAATAGCAACTTTTATTGTTGATAAAAGACGTGCATTCTATTTAATATTTGCACTTGCACTTGTATTGTGCGTAATATCAATACCGAAAGTGCAGGTAAACAACGACATAAGTTCATATCTTCCCGAAGAAACGGAAACAAGACGCGGACTTACTTTAATGGACGATGAGTTTATTACATACGATACGGAAAAAATAATGGTTACGACCATAACGACCGAAACAGCGGAAAAGCTGAAAGATAAACTCGAAAAGGTTGACGGAGTAAAAGAGGTTGAGTTTGAAAATGACGACGACCACTATAAAGATTCTGCGGCATTGTTTACGGTTACGCTTAGCGTGCGTGACGATTTGGACAGGGAACTTGAAATTGTCAATGATTTGAAAGCACAGCTTGACGGATATGACTTCTATGCTTATTCCGACAGTATAGACGACAGTTCTAAACAGCTTGAAAAAAGAAATGACCGTTATTTTGGGTATAGCACTTGTGATAATTATAGCGGTTTTGCTGTTCACGTCACAGAGCTTTATGGAAGTGCCGATATTCCTTATAGTATTCGGCGTGGCGGCACTTTTGAATATGGGTACGAACTATCTGCTCGGTGAAATTTCGTTTATTACAAAGTCGGTTGCGGTGGTGTTGCAGTTGGCTCTGGCGATTGACTATGCGATTATCCTTTCGCACAGATTTGCGGAGGAAAAGCAGACAAAGAATGCGTATGACGCGATAGTAACCGCACTTTCAAAGGCTATCCTTGAAATCAGTTCATCAAGTCTTACAACACTTGCAGGTCTTGCCGCACTTATGGTAATGCAGCTTAGAATCGGTATGGATATGGGTTTGGTACTTTGTAAAGGTATCATATGCAGTCTTGTTACGGTGTTCTTTATTATGCCCGGCTTGCTTTTGGCATTTTCGGATAAGATTGATAAAACAACTCACCGTTCTTTTGTGCCGAGTATCGAGAAATGGTGTAAGGTTGTTATTAAATTAAAGAACATTGTACCTTACATATTTATTGCGATTATAGCAGTCGGTGCGGTGCTTTCGTCAATGAGTAACTATGCTTTTGACGCCACAGCCGAACAGCTTAAAAAGCCGACCGAAAACTCAATCGCAAAACGAAAGGTTGACGAAATTTTCGGTACGGACCATCAGCTTGCTGTAATTGTTCCGTCCGGTGACTATGACAGAGAGGCGAAAGTTATATCGCTTGTCGAGGAAAATCCGAGCATAAATTCGGCTTTGGGGCTTGCAAATACGGAGCTTGACGACGACCACATACTTACCGAAAAAATCAACGCAAGAGAAACTTCAAAGCTTATGAATATTGATTATGATTTGTGTTGCCTTTTGTTCCGGCATACGGCGCGGAACACGATGAATACAGTGCAATATTCGGTGATGTAAATGATTACGAAGTGCCTATAATCGACTTGTTTATGTATGTACACGAGAAGATGGATTTGGGTGTAATCAATCTTGACGAAGATCAAACGAATGATATTAACGACCTTTACGACAAGCTGACAGACGCGAAAGACCAGCTTGAAAGCGATAATTATTCAAGAATAATCTTTACATATAAATGTGACATTGAAAGTGACGAGGCATATCAAATGCTTAAAGACGTCAGAAGTGACGTTGAAAAGTATTATGACGAATGTTTGCTTGTCAGCGACAGTGTAAACAGCCGTGACTTGGGTGATTCGTTCGGCGGAGACAATAATAAGATTAATCTTATAACAATCTTGGCATTGCTTTTGATATTGATGTTCACATTCCGTTCGGCAGGTGTTCCGGTGCTTTTGGTACTTGCGATACAGGGAAGTGTGTGGATTAACTTCTCAATTCCGTTCCTTACAGGGCAGAGATTGTACTTCCTTGCATACTTGGTTGTAAGTTCAATTCAGATGGGTGCTACGATTGACTATGCTATCGTATTTACGAACAGATACCTTGAATTAAAGGAAACAATGGATAATAAACAGGCGGCGTCAACCGCACTTAACCAATCGTTCCCGACAATTCTTACATCAGGTTCAATCCTTACACTTGCGGGATTTCTAATAGGTATGATTTCGACAAATGCTATTATATCGGCACTCGGTACGGCACTTGGACGCGGAACGTTAATATCAATAGTTATAGTAATGATGGTACTTCCGCAAATTGTACTGTTGTGCGATAAGTTTATTGAAAAGACCGCATTCGGTAAAAAGGTAACAGATGGCGACAAAGCGGCGAAGAGAGAAATGTCCGGAATTATGTTCGTCAACGGTCATGTCAGAGGTCACGTTTCAGGCTTTATGGACGGTGTATTCTACGGCTTGGTAAAGGGTGATATAGACGCGAAAGTCGAACTTGGAAATCAACAGGATTTGTTGCTTACAGAGAGTAATGAAGATAATATAAAAATAGATGAAAAGCAGGAGGATGAGGATAATGAGAACAACGAAGAAGAACAATAAAATCATATCTTTTCTGACTGCACTTGTTATAATGCTGAATATATTACCTATGTGCATTGTACAGGCAGACGACACTGTTGCAATATCGACAGTGAACGACCTTAAAGATTTTTTGAAAAGTGCGTATATGACGAGTATTCAAAAATAAGAAGTTCGTATTACAAAATGATATTGATTTAAACGGCGTGGAAATAAAAAGTGCGGAGGTATTCTGCGGAACTTTTGAGGGCGGCGGTCACAGTATAAAGAATGTTAAGCTTTCATTTGAGGGTTCAAATAAAGGACTTTTCTGTTCAGTGACAAAAGAAGGTCAGATCAGAGATTTGAACATAACAGGAGATATAAAGGTTACAGTCGGAACCGATACGGAATCGGTTTTTAGACAAAAGCCACCTCGATTTTGAGTAAGACTGATATAAATACTCAAAATTTTGATAAAGGCTCAAAGGTGCAGGCGGACTTGTCGGCTATAACGCGGGTAAAATCGTAAACTGTTCATACGGCGGAAATATCAAAGGTCAGAAACAGGTCGGAGGACTTGTCGGCTACAATGCAATGACCGGTGTTGTTGATTCTTCCGCAAATTCGGCTACAGTTGTTGGTGACAGTGAAACAGGCGGTATAGTCGGTTACAATGAGGGCAGAATAAAGCTAAGTCGAAATGACGGAAAGGTATGCCCGGATGCAAACGAAAATACGGTAAACGCCGGAGGTATCTGCGGTAATAACGAGGGTGCGGTTGTTATTTGTACAAATAACGGCATTGTCGGCGGCGAAAGCTTCGGCGACAATATCGGCGGTATAGTCGGTACACAAAGCGGTGAAGTAAGAGAATGTATCAATAATGCAGCTGTTCAGGGAAGAAGAAGTGTCGGCGGTGTAGTCGGTCGATTTGAACCGTATACAGATATTGACTTGTCTTATCAGAGTGCAAAAGCGGCGATAGAAAAAGATATAGATACATTCCAAAACGATATTTCAAGTGCAAGAACAAAGTTGATTGAATACGGTTTGAAACTGTTGACAGGTTCAAATGATGTGTCGGGACTTATGTCGCTTTTAGGCTTGGGTGACGCAAAAAATAATACACGTTCAAGGCTTGACGTTCTTACGGATTCAGCTGTCAATATGATGGACAGTATAACAAATGCGGTGAATTCGGCGTCTGACAGTAATGTGACAGGCTCGCTGAAAGATACGCTTGACCAAGCAAGAGGAGATATATCTTCGTTTACAGACGAATCAAAGCAGTCAATCAGAGATGTGAGTGATTCGCTTAATACTTCTCTTGAATCGCTTGATGATTTTCTTGACGAATTTGACGGCAAGGGTGATGAATTGTCAGACCTTATCGACAATTTAAATGATTCGCTTTGATAAGGGCAAAGATGATGTTGACGATTCAAAAGACAAACTTTCAAATCGTCTTGACAAGATGGAAAAAGATATTGATGATGTAATTGATAATCTTGACGATACAAATGAAGAATTGAAGAAACTTTTAAGACAGCTTAAATATGTATCGGGTGATGTCGGTGATTCGGTCAGTGATACAATGGAGAATCTTGACAACCTTGTTTTGAATATGAGCAAGGAATTGAAAGGCTTAAAAGATACAATTAAATCATTTAAAGACGTACTTGATAAGTTGGGCTCAACACTTCCTACATTAAAGCCGTTGCCTACATTAGGTCCTATGACAAGACCTACGGAAACGCCAAGCAATGGCGGTAGTGGCGGTAACAGCGGTGGAAGCAACAGCAATAATGATACTTCTTCGGAAAGTGTAAAATCTGAGGACGATATTGATCCGGGCTACAACGTAACACCTGACGGTGAGCTTGACAGCAGTTATGACGTTGAACCGTCTGTTGTCGGTATGCTAAAGGATATGTTGTTCACAACGGCTAAAGCGGCGGAAACAGATGATGAAAAAACTGCAATAAGTGATTTGAAGAGTACGGATATTTCATTGCCAAGACTTATCGGTGATGAAAATGCCGATACGGCACTTGTGAAATATTGTATAAATAACGGTACCGTAGACGGAACCGAATCGACAGGCGGTGTAGTCGGATGTGTCGGCTTTGAGTCGATAGTTCGTTCCGGTGAAAACCTTACTTTGCCTGACGGCACTAAAGTAAATTCCGATTCTGTTTTGAAAGCTGTAATTGATTCTTGTATAAGTTTCGGTAATGTAACCGCAGAATCGAAATATGCGGGCGGTATTTGCGGTAAGAGTGATATAGGCGATATAAAAAATTCGCTTACAACAGGCGAAATTACTGTAAATGACGGCAGTTACAGCGGTGGTACGGCAGGATATACAAGCGGAAATATAGATAATTGTATTGCGATAAATGATGTTGACGGTAACGACCATATCGGCGGTATTGCCGGCTCGGCTAAAAATATTAATACGTCATATTCGCTTCCGAGATTGGACGGTAAAAAAAGATGATGCCGGTGCGATAGTGGGATTTGTTGACGGTGACGTTACGGGTTGTTATTTTATTGATGAGGGACTTTCAGGTATAAGCGGAATGAACCTTGAGGGCAGAGCAGAGGCTGTCAAGCCTGATGATATGACAACGTCTGACGGCAGTTTCCCGAGCCGTATGCCGCTTTTGGATAACGGTAATTTCTATATGGCGGACGGAGATAAATTCCTTCCGCAAATAAAGAGTTTGGCTCAAAATGACGCCGAGAGTATAGGTGCGATTTTGCAGTCAAAGTCAACAGAACTTTCAAGATTTCATTTCAATGTTATATTCAAGGATAAAGATAAAGAATTGAAGTCAATGACCGTTGATTACGGTACTGTATTAAATGACAGCGATATACCGAAGCTTACCGCTGACGGCAGTGAAGTTCCGATGTGGGATAAGGACGTGAAAAGTCCTATCATACGTCACACTACATTTTCGGCAGAATACAACAAGGCAACAACGACTATTTCATCAGGCGAAGAACCGCCGTTAATGCTTGCCGAAAGCGTATTTGCGGATAATACAACATTGTCGCTCAAAGAGGAAGATGTTGACCACGTTTTTGACGGCTACAAAAACGGTAAGGCATACTCATTTACGTTAAGTAAAGATGCTTATGATGTTATAAAAGTACATATTCGTGATGATAAGAAAAAGGCGGCAAAGATTGCAGTACAGATTGACGGTAAATGGAGTATGGTTGATTGTACGATTGACGGCAGTTATGCGGTTTTTGAAACGGCAAAACCTTGTAAATATGTATTGCTTTATAAGAAAATATCGCCGATTGTACCAATTGTGATTTGTGGGGAACGGCTGTTTTGCTGATGGCTGTGTTCATTGTACTTAGGAGGATAAAAAACATGGAAGAAGTAAAGAAAAGAAAACGTATAGGAATTTTACACGTTCTGAAAAAGCGATTGTCCATGCGTATGTCGAACTTATGCAAAAGAATAAGAAGATAACCGTTACCGATATTGTCAATACGGCTGATCTTAACAGAAGTACATTTTACGCACATTTCAAAACGGCTGACGATGTTCGCGAAAAAATTCAGACGGACGTTATAAATGAACTGTTCGGTTCGATAAATAAAAACGCAATTAAGAGTGTTCTTGAAGATCCGTATGATATTATGAATCACGTTCGTGAATTTATTGAGGACGACGAGGAAATGTATAAAATGCTCTTGAATACAGACGGTGCGGATAAGTTCCTTAAAAGACTTCGCGATATAGTTATTGAAAAGTGTATGCGTGATGCGTCCGAAGCTTCGTATATCAGCGATAAAGAATCGTTTGAAATGAATTTGAGATTGTTTATCGGCGGTTATGTTTCGGTTATTGAGGATTGGGCAGCAGGCAGCATTGGTATGTCACTTAAAAAGTGTACCGAAATTATGAGCGAATCAATTAAAATTTGCATTCAAAAATATGTTAAAAGATAGCCACCACTCCGGCACTATGTGCCACCTCTCCTCAAGGAGAGACTTTCGGCTCCCATAGGGGAGCTGTCGGCGTAACCGACTGAGGGGTGGCAAATATGAAAAAGCATAAATCGTCTGTTTGCGTATACAATAAATCCGTAGGGGCGATCATTGGTCGCCCGAGTGAATATAAAATTAAAACCACCACTCCGGCACTATGTGCCACCTCTCCTCAAGGAGAGACTTTCGGCTCCCATAGAGGGGAGCTGTCGGCGTAGCCGACTGAGGGGTGGCAAATGTAAAACTTACGTGGTGGCACAAAATATCGGTATGGAAAAAATCATACCGATATTTTTTATTTATAATATTAAAATTTTTTGAATTTTTCACCAAAAAGGGTATACTAAAAACGATTTTTTGTTATACTGAATATATAGAAACAAAAAAAGCGAGGTAAATATGGAGTATAACGAGCAAAAACAGGAACGTGTAATTTTAGCGGGTGTACATCGCGGTATGCGTGATGCACTTTGGGATACAACTGAAGAATCAATACATGAGCTTGGCGAATTGGTAAAAACGGCAGGCGGTATTGTTGTGGGTGAAATGATTCAAAACAAGGCTGATTTGGAAAGTGCAACGTATATGGGCGAGGGTAAACTTGATGAACTCAAAATTGCCATAGAAACGCTTAATGCCGATATGGTTGTGTTTGATGATGAACTTTCTCCTGTACAAATGAGAAATATAAGTGATTTTCTTGAAATAAAAGTGCTTGACCGTTCTATGCTTATACTTGATATTTTCGCAATGCGTGCAAAAAGCGGCGAGGGTAAACTTCAAGTTGAACTTGCACAGCTTAAATACCGCTTGCCGCGACTTCGCGGTTTCGGTGTGGAAATGAGCCGTACAGGTGCGGGAATAGGCACAAGAGGTCCGGGTGAAACGCGTCTTGAAAGTGACAGACGTCATATAAGACGGAGAATTTCGGCACTTGAAGAAGAAATCAAGGAACTGAAAAAACATCGCGGACTTATTCGGGACAGACGCAAGAAAGACGGTGTTATAACTGCGGCACTTGTGGGTTACACGAACGCAGGCAAATCAACGCTTTTAAACACTCTTACAGACGCACAGGTGTTTGCGGAAGATAAACTTTTCGCAACGCTTGACCCTACATCAAGAGCGATAACACTTGACGATAACAGAAAAATATTACTTGTTGATACTGTTGGTTTTATAAGAAAACTTCCGCACCATCTTATTGAGGCTTTTAAATCAACACTTGAAGAAGCGGTTGTGGCAGATGTGCTTTTACACGTCATTGATGCGTCAGGGGAAGAAATGGACAATCAAATCACAGTCGTGGAACAAGTTTTGTCTGACATCGGTGCGGTCGGTAAGCCGGTTGTGGCGGTGTTTAATAAGTGTGACAGACTTGAAGATTATCCGATAACTAATTTAAAGAGTGACAAGTGCGTATATATAAGTGCCAAGCACAGAATCAATATTGATAAATTGATTGAAGCGATAGCCGACACCGCACCGGGTAAAAAGCAGAAAGTTAAGGCTTGCATACCGTACAGTGCAGGTTCGCTTGTGAATGAACTTCATGAAAATCAAAAAGTAATATCAGAAGAATACGGCGAAAACGGCACTGTAATGGAGCTTATGGTAGATGCTAAAATGTATGATAAAATAAGGGAGTATATTTTGTAAAATGTCAAAAAAAGACGTATACAAAACGGTAAAAAGCAGTCGCAGTCACTGCTTATAGAGAAAAAATCAAAATTTATTGCAAATGTAAAACCTGTTGACAATGAAGATGACGCACTTGCGTTTTTGAATGAAATGCGTTCAAAGTATTCAGATGCAACGCATAATGTTTATGCATATGTGATTGACGAAAATAATATTTTTCGTTACAGTGATGACGGCGAACCATCGGGGACGGCAGGAATGCCCGTTCTTGACGCAATCCGTAAATCCGGGATAGTTGATGTGGTTGTGGTGGTTACGCGTTATTTCGGCGGTACACTTCTCGGAACGGGCGGACTTGTACATACTTACGGAGCATCGGCAAAACAGGGACTGATTGAGTCGGAAATAGTTATAAGAAAGCTTTGCGATATAGTTTCTGTAAAAGTTGATTATTCTCTGCTCGGAAAAATGCAACATGAGATTATGACTAAAGGATATTTGCTTGAGGACACTATTTACGAAGATGAGGTTACTTTTATCATATCGTGTCCGATTGATACGACCGATAACGTTATTGCGGAAATAATCAATATGACGAATGCAGGAGCGGTTTGTGAAAAGATTGATAAAAATATGTTGATGTTAAGGAGGAAGAGGGATGAAGAAAGTAATTAAAGCGATATGCTGTATATTGGCTGCCGTTATACTTGTCGGCGGCGGATATGTGGCAGGTCAGAGAGCAAAACAAAGCAGTATCGTATCGGCACTGCCTAAAAATATTCTCGATATGCCGAAAGAGAGTAATGAGCCTTCGGAAAGTGCTGAACCTGAGAGTAAGCCTTCGGAAGATGTGCCTGAACCGAAAGAGGATGTAAGAATAATAAATAAATCGAATGAGTCAGCAGTTGATTCAACGTGGAGTACAGTTAAATCATCAAGCAACACAACCGATAACGGTGCACTTACATTATACACTTCCGCACAAAAAAGACGGTGATGAATTTATTTGGGACGACAGTCAAAAGTGGGTGCTTGAAGTATCGGACGGCAACGGCGGATATTATACATTGTTTGACCAAAATGTAAGTAACGGAAGTGTTTATTACGATGTTGCCGAAACCGACAACGGTACGAAAAATATAAATGTATATGTTTTCACCGGTGCGGGAACAACAATAAAGCAATATACACACACCGAAACGGGATTTTCCGAAAAGAGCGTGTATGAATCCGGTGCTGTAAACAGAGTGTTTACAACAATCCCGTCATATAAATAACACAGTTCATAGAGGAGGAAATACAAATGGAAATCGAATTAACAAAGGAAAACTATGATGGTGAAGTTATAAAGTCAAATATGCCTGTGCTTGTTGACTTTTGGGCTTCTTGGTGCGGACCTTGCAAAATGGTTGCGCCTATAATTTCTCAAATTGCAGAGGAATACAACGGTAAAGTTAAGGTATGCAAGGTTAATGTTGACGATCAAGGCGAGCTTGCCGCTCAAAATGCTATTGTTTCAATACCGACTGTAATTTTATTTATAGACGGCAAACCTGTTAAGAAGATTGTCGGCGCACATTCTCTTGACGATTACGAGGACGCAATAGATGAATTTATATGATTAAAACTGATTAATTATTCAGTGCAGTGCATAAATATTCATATGTAATGAATATTTATGCACTGTTTTTATATGATTTAAACTTTTTGTCAAAAAGACTTGCATTTTTATTCAAAAAGGAGTATAATCATAAACGTATTTGAAATTTTGGAGGGTTAGTAATGCTTGATGAAGTTATACAATTAGATAAAAAATATTATTTGAATACTTTCGGCGACAGACTTCCTGTATGCTTTGAAAAGGGCGAGGAATGAAACTGTTTGACGACAAGGGTAATACATATTACGATTTTCTTGGCGGAATTGCCGTAAATGCGTTGGGTCACGGACACAAAGATTTTATAAACGCACTTAAAATCAACTTGATAAAGTAGTGCATACATCAAGTCTTTATTATATAGAAAATCAAGCAAAGCTTGCACAAAAAGCTTGTTGAAAATACTTGTGCGGAAAAAGCGTTTTTCGCAAACAGCGGTGCAGAGGCCAATGAGGGTGCATTCAAACTTGCAAAGATTTATTATTATAAAAAAAGGTTTGGATAAGTATGAGATAATCACGCTTGATAAGTCATTCCACGGCAGAACTCTTGCAACCGTTGCAGCTACAGGTCAGGAAAAATATCAAAAGCCGTACAGACCATTGACACCGGGTTTCAAGCAGGTTGAGCCTAATAATTTTAAAGCGATTGAGGACGCGGTTACTGATAAAACTGCGGCAATTATGATTGAACTTATTCAAGGTGAAAGCGGAGTTCATCCGATGGATAAGGAATACGTTGAAAAGCTTAGAAAGCTATGCGACGAGAAAGATATTATTCTTATTTTTGACGAAGTACAGACCGGTATGGGCAGAACAGGTTATCTTTTTGCACATCAAATGTACGGCGTTGAACCGGATATTTTCACTTCGGCAAAGGCACTTGGCGGCGGTATTCCGATTGGCGCGGTATGTGCGGGCAAAAGGTTGCGTCTGCATTTGAACGGGTGACCACGGAACAACATTCGGCGGTAATCCGTTCGCAACGGCAGCTGGATTGGCTGTGTTTGATATTTTTGAAAAGGAACATCTTGTTGAAAATGCAGGTAAGATGGGTAAGTATTTTAAAGAAAAACTTACAGAACTTCAAAATAAATATTCGGATAAAATTACAGATGTCAGAAATGCAGGTCTTTTGATTGGTATTCAGTTGGAGGACAGCATAGCCAAGACTGTATTTAATAAGTTGTTTGAAAATAAAATGCTTACAAGCCTTTGCGGCGGCAACACAATCAGAATTGCACCGCCGTTAATTATAAAAAAGAAACAGACATCGACTTGTTTATTAATACATTAAGCAGTATATTGGAGGAATTATAAAATGAAAGATTTAATCAGTTTACACGATTTAACTTCAGAAGAAGTAAAAGGACTTTTTTGGAGCTTGGTTTAAAATTAAAAAGGAACAGAAAAGCGGAATTGAACATCATATTTTAAAGGGTAAAACACTTGGTATGATATTCACAAAATCATCAACAAGAACAAGAGTATCATTTGAAGTGGGTATGACTCAACTTGGCGGTTATCCGTTGTTCTTATCGTCAAACGACATTCAGCTTGGACGCGGCGAATCAATTTACGATACTGCAAAGGTTTTGGAAAGAATGCTTGACGGTATTATGATTCGTACTTACGCACATCAAGATGTTTTGGACCTTGCAGAATATGCAAATATTCCTGTAATCAACGCACTTACAGACTTGCTTCACCCATGTCAGGTGCTTGCAGACCTTATGACAACATATGAGCATAAGGGCAAGCTTGAAGGCTTGAAACTTGCATATATCGGTGACGGTAATAATATGGCACATTCGCTTAGTACGGCTGTGCAAAGGCAGGTATGGACTGTGCGATCGCAACACCTGAAAATTATCAGTATGACGCGGAAGTGGTTGCAAACGCAAAGGACGACTTCAAGAAGTCGGGAAAAGAATTAATTTTGACAACAGATCCGGTTGAGGCAATCAAAAATGCAGATGTAGTTTATACAGATACATGGGTATCAATGGGACAAGAGGCTGAAAAGGCAGAAAGACAAAAGATATTTATGCCGTATCAAGTAAACGGTGAATTGTTCAAGAATGCCGCAGATGACGCTGTATTTATGCACTGCTTGCCTGCATATCGCGGTTTTGAAGTTACAGAAGAAGTTATAGACGGACCTCAATCTGTTATTTTTGACGAGGCTGAAAACAGACTTCATGCTCAAAAAGCAGTTATGGCAACATTGATGGGATAATCGGAGGTTATAGTAATGGAAAGTGATTATCAGTCATTATTTCAAGTGCGTTTGGCTAATTATGATGATATACCTGCAATTATGAATATCACGCGTGAGGCATTTGTTAAATATCAGCAGATGTCAGGCGTTGAAAAGCTTGCGGCACTTGAAGAATCGTATAATGATGTGAAAAAGATATAGATACAAAAGTTGTATTGCTTGCATTGTCTGACGGCGAACCTGTCGGCAGTGTGAGAGTAGAGGTATTTCCCGATAAAACCGCATATTTGTCACGTTTTGCGGTAAAGGTTACAAGTCAAAATAACGGTATCGGTAAATCAATAATGAATCTTGTTGATAAAATTATGGTTAAAAAGGGTGTAACTCAAATTCAGTTGCATACAGGCTCAAAGATTACATCGCTTATTCGTTTCTATAACGGCAGAGGATTTTATATTGATTCGACAGATAAGTCGCGAGGTTATGTTCGTGCATTGTTGATTAAGGAATATCAAAAGAAAGATTGTTAGGTAAAAGGGACACTAAAATTTAGTGTCCCTTTTGATATGCGGTAAATATAAATAAACCTTGTGAGCGGCCAATGACCGCTCCTACAAATATTTAGTCGATAATTATTGAAATTCGTAGGGGCGATCATTGGTCGCCTTGATTTTATGGGGACACTAAACATTCTCTTGACAAAATCACTTATAAAATGTATACTAAACAAAAACACTTATGGAGATATTATATGAAATTATTGGCGGACTTAATATTAAACGGTGCAGAAACGATGAAAATGTCGGAGAACATAAAAAAGAATTTCGACAATCCCGAAAGAAACAACGGTGAATTGAGGGCAGATAAATTTAAAGGGTTTATAACAGATGAATGGAATGTGGACGGCTTTAATGTTATAACAGTAAGCGGCAAAAAAAACAAACAGGGGACACGTTATATTTTTGCATGGCGGAGGATATGTCGCAGAGGCGACAGCATCTCACAGAAGAATTATTGAAGAACTTGTGAAAATGTACGGATTAAAAGTGACTTTTATAGACTATCCGCTTGCACCCGAGCATACATATGAAAAAACACACGAAATCGTAATGAAAGCATACAGAGAGATTACAATTAAAAATTACGGTGATGAATTTTATTTGTTCGGTGACAGTGCAGGCGGTGGATTGGCTTTGGCAGTTTTGCAGATATTGCGTGATGAAAAAATAATACCGTTTCCGAAAAGACAGTTTTAATGTCACCATGGGTTGACTTGACTATGAGCAATCCGAAAATAGGGGCGGCGGAACGCGATCCGCTTTTGACGATGGATTGCCTGTACCATGCGGCGGAGAGATATATTGGAAACGGTGACGCTAAAAATCCTGTGCTTTCACCTATATTCGGAAGAATGGATAATCTCGGTAAAATATTTCTTTTGACAGGAACTCATGAAATTTTAAATCCCGATTGCAGAAAGTTAAAAACAAAGTTGATGGCGGCATACGGTACGGAGCTGGAATTTTATGAGGGTGAAAAAATGGTTCACGACTGGATTTTGGCAACACCGTTTTATCTTGAGGCATTTAAAGCGATTGAAATGGTCGGAGAATTTTATGTGAACGGCTAATAAAAAAAGCAAGCTGATTTCAGCTTGCTTTTTTGATATTATTCTGTAATATAAATTCTTGTATAGAACGGAATTGTATTTGCAATCCAGTTAATATCGCTTGGGTGAAGACGTACACAACCGTGAGAAATATTTACGCCGACACGTCCGTCATATTCTGTACCGTTATAGTAAAGCAATGTTGAATGAAGTGCATAACCGTTATAGAAACGAAGTACAGGACCTACATAGTAGCTTGGATAATCCCATTCTGTGCGTTCGATATATTCAAATTGACCTGTGATTGTAGGCGTATTCCATGCACCTAATGCACAAGGAAATTCTTTTTTGAAGTTCCCAATTATATTGTGAGCCTTGATATACTCTTACCTTATATTCGTGCTTTGAAACCCATACAAGATAATTTGTACGGCTTGTAATACCGTTCTTGTTTACAGGTGTTCTGTTGCGATATTCTTTAACTATAGGAGATTCACCAATGATAATATCAAGGTGGTCGTCGAAATCAAGAACATCAAGACTTGAATTAAACGATTCGGCAAGCGTTCTTACAGGAACAAATAGAGAACCCTCGATATAAACCGTTGCGTGAGGTGCGTATGTATCGTTTCCGAAAATCGTTGTATATGCACTGTTTGCGTTAAAAATAACTTGGTCTGAACCGACGCTGCAAACTACGCTGTCATATTTAGGATCGTATGTAACCTTTAATCCCATTGCCTCACCGATTGCACGAACAGGCATCATTGCGACACCGTCAACTATTCTTGCACGCGGTGAAACGTCTTGAAGAAAGTTACCGCTTACATACATACAAAGTTCTTTATCGTAATTCGGATTACCGTTCATTGCACAACCGTTATTTTGTACATATTCGCCGTTTTCGTTCAAATATCCGTATGTCTGAACTTCAAGAATGCCGTCAGGCTCAATCTTTTTATCGTAATATTTCAATGAACGAAGTCCCGAAACGAGCTTTACCTTGAATTTTTCGCCCATACGATATTGCGGAACGTTGAATATAAGATTTAGCGAAGAAGTATCCTGAGATACGTTTTCGGTAATTGAACCGAGTAATTCATCGGAACTGCTGTAAAGTTCGACAGTTACGTCATTAGGTATTATGTACTTATGCGATGTGATGTCAATATTAAGAACAAATTGTGTTGATAATTCGTTCTCCGATATTGTCGGCGTTGAAGTCGGCTTAACTGTCGGCTCTGCGGCCGGTGTTGTTGCTGCTGTTTCTGTCGGCTCAACCGTTGTTCCCGTGAAACGGTAGGCTCTGCTGTTACTTGCGGTGTTTCTGTCGGTGCAGGTGACGCTGTTTCGGCGAATGCGCCTATTCCGCTCAAAACGATTGATACGGCAAGAAACATTCCTAAAATTTTTTTCATACTTATCTCCCCTTAAACTATTATAAAATAATCATATCACACCGAATTATCAAAGTCAATAAACAATAAAAGCTAAACATAAATTCGGATTAATCACTAAAAAAACACATCAAATTTTAACTAAAATGATGTGCTTTTTTTACTTGACTTATTTTTCGCGAATAAAAATTCTTTCAATGTCCGTACACAAACCGCTTTGTTCGTCAATGTCAAAAATACAACCGCAAAATTGTCCTTTTCCGTTCGCAATTTCAAACTTTTTGAGGCATACCTGTAATAAATTTTTTTATTATCGCATTATTCTCTCTGCCGAGTATCGATATTTGAGGGCCTGTCATTCCGAGGTCGGTTATATTTCCCGTACCTTTCGGAAGAATGACTTCATCGGCTGTTTGAACGTGTGTGTGCGTTCCGAATACGGCTGAAACTTTGCCGTCAAGGAAATATGCCATAGCAAGTTTTTCGCTTGTTGCCTCTGCATGAAAATCTACTATTATAATATTGGTTGATTTCTTTAATTTTGCAACCTCGCGTTCGGCAGCGTCGAAAGGGGAGTCGGCGGGGTCAAGATATGTTCTGCCGATAAGATTTACAACTCCGACTTTAACACCGTTTTTTGCGGTAAAAACGATACTTCCCTCACCCGGACACTTTTTATTGTAATTCGCCGGACGGATTACATTTCCCTCGTTACGCATAATATCAACAACTTCTTTTGCGTCCCAAGTGTGATTACCCATAGTGATAACGTCAATTCCTGCACGAATAAGCTCGTCATATGCGTTGCGGGCAAGACCTCTGCCGTGGGTGGCATTTTCACCGTTTGCGATAACTAAGTCAATACCTTTCTGATATTTCATATCGTCAACATATTTAAAGAGCATATCGCGTCTATACGGCTGACAATATCTCCGATACATAGAATTTTCATAATAAAATCCATAGCCTTTCTGCCCGCAGATTTATTTATAACACTGTCTTATCGTGGGCGGACAGGACGTGTAAAACTGTATAATATATCTAAAATTAAAATAAATTTTCGTTCAAAATAAATAAAAAAGGAGTATTACAGAACGGGTAGAAGCTAAACATAAACGGCTTATACAGTGCCTTTATCGCAAAGTATCAAAGTCATAAATATTTACGCTCTGTAATAACCCCAAATTTTTCAAAGTAATGCAAGCTTATTTAGCGTAATCAACCGCTCTTGTTTCACGAATCATACTAACTTTAATCTGACCCGGATATTCAAGCTCGCTTTCAATACGTTTAACAATTTCTTTTGCTACAAGAATCATACCTTCGTCGTTGACCTTTTTCAGGTTTGACCATAATTCTGATTTCACGACCGGCTTGAATAGCAAATGACTTTTTCAACGCTGTCGAAACTGTTTGCAATTTCTTCAAGGTTTTGTAAACGCTTGATGTAGGTCTCAAGATTTTCACGTCTTGCTCCCGGACGTGCTGCGGATATTGCATCGGCTGCCTGTACTAAAGAGGCAACGATTGTCTGTGCCTCGACATCACCGTGGTGAGCCATAATAGCGTGTACAACATCCTTGTTTTCACGATACTTCTTTGCAATATCTGCGCCGATAGTAACGTGAGAGCCTTCGACTTCATGGTCAACTGCTTTACCGATGTCGTGAAGTAAACCTGCACGTTTTGCAAGTGCGACATCGACGCCCAGTTCACCTGCCATAACGCCCGCAAGATGCGAAACCTCAATGCTATGCTTTAGGACGTTCTGACCGTAACTTGTTCTGAATTTAAGTTTACCAAGCAATTTGATAAGTTCAGGGTGAAGACCGTGTACACCTGTTTCAAATGTAGCGCTTTCGCCCTCTTGCTTGATGATTGATTCAACCTCTTTACGAGATTTTTCAACTGTTTCCTCAATGCGTGCCGGATGAATACGTCCGTCCACGATAAGCTTCTCAAGTGCAAGACGTGCAACTTCACGTCTGATAGGATCGAAACTTGAAACAATAACTGCCTCAGGAGTATCGTCGATGATTAAATCAACGCCTGTAAGAGTTTCAATGGTTCTGATGTTTCGTCCTTCACGACCGATTATACGGCCTTTCATTTCATCACTTGGAAGATTAACAACAGAAACGGTGGTTTCGGCAACGTGATCGGCGGCAACTTTTTGAATAGCTAAAGAAACTATGTTCTTTGCTTTCTTTTCCGCGTTCTCCTTTGCCTCTTGCTCAATTTCTTTAACCATCATGGCTGCCTCATGCTTTGTTTGATTTTTAACATCTTTTAATAAGATAGTCTTAGCCTCTTCGGCGGTAAGACCTGAAATCTTTTCAATAAGAGCCATTTGTTGTTCTTTGATTTCTGCTATTTCTTTTTCTTTTTAGATTCAAGTGACTTTAGTTTTTGACTTAAAGTCTGTTCTTTTTCTCTAAATTATCTGTTTTCTTGTCTAAGTTTTCTTCTTTTGGTTAATTCTGCGTTCCTGACGATTAAGTTCATTTCTGCGTTCCTTGACCTCTGCGTCAAAGTCTGCGCGAAGTTTTTGATTTTCTTCTTTAGCCTCAAGCAACAGTTCACGCTTTTTGGCGTCGGCAGCCTTTTCGGCATCCTTTACAATAGACTTGGCTTTTTCTTCGGCACTGCCGAATTCGGCCTCAGCAATTTTCTTTCTGTGTGCAACGCCTAAGTTGAAACCAACAATGACGCCTATAACACATAATACGATTGCAACGATTATCATTACAATTAATAATACTGTATTAATCAGTAACACCCCCCATAAAAAGTTTACCAATGCTTAATAATGGGGACTTCTTAAAATGACTGCGTCCTATACAACTGAATACTTCATAAACCTCTATGAAACAGATGCAGGTAAAGTACCATAGTGATTTGTAATCATACAAGAGCAGTCTACCTTAAGACGGCTCCATTTTAAGTATTGGGATTACATATAAAAGTATAGTATACAGAAAAATTTTATTTTAAAGAATATTAAGCAATTATATTTTATACTATTTTGTGCATTCTGTCAAGGTGTATTATTAATATGAAAGTATTTTTTTTTCTGTAAAATAAGACTGGAAATTGCGTAAAAACGTCGTAAACGTAAATTTTATGTAAAATAGCACAAAAAATTAAAAAATTATTCACTTATGGTCTTTACTAACAAAAATAAGTGTGATATAATAGTTACAACAAGATAAATCAGTAAGGAAATATGTATATTTTAATTTACTGAAAAGGGAGGAAATATATGACAGAAGAAAAGACCTGGCGAATATAAGTCGTTTTCAAACGTACTTATTTAATTCTGGTGACAATTTTAAGTCATATGAAATGCTTGATCACATAAAGTCAAAATAGACGGCGTTGACGGTTGGAGATTTGCCGTTTGGGCACCTAAAGCCGTAAGTGTTAGAGTCGTGGGCGATTTCAACGATTGGAACGGCTATGACAAAATGCTTGAAAGAATAGAAACAAGCGGAGTTTGGTATGGCTTTTTTACAGATATAGAAGAAGGAATGCTGTATAAGTATGCTATTGAGGCTGAGAACGGAGAAACTTATTACAAAGCCGATCCGTATGCTGTAAAGAGTGAACTGAGACCGGGTACTGCGTCCGTAACAAAGGATATTTCAAATAATTACAAATGGGGCGATAAGGCTTGGATAAGTGCACGCAGTAAAACAGCACTTTGACGGAGCCTATGAATATATACGAAATCCACATCGGCTCATGGAAAATACATGATGACGGAAGCTTTTATACGTATCGTGAACTGGCGGACGAGCTTGTTCCTTATGTTAAGAAGATGGGTTACACGCATATAGAGCTTATGCCTATCACCGAATATCCGTTCGACGGCTCCGGGGGTATCAGGTAACGGATTTTTTTCTCAGCTACGACAAGATACGGCGAAAGTGAAGATTTGAAATATCTTATAGATAAGTGTCACAAAAATCATATCGGAATTATAATGGACTGGGTACCTGCTCATTTTCCGCGTGACGCACACGGACTGAGAATGTTTGACGGAACTCCTGTTTATGAATATGCCGATCCGCGATTGGGTGAGCATAAGGATTGGGGAACAATGGTTTTGACTATTCAAAGAGCGAAGTTATTTCATTCCTTATTTCATCAGCGTATTTTTGGGCAGAACAGTATCACATTGACGGAATAAGAGTTGATGCGGTATCTTCAATGCTTTACCGTGATTATTCGAGAAATGACGGTGAGTGGGTTCCGAACGAATACGGCGGAAACGGCAATCTTGAGGCAGTTGATTTTCTTAAAAAGCTAAACAAGATTATGGGGACGGAATTCCCTAACTTTATGATGGTTGCGGAAGAATCTACGGCTTGGCCGCTTGTAACCGCACCGCCTGAAAATGACGGACTTGGTTTTAATTACAAGTGGAATATGGGCTGGATGAACGATACACTTCGTTATATGGGTATGGATCCGTATTTCCGTAAGGACAATCACAGTTTGCTTACATTTATGATGATGTATGCTTATTCCGAAAATTATATTTTGCCTTTGTCACATGATGAAGTGGTACACGGCAAGGGTTCTATGCTTAACAAGATGTTCGGTGAGTATGACGAAAAATTTGCGGCATACAGAACATTACTCGGCTATTATATGACAATGCCGGGAAAGAAAATGTTGTTTATGGGCGGTGAATTTGGTCAAATGCTTGAGTGGCGTTATGACGACCAACTTGAATGGAACGTACTTGAAATAGATAAGCATAAGAGATTGCATCAGTATGTAAAAGACCTTAATCATTTTTACATGGAAAACAAGGCTTTATGGGAACTTGATACAAGTTGGGACGGCTTCAGATGGGTTAATGAGGCTGACAGTGAAAACAGTGTTCTTTCCTATATAAGACGTGGCAGACATGCAGCTGATAATGTTGTAGTGGTTGCAAACTTCACACCTGTCGAAAGACCGATATATAAAATCGGGGTTCCGCTTGCGGGCGAATATGAAGTAGTATTCCATTCGAGTGCTGTCAAGTACGGCGGAAACAAACGTATTACAAAGAAAGTATACAAGACAAAGAATATGCAGTTCTCAGATATGATGTACACTATTGAAGTTGCTATCGACGGCAATTCGGTTATGTTCCTAAAGAAAAAGCCGGCGGACAAAGCTGCGGCAAGCAAAAAGAAAACGACTGCATCAAAAACTGCTAAAAAACAACAGACAAAACCGAAAGTGCAACGGCTAAAAAAGCGGCAGTTAAGAAAACAACCGCGACAAAGACCGCTGCGAAAAAACATCAACAAGGACAAATAAATCGGCTAAATAGTCGGTTTTAATAAAAATCTAATCAGAAAAATTATAGGGAGATGATTTTATGGTATCAAAGGATTGCGTTGCAATGATACTTGCAGGCGGTCAAGGTTCAAGACTTGGTGCGTTGACAAAAATGTTGCTAAGCCGGCAGTGCCTTTCGGCGGAAAGTACAGAATCATAGATTTTCCGCTTTCAAATTGTGTACATTCAGGAATTAATACGGTAGGTGTTCTTACACAGTATCAACCGTTGGAACTAAATAGATATATCGGTAACGGAAACCCTTGGGATTTGGACAGAAGTCATGGCGGTGTTTATGTACTTCCTCCATACCAAAGTGCAAAAGCGGGTGAATGGTATAAAGGTACGGCAAATGCCATTTATCAAAACTTAAGTTTTCTTGAAAGCTTTAAACCTGAAAACGTTCTTATACTTTCAGGCGACCATATCTATAAAATGCACTATGGCGAAATGCTGAAGGCACACAAGGAATCGGGTGCGGCTGTAACTATTGCCGTAATGCCTGTACCTTGGGAGGAGGCAAGCAGATTCGGTATAATGAACGTTGACGAAGAGGGTACTATCACAGACTTTGAAGAAAAACCGGCAGAGCCTAAGAGTAATCTTGCGTCAATGGGTATTTACATATTTACATATGAAGTGCTTAAAAAGTATTTGGAGGCTGACGAACGTGACCCAAGTTCTGCAAATGACTTCGGTAAGAATATAATTCCTACAATGCTTGAAAACGGCGAAAAGATGGTATCATTCAGATTTGAGGGCTATTGGAAAGATGTCGGCACAATTCATAGCTTGTGGGAGGCAAATATGGATCTTGTTGACCAACCACCTAAGTTTGATCTAAACGACAGAAGTTGGAGTATCTATTCAAGAAATATGGCACTTGCTCCTCATTATGTTGGACAAAATGCTAAGATACCAAATTCAACCGTAACGGAGGGCTGCTTTATTGACGGCGAAATAAAACATTCGGTTATTTTCGGCGGTGTTGAACTCGGAGAAGGCAGTGTTGTCAGTGATTCGGTAATTATGCGGGTGCGAAAATCGGAAAGAATGTTGTAATTGAAAAAGCTGTTATAGGTGCAGACGCAGTTATAGGTGACGGTGCGAAAGTCGGAGTTAATTCTTCGGACGATAACAAATACGCATCAAAATTGTGTACCAATGATCTTGTACTTATCGAAAACGGTGCCGAAGTCGGCGTTGAAGAAGATATTTGCAAGGGGCAGTATGGTAGAAGCATAGGAAAGGGACAGAGCCAATGAGAAGAGATACTATGGGTATTATTCTGACAAGTAATGACAGAATACCTCCGATTACAGATATAAGAGCAAATTCAGCACTTCCTATCGCAGGAAGATACAGAATAATAGATTTCGTGCTTTCGTGTATGGCAAACTCGGGTATAACAAATATCGGTGTTGCAACAGAGGCAAATTACTCATCTTTGATGGACCACATTAAATCGGGTAAGCCTTGGGACCTTGACAGAAAGAATTGGGGACTTAATATACTTCCTCCGAATCTGGAAAAGGTATCATACGGTTCAATAAAGGGTAATATAGATATACTTGCAGGTATAAGCGACTTTATTCACAGAAGTCAGCAGACATATGTAATATTGTCACTCGGTAACAGCATTTACAATATTGACTTTGAAGAAGTTGTAAAAAATCATATCGAAAGTCAGGCAGACGTTACAATTCTTTATAAAGATATGAAAGGTATGCCTGAAAGAGAAATTTCAAGATTTACAACGCTTGAACTTGACGAGGAAAATCGTATTACAGATATTGAGGTTCAGCCGTATTATCCAAAGTCGAGTATGGCAAGTATGGACGTTTACGTTATGGAAAAGGCTTTGCTGGAAAGTATTGTTGACGAATGCAGTGCAAGAGGCGACAGAGATTTCGTAAAGGATGCACTTGTTAAGAAAATGACAGGCCTTAGAATTTACGGATATGAGTATACGGGTTATACTGATAAGATTGATTCACTTAAAGCATATTACAGAAATAATATGAATTTCTTAAATTCGGATATAAGACGTGAATTGTTTAATCCTAAAAATCCTATCTACACAAAGACAAAAGACCAGTCACCGACTAAATACTGAAGTGACGCATCTGTACAGAACAGCTTTATTTCAGACGGTTGTGTAATTGATGGTACTGTAATTAACAGTGTACTTTCAAGAGGTGTAAAAGTCGCAAAGGGTGCGGTCATTAAAAATTCAATCATCATGCAGGATTCTGTGATTGAAGAGGACCTTGAACTTAGTCATGTTGTATTTGATAAGGAAGTTGATATAACAAAAGGAAGAAAACTTATAGGACAAGAGAGCTATCCTCTTGCAATATCAAAAAGGAACGAAGATTTAATAATAAAGATTTTAATGACAAATATATAATAGAACTGTTCAAAATTTGAGCAGTTCTGTTGAAGTTTTACGGAATTTAAGAATATTTATTGACAAATAATTCTTATAGAGATAAGATTTAAGCATATAGAAAGGAATAATTTGTTATGAAAGTTTTATTTGCTACTTCGGAGGCGGCACCTTTTGTTAAAACAGGAGGTCTTGGTGATGTAGCGGGTTCTTTGCCTGCAACGCTTAACGAAAAAGGCGTTGACGCAAGAGTGATTTTACCGCTGTACAACTGTATACCGCAAGAATATAAGGACAAGATGAAATATATTGACCATATCTATATCGATATGGCTTGGAGAAAACAGTATGTCGGTGTTTTCGAGTTGGAGTATAACGGCTGTAAGTTCTATTTTATAGACAATGAGTTTTACTTTAACGGCGATAAGCCTTATGACTTTATACACCTTGATTGTGAAAAGTTTATATTCTTTTCAAAGGCTGTATTGTCAATTTTGCCGACAATAGATTTCAGACCGGACGTTATTAACTGTAACGACTGGCAGACAGGACCGATACCTGTATTCCTTGATACGTTCCAGGATAATCCGTTCTATCAGGGTATCAAGACTGTTATGACAATTCATAACTTGAAGTTCCGGGGAAGATGGGATTTCAACAAGATTAAGGACGCAATGGGTATAAGCGACTATTACTTTACTTCCGACAAGCTTGAATTCTACAAGGACGCAAACTTGTTAAAGGGCGGTATGGTTTATGCAAACAAGGTTTCTACGGTAAGCTCAACTTACGCAAACGAAATCACAACAGAAGAATACGGAGAAGGACTTCACAATCTTCTTCGTGCAAGACAGAACGACCTTTTGGGTATAGTAAACGGTATTTCTTATATTGACTGGGATCCGAATACAGATCAGTCTATTTATCAAAACTATACAGCAAAAACAGTTCACAAGAAAAAGGCTGAGAACAAGAAAAAAAGTTGCAGGAAGAATTAGGTCTTGAAGTGAATGCCGATAAGATGATGATTGGTATTGTATCACGTCTTACAGACCAAAAGGTTTTGACCTTGTAGCTTACAAGATTGAGGAACTTTGCAACGGCGGCTGTCAAGTAGTTGTACTTGGTACAGGCGACGAAAAATATGAAAATCTTTTCAGACATTATGCTTGGAAGTATCCTGACAGATTCTCGGCACAAATTTATTTTTCAAATGATATGGCACGTAAAATTTATGCGGCAAGTGACGCATTTTTAATGCCGTCAAGATTTGAACCTTGCGGTTTGTCACAACTTATCAGTATGAGATACGGTACTGTTCCGATTGTTCGTGAAACAGGCGGACTTAAAGACACTGTTATTCCATATAATGAATATACAGGCGAGGGAACCGGTTTCTCATTCGCAAACTACAATGCAGACGAAATGATAAATATTATTTGGTATGCAATGCAGATTTACTATGACAGAAAAGACGAGTGGAAGAAAATCGTTGATAACGGTATGGCAGTAGATTACTCATGGAATGTATCGGCTGATAAATATATTCACTTATATCAAGAACTTACAGGTATATATGATTTACCTGAAAAGAAAAAGCCTGCCAGAAAGACAGCCGCAAAAACTACAAAGAAACAAGAAAAAAGGAAACTTTTGAGGACAGTATAAAGGCAGATGCCGAGGCGGCTGCAAAGGCTGCGGCAGACGGTGCAAAAAGAGCCTGAAATAGTTGAAGTTAAAAATCCTTTTGAGGAGGAAAAAGCCCCTGCTGCAAAAAAAAGACAACAACGAAGAAAACAACAACAAGAAAAACAGCGGCTAAGAAAACTACAACTAAAAAACAACGGCTAAGTCAACAGCAAAGAAAGCGGTAAAAGAAGAACCTGCAAAGGCTGAACCTGTAAAAAGCTGAAAAGGCAGAGCCTGCAAAGACGGCAAAAACAGAAAAACAGAGCCTGCAAAGACGGCAAAAGCAGAGCCTAAAAAGGCTGAATCGGCTAAGTCGACGGCAAAGACAACGACTAAAGCCGAAACGGTTAAGGAAGGTGCAAAAGCGAAGACAACGGCATCAAAGAAAACGACACAAAAGAAGACTGTAAAATAAACCGATGATAAGAAATCTTCGCAAGAAATAAGAAGAATTTTAAAGGGGTGTAAAATAAATATGGCACAAGCTAAAAGTATGGCACAAAATAAAAACACAAAAACAACAGCAACAAAAAAATTGACAGCGTCTGAAGAAGTATTGAAGAAGGAAATTGTAGGTAAGGTAAACAGACATTTCGGTAAAGTTATGGAGGATGCAACTCCTCATATGGTTTATACTGCATGCGCACTTACTGTTCGTGACAGAATTATGGAAAAGTGGGCCGTATCTCATCAGACTGTAAAGAAGATGGGTGCAAAAAACTTTATTATTTATCATTTGAGTTCCTTATGGGCAGACTTCTTTGCACAAACATTTTAAACCTTATGCAGACTGAAGAATATCAGCACGTTTTAAATGATTTGGGTTACTCACTTCCTGAAATTGCCGAACTTGAAAATGACGCAGGTCTTGGTAACGGCGGTTTGGGACGTCTTGCAGCTTGCTTTATCGACTCACTTACAACATTGGATTTGCCTGCATACGGTTGTACAATCCGTTATGAATACGGCTTATTCAGACAAAAAGATTGTTGACGGTTATCAGACAGAACTTCCCTGATTCATGGCTTGATAACGGTAATGCGTGGGAAATCGCAAGACCTGAAGAAACTGTTGAAGTTAAATTTGGCGGTGAAGTTTATACTGATTGGGTAGACGGTAAATTTACTTGCCGTTACAACAACTCACATACAATTTTGGCTATGCCTTATGATGTACCTCTTTGCGGTTATGATTCAAAAATTGTAAATAAATTAAGATTATGGAGTTCAAAATCTCCTGACCATATGAATATGCAGGAATTTAACAGCGGTAACTATGTTCGTGCCGTTGAAGAAAAGGAACTTGCAGAAGTTATTTCAAAGGTACTTTATCCGGAAGATAATCATACAGAGGGTAAGGAACTTAGATTAAAGCAACAATATTTCCTTGTTTCTGCAACATTGCAGTGGATTTTGAAAGAATTTGAAAACAGAAACGGTCAAGATTGGTCAAAATTGCCTGATAAGGTCGTTATTCATATCAATGATACACACCCTACAATGGCTATTCCTGAAATGATGCGTTTGTTGATGGACGAAAAAGGTCTTGGTTGGGATGAGGCATGGGACATCGTAACTCATGTATTCGCATACACAAACCATACAGTAATGAGCGAGGCTCTTGAAAAATGGCCGCTTGATATGTTCAGAAAGATTCTTCCGCGTGTATATATGATCGTTGAAGAAATGAACAGACGTCTTATGATCAGACTTAACGAAGTTTATCCTAACGATTCGGCTAAGCATAAGTATATGGCAATTATTTCTGATAATCAGATATTTATGGCTAATATGTGTCTTGCAAGCTGTTTCGCAGTAAACGGTGTTTCAAAGTTGCATACAGATATTCTAAAGCAGGATATTTTTGCTGATTACTATAATATGAATAATGACCACTTCTATGCAATCACAAACGGTATTACATTCAGAAGATGGATTGCTAATTGTAACCGGAACTTACTGAACTTATTTCTTCAAAGATAGGTAAGAATTGGATCAAGGACGCTTCAGAACTTTCAAAGCTAAAGAAATATGCTAAAGATCCTGCATTCAAGAAGCAATTTGCTGAAATTAAGCGTAATAACAAGGTTAGACTTGCACAATATATTAAGGAACACAACGATATAGTTGTAAATCCTGATTCTATCTTTGACGTACAGTGTAAGAGATTGCACGAATATAAGCGTCAGATGATGAACGTACTTCATATTCTTGCAGAATACAACAGAGTTCTTGAAGATAACGTATATGCTGAAAATTACTATCCAAAGACATATATATTCGGTGCAAAGGCTGCTCCGGGTTATAAAAGAGCAAAGCTTATTATCAAGCTTATTAACTCAGTCGGAGATATGATTAACAACGATCCGAGAGTTAAGGATAAGATTAAAGTTGTATTCCTTGAAAATTACAGCGTATCAATCGCTGAAAAACTTATCATTGCGGCTGATATTTCAGAACAAATTTCAACAGCTGGTAAGGAAGCTTCGGGTACAGGTAACATGAAGTTTATGCTTAACGGTGCACTTACAATCGGTACACTTGACGGCGCAAACGTTGAAATGCTTGAACAGGTCGGTGAAGACAATATATATATCTTCGGTCTAAAGGCTGACGAAGTTGCCGCAAGAGTTAAGTATGCGGGAACTGATGAAGTTAAGAATATCTACTCATCAAACGCAAGCCTAAGACACGCACTTGAACAGCTTGTTGACGGTTCAATCGTTCGGGCAGCAACCAAATGTTCAGAGATTTGTATCAAACATTGTTGTTCGGTGACTACGGATTCCCTGACACATATATGGTAATCAGAGATTTTGAAGAATATATGAAGACTCAAGAAAAGATGTCTGCTGATTATCAAGACAGAGATAAGTGGATTGAAAAGGCAATCTTGAATACTGCAAGTGCAGGATTCTTCTCAAGTGACAGAACTATTGAAGATTACAATAAGAACATTTGGCACTTGACACCAATTAAATAATAAAAATAAAGAAGTGACTTAGGTCACTTCTTTTACGATAAAGGGGTAAATATGGATATAGAGCATAATTCCAGAGAAAAATTTTATAGATTTCCTTTCGGAGCGGTGACTTGCGGCGGTGAAGTCAGATTGCGTTTGGCTGTGTCGGGCGCAGGTATTCCGTCGGCGGTTCGTCTTGTCTATATGGAGGATGGCAAGGGCGAAGTCCGAAAGGATATGCCGTATATTTTTGATGTCGGTGACCACTGCATATATTCGGTGAACGTGAAAATGCCTGAAAAAGCAGGACTTGTTTGGTATTATTTTGAACTTGAAACCGAAAGAGGTATGGTTTATTACGGCAACAATTCAAAACAACTCGGCGGAATTGGTGAAATGTGTTTTAATTCACCGAGTAATTCGTATCAGATAACTGTTTATAACGAAGATTACAAAACTCCGGATTGGTTTAAAACTGGTATTGCGTATCAAATTTTTGTAGACAGATTTTGCAACGGCAACGAAAACGGAGAATTTTAGGAAATCGTACAGATATAATAAAGCGTAATTGGGGCGAACAACCGTTTTATAAAGCCGAACAATTTGGCGGTGAGTATAAAGCAAATGACTTTTTCGGCGGTAATTTGAAAGGTGTAATTAAAAATTGCCGTATTTAAAGATTTGGGAATATCGGTAATTTACTTAAATCCGATATTCAAAGCATACTCAAACCATAAATATGATACGGGCGATTATGAAACAATCGATCCGATGTTTGGTGATGAGGAAACATTTAAAGAGCTTTGCTCAAAAAGCAAAAGAAATGGGAATACGCATAATTCTTGACGGTGTATTTAACCATACGGGAAGTAACAGCCGTTATTTTAATAAATACGGCGAATATGACAGCGTAGGCGCTTATCAGTCGAAAGAATCACCGTATTACACTTGGTTTAGATTTATGGATTGGCCTGATGTGTATGAATCATGGTGGGGAATGACGACACTTCCGCAGATTGAAGAACACAGTGAAGAATGTCGTAAGTATTTGCTTTCGGACAAAGATGCAATCGTTAAAAGATGGATAAAGAACGGTGCGTCCGGTTGGCGACTTGATGTTGTCGATGAATTACCGGGATTTTTCGTTAAAGAACTTAGAGAAAACGTAAAGAAAGCCGATAAAGATGCAGTTATTATAGGTGAAGTTTGGGAAGACGCGTCAAATAAGTCCGCTTACGGTGAAAGACGTGAATATTTCTTGGGTAAGGAGCTTGACTCCGTTATGAATTACCCAATGCGCAGAGCGTTGATTGACGCGGTAAGCGGAAGAATTGACGTTGAAGAATTTGACGCACGTCTTATGAGCATTAAAGAAAATTACCCTGCACCTGCTTATTATTCGCTTTTGAATATAATAACAAGTCACGATGTCGAAAGAATAATGACCCGTATGGGTGATGCACCGTCAAGACACGAAATATCAAAAGATTTTCAGGCGAGCTTTAAACTTGACGGCTATGCACTTGAACTTGCTAAGGAAAAAAGCAACTTTATTAGTCGGACTGCATATGATGCTTCCTGGTGTGCCTTGTATATATTACGGTGACGAAATCGGTATGCAGGGATATGGCGATCCGTTCTGCCGTCAGACATATCCATGGGATAATGTTGACGAAGTTGACAAGGACGGAAAGAATCAGACAACGCTATAAGAATATGATTAAATTGAGAAACAGTTCAAAGGCATTCTCAATCGGCGATTTTGAATGTGTTCATAAAGTCGGACACGTGTACGGTTTTGTACGTTGTTATCATGATGAAAAATATCTTATTGTTGCCAATCTGGGTACAAGAGAAGAAAGAGCACGTGTAGATGTTGCGAGATACGGTATGAGAAAACTAAAATGTCAAACGAGTGACGATAACAGCTTGCTTGAATCGTCTGACGGTATTCATTTTATTGATATACCGAGATTATGGATAAAGGTTTACAAGGTGGAAAAATAATGCAAGGTAAATTTTCGGATTATTTGCTTGTTTCGATATGGACGCAACGTTGCTTGATGACAATCACACCATATCTGAAGAAAACAGACAAGCGATAGATTATTTCATAAAAAACGGCGGACGGTTTACTGTCGCAACGGGAAGAATGGTTGAGGCAGTTCGTGCATATATGCCGAATTTGCACATAAATGCACCGGCGGTATTACATAACGGTGCGAAGATATATGACTATGAAAAAGATTGTGCGGTATTTGAACGATTTATTGAGGAAAACAGAAAACAGGCAATAAAGCGTGTATATGATGATTTTCCGCAAATAGGTTTGGAAGTGTACAGTGATGAAATTGTGTACGTTTACAGAGAATGTGAGGAAACAAAGCGATTTTTGACACGCAGCTATGAGGTTGTTTATAGTTTACCCGATGAAATTTGGCAAAGACCTTGGATAAAGGTGCTTTTTGATTGGTGAAAGAGAATTGCTTGACAAGTACGAGCCGATATACAGAACCGAATATGATAACGGCTATGCGGTCAGAAGCGGTGACAAGTATCTTGACGTTGTTGCGAACGGAGTTTCAAAGGGTAAGGGAATGCTTGATATGGCGAAAAAAATCGGTATTGAGCAGAACAAAATTATAGCTGTCGGTGACAATATGAATGATATTTCAATGTTGGAAGTAGCGGGAATTTCGTATGCAGTTGAGAACGCAGAAGAAAGCGTGAAAAAATTGCGGACAATTTAGCACCGTCTAACAACGGCGGTGCTATCGCATATATCATAAACAGACTTGAAAAAATTGTAAAAACACAGCATTAAGGCTTGAAATATCGGCAGTTTTATGTTAACATAACTCTATAAAAAGTATTTAAGGAGGTATTTATGTTTAACATATCACTGTTGCTTTCGGCGGCTGTTATTATAATTTGCGTACTTGCAAATAAGTTATCAAACAAAATCGGAATGCCTGTACTTATTGCGTTTATTGCACTTGGTATGGTGTTCGGTTCGGACGGAATACTTAAAATTCCTTTTGAAAATTATAGCTTTGCAGAACAGATTTGTTCTGTTGCGCTTGTATTTATTATGTTTTACGGAGGTTTCGGCACTAAATTAAGCGAGGCTAAACCTGTGGCAGTAAAGGCACTGTTGTTGTCGAGCGTGGGAGTTATTTTCACGGCGGCTCTTACAACAGTGTTTTGTTTTTTTGTTTTAAAAATAAAATTGCTCGAAAGTATGCTTATCGGTGCGGTTATGAGTTCTACTGACGCGGCGTCTGTGTTTTCGGTACTGCGTTCAAAAAATCTTAACTTGAAGTATAACACTGCGTCAATGCTTGAAATGGAAAGCGGAAGTAATGACCCGTTTGCATATATGCTGACCGTTATAGTTCTGTCGTTTATGAAGGGTGAAAACAGTGTCGGACAGATGGTTTACAGTATCGCCGCACAAATTGTTTTCGGCGTTTTGATTGGCTTTCTTATTGCACTCGGTGCAGTATGGTTTATGAAACATTTCACTTTTAATACATCGGGTTTTGACGCGGCGTTTGTGCTTGGGTGGCGGTGCTTGCGTACGCATTGCCGACATTGGTCGGCGGAAACGGTTATATCAGTGCATACATAGTATGTATCGTTTTGGGAAATCAGAACATACATAATAAAAAATCACTTGTACATTTTTTTTGACGGAATGCCCGGACTTATGCAAATGCTTATATTTTTCCTTTTGGGACTTTTGTCGTTCCGTCAAAAATATTAACTGTTTTGCTGCCGTCAATATTTATAGCACTGTTTATCACATTCATTGCAAGACCGTTGGCGGTTGCGACTGTGCTTGCACCGTTTAAAACAAAAATTTCACAATATCTTTTTGTGTCGTGGGCAGGTCTCAGAGGTGCGGCGTCAATCGTGTTCGCAATAATGGCTATGGTAGGCGGTGTGACAATGGAGCAGGACGTTTTCCATATTGCATTTTGCGTTGTATTGTTTTCAATTACGCTGCAAGGGTCGCTTCTTCCGTTTGTCGCAAGTAAAACGAATATGATTGACAAGACCGGTTCTGTACTGAAAACGTTTAACGACTATTCGGACGAAACGGAAATTAATTTTATTCGCTTGAATATTGACAGCGGTAACAGATGGATTGACCGTGCGGTAAAGGATATTTCACTTCCGCCGCAAATGCTTTTTGCGGCGATTTACAGAAATGATGAAACGATTATTCCGAACGGTGAAACGGTAATATATGAGGGTGATACGATAATTCTCGGTGCACCGTCACACGGAATAAACGGTGATGTTCGTTTTAGGGAGATTTCGGCGAACGACAGAAAAAATTGGCGTGGAAAAAGTATGGCTGAAATTGAATTTCCCGACGGCTATCTTGTGATTATGATAAAACGCGGTGATGATGTCGTTATTCCTGTCGGAAGTACGATAATAGAAAAAATGATGAGCTTGTGCTGGTTTCAAAATAAAAAAACATAATATTCAAAAAATCACATCATATGATGTGATTTTTTTTTAGCTTAAAAATATATGGTTTTGTTACAGGCAAAGGTTCAGAACCGAGTGAACGCAGAAGTTGCATTCCTGCGGAACGTGCGTCTGTGACGGCGGTTTTAACCGCTGACGTCTCACCTGTGAAAATTATAATCACTTCATTTGAATGGCTTGTACCGCTGTCCGGACGAAGTGTTTTATCAGTTCGACACCGGCAGATTTTAACGCAATATCTGCGATTACCATACCAATCGGAGCCGGTGACGCACATACAAAGCCGAACGGTCTGCCTATCGGCACATCAAATGCCTTATTGATAGCCTCACCGCACCTTGCACTGTACTGGAATTCCATGTGACCTGCTTCACTTATGTATATTTCGCCGGCATTTATGTCTATGTATTCAAGCGCTAATTCAACGGCTCTCTTAACGTCGGCAGGTGTTTCACCGCCGATTATGATAAAGTTTCCGTGACCGCCCCAGCCTTTTTGTATCACGCGGAATTTCGATAGAGATAACCTCTGTCGAAGTAGCTTTAACCGCATCATCAACGGCTTGAATTTGTGCTCCCGCACCTGTACGGGAACCGATAAGACCAACCGCGTGGAACTTTTCCGGGATATTCATTTGTTTTCTTAAATCGTCATCAATATTGGCGATATAAAGACCGATTGTATCGCAAACGCCGACACCGACAAACTGTGTCATACCGCATTTCCCAAACATATCGTTATTCATAATATCCCCCCAAACTAGTCTGATATATATTATATCATTATTTTAACCTTTTGCAATCCTAAAATGAATTGTTATACATCAAAATGTAGAAAATTTCAAATAAGTATTGATATTTAGGGCAATTTTTGATATTATATAGAGTATTGAAATAAAAATACATTAGGAGTTGAAGATATGCCTGCTTGGGTTGTTGATTTGTTAAACCGCTTGAACTCTACATTTGTGGTAGACGGACGTTGGCAGTGGTTTGTTAGTGGATTGGGATATACGCTTTTAATATCTCTTTTCTCGGTATTGTTGGGTTTGGTAATCGGTATTCTGATGGCACTTATGCGTCTGTCAAAAAGTAAGATTTTAAGAGCCGTTTCGGGAATTTATATTGATATTATCCGCGGTACGCCGACAATGGTGCAGCTGCTTATAATTTATTTTGTTATTTTTGCAAATGTGCATATTGATAAGTGGGTAGTCGGATTTATTGCATTCGGTATAAACAGCGGTGCGTATATTGCGGAAATCGTCAGAGGCGGTATATTGTCCGTAAATATCGGTCAGACTGAGGCGGGACGTTCGCTTGGTATGACGCATAAACAGACTATGGCAAGCATTGTTATGCCACAGGCTATGAAAAATATTCTGCCGGCGCTTGGTAATGAATTTGTTGTATTGATAAAAGAAACAGCCGTAATCGGTATGATTGCGAATATCGACCTTGTCGGAGCGGCAAGAAAGGTACAGAGCCTTACATATGATTACCTTATACCGCTTTTGTCAATAGCAGTTATATATTATGTTGTTATAAAGATTATAAGTACGTTGCTTTCTAAAGTTGAAAAAGGTATGAGAAAGGCGGATAAGAGATGATAAAGGTTACCGGTTTAAAAAAGCATTTTGGAGATTTGGAAGTATTAAAGGGAATTGACCAGCACATAAAACAAGGCGAAAAGGTTGTTGTTATAGGTCCTTCGGGTTCGGGTAAATCAACATTTTTGAGATGTCTTAATTTGCTTGAAGTGCCGACAGAGGGTGAAATTCTCATTGAGGGCGAAAGCATTACCGCTCCAAAAACAAATGTAAATAAAATTCGTGAAAAAAAATGGGTATGGTGTTTCAGCAGTTTAATCTGTTCCCGCACCTTACAGTGCTTGACAATATAACTCTTGCACCGATTAAGGTTAAGAAAATGCCGAAAGCAGAGGCTGAAAAGCTTGCACGTGAGCTTTTGAATAAAGTAGGTCTTGCGGACAAAGAGGACTCATATCCCGCACAGCTTTCGGGCGGTCAACAGCAGAGAATTGCAATAGCACGTGCACTTGCAATGCAGCCGGATATAATGTTGTTCGATGAACCTACATCGGCACTTGACCCTGAAATGGTCGGTGAAGTTCTTTCTGTTATGAAAGACCTTGCGGACGGTGGTATGACAATGGTTGTTGTAACTCACGAAATGGGATTTGCACGCGAAGTTGCGTCAAGAGTTTTGTTTATGGACGGCGGATATGTGTTGAAGAAGGCACTCCTGACGAAGTGTTCAGCAATCCGAAAACGAAAGAACAAAAGAATTTTTGAGCAAAGTTTTAAAGTAGTTATCTAACACAGAATGTGTTAAATATAAAAATAAGTGATTTTTTAGGAGGATACAAAAAATGAAAAAGGGTTTAATGAAAGTAGTAGCTTTGGCAGCTGCATCAGTTATGGCAGTGGCAGCACTTGCAGGTTGCGGAAGCAGTGATAAGTTGATTATGGGTACAAACGCAGCATTCCCACCGTTTGAATACACAACATCACAAGGTCTTGTAGGCGAATTTGACGGTATTGACGTTGCTATTGCAAATAAGATTGCCGAAAATGTAGGTAAGGAACTTCAAATTGAAGATATGGAATTTGACGGACTTGTTGCATCTGTAAGCACAGGTAAGGTTGATATGGTTGTTGCAGGTATGACTGCTACAGACGAAAAAAGCAAAGCGTTGATTTCTCTGATCCATACTATGTTGCATCACAGGTTATCGTTGTTGCACCTGACAACACAGATATTACAAGTGCAGAAGATTTGAAGAATGACAAGACAGTCGGCGTTGTTCTTGGTTACACAGGCGACAATATCGTAACAAACGATTTACAGCTTGCAGAAGACAAGGTTACAAGAGCAAACAGAGGTATTGATATAGTTCAAGACGTTAAGAACGGTAAGCTTGACGCAGTAGTTATCGACTCTGCAACAGGTAAGGCTCTTGCTGAAAAGAACGGTCTAAAGATTGTTGAAGACCCACAGGCATTTGAAACAGAAGAATATGCAATCGCAGTTAAGAAGGGTAACACAGAACTTCTTGACAAGATTAACGAAACACTTTCAGAAATGAAATCTTCAGGCGAAATTGAACAGCTTGCAATGGAATACGACGAAAAGCTTGCTGAAAACAATCAGTAATTGATAATTGAAAATTGAAGGACGGCTTTATTATGCCGTCCTTTTTGCTTAAGGAGTTATATATGCGTATAGATAAATATATTTCCGGCTGCGGATATGCAAGCAGAAAAGATGTGAAAAAACTAATAAAACAAGGTCTTGTGTTTATAGACGGTGAAGTGTGTAAAAAGCCGGAGGAACAGACTGATGAAAACAGTATTGTTGAGGTTGACGGTGAAAGATTGATTTATCGTGAATTTGTGTATTTAATGCTAAATAAACCGCAAGGCTGCGTAAGTGCTGTTTATGATAAGAAGTATCCCGTTGTAACCGAATTTGTTCCGGATGAATACGCACATTTTGAGGTATATCCCGTAGGCAGACTTGATATAGATACGGAGGGCCTTTTGATACTCACAAATGACGGTCAATTCGCTCATGAAATGACATCACCGAAAAAAAAGATGTGTATAAAAGATATTTCGCGGTGCTTGATAAACCTATGGAAGAAAAAGATGTTGAAATATTCGCAGGCGGTATGGAATTTAAAGAGTTTACCGCAAAAGTGCAAAGCTTGAAATAACGGAAAATCCGAATGAGGTTTATATCGAAATTGCAGAGGGTAAATTTCATCAGGTGAAACGTATGTGCGAAAGAGTCGGTAAAACGGTGACGTATCTGAAACGTGTCGCAATCGGCAATTTGAAACTTGATAAATCACTCGAAAAAGGCGAAGTCCGTGAATTGACAAAAGATGAACTTGATATGCTGTATAAGAAATAAAGCCACCCCTCAGGCGACGATGTCGCCAGCTCCCCTCAATGGGAGCCTATAATAGTAAGGGCGACCATTGGTCGCCCGCTTGTGGTATTGGCAAATCAAAATACCTGTTTGCAATCCGTAGGGGCGACCATTGGTCGCCCGTTTTGGTAGACTAAGATAATAGATATGGAGAGTAGGGGGATATTCCTAAAAAGCCACCACTCCGTCACTTCGTGCCACCTCTCCTCAAGGAGAGGCTTTCCCGTAAGGCTCCCATTGAGGGGAGCTGTCAACGAAGTTGACTGAGGGGTGGCAACCAAAAATACAAGGGCGGTCAATGACCGCCATTATTACGTTATTCAAATTTAATTTCCCCGTCATCAAGTGCATAAATCACCGCCGCAACGGCACTGGAATTATTATCAACCGTTATAAAATCAGCGACTTCTTTTTACTTCATCAACGGCGTTACTGACCGCAACACCGACATTTGCCATTTTAACAAGTGCAAGGTCGTTTTCGTTATCGCCGATACCGATTGTATTACTTCTGTCAACATTCATCAAATCGGCAAGGTGCATAAGCCCCTCACCCTTACTTGCGTTTTTAGGCAAAAGTTCATAGTACCAAGGACTGGACTGCACAAATTCATAATCATTAACAAACGGTGAATTTGCAATCGCATCTCTTATCTGCTGAATTTCATTTTCTTCAACCATAAACAATACTTTTACCCAATCTTCCTTTATATCGTGATAATCAAGAAAATTATCGGGTAAATCTTCAAGAACCTGATGTTCTCTTTACTTTGTGATTAAGTTTACAGAAATAAATTTTATCCGAAGTACAAACTTCAATTCCCACAAAGTCAAACATTTTATCCATATATTCAACGCATTTCAAAGCGCCTTTATCAAGTGTGCTTGCCCATAAAAAGTTTTTCATCGTTAAAATCATATATTGCCGCACCGTTAAAGCAAACCATAGGTGCATTTGGGTGAACGTAGTTTAGCATCAACTTTGCGCCTTGCGGCACACGTCCCGTTGCAAATGTGAAAAGTCCGCCCTCTGACTTGAAATATTCAATAGCTTTACTGTTTTCGTCCGATACACGTTTATCGGTTGTAAGAAGTGTATCGTCAAGGTCGGTGCATAAAAGTATTCCGTCAAATTTTCCCATACTGTTCGTCCTTTCGTGTTTTTTTCTACACGCATAATTTTAGCATATTATATGAATTTAATCCATTTGTATTTTATATAAAAATAATATTGTATCATAAGTTAAAATGTGCTATAATTATAAGATACAGAATGGGTGTACAATATTCAAAACGGGAAGGCTGTAAGGTATGAAAATAACAGATTCAATGATAAAAAAATCCTGCTCGGCGACTATTTACAAGCGTGGCTTGAATACTTTAAAGAGGGCAGAGTTCATTTAAGAAAACGTGAGGATAATTTAATAACAGCCGTAGTTGATGGGGAAGAACTCTACAATGTGCAGGTAAGACTGTCCGAAAAAGGTGTAGAGGATTGTTTTTGTACCTGTCCTTATTTTGAAACGATGAATTCTGTTTGCAAACATATTGTTTCAACATTAAAGCAACGTCAAAAGGAGCTTGACGAGGGTGCGGATTATGTTGATGAAAACGATAAGATTGCAAAAACGCTATGCGGTGAATTTGCATCAAGAAAATACGAAAACAGCCACTATATGCAAAGTTTACACTGCACATAAATAAGCACAATACAAACGGTGTATCGTATGCAATGTCTGTTGAAATCGGCGGTAATAAAGTACACGGTATTGAAAATTTTTGGAATGTTATTTGAAAGGCAAGGAGTTTAAATTTGACAGATACACGTCATATAATCCCGCAGTAACGGAATTTCCGAAACATCAAGACGAGATAATAGCAATACTTGCGGAAACATACGAAAATCGTGCGGCAGATGTTCAGATGTATATGAAAGCGGCATATCAAACGGCTTTCGGCTCACTTGCGGCAAAGAGAATATTCCCTCTGCTGCAGTATGTTGATTTTTCTGTTGTATTTGATGGGCTTTCTTTGGGCAATGTAAGAATAGAAGAAGACAATCCAGATATAATAATTGATGTTGACGCAGGTGACGGTGAAGTTGATATGTCTGTCAGTGACAGAGGCTTTGCACTGACGCATGACGGTGAATGGTTCTTTTACGAGAACACGATATACCACACAAGCGAAGAATGGCGTGAGTATTTTATGCCGATATACCATGCACTTGCGACGGAGGGCAGAACGCGAATCAGTTTTAAAGGTGACAATACAATTTTGTTTGCCACTCACGTTTTACCCGATATACGCAGTAAGCACGGCGTTATAACACGCGGTATCGAAGATATGATTGTCGATGCGAAACCGACATTTGAAGTGTATTTTGACGCGACACAAGGCGGTATAACTGCCGTTGTTAAGGCGAATTACGGAAGTATAGGATTACGTTTGCCGAACGATGTAAACGGTAACGGCAAAATCGTTGTGCGTGACTATGAGATTGAAAACGATTTGCTTTCGTCATTTAAGATGTTCAATTTACAAGACGGTACATTCATGTTGAAATCGGACAGAGAAATATATTTATTCCTATCGGACGAAATTCCTGTACTTAAAGAAAAAAAGCAAAGCTCTATTATTCCGACAGATTTGCCGGCTTGAAGATTATGGACCGAGTGGATATAAGTGCGTCTGTAACATATAACAGCGGTGTTGATTTGCTTGAGGCTGACTTTGAAAGTAATCTGTCATATGAACAGATCAGCGGAATTTTAAGTGCAGTTAAACTGAAGAAAAGATTTTACAGATTGTCAAACGGCAGTTTTATCGACCTCGAAAACAGTAAACAAAAGGATATTTTCAATTTGCTTGATCAACTTGATTTTTCTTTTGAGGATATTAAAAACGGTAAAAAAGTAATTCCAAGTATCATGCACTTTACTTAAATTCTCTTTCATCTGTTGAAAAGAATGAAGAATTTAAAAAATATATTGAGGAAATAAAAATATAGAGCCTGTAATTCCGAGTGAAGTCAGCGACATTTTGCGTGGCTATCAAAAAGACGGAATGGCATGGCTCAGCCAGCTTTATCTTGGCTTCGGCGGTATATTGGCGGACGATATGGGTCTTGGTAAAACGCTGCAGGTTATTGCGTATATTCACGGAATAAAACCCGAAAAACCGACGCTTATCGTTGCACCGAGTGCACTTACTTATAACTGGCTCAGCGAAATAAATAAATTTACACCGAATGCCAAAACCATAATAGTTGACGGTGCAAAAGAGGACAGAGAAAAACTTATACAGACTATCGGCGAGTATGAATTTGTAATCACGTCATATCCGCTTTAAGACGCGATATTGCACATTATAAAGAATTTGAATTTTCGTATTGCTTTATAGACGAGGCACAGCATATTAAAAATCCGAAAACTATGAATGCAAGAAGCGTCAAGAAAATAAATGCGGAGCATAAATTTGCCCTTACCGGTACACCGATAGAAAATTCGTTGCTTGAATTGTGGTCAATATTTGATTTTGTAATGCCGGGATATTTGTATTCGGCACACGAATTCAGAAACAGATATGAAATGCCGCTTGTAAAAGACGGTGACAAAATGACGGCGGACAGTTTCAGAGCGAGGATAAAGCCGTTTATGCTAAGACGTATGAAAAGCGATGTTTTAAACGAGTTACCGGAAAAAATCGAGAACACAATGTATGCGGAGCTTACGGGTGAACAAAAGAAAATGTACACATCGTATCTTGCACTTGCGAAAAATCAGACGCTTGCGTTGCTTGGCGAGGGCGGTCAAGGTAAAATGCGTATTTTGACACTGCTTATGCGACTAAGACAGATTTGTTGTCACCCTACATTGTTTGACGAAAACTATGATAAGGACAGCGGTAAACTTGATTTGCTTATGGAACTTGTCACGAATGCGGTTGAGTCGGGACACAGAATACTTGTATTTTCACAGTTTACGTCAATGCTTTCAATTATAAGAGAGAGCCTGAAAAATGTGGGGATAGATTCGTTCTACCTTGACGGAAAAACTCCGTCTTACGAGAGAGCGGAGCTTTCCGACAGATTTAACGGCGGTGAAAACAACGTGTTCCTTATATCGCTTAAAGCAGGCGGTGTAGGTCTTAACCTGACGGGTGCGGATACCGTAATTCACTATGACCCATGGTGGAATCCTGCGGTTATGGAACAGGCTTCCGACCGTGCATACAGAATAGGACAAACAAAAGCGGTACAGGTTATACGTCTTGCCGCAAAGGGTACAATAGAAGAAAAAATACTTAAATTGCAGGAAAACAAGAAAAATCTTGCAGACGATATAGTCCGTGTTAATACGGACACATTTAAAAGTCTTTCTAACGAAGAAATACTTTCATTATTTAGCTAAACAGGAGGGCTGAGTCAGGTGAAATTCAGGGCGATTTTAAACGATAAGTATGACCTTGAAGAAATTGCACAACGCAAACAATCGGCAAGACCACATCATAAAACTTTGATTTATTTTGCGGTTGTATGGGCGGTGCTTAATATTTTGGCGATTATTTATATTACAAAAATAATTATATATATTTTGGGACGATTCGACGTATTGGGATATTGCAAGAAAAATTGCGTCAGGAGCGTTTAGTGAAGGCGGTTTTTGGCATAATGTATATAATTCCGTTGCTGAACAGGATTATAACTATATAGCGGGACTTCCGTCGGCGTTGATTGTAAAAATTTTCGGTGAGTCACGGCTTGCGTATATTTTGGGACTTGTCAATTTATATTTAGTGACGTCATTTGCAATGATGTATGTGTTGGCGAAAAAAGTCAGTAAAGCACCTAAAATTGCAGCGGTGATTTCGCTTATGATATGTCCGTCTATGGTGTTTTTGACATTTAACGGATTTGTTGATATAGGAGGACTTTTAGGGTGTCTTGTATGCTTTAATTTGTATTTTGTAAAAGACAAAGATGATGACGCGATATGGCGGTATGCGGTAATCGGCGTACTGCTTGTCGCACTTATGCTTTGGAGAAGATGGTACGCGTTTTTCACGGTATCGTTTATAACCGCAATGCTTGCGGATTGCGTACTGTTTAAGAAAAATGGTACAAACCGATTGTAACAATCGCAGTTGTCGGATTGATACTTGTTGTATTTTTCAGAGATTTCCTTGTGTATAAACTGATGAAAGATTACGGCAATCTTTATTCGGGATATAAGTTTTCGGTGGGAACGATTTGAAACTTATAACAAGATATTTCGGTATAATATTCGTTGGGGGTGCTTGCTGTTTCATCAGTGGTTATGGCGGTTAAAAAGAAAGAAACAAGAACGCTGTTTATGTGGGTACAGATGATAGTGTGCCTGTTTATGTTCCTTTCAACTCAGACACACGGACAACAACATTTGCTTTTATACATTCCGTCACTTATAATGCTTACACTTATATCAATAAGACATATAACAAAAAGAATGGGCTTTGGTCGGAATATCGCTTTTGGCATTGGTACATTCGGTGAATGTATATATTCCACGCACACAACCGCATAATATACAGGAAATTAAGCATATGGCATTGATACCGAATTTTTCGATGCTGCCTGTATCAAGAGACGATACGGACGAAATTCTTGCGTTAAAGAAAAAAAACTCGACACAACGGTTTATGACGGTGATACGCTCGGCGTACTTGCGTCATCGTTTACGCTTAATGAGGATATACTTATAAATGCAGAACCGTCACTCGGAGTAAAGTCGATACGTGATAATTATATCGTTTCATTGCCACAGGTAGATTCGCGTGACAGGGATTTGACACCGTTGTATACCGTAAATTATGTCCTTGTCGCATCTCCTGCACAGACGCACTTGGCAGAGGGCAGTCAGACGGTTGTTGAGGAGGCTGTAAACAGTTTTATGAATTATGCGGATATTGCAACGGCATATGAGGAAGTTCCCGAATGTGAAACCGTTATAGACGGTATAACGATAAAATTATTCCACCGTGTCCGTGACGAACATCAGGCGGATATTAAAACATTTGAGGCACGACTGTATAAATAAGACGGGGCGCCGTCAAAAGTATTCTGAAATAATTAACATTTTGTTTACACTTGGCACATTGACAACCATTTATTACAGGTTTATAATTTATATATACTTAAATTATGAAAGGGGTGTATATATGAGAAGCTGTATATATTGCGGCAGAGAACTTGAAAAAGGCGAAGTTTGCGATTGTCCGCAGAGTGTTGCACACAGAGCGGGAAACAGCAATCATCTGCCAAAAAGAAAAAACGAAACAAAAACAGAAGACAAAAAATCGGATAAAAACAAGAGAAAACACAGGCTAATTACAGTAATCCGTATAAAACCGAAACTTCTTACAAAACAGGCTATGCCGGAACGGAAAGCAAGTTTGAAAGAGCGAAGATAAAGCATAAGGCGAGAAAAGCGGCAAGGAAAGCTAAAGCAACAAGAACGTCAAATATCAATCCGAAACGCTTTTTCGGTGAGTTGGGAAGATATATCGTGAGATTTATAAAATCACCGATTGACACATTTCCAATCCGCCACATCTCGGAAAAGCGGCAATAATGACTATTGCGGCACTTCAAGGCGTTGTATTGTGGCTGTGTATGTTCTTTATATTAAGAGGCGGCGGAGTAGGACCGCTTAAAATATTGACGTCACTTATGAATTTTAACGGCGGTGCGGGTTACAGTCTTGTATTGCAAATCATACTTTGTATGGTATCCGGTGCGATAAGCGGAGTGATTTTATTTTTCTTGTATTCGGGAATATTTTGGCTTATCAATAGATTTGTAATGCGTCTTAAAACGGCATATTGGGAATTTTCAATACGTCTTGCGTCAACGTGGATACCGTTTACGGTAATATGTGCAATCGGCGTAATTCTCAGTATGTTGTCACCTGTAACGCTTATGATATTGATTTTGTGCGGCGCGGTCAGCGTGGCTGTGCTTACCTATGAGGCACTGCGCACAGAATGGATTTCTAAATCACCAAGTCAGGTATTGTATGCAATGATGCTTGATATTTCGTATTCTTCACTGTTGTATGCTATTTAATTACCATATAAATTTTATAAAACCGAGAGGAATGGTACAAATGAAAGAAACAAAGACAAACAATGCTCCGGCTGCAATCGGACCTTATTCACAGGCAATAACTGTCGGAAATATGCTGTTCACATCGGCACAAATTCCGATTAACCTGCAACAGGCGATATTCCTGAGGGCGTTGAGGCACAGGCAGAACAGGCACTTACAAATGTAAAGAACCTTATCGAAGCTGCCGGCGGAAGTATTGAAAATGTTGTAAAGACAACAGTATTTATTAAGGATATGAATGACTTTGCAAAGATTAACGAAGTATACGCTAAATATTTTACAGAGCCTTATCCGGCTCGTTCATGCGTAGAAGTCGCAAGACTTCCGAAGGACGTACTTCTTGAAGTTGAAACTATTGTAGAATTATAATAAAACAACAAATTAAAAGGTCTGTGGTAAAGCCACAGACCTTTGTATTAATTTTTTATTGAACACCGATTCTCGGTGAAATAGGTGAAATAGGAGATACTGACGGAGCAGGTGAGCCTGACGGCAGTGTCGGTTCAATCGTCGGCATAGCCTCAAGTTCTGCGTGAAGTGAATCTATTTCTTCCTGCATTTGTGCAATCTGGTCGTTAAGTTCGTTTACCTTTAACTTTAATTCCGTATTTTCTTGAATTGCGTCGGCTATTTGGTTGGATTTGTCGTTGTTGCTTCCGACTGTAATACCTATATAAAATATAAATGCAAGTATTAAAACCGCAATACAAATCAAGGCGATAATAATTTTTTACCTTTTCTGTTCTTATTTCTGTTTATATTCAAATTGCCGTAGTTTGACATTATATCACCTCAAAAAAATTTACTAATCTAATTTTACCACACTTTGCGGAGAAAATAAATACAAATATTTATCTTTTACAGATTTTTTTAAGATTTTTTTCCATGGCACGTGCATAAAGAATTAATTGCTTTTCATATTTTTTGGCAACTGCAAGTTGTTCTGCTTTGGAAGTGCATTTGTCGGTTTTGTAATCGACAAGGATTATATCACCGTTTTTATCCTCAAAGTATAAGTCAATAATACCTTGTAAAATAATCTGTTCGTTTCTGTACTCGTCCGGTAAAGTGTTGTCGTATTCATATGCCGGAATTGATATTTCAAAAGGACTTTCACGATATACTTTTTGGCACTTAAAACTTCTTTACCCATATCGCTTTTCCAAAAGCTTGTGACATTTTTGCATATCATATCGGCTATATTTTTTATCCGAAACAACATTGCTGTCAATCTGACCGTCATTTGTGACCCGGACAAGCTCGGATGCGACAAAGTCGGCGTAATTGTTTTCGGTAAGCGTCTTAATCTTTTCAATATCGAAAAATGCCATAAGCTGATGGTGCGCCGTACCGATTTGTGTACCGAGTTTTTCTGTACGCATAAAGTCAGGTTTTTGCATCATATAAATCGGCTCGTATTCAATATCGCTTTTTCGTGTAAGTTCTTCTTCCGCCATGTCTTGTATTGTCGTTACGGGTGTTGTTGTCGGAATGTTGCCGGATTGCGGACGTTCATAATGAAATTCAAGGAGCTTTTGCACTTTTCACGCATTTCATCAATGTTTTTGACCTTTATCGTTTCTTGTTTTTCTTTGATGACGTCCGATACAGTGGTTTTGGCAAGAAATCTTGGTATGAAATTCCAGTGATTTAACGATATGCCTATTGACGGAATCAGCCAATCGGAATATTTTTTGCTTTTGATGCGATGATGTACTTTGGCATTGTCTTTGCATTATATACTGCTTCTTGGATTTTTTGATTAAACTCATTTTCATCTTTGTATTTGTCGGACGAAACAATAATTAATTTTTCTTTTTGCACGAGTCATTGCGACATACAAAGACGCAATTCTTCCGAAAGCGTTTCGATTGATTTTGTCGCTTTATATATTTTGTAAACATCAGCTTTTTTTAAATATAAATTTTCATAATTTATCTAATCAATGCCGATTCCCAAATCTTTGTGAAGTTGTATTCTGTGTTCCTCCGTAGGTTTTTGCGGCAAGCATATTTTTTAGTTGTGCGCATAATAAATACGACAGGAAATTCAAGACCTTTGCTTTTGTGTATTGTCATAATTCGTACAACATTGTGGTTTTCATTGATAAGCTGAGCGCCGCTTAAATCTTCGTTTCTCTTTTCAATTCTTTCTATATATCGAATGAAGTTGAAGATACCCTTAAAGCCCGATTCCTCATACTTTCTTGCACGTTCATATAAAAGTTTTAAATTTGCCTGTGCCTCGTCACCGCCTTCGAGAGCACCCATAAAGTCGTAAAAACCCGTTTCTTCATACAACGTCCAAATCAACGCGGCGATTGACTTCATCTTAACATATCCACGCCAACGGTCAAGGTCTTTTAGAAAGCTCTTGCATTTTTTGAAAGTTTCTGTTCTTCTTTCGTCAAATCATCGGAAGATGATTTATAATATTTTACGGCATTGTAAAAAGATGAGGCTCTGTTTTCAAGTCTGATTTTTGAAAGTTCGTTTTCGGTAAAATTACCTATCGGTGAACGCATAACGCTTACAAGCGGAATATCCTGAATGTGATTGTTGATAAGTGAAATAAGTGTAAGCATAAGCTTTATCTCACGTTTTCAAAATATTCTTCCTTTTGCAAAAATGACGGTATGTTGTTTGATTCTAATATTTCCTGCAAAAGTTCGCCGTTTACTTTTGTCGAACGCATAAGAACGACTATATCGCTGTACTTCAAATCACGATATTTTCCGTTGCCGTCATAAACCTTGAAATGATTGTCAACAAGCTCTTTTATTCTGTTTGCCACGGTAACTGCCTCAAGATAATCGGAAGAAGATTCTTTTGAATCCTTCGATTTTCCGATACAGTAAAATTCGGATTTGTAGTCATTCTGGGCATTTTCGGCGGTGTTTATATAACATTCGCGGCTTTCTTCACGCTGCAAAGCAGCGGTGTCGTTATAATCAACGTCACCGACATCCTGCGACATATTAAATCTGAACACGTCATTTATACTGTCGATAACCTGCATACGACTTCTGAAGTTCTGTGAAAGGTGTATGATTTCGATTTCATCACTGTCAAGACTGTATTTTTTCTTGAAAATAGTCGGATCACCGCCGCGGAAACGATATATACTCTGCTTTAAGTCGCCGACCATGAACATATTTTTATTATCTCTTGAAATAAGCGTGAAAATCGAATCCTGTAAGCCGTTTGTATCTTGATATTCATCTATAAGTATTTCGTTATATTTCAGCGAATATTCGTTTCTTATATTTTCATTTTCGCTGAAAAGACGATAGGCAAGATGTTCAATATCGGAGAATGTTTTGACGTTCTTTTTTGCTTTTGCATTTTCATAAAGTTCCGAGAACAAAACCGTTATCCAAACAATATCGTCAATCGTTTGTTTCAATTCTTCCGAGTGAACATACTTGTTAAATTGCTCGGCAGTGCCATTAGGCAAGTAAGATGTAATGCTAAGTAAATCTTCACGCATAGAGTTATATTTGTTCGAGTAATGCTGCCACTCTTCAATCGGCGATTCAGCTTTTTGTATGCTCTTACGGCTGTTCCAAGCTTTGTTTTGGCGATGTAAGTATCGTATGCTGAGCCGACTTCGTCAAATGATTCAGCTGATTTTAATGCTTTTACACTGTCGGCGCATATACATATGTACTCCCACATCTTTCCCCAATATTGCTCACATTCAGGAATACAAACCGGCGGTACGGAAGTATCTGTATCGGGATATACTTTCTTTACAATCCCAATCATTTCTTTTTATCAGCTTGTCCCAAAATTCGCCGTGATGTTTTAAAATGTTCTCTTTGTGGACTGATAAAAATATTTCCTTAAACCATACACTTTGCGACATATTATTGTCATACATAGCCGCTTTGTCGTAAAGCCATTTTATCGGATCGGGGAATGACTGTATAAAGTTGTAAAGTTTGCGTATAACTTTTTTCAATCCCTCGTCATCGCGGTTTGATGCGTAAGTTGTTACAAGGTGTTGAAAACGATTTTTGTTTTCTTCGTTTTCTGTTTCGTAAAAAGTGCCGCGAATAAATCGGTTAATGTATCGTCAATGAGCATTTTGTCCTCGTTGGTGTCCATAATGCTGAAATTCGGATCAATACCTAAAACGTGAAAATTGTTTTTTACCACTCGCAAACAAAATGCATCGATTGTGTTAATATCCGCACCTGCCGTAAGGTGCATTTGTTCTTTTAATATTTGCTTTGTGCAATATCACCGTTTTCAAGTGCCTCACGATATGATTTGTTAATTCTGTTTATAATTCTTTCTTTCATTTCGGTAGCCGCCGCCCTCCGTAAACGTTGCTACCAATATACTGTCTATCGGAAAAGGGTTTTCGGAGTTGGTTATAAGATTTACGATACGTTCGACAAGTACCGCCGTTTTACCAGAGCCTGCGGCGGCGGAAACAAGTATGTTTTTCTTGCCTGACGGCTCATATATCGCTTTTTCTTGTTCTTTTGTCCAATTAGGCATCTTCGTCAACTCCTTTCGATTTGTTGTTTTTTAACGCCGCACCTTTTGTTTTTAATATCTCCCAAATATCTTCTTTTTTGACCGATGAATCCGCAATACGCGGTGTACAGCTGTCTTGGTCGAATTTGCAGACAGGGGGAGTAAGAACAGTAATCACATACACTTGAATTTGATGTGGTGTACGGACTAAGGCTTATTTTGCCGTTTCTGATATTGCTGTCCATTTCAATAATTGTATCAGCCACATATTTCATTAGACCGTTAATTTCATCTGTGGTGTGAACTTTTTAAAACCTGTTTTTGTACCTGTTTTTATGTTTGTGAATGAAACTTGACCGCTTTCAAGGAATTTGTTATCCATATTGTAAAGCAGTTTTGTTTGAAGTTGTTCGTCTTCGTCCGTGAATGTTACACCGTCAAGTTTTAGTGCGTTTTGTTGGACTCAACTATATTGTCCTCTGTAGTTGATGAGTTAAGCTCCTTTATTTCATCACGTACACCTGTGTAATAAATACCTGCCACATCAGTGTCGGCATGTTTAATTTTTGCGGCAATGGCATATATAACCATCTGCATATTATAGCCGTTGTAAATATTTTTTATATCAAAACCGTTTTACCTGTCTTGTAGTCGATAATTCTGAGATAAGATTTGTCACCGTCACGACATATGTCGATTCGGTCGATTTTGCCTTTTAATGCGACTGCATCGGAAATATCTTCTTCAAAATCGTATTCCATACCGTTCTCTGCAAAGTTGCCGGCAGAAAGTGTTTTTTGGACAAGTATTGCGGCATTTGAAATTGTTTTGCCCATACGGGTGAAAATATTCGCGGTACGTTCTTTGTCGCGAACGTCTGACGACAGAAGATTGCTGCACGATTCGTTTATAATACCGCCTATAATATCGTCACGTTTTTCGTCACTCAAATTACGCCAACGTTCTATTTTATCATCGTTGGTATTTGCACCGTCCTCGACGGTATCGCAGAATTTTCTGATTACCTCGTGAGCATATGTTCCGATATTTGAAGAATTGACTTCCCATACGTCACGCTCTTGTGCGTTAAGTCCGTATCTTAAAAAGTATTGGAACGGACAAGCGGCATAGGTGTTGATATGCGTTGCACTGTATGTGATTTTGCCGTCATACATCATATTTGATATATCGCTGTCAAGCATTACACCGCGTTCACTGTAATAATCGGCACGTTTCATAAGCGAAAGCATAGGTTTCCATTTTGTTTGGTGTTTGTACCAATCGTATACGATTTCCCATAACTGATTTTTACTGCCGTTAAATCTGTCGGACATATTGATAAGCATTCTGTGTATTGTTGCTTGCGGGGTGGAAATGTAAATTCCGTCTTTCAATGGGTCGTTTAAAAGGTTATCCGATACGGTCATTTTAGGGAATTTACGCATTATGTCATTTATCATATGCGACGGTGATTGTGACTTGCCTTCTTCATTTTGAATTGAATAGCTGAAATACAATTTTTCGCTTACCGCGCATAATGCTCTGTAAACCTTAAAATACTGTTCGTCAAGTTTCTTTTTAGTATCGGGTGCAAGAGTTACGCCGTATTCTTCCTGCAAAGTGCATCTGTCGCGGTTTGAAAGAAAACCCTCGGACGCAATACCCGTAGGAAAAGTACCGCTTTTGCACCGACAATAAACATTACCTTAACGCTTGTATGACTGCTCCTTTCCACACTTCCTACATACACTTGGTCAATACCCGATAGAATAGTGCGTATTTCGCATTGCGACAGACCTACCGTTATATATTCCGCAAATTCCGAAATGTTAATTCTGTCGCCGTCAAGTGCGGTTGTGACTTGGTTTAATATGTCAAGAATAAGATTCCATATTTTTGTGAACTGTTCGGATTCGTTCAGTTTGCCGTCTTTTTGGAATTTTGTGATGTCGGATTTTAATCCGCTATACAGGTTGATGTCCTTAAGGTATTCAAACAATGCCGTTGCAAATTCTACGGCCGTTTTCTGCCTTTTGTTTTTTCTTTGAATGACGCAATCGGTGCGGCTATTTCGTGACGGAGTTTTTCTATAACTTCATTTGCATCTTCTTCAGACTCTGTTTGAAAAGCAGTGTCTACGATATTGTTTTCGCCAAGCCACTCTTTTCACCGAGCCACTTTGAACCGCCTCTTATGCCGTGTTTCAACACGAAGTTTTCAAGTATATCTATTTCTTCTTGATTAATCGACTTGAAAAATTTTAACTTTCCGTGTTGTTCTTTTCTGTAAATAAAACCGGCACGAAGATAACGGAAAACAGAATCATAGCTCCAATCGTCTTCAAGAATACCGAATAAAGATAAAATCTGCATTGCGATAGGATGGTCGCTCAAAATGATTGTTCTGTCGGTGAAATACGGTATTTCGTATTCGGAGAAAACAGCCTCTATAAGATGTCTGTAATCATTTTCATCACCGCATAACAGTGCAATATCTTTAAAACGATAGCCGTCATCGCGGACAAGGTCAACGATTTTGCAGGCAATTCGTTCGATTTCGCCGTAGGTGTCACGGCTTTGAAAAAGTGCCATATTTTTAGGGCTTGTCGGGATATACAAAGTCCTCTGTCCAATATCTGAAAAGCTTGTATAGGTCGTCTTTGCCTTTTAAGTGACGAAGTCCGTCAGAGGCGGTGTATTCGTTTTCAAGACCGTATGTTTGCGACAGTTCGTAAACTTTTTGTACAGTCTTTTCGGTCTGAAGATAAATTTCACGTTCGTTCTCGTATTCTGTAACAGGACAGCATACACTTATCGTCATATGTACGCCTTTTTTCAGAAGTGCCTCAAGTACGCAAATCTGCTGCGGCATAAATTTGTCAAAACGATTTACCCATATATAAGTGTTTTCGTCAAATTCGGTGCCGTTTTCGATACGGTTGGCAAGATGAAAAAGGTCGTCCTCGCTGTCGGTACAGCCACTTTCTTCGACGTAAGAAAGATATTTCTCCAATACGTTTGAAAGTGCAATCAGTTTGTTTTTAAAGTTTTGTTGTCCGTTAATGCATTTGCCTTTTCAAAAAGTATTTCGGGTGTGATAAGGTAACGCTTCATTTCACTTATCAGTGACGACATAACGTCAAGAAAACCCTGCTGACGCATAGAGGTGATAAGTTTTATATCCATATCCTTTACGTTCAAAAGCTCGTCACACGCCGCCGAAACAGCCTTATATATAAGCATTATTTTACCTGGGGCGGTAAGATGGTTTTGTTGTTTGGCACTTAAAAGTTTATGGACATACGTCTTAGCGTAAGAACTTCAATATTGTTAAGTCCTATACCGCCGAAAAAATCAACGAATTTTCGTTCGGTTTCGTATGAATAATGGTCGGGGACAATCATTATACATTTTGAATCGGGATTTTTTTCGTGTATTTCACTTATTTGTTTAAGGCACATATCACTCTTGCCGGAGGAGATAGCGCCTCGTATAATACTGACTCCCATAATTTTAATCCTTTCGTAATATATATTAAGGTAATTATATCATATTTAAAGTACAAAAAAAGTACATAAATACAGGAAATCGCAAAAATATACACGTGAAAAACAAAATAAAAGAAAAATATGAAAAAATAGCTTGACTTATAATTGTAATAATGTTATAATAATTTTGCTCGAATAAAAGCTCTTTTTATGCTTGAAAAGAGAGCTGAACATATATAAATGCGGAGGTGTAAAAATGAGAGTAAAGGTTACATTAGCGTGCAGCGAATGCAAGCAGAGAAACTATAATACAATGAAGAATAAGAAGAATGACCCTGACAGACTTGAGATGAACAAGTATTGTAAGTACTGCAGAAAGCACACTCTTCACAAGGAAACCAAGTAATTTTGATTGAGTAAGGATGTGTAAAAATGGCTGATACAAATTTATCTAAAGCAAATAAGCCAAGCTTTGGTACAAGAGTCAAGAGATTCTTTAAGGATACTAAGGCTGAGCTAAAAAGGTCACATGGCCTGACAAGGAACAGCTTATTCATAACACAGGCGTAATTATTGTGTTTATCTTAATAATTACAATCATCTTGTCCGTACTTGATTTTGGTTTTGCAAAATTGTTCCAACTATTAACTAACATATTATAATTCATTAAAAGAATTGTTAGGGAAGGAGAACAGTTATGGCAGAAGAAGCAAAATGGTATGTGGCACACACATATTCGGGTTATGAAAACAAGGTAAAAGCCAATATTGAGAAATCTGTTGAAAACCGTGGTATGCAGGATTTAATTCTTGATGTCAAGGTGCCGACCGAAGAAGTCGTTGAGGAAAACGGTGATAAGAAGAAAGTAGTTCAGCACAAGATTTTCCCGGGCTATGTTATTATCAAGATGATAATGACAGATGAAAGCTGGTACATTGTCAGAAATACACGTGGTGTTACAGGATTCGTAGGACCGGGATCAAAGCCTGTTCCGCTTTCGGACGAAGAAGTTGAACGCATGGGTGTTGAAGTTATTCGTATGAAAGATATTGATTTTACCGTAGGAGATCTTGTTTCAATTAAATCAGGCCCTATGGAAGGCTTTTCGGGTAAAGTTACGAGCATTAACAATGAAACACGCAAGATTAACGTCGCTGTTTCGATGTTCGGACGTGAAACCCCTGTTGAAATTGACTATACACAGGTTGAACATATGGAATAGTCAATCAAATTATTTTGATATAGACAGCAAATGCTGTTTATAATATCCCTCTGGTAACAGTGGGAGGGCTTTATGCCCGCAATTACCACATTCATATAGCGATATGCTATGAAAAATTCAAGGAGGTGGCCATTATGGCACAAAAGTTGCAGGTTATATTAAATTACAAATTCCTGCCGGCAAAGCAACTCCGGCACCACCGGTTGGTCCTGCTCTAGGTCAACACGGCGTAAACATTATGCAGTTTGCAAAGGAATTTAACGAAAAAACAGCAAAGGACGCAGGTCTAATTATCCCTGTAGTTATTACAGTATATGCTGACCGTTCTTTCTCATTCGTAACAAAGACACCACCGGCTGCAGTTCTTATCAAGAAGGCTTGTAAGATCGAAAGCGGCTCAGGTGTTCCTAACAAGACAAAGGTAGCTACAATTTCAAAGGCAGATCTTCAAGCTATCGCAGAACAGAAGATGCCTGACCTTAACGCTGCAAGCGTAGAGGCTGCTATGAGCATGATCGCAGGTACTTGCAGAAGTATGGGCGTTCTAATCAGTGACTAATTTGTTAAGAGAAGTGGGAGAGATATAAAATCTCGTTTAACCACGAAGGAGGATACGAAATGTTTAGAGGAAAGAAATATCAAGATAGCGTAAAGCTTGTTGAAAAATCAAAGTTTTACGATATAAATGAGGCTATGGACCTTATTACAAAGACAGCTAAGGCTAAGTTTGATGAAACTGTAGAGGCTCACATCAGACTTGGTGTTGACTCAAGACACGCTGACCAACAGGTCAGAGGTGCTATTGTACTTCCGCATGGTACAGGTAAGACTTCAAAGGTTTTGGTATTCGCTAAGGGTCCTAAGGCTGACGAAGCAAAGGCTGCTGGTGCAGATTACGTTGGTGATGCTGACTTAGTAGCAAAAATCCAGGGTGAAAACTGGTTCGATTTCGACGTTGTTGTTGCAACTCCTGATATGATGGGCGTTGTTGGTCGTCTTGGTAAGGTACTTGGTCCTAAGGGACTTATGCCATCACCAAAGGCAGGCACAGTAACAATGGACGTTACAAAGGCTGTAAACGAAATTAAAGCAGGTAAGATTGAGTACAGACTTGATAAGACAAATATCATTCACTGCCCAATCGGTAAGGCATCATTCGGTGCTGAAAAACTTCAGGAAAACTTTAACGCACTAATGAGTGCAATCGTTAAGGCTAAGCCGGCTGCTGCTAAAGGTCAATACCTAAAGAGCGTTGTTGTAGCTTCAACAATGGGACCCGGTATAAAGATTAATGCAGCTAAAATTGGCTAATTAATTTAATAGCAATAAAAACCGCTCACAATATGAGCGGTTTTTGCATTTTGTTAAAATTTTTTTGATGAAAATTAAAAACTATTGACAAGCTGTTTAAATTATGCTACACTATAAAAGTTGAAAATCCGTAGACAGTCGGCGGCTTGCAATGTACATTGCAGACATAAGTCCTACCGAGGGTGTTTTAGTAATGACTATTACAAAGCTCTTGGTCTATGACTGAGAGCTTTTTGTTTTATATGTAAGACATTGCTTTTGGATTTTCAAAGGTGATTATTCTTACAGGAGGTGAAACGAATTATGCCAAGTGAAAAGGTTTTAGAGGCTAAGAAAGCACAAGTTGCCGAAACAGTTGAAATTTTGAAGGCTGCTCAGACAGGCGTGCTTGTAGACTACCGTGGTTTGAACGTTGAAGAGGATACCGAACTTAGAAGAAAGCTTAGAGAAGCTAACGTTAAGTATTTCGTTATTAAGAACACACTTCTTCGTCTTGCTGCAAAGGAAGTTGGTCTTGATGCTCTTGATGAAGCACTTCACGGACCGACAGCTATCGCTGTTTCTTCAGAAGACGCAGTTGCACCTGCAAAGGTTATTGCTGATTTTGCTAAGGAAAACGATAAGCTTGAAATTAAGACAGGTTTCATGGACGGCGCTGTAATTTCTCTTGACGAGGTTAATAAGCTTGCAGCTACACCAAACATGGATACATTGATCGCAAAGATGATGGGAAGCTTGAACTCACCTATTTCTTCACTTGCAAGATTGCTTGCAACTATTGCTGACGGTGGCGAAGAAATCGCAGACCTAATAGCAAAGAAGAGCGCTGAGGAAGCTCCAGCAGCTGAAGAAGCTGCACCGGCTGAGGAAACTCCGGCCGAAGAAACAGCAGATGCTGAATAATTTATTTGAAAATTAGTTATAATTAATAGGAGGAAATTAAAATGGCAGATTTGAATGCAATTCTTGATTCAATTAAGGAATTAAAGCTACTTGAAGTTGCTGAATTAGTAAAAATGATGGAAGATGAGTTTGGCGTAAGCGCTGCTGCACCGGTTATGGTTGCAGGTGCTGCTGACGGTGCTGCTGCAGGCGGTGCTGAAAAGTCAGAATTTGATGTTGTACTTGCAGAAGCAGGCGCATCAAAGCTTGGCGTAATCAAAGTTGTTAGAGAACTTACAGGTCTTGGTCTTAAGGAAGCAAAGGCTCTTGTTGACGGTGCTCCTGGTACAATTAAGGAAGCTGTTGCTAAGGAAGATGCTGAAGCAATGAAAGCTAAGCTTGAAGAAGCAGGCGCTAAGGTAGAATTAAAGTAATTTTGCTCTGATTCGTATTTATCAAGGAGTATGTTATGACAATAGATGTATCAACAATTCTAAAGGAACTTGGCGGAAAGATTGATATTAACGGTGACGTTGAAATGTCTGACACCGATTTTCTTGGGGAAATGTATCATTTTAACGAGCCTGTTAAGGTTTCGGGCAGTGTTTCAAACAACGGAAAATCTTTGATATTAAAGGCTAACTGTACAGGTCATATGACTACACAGTGTGCAAGATGTATGAAAGATATAGTCGTTGATATTGATTTTGACATTGACGAAAATCTTGCACAGGATGACGGCAGTGTATCGTCAGATGATGATGTTATATTGTTTGAGGACGTTAAAATTGATATTGATGATATAGTAGCTAACAATTTTCTTATGAATGTTGAAGGTAAGTATTTGTGCAGTGAGGACTGTAAAGGTCTTTGTCAGCATTGCGGTGCGGACCTTAACGAAGGCGATTGCGGATGCAGTCAGGAAAACATAGATCCGCGTTGGGCGGCTTTGATAGATATTATGGAAAAGATAAGTAAGATAAAGTCAGAGAGAATTATGGAGGTGTAATCATGGCAGTACCTAAGGGTAAAGTTTCAAAAGCCAGAAGAAATAAAAGACGTGCAAACTGGAAGCGAAGTGTGCCAAGTATGGTTGAATGCCCACAGTGTGACGAATTTAAAATGCCTCATAAAGTTTGTAAGTCCTGCGGATATTACAACGGCAAGGAAGTTATAAAAAAGTTGAGGATTAATTCGGCTTGTTAAATTAAAGAGAATGTCTATGACATTCTCTTTTTTTAATGTATTTTAATGATTCTGCTTTATGATTTCCGCTATGTCAAAAAGCATTTTTTTCTGTTTATCGCTCATTGTATTTAAAAGATTTAAAAAATCATTATTTAAGTAGTTTTTATTTTTTCAGTTACATTGGAAAGAAATTCGGTTACATCACAATTTAACTCGTGTGAAATATTTGCGAGAGTATCCAAATTCGCGTGAGCGATACCGCGTTCTATTTGACTGATATAACCGACGGAAACGCCTAACTTTTCGGCAAGTGTTTCTTGGGTTATTTTATATATTTTCGTCTTTCTTTAATTCGCTTTCCGATGATTTTGTAATCAATACTCATATTAATACCTCTTGTCGTAATCTTATTAATATTATATAAATAAGCTATGAAACAATACAGATAGTAATAACTAAATATTTAGTTATTACTATTGACAAAATGCTTTAGTTGAGATATAATAAATTTAGTAAAAATAAGGGAGGTGCATTGATATGAAGAAAAAATCGTTATTTAGTTTGCTTATAATAATGGTGATAGTGGCGTTCGTAGGACTCGCATTGACAATAACTTTAGCTGTAATTATGGGTGGAAATGCAACAAATATTTTTGATATATCAGCCATGAATTTGTTTAATGTCGGAATTGTTCTTTTGATCGGTCTGATTTCTTTTGTGTCTGATTTTAGCAGTTTTCTTGTTAATATTCGCAAAAATCGGTTTTGAAAATATTGTCGATTTTATTAAAAACAAAAAGTGGGAGGATTAAAAATGAATTGTACAAATCATGAAAAGGTAGAGGCAAGCGGAATGTGTACATATTGCGGTAAACCGTTCTGTAAAGATTGTCTTGTGGAAGTTAAGGGGAAAATGTATTGTAAGAATGATTTGGATAAGGTATTTGATGAAAAGGAAAGTAAAAAAATGCCGCAGCTGCTATGCCACAAATCAATATTACAAACACAAGCTCAAATGTAAACACAAATCAAAACGTAAACGGCGGTTTGCCGGTATCTCGAAAGAGTAAAGTTACAGCAATTATATTATGCATTTTGCTTGGCTGGATCGGCGGACATAGATTTTATGTCGGTAAGGTCGGTACAGGACTTTTGTACTTATTTACGGGAGGTTTGTTCGAGTAGGTGTTTTAATTGACTTGATAATGATTTTACTTGGCAATTTCAGTGATAAATTCGGTTATCCGCTTATATAATGTGTAATTTATAAAACTGTTATTTGAGATTTAGTTCTTAAATAGCAGTTTTTTTATTTCAAAATTTCTGTTCTAAACGTGTCCGAAAAGTAATATATATCAAATACAAAACACGAATGGAGGACAGGGAGATGTACATAGCAAACAATGAAACGGCTGTTTCTTCAAAAGGTATATTGAATTATATGCCGCAGGGGATACGGCGATATATGTACGGCGTAAATCTTGACGGAGCTTGTGAAATACATATGAGGCTCGGCAAACCGCTTTGTATAAATTACAGTGACGGTCGGTTTTATCTTAACGCAAAGGCAACTTGACGCCGATACCAAATTCAACGCTTAAAGTCACTCGTGAGCATATAGATGAAGCGATTGAAATTGCAACAAGTTCGTCTGTATATTCGGTGCGTGACCAAATAAAAACGGTTACATAACAATAGCCGGCGGTCACAGAATCGGTATAACGGGTACGGCGGTTATAAAAGAGGACAAGGTTTCGTTTATAAAGGATATATCGGGACTGAATTACCGTCTTGCAGGTGAAGTTATCGGAGCGGCGGACGAGGTTGTACCGATGATATTAAAAGGCGGAGGAATAAAAAACACGCTTATAATATCACCGCCCGGAGCGGGAAAAACAACAATGCTCAGAGATATTGTACGTCAGCTTTCGTACAAGTCGTATCGTGTGAGTGTTGTGGACGAAAGAAGTGAAATTGCGGCACTTTGTGAGGGGAGAAGTGCATTTGATTTAGGCTTTTCAACCGATGTTCTTGAGGGCGTGGACAAGGCGGAGGGAATGCTTATGGTATTGCGTTCGATGAGTCCTGATGTAATTGTCACAGATGAAATAGGCAAGCAGTCGGACATTGACGCAATCGAACGAATAACAAACAGCGGTGCGGGGGTTATTGCAACTATACACGGAAGAAATATTGATATGATAAAAAGACGCGACGATTTAAAACGTATGCTGAAATTTTTCGATTTAATTATAACGTTAAGCAAGCGAAAGGGCATCGGAACGGTGGAGGAGGCTCTTACGGAATGGTGAAAATTCTCGGAGCGGTAATGACAGGTTTTGCGTGTGGATATTTAGGGTTTAAAATAAGTTTTGCGATGAAAATAAGAGCGGAAAGTTTAAATAATATAATCACTTCGCTTGAAATGCTCGAAAGTGAAATAAATTTCAGTATGAATAAGCTGAAACAAGCATTTATGCGTGTGGACAAATGCGATTGTTTAAATTCGCCGCGGAAAATATGGATGAAAAAGGCGTAAAACGGCTTGGACAAATGCGGTGAATGAATGCAGTACTAAACTGTCATTAAAAGACGCGGACAAAGATATACTTATGACACTTGGGAAAAACATAGGAAGAACGGATACTGATGACCAGATAAAGAATATAAAATATATAAAAAGTATGATAGCCGAGCAGGAAAAACAGGCACAGAGCGAATACCGCCGTTTCGGAAAATGTACAGAAACGGCGGTGTACTTGTCGGACTGTTGATTGTTATTATGCTGATATAATGGAGATATAGTTATGAATGTAGATTTGATATTTCAGATAGCCGGTGTCGGAATAATCGTAGCGGTATTGAATCAGCTTTTAACGCGTGCAGGACGTGACGAACAAGCTTTGCTTACAACGATAGCCGGACTTGTGGCAGTACTTTTTATACTGTCACAGCAAATCGGAGATTTGTTTGATACGGTGAAAAATATTTTTAGTCTTTAGGTGAGAAGAATGGATATATTTAAGATTATAGGAGGGGGCTGATAGGCGGAATTTTGTCAATGACCGTAAAGCAATACAAGAAAGAATATGCTTTGCTTGTTGCACTTGCGACAGTGACGGTGATATTGTTTTTTACGCTTGATACGCTTGAAAACGCAATTTCGCAGATTTCGCTTATAACCGAGAAAAGCGGTGTGGACACAAGATATTTTACGGCAGTTATGAAAGTGGTCGGTGTGGCATATATAACGCAGTTCGAGCGGAAATATTGCGTGACGGCGGCGAGGGGGCGATTGCTTTAAAGGTAGAGCTTGCGGGAAAGGTGTTTATATTGGGACTGACTCTGCCGATAGTTACGGAATTTTTGAGGTGTGCGTAAATGCACTTTCTGCTGTGTAAAATAATCATTATCCTTACGCTGATAATGCCGATAACCGCTTATGCGGACGTACCGACACTTGAGGGTGAGGATTTGTTTAATCAAACGGTGGAGAGGGAGTATGACGGGTGATTTGTCGTTAAATCCGACTGATATATTAAATATGCTGTCGGACGACATTATGGGGGAGATAAGGGAATGTACCGATGATGTAATAATACTTTTTATAATAGCGGCGATTTCGGGGATTATAACAACTATTTCAACATCGTTCGGAAATAAATCGACAAGTGAGGCGGCGTTTTTCGCCTGCTTTACGCTCATGTCGGCGGCGGCGATAAAATGTTTCGGAACGGCTATGGAGTACGGAACAACAGTTGTTACGGCAATGACGGACTTTATAACGAAATTTTCACCGCTATTGATGATTATGATTGCGACAAGCGGTAAAGTGGTATCGGCGTCAACTTTTCAGCCTGTTATGTCGGCGGCGGTGTATGTTGTGTCGATAATTATTGAGAAGTGCCTTGTACCGCTTATAGCGTTCAGTTCGGTGCTTGCGGTTGCAGGGAATATCAGTGACAAGGTACAGCTTTCGGGGTTTTGTAAGGTGGTTAAGTCGATTTCAAAGTGGCTTATGGCGGCGATCATAACGATTTTTACCGGTATAAGTGCGATATACGGCTTTTCTTCTCCTGCACTTGACGCGGTAAGCGGTAAGGCGGTTAAGTTTGCGGTAGGAAGTCTTGTACCTGTTGTCGGTACGTTTTTATCCGATACGCTTGAAACAGTCGTAAGCGGAACAAGGCTTATGAAAAATGCGGTCGGAACATCGGGAATTATTGTGATGTGCGTTATATGCGTATTGCCGATACTTAAAATCGGCGTGATACAGTTAATGCTAAAACTCACATCATCAATAGCCGAACCGCTTACGGATAAGCGTGTTTCGTCTATGCTTTGGGAGTATCAGAGTCGGTTACAACGATATTTGCGGTAGTGGTTATGGTAGCGGTACTTTTTTATGATTAATATAAGTATTATGTTAGCCACCACTGGCATAGGAGGATAAGCAATGAAAGAATACATTATAACCATAATCGGTGCGACTTTTGCTTTCGGCTATGGCTGGGATTATTGCACCTGAAAAGTGGCGCAGTTATGTACAGGTTATAACAGGTTTGGTTATAATAAGCTGTATCATTTCTCCTGTGACGGCTATTGTAAAAAGTGATATATTTGACGGCTTTGACAGTGTACAGGAAAACATAGCCGACAGCAGTAATATGCAGACGGAACTTGTTATAGAAGAACTGAAAAACAGGATAAACGAGGATATTAAAGCACGAATGGAAAAAGAGTTTAAATTATCGGTTACGGCGGAATGTGAGATAATGGTGAATGACGAAGGTGAGATTACAGGGTAGACAGTGTACGCGTTTACGGGGGATAAATTAACGGACCGTGCAAGGAGCAGAATATGCGAGGTATACGGTTTGAAACCTTATGAGGTGCATGATGAATAAGGAAGATTTACTTAAAATATTTAAAATAAGAATAACAGACTGATATGCTTAATATTAATAATTGGAGTTGTACTTATGGCAGTGGCAAGTGGACAAAAATAAAAAAGCTGACGTACAACCTACGGCAGCCGTAACAAGTGTTGAAGATGAAGAAAAGCGTCTTGCGAACATTCTTTCACAGATTGACGGTGCCGGAGAGGTATCTGTTATGATAACCTATTATTCAAGTTCGAAAAGAACATCGCTTATGAAACGAAAGTTTCATCAAGAGAAAAGGAAGAAAGCGAGGATAAAAAGGCTGTTATGACAGACGGTGAACCTATGGTGGTAAAAGAGGTGTATCCAAAAGTCAGAGGTGTTATCGTGACTGCCGACGGGGGCGGAAACAGTGCAGTCAGAAGTGCTATTTCCGAGGCGGTCACAGCATCACTTGACGTGCCTGCACACAGAATATGTATATTTAAGAAGGAGGTAAAATAAAATGGTTTTGAAGAAGAAGGAGATAATAGCGGCATCGCTTGTGGTACTTATAGGAGTTGCCGGATACTTGAATTGGTCGTATCAAGATACAATAAGGGTACAGGACGGCGAAAGCTACGTTGAAACCGGCAAGAAACTCGGTGAGGCACAGTATGTTTCTTCCGATACGGTAGCGGAGGAAACATCAACGGACAACGCGGAACAAAACGACAGCGAGCAAGCGGAGGAAACGGCAGTAACGGAAGATGACGGCGAACAGGCAACGGACAGTCAGGAAAGCAACGTAACGATAGAAACCGCGTCAGATTCGGGCAATTATTTTGAACAGGCAAAGATGAATAAAGAAACATCACGTTCAAAGTCACTTTGAAATATTAAATCAAACTGCCGAAAACGAAAGCTTTGACGCCGATATTCGTAAAAAAGCCGGTGACAAAATTCTTGAAGAGGCAAACAATGTACAGAAAGAATCGGAAATCGAAAGTATCGCACAGTCAAAGGGCTACAGTGAAATATGTGTGTATGTAGACGGCAGTGAGGCAAATATTATGGTACGAAAAGACGGATTTTCAGACGAAGATGTAGTAAAACTTACGTCAATCGCAACCGAACAACTTAAAATTTCAGCACAAAACATAAAAAATAGTTGAAGTAAAGTGATTTATCTGTTATAATATACATATAATAATTTATTCGGAAAAAATTTACGGAGGTAGCATTATGGATGAAGAAATTAAGAATGTTCAAAATGAAGACGGCATAAACGAAGAAACTGCCGAAGAAACAACTGCAAATGCAGAAGTTGAAGAAGAACCAATCGGAAACATAAAAATTTCAGTTGACGTTGTATCAACAATCGCAGGTATCGCAACAACAGAGATTGACGGTGTTGCGGGAATGTACGGAACATTTGCCGGCGGTATTGCCGAAATGTTCGGTGCAAAGAAAAATCCGTCAAAGGGCGTTAAGGTTGATATGAACGAAACAACTGCAACGATTGACCTTTATATTGTGGTGGATTACGGTGTAAGAATACCGGAACTTTCTTGGGAAATTCAAGAAAACGTTAAAAACAGCGTTGAAACAATGACAGGACTTGATGTTCAAAAGGTTAATATCCATATCGAAGGCGTAAGCTTTGAAAAGGAAAAAGAAGAAAAATCGAACTTGACAGCAACGTAAACGAAACACCTTTTACCGACTGTTGACACTGATGAAGATTCTATGGACGATGAGGATATTCAAGACTGAGAAAATAAATCAAGGATTGTGTCTTATAGGCATAAGCCTTGATTTTTTTATGTTATTGTGGTATAGTTTTAACATAGAATTTAAGTAGCCTTATTATTTTGGGAAAGGAATAAAAAATATGAAAAAACAGACGAGAAGTCAAGCAAGGGACGCTGCTTTTTTACACAAGTGTTCCAAATGAATATGCACGAGGATGATATGGACGTGATTTTGGAGGAACTTTTAAATGCACGTCCCGAATGTGAAACAAATCTCGGTTATATAAGACAGATTATTGACGGAGTGAAAGAACACGAAAGCGAGCTTGAAGATACGGTTGCAAAGTATTTGAAAGCAGGTTGGACGCTTTCAAGAATTTCAAAAGCGTCACTTTCAATAATGAAGCTTGCAATATTTGAAATGAAGTATATGGACGACGTACCGCCGAAAGTTGCGATAAATGAGGCGGTTGAACTTGCAAAAGCGTTACGGCGATGACGGTGACCCTACATTCGTAAACGGACTTTTGGGTAATGTATTTAAGGAGTTAGCGTGAGTACAATAGGCTTTGATACAAGCAATTACACAACGTCAACTGCGTGGACTGACGGAAAAACCGATATAAATGTACGACAGATTTTATACGTCAAAGACGGTGAAAGAGGAATACGTCAAAGTGACGGCGTTTTTCAGCATATGAAATTAATGCCGGTGATGTATGAAAAATTGTCGGAGCAGATTGATTTTAAAGATGTTAAGGCGGTTGGAGTCAGTACAAGACCGAGATGTGTAGAGGGATCATATATGCCTGTATTCCTTGCAGGTGAGGGGTATGCAAAGGTTGTCGCTAATACTTTGGGTGTGCCTTTGTATGAATTTTCACACCAAGACGGACATATAATGGCGGGAATATATTCAAGCGGCTCTTTTGAATTGCTTGAAAACGATTTTATATCGGTACACCTTTCGGGCGGTACAACGGAAATTTTGAAAAGCCGTTACAACGAATTTAATTTTGACAATGAAATTATCGGCGGAAGTAAGGATATAAGTGCCGGACAATTTATTGACAGAGTGGGCGTAAAATGGGTTTGCATTTTCCGGCCGGTAAGGCTTTGGAACAGCTTGCTCTAAAGACTGAAAAAAGGTGAAAAAACTTCCGATAGCCGTTGACGGTGCGTATATGAATTTTTCGGGTGTTGAAACAAAAGCGTCACGCATGGCGGAGAGTGAAAAAATGCGATAAATTCGCTCTTGCACTCGGCGTACTTGAAAATGTTCGTGATACACTTTGTTAAAACGATAAATAAGGCAATGACGGACACAAACACTCACCGCGTGTTGATTGTGGGCGGTGTTGCGTCAAACGGAATTATAAGAAACGGACTTACAAAAAAACTTGACGGTGATGTGTATTTCGCAAAAGCGGAATATTCAACCGATAATGCAGTCGGAACAGCATATCTTGCACATGTGGCACATAAGGAGGCATAGGCTTGGAACCTAAAATTGCTACCGTTTCACAGATAAACGGTTATGTAAAGAAAATACTTGACCATAATATAATACTTAATAATGTTTGGATAAAGGGTGAAATATCGAATTTTAAACATCATTATTCCGGACATCTTTATATAACGCTTAAAGACGAGGGCGGAGTACTTAAAGCGGTAATGTTCAGAGGCAGTGCGCAGTCGCTTAACTTTGAACCGAGCGACGGTATGAAAGTCCTTGCACGAGGAAGAATAAGTGTGTATGAGGCGGGCGGTTCGTATCAGCTTTATATAGAGGAAATGATACCCGACGGCGTGGGTGAACTTTATATAGCATACGAACAATTAAAGAAACAGCTTGAAGAAGAAGGACTTTTCCGTCCAGAACATAAAAAGCCTATTCCGAAATTCCCTAAGCGTGTCGGAGTTGTTACAGCCTCAACAGGTGCGGCGGTAAGGGATATTATAAATGTTATAACAAGACGTTATCCTATGGCTGAAATTGTGATATATCCTGCACAGGTACAGGGTGTCGGTGCGGCGGAAAGCGTTGTTAAAGCGATTGAATACTTTAACGCAACAAATGAGGTTGATACGCTGATTGTCGGACGCGGAGGTGGCAGTATAGAGGACTTGTGGGCATTTAATGAGGAAATCACCGCAAGGGCGATATTTAATTCAAATATACCGATTATATCGGCTGTCGGACACGAAACAGATTATACGATTGCCGATTTCGTTGCGGATTTGAGAGCACCTACTCCGTCAGCGGCGGCAGAAATAGCAGTACCGTCAATGATTGAACTCAGAAACAGAATAAATACCGATAAAAACCGTATTTCTCAAAATATAGTCAAGCGTATCGAAAGCTGTAAATTGCTTTTAAAACGATTTAAAATGCGTACTCTAAGGATAGGATTGACGATTATTATTTGAAGATAGATTCGCTTGTTAAATCTATGGATAACTGCATTAAAATGAAAACTATGTCGCTAAGACGTCAGCTTGCGGAACAGGCTGCAAAGCTTGACGCGTTAAGTCCTCTGCAAACTCTTTCAAGAGGATATTCGATTCCGACAAAAAGAGGACGGAACTGTTATAAGAAGTGCGAACGATATGGAAAAGGGTATGGAATTTACGCTTAGAATGAAAGACGGACAGACAAATTGTGTAGTAAAGGGAGAATAGATATGGCAAAGACATTTGAACAGTCAATAGCTGAACTTGAAGAAATTGTTGAACAGCTTGAAAACGGTGACGTGACTCTTGACGAGTCGCTCGGACTTTTGAAAAGGGAATAAAATTATCGAAAAGCTGTCAGAAAATGCTTGACACGGCAGAAAAGAAAGTTTCTATACTGATGACAAATGATGACGGAGAAATAGTAAAAGAGGACTTTACAGGTGCGGACAATGAATAATATAAAGGAATTGCTGAAAGAGCAGATTAAATTTACAGACGGTTATCTTGATAAGTACCTTGCCGAAAAAGACAATCCGCAGAATATTATATACAAGGCAATGCGATACAGTGTTTTGCGGGCGGTAAAAGACTTCGTCCGATACTTATGATGAATACTTGTAAAATGTGCGGCGGTGATGTAAATGAGGTTATTCCGTTTGCGTGTGCGCTTGAAATGATACACACATATTCGCTTATTCACGACGATTTGCCCGCAATGGATAATGACGATTTACGACGCGGTATGCCGACCAGTCATATTAAATTCGGTGAGGCAACCGCTATTTTGGCAGGTGACGCACTTTTGAATAAGGCATTTGAAGTTGTGTCGCAGTACAACGGCAACAATCCTCAAAGGGCGATTAAAGCAATGAATATGCTCGCCGTATCGTCAGGTACAGAGGGTATGATAGGCGGTCAGATTGTCGATATGGAGAGTGAGGGCAAGGATATTACCCTTGATGAACTTAAATATCTTCACCTTAACAAGACTGGCGCAATTATAAGAAGTGCCTGTACAGTCGGCGCGTTGATGGGCGGTGCGAGTGACGGAGAAATAAAAGCCGTTGATGAATTTGCTCAAAATCTCGGTGTTGCGTTTCAGATACAGGACGATATTCTTGACGTTATCGGTGATGAAAAAAAGAGCTTGGCAAAGCCTATCGGCTCGGATGCGGAAGAAAACAAAAAAATACATATGTAAAGCTTGTAGGTTTGGAGAAGTCAAAGGAATTAGCAAAGGAATATTCGGAAAAAGCAAAGAAGTCACTTGAAATGTTCGGTGAAAAAGCGGAATTTCTTATAAATCTTACAGATTACTTAATTGATAGAAAATTCTAAAGGAGATAGTTAATGTCATATTTACAACAGCTTATTTCAAATTCGGTGCTTATAACGGCTCTTATAGGTTGGTTTGCGGCACAGGTATTAAAGATGATACTCGTTTGGGATAAAAAGAAGTTTGATTTTAAGCGAATAATCGGTTCGGGCGGTATGCCGAGTTCACATTCATCTTTTGTAATGGCACTTACAATGTCTATCGGCTTTACGCAAGGCTTTGACAGTGGGGCTTTTGCAATATCGGCGGTTATGTCGTTTGTGGTTATGTATGATGCGGCAGGTGTCAGAAGAAGTGCAGGTCAGCAGGCTGCTATACTTAATAAATTGGTTGAGTCTGTTATGAATGCCGATTTTTCAAAAAACAGAAAAACGTCTGAAAGAACTTTTGGGACATACTCCGATTGAAGTTTTTGCCGGTGCGATTTTGGGCGTAATAATTGCGATTATAAGGTATGTATGATGAAGATACTTGTTGATGCGGACGCGTGTCCTGTTAAAGAAATTATTGAAAAGGTTGCAAAACAGAAGAATATCGAAGTTGTTATGTATATTGATTCAAGTCATATTTTAAGTTCGGATTACAGTAAGATTGTAACGATAAGTAAGGGTAGGGACGCAGTTGACCTTGCACTGATAAACGACAGTGAAAAGGGTGACGTCATTGTTACACAGGATTACGGCGTTGCGTCGCTTGCACTCGGACGCAGTGCGTACGCAATAGGTAACAGCGGACTTATTTATGATAACGATAATATTGATAAACTTATGTTTGAAAGGTTTTTGGGACAGAAAGTACGCCGAGCCGGCAGAAAAGGCGGTAAGACGTTTAATCCGAAAAAGAGAACTAAAGAAGATGACGAACGGTTTGAACAAAATCTTTTGAAAATATTAAATAAAGCAACTTCGTAGCGGACGACCATTGGTCGTCCGTTTTTGTATTACGATTTAATTAACAAATAAAAAAGGAAGTACATCGTACTTCCTTTTTTGGCGACCGGATGAGGCTCGAACTCACGACCTCCAGCGTGACAGGCTGGCGTTCTAACCAACTGAACTACCGGGCCAACTCTTGACTGCTTGACTATTATAACTTATATTTAGACAAATGTCAATAGTTTTTTGAAAAAAATAAAAAAACTTTTCAAAAATATATTTTACACAAAAATCGGAATTAAAAATTGACACAAAGCAAAAATAAGGTTATACTATATATAGGACTAAAAATGATAGGAGTGATGAAAATGACAGCGTTGGCTAAGACAATCGAAACATTACTTGAAAACAAAAAATATTCATCACTTCGAGATGTACTTTCGTCAATGAATGAGGCAGATATAGCGGCAATGTTTTCAGAGGTTTCTTCGGACAGTCTACCGCTTTTATTTAGACTTTTGCCGAAAGATTTGGCGGCGGATACATTCGCACTTATGGACACCGATGAGCAAGAACTTTTGATACGCGGTTTTTCGGATAATGAAATCAAGGAAGTATTTGATGAGCTTTACGTTGATGATGCGGCGGATATAGTTGAGGAAATGCCTGCAAATGTGGTGAAACGTATTCTTAAAAATACAGAGCCTGATATGCGTCAGATGATAAATGAGATATTGAAATATCCGGAGGACAGTGCCGGAAGTCTTATGACGACCGATTATATCAGTCTTAGACCGAAAATGACAATCAGTGACGCAATCAAACGTATAAGACGTACAATCAATGAGGCTGAAACGATTTATACTTGTTATGTCACTGATGACAACAGAAAACTGTTGGGATATTTGTCGGTAAAAAATCTTTTGCTTGCCGAGCCGAATGAAAAAGTGTGCGATATAATGGATAAGACCATAATATGCGTGCATACTTTGAGCGATAAAGAGGACGTTGCAAAGGATATGAATAAATACGACTTTGTAACAATGCCTGTTGTTGACGACGAGGGCAGACTTGTCGGTATCGTAACCTTTGACGACGCTATCGACGTTATGCAGGACGAGGCGACAGAGGATATCGAAAGAATGGCGGCTATCAATCCGACAGAGGAGTCGTATTTCAAAACGTCTGATTTTAAAAACACGCCAAAAACAGAATTTTTTGGCTGTTGATACTGATGTTGTCGGCGGCGATAACGGGAACTATTTTGACAAAATATGAGGACGCGTGTGCGGCGATACCCGCACTTGTATCGTTTATTCCTATGCTTATGAGTACTGGCGGTAACTGTGGTTCGCAAAGCTCAACAATGATAATTCGCGGAATGTCGGTTGACGAAATTAAACTGAAAGACTTCTTAAAAAGTCATATTTACCGAATTCAGAATTTCGCTTGTAATATGCGTTATATTGGCAATCGTAAACGGTGTGCGAATATGGATAATGTCAGGTGATTTGCAAATTGCGACCGTGGTGAGTCTGTCGATTATATTTATAGTCATAATTTCGCAGTTTATAGGCTGTTCACTGCCTATGCTTGCAAAGCGTTGTAAGCTTGACCCCGCTGTTATGGCGGCACCGCTTATAACGACTATTGTCGATGCAACGAGTATTTTGATATTTTCAATATCGCAACAAGATTTTTTAATTTATGATTTTGAAAAGTGTACAAAATAAACCAAGAAATTTATGCAAAAGGTAAATTTTTTGTAAAATAGGTTTAAATCATTGAAAAACTGAATATAAAAGTGATATAATGTAGTTGTTAGATTGATAATAATTTAACAACTACTTTTTTCTTTATTATTAGAGGAGGTTATTTATTATGGGAAGATTTACATTACCAAGAGATTTGTATTACGGAAAGGATTCACTTGAAAACCTAAAAGAATATTGACGGTAAAAAAGCTATCGTCGTATCGGGCGGCAGTTCAATGCGTCGCGGCGGTTTTCTTGATAAAGTAGAAGCATATTTAAAAGAAGCAGGAATGGAAGTACAGTTGTTTGAAGGCGTTGAGCCTGACCCGTCAGTTGAAACTGTTATGAAGGGTGCAAAGGCTATGACAGATTTTCAGCCTGATGTAATCGTAGCAATCGGCGGAGGTTCACCGATTGACGCGGCTAAGGCTATGTGGGCATTCTATGAATATCCTGAGGTTACTTTTGAGCAACTCTGTACACCTTTCTCATTCCCGAAACTTCGCCAAAAGGCTAAATTTGTAGCTATTCCGTCAACATCGGGTACGGCTACTGAAGTTACTGCATTTTCGGTTATCACAGATTATGCAAAGGGTATCAAGTATCCTCTTGCAGACTTCGAGATTACACCGGACGTTGCAATCGTAGACCCACAGCTTGTTGAATCGTTGCCGGTAAAGCAAGTTGCATACACAGGTATGGACGCACTTGCTCACGCAATCGAGGCATATGTATCAACGCTTAATTCACCGTTTACAGACCCTCTTGCAATTAAGGCAATAGAGATGGTCCTTGATTACTTACCACAGTCGTATAAGTGCGATATGGACGCGAGAGAACAAATGCACTATGCACAATGTCTTGCAGGTCAGGCATTCTCAAATGCTTTGCTTGGTATAGTTCACTCAATGGCACATAAAACAGGTGCGGCATTCTCAACAGGTCATATTCCTCACGGATGTGCAAATGCAATTTATTTGCCATATGTAATTAAGTACAACGCACACGAGCCAGAGGCTATGCACCGTTATGCAGATATTGCAAGACGTGTAGGACTTGGCGGAACATCTGAAAAGGCACAGGTAAATGCTCTAATCGCTAAGATTGAAGAATTTAACAGAGCTATGAATATCCCTAAGACATTGCAGGAATTCGGTGTTAAGGAAGATGAATTTAAAGAAAAATTGTCATCAATCGCCGAACTTGCAGTAGGTGATGCTTGCACAGGTTCAAACCCACGTTCAATTACTCCGGAACAGATGGAGAAATTGTTTACTTGCACATACTACGGTACAGAAGTAGATTTCTAATGAAAAAGTTATTTGTATTACAAAAAAGCACATCGTAAGATGTGCTTTTTTGTATAAAAAAATCCGATGGTTAATGCCATCGGATTTTATTAGTTATTTAATTGCAGCTTTCAATTCTTCAACTTTATCAATTTTTTCCAAACTTACGCCTAAGTCCTCACGTCCCATATGACCGTAAGCGGCAAGGTTTTTTATAGATAGGCTTTCTCAAATCAAGTTGTTTGATAATTGCGTGCGGTCTTAAATCAAATACTTTTTCGATTGCCTGTTCAATCTTATCTTCATCAACTGTTGCAGTACCGAAAGTATCAACCATTATTGAAACAGGGTGCGCAACGCCGATTGCATATGCAAGCTGAACTTCGCACTTCTTTGCAAGTCCTGCCGCAACAACATTCTTTGCAACCCAACGAGATGCATATGCGGCACTTCTGTCAACCTTTGTAGGGTCTTTACCCGAAAAAGCACCGCCGCCGTGTCTTGCATAACCGCCGTATGTGTCAACGATAAGTTTTCTTCCTGTTAAACCGCTGTCACCGTTAGGTCCGCCGACAACAAATCTGCCTGTCGGATTGATATAAAACTTAGTGTTTTCATCAATAAGTTCAGCCGGAACAGTTGTTAAAATAACTTCTCTCTTAATATCTTCACGAAGTTTTTTGAATATCAACATCAGGAGAATGCTGGCTTGATACAACAACTGCGTCAACTCTTACAGGCTTATCGTCATCATATTCAACAGTAACTTGAGTTTTGCCGTCAGGGCGAAGATAATCAAGGATACCGTCTTTTCTTACTTGTGTAAGTTTCTTTGCCATTTTGTGTGCAAGAGAAATCGGCATTGGCATAAATTCGGGTGTTTCGTCACAAGCGTAACCGAACATCATACCCTGGTCGCCGGCACCTGTTGAATTTTCGTTGTCATTACCGCCTTGTTCACGGTTTTCATAACCGTCATTAACGCCTTGCGCGCAATATCAGGCGACTGTTCGTCAATAGCCGTAACAACGGCACAAGTTGTACCGTCAAAGCCGTATTTAGCTCTGTCATAGCCGATGTCAAGAACAACCTGTCTTGCAACCTTAGGGAAATCAACATAGCAAGATGTTGTAATTTCACCCATAATTGAGATTATACCCGTTGTACAAGTAGTTTCGCAAGCGACTCTTGCCATCGGATCTTCTTTTAGTATTTCATCAAGAATTGCGTCAGAAATTTGGTCACAGATTTTATCAGGGATGACCTTCTGTTACAGATTCCGAAGTAAATAATCTTTTACTCATTGGTTTTATTTCCTTTCCTATATTTACAATGTACCTATAATATACTATTATATATTGTATCGTAAATACACGAAAAAGTCAATATATTAAATTATACTGTCAAAATTCCTTCTTCCGATTCGATAAGCAGGAATATTTCTTCTTCACGACCGTTTTCGGCATTGACATAGATTAAAAAGTTTTTGCCGTTAAAAGCACCCTTAAATTCATAGCAAAGCACTTCTCTCATACTGTCCTTCGGAACAAGAGCAAGTTTTGTTGCGGTCACGTCAAGTCCTGTGGATATTTTTGATTTTGCATCATCAACGGAAAGTGTAGGGGCTGATAAGTTTCTCTCTGCGTGATTCATAATATATCCGTTTGTTTCAAGACCTACAATTTCACCTGTATCGAGTGCAACACGAACTTTTACAAGGTCACTGTAACACGTTACGTTGTCCTGTACATATGCAAAGTTTATCGTTGCGATACCGCCTGATTTTTCGTAATAACTGCTCTGCATACTGTAAAAACCGTTTTTCTGCAAAAATTCAGCCGCTTTGTCTGTTGCGGAATTAATGTCAAGACGTTCGCCGTCAATATTTCTGCTGTTCAGATATGAAAGAATATATCCGCCGTCTTTTGTTATACTTATTGAAATTTGATTTGAGTCGGTGTTTTTTACAAATGTGTATGACGGTATTGCGGTATTTTCCGAAAGACTTTCAAAAGCCAAGCCTTTTGTACCGACAAATTTCTCTGCTGTGTTCAGTGCGTCCTCTTGTGAAATTGTGTGTGCGTTTTTCAAAAGTGCGGGTTCTCTGTTTTCAATATGCTCCGAGAACGGACCGTCATATATAAGTGACGGATATTCGTCAAACGATTTTTCTACGTTAGCCAAATCGTCAAGTACGTTTGAATCTGCCGCGTCTGCGACTGTTCCGCGCTGTCTTGTCCGTGACTGTGAAATGCGTACTTCTCCGTTGTAAATTTTGTTTCTATTTCTGAAAGTGTATTTTTTAGTGTTGCGGCATATTCGTTCATTGACGCAAGATTGTCATATTCTTCTTGTGAAATTTCTTCACCGTTAATCATTGACTGCGAAAGCACATAGGTGTAATCGCCGACTTGTGAAAGAAATTTTGACGTGTTGTCAAGCTGTACCTCTGATGTGGGAAGCTGACCAAGACATGACTTTGCCTCTGCACTTTGTCGGAAAATATCGCTTGAAAGTTTTGCAAGCTGTGCGGGACTTTTTGTAAGCTGTGTTTTGCTCAAAAGAGTGTCTATATCGTCAACATAACCGACAAGCTCGTGGAACGCTCTGTTGTATTGGTTTTCTGTGGTGACTTCAAGTGCTTTTGCATTTTTTCGTTGCGGTAGCACCCCATATGACTGCGGCGATTATTCCTACAATAAGTATTGTATACAGCCAAACGTGTATGCTTTTTTTTTCTCTCCATATTATTTTCCTCTCTCTCATATTATTTGCAAAATCTGTGCTTGCCGATGGTTTTTATAAGCGGTCTTGACCATATCCAAGCATTTGTGGCGGTGTCGGGATTAAAATAGTATATCGCACCGCCGGACGGATCCCAACCGTTTAAAGCGTCATTGCAGGCTTTGTAAACCGTAGAATTTTCATCGATAGGAACATTTATCTGTCCGTCACTGACCGCCGTAAATGCACCCGCTGATAGATAACACCCGAAATTGTGTTAGGGAATGACGAATGACGTACACGATTTAAAATAACTGCCGCAACGGCAACTTGTCCTTCGTAAGGCTCACCGCGTGCCTCGCCGTTTACCGCTCTTGCCAAAAGCTGTTTTTCGTTTGATGAGGCACTTACCGCATATGCGTTGTTTTCGTTAGTGTAATAAACGACGCCGCAAGTTATCAATGCAAATGCCAAAACGACAGATATTAATTTTTTCATATTACTTCCTCCTTGTGATTTTTCTTTAGTATTTCCATAAAATCGTAATAAATATGTATGCGAGATGAAAAATAGGTTAATAATTTCAATACAAGATTAAATCAGTGAGGTATGAATTATGAATAAGATAATAGCGGTATTTTTTGGTGGCACTTTGTATGACGGTTTGTGTAACTGCATATTCGGACGGTGTACAGGCGGATTTGCAGGATAACTTGATAAGATTACATATTATCGCGGACAGTGACGATGATAACGACCAAGCAGTTAAATTAAAGGTGCGTGACGCAATTTTAAAAAAATGTCGGCGACAGACTATCAAAAACGGACAAAAACGAATGTCGCGATGAGATAATAAATGATTTGAATGAATTTGAAGATATAGCGAATGACGTACTTCGCGAAAACGGTTTTTCATATACGGCACACGCCGAATACGGTAAATTTGAATTTCCCGAAAAAACATATAAGTCAATGGTTTTGCCGGCGGGCGAATATTACGGCGTAAGGATTGTTCTCGGCAGCGGTGAAGGACATAATTGGTGGTGCGTTATGTATCCGCCGTTGTGCTTTAAAGAGGGAGAGGAAGTTCGGCTCAGGAAAGAAAGCGAAAAAATTCTTCGCGAAAAACTTGATAAAGATACTTACGATATAATTACCAAAAACGATAAAGAAGTTGTTGTTAAATTTAAGTTGGTTGAAATAGTTCAGGAAATAAAGCAAAAGATAAACGGTGATTAAAAATGATTTTCATTTTTAATCACCGTTTTTGTGATTTGATTAAATTATGATAGTAAGTTTACTTTCAGAATGACTTATTTCATTCTGCTTTCGTAATCAGCTATCATCTTTTTAACCATTTGACCGCCGATACTTCCGGCTTGCTTTGCTGTAAGGTCACCGTTGTAACCTTGCTTTTAGGTTTACGCCTACTTCGTTAGCTGCTTCCATTTTGAACTGTTCCATAGCTTGCTTTGCCTCAGGAACTTGAATCTTGTTTTTACTCATTTTGTTTCCCTCCTTAAAACCAAAGTCTTAATCTATTTAAAATTTTGTGTCGAATTGTATCGACTACACTAATATTTTGTACATTGATGAAAATTATATTCAAAAATTTTATTAGTAATATTTAGAATATAAATATGTTGAAAAAACGGCGTAAAATGATATAATTTAATATATTATAAAAAGAAACAGGGAGATAAATATGATAAAGGATATAGCGATTGAAAAAATGAAATCTGCGTCAAATTACGTTATTACGTTTTTGAAATGGGCGTTGATTTCAATAATAATCGGAGTGGTCGGTGGGTGCGTCGGCGCGTTGTTTCATATGAGTGTAAATTATGCGAATATTATTTTTACAATGCACGATTGGTTTGTACTGTTTCTTCCGATAGGCGGTATTATAATCGTGGCAATGTACAAAGCGTGTAAAATGCTTGAAAACAAGGGTACGGACAGTATTATTTCGTCAATAAGAAATGATGAAAAAGTACCTATTTCACTTGCACCGCTTATATTTGTAAGTACGGTTATAACGCATCTTTGCGGCGGCAGTGCCGGCAGAGAAGGTGCGGCACTTCAGCTTGGCGGAAGTATAGGAAGCAATATCGGCAGGCTTTTTAAGCTTGACGAAAAAGATATGCATATGGTTGTAATGTGCGGAATGAGTGCGGTGTTTTCGGCTCTGTTCGGTACACCGATAACGGCGGCTGTGTTTGCACTCGGTGTAACAAGCGTGGGAATTATGTATTATTCGGCACTTGTACCGTGTCTTATGTCGTCACTGGCGGCATTTTTGGTTACAAGATTTGCGGGACTTGAACCGACTCAGTTCGCAATCACCGTTATTCCGCAAACAGGCGTTATAACAATTTTACAGACAATACTTATTTCAGCATTGTGTGCGGAACTGAGCATAATATTCTGTACGACAATGCACTATACGGCAAGATATTTAAAAATATGGTTTAAAAAATCCATATATAAGAGTAGTTGTCGGTGCGTTGGCGATAATCGCACTTACATATTTAACAGGCTCACGAGATTATAACGGTTCGGGAATGGATATAATCGAACACGCCGTTGTCGGCGGTCACGCAAAAGGTTGGGCGTGGGCATTGAAAATCGTGTTCACCGCAATAACAATCGGTGCGGGATTTAAAGGCGGAGAGATTGTTCCGACATTCTTTATCGGTGCGACATTCGGTTGTGTTGTCGGTCATTTGTTCGGTTTAAATCCGGGATTTGCGGCGGCGATCGGAATGATTGCAATGTTCTGCGGTGTGCTTAACTGTCCGATTGCGTCGATAGTTTTAAGTATTGAATTGTTCGGCTCAAAAGGCTTTATACTTTTGCCATTGCGGCAGGCGTGAGTTATATGTTATCGGGATATTACGGATTATACAGCAGTCAAAAGATCATGTATTCAAAGTTGAAAGCGGAATACATCAACAAAGATACCAAATAATTATTATTAATGAAAGGAACAAACAAATGATATTAGGCTATTCAATTTATGAACTTTTATGGCTGTTCTTCATTTACGCATTTTTCGGTTGGTGTATCGAAGTGGTATTTTGCGGACTGAATGAAGGTCATTTTATAAACCGCGGTTTCCTAAACGGACCTGTTTGTCCGATATACGGTGTCGGAGGTGTGATAGTTGTATTATGTCTTACGCCGATAAAAGATAATTTATTTTTTACTTTTCGTAGGCTCGGCGTTGCTTACGTCAATATTGGAACTGATTACAGGTTTTGCACTCGACAAAATATTCCACGCACGTTGGTGGGATTATACGGATATGCCGTTTAACATAGGCGGTTACATATGCCTTAAATTTTCGATATATTGGGGTTTTGTGTGTATCGCGCTTATGAAAGGTATTCACCCTGTTATACTCGGATTTGTAAGATTTATACCGCATATGTTGGGACTGGTTGCAGTTGTATTTTTTGCGGCAGTGTTTGTGGCTGACGTTATTATAACCGTTATAACCATTAATAATCTTACAAAACGTGTTAAACTTATGAATGATATTGCAAAGAAAATTCATAATGTTTCCGACGAAGTCGGCGAACATATTTATGACAGTGCCAACGATATTATGAAAAAAGGGCATTGAGATATACAACAGTGAAAATGTACAGGAAATTCGTGAGAATTTGGACGATATGAAAGAGAAGTACGAGCATAAGAAAGAAGAAATCAAGTCAAAGCATAAGGACGATTTGGACGAACTTAAAGCGAAGTACGATAATCTTGTTAAAGAAACGCATATATTCCAAAAACGTATTATTAAAGCATTCCCGAATTTGACATCAAGACGATACGAAGAACAGCTTGCAAAACTTAAAGAAAAAACGTGGAAATTAAAAAGAAAAATAAAAAATAATCAAAAAAATCCGATGGTTTCAAACCATCGGATTTTTTGTTTTTAGTTGTTGTCACTGTAAAGGTAAACCCACAAAACTGTAAGCAAGGCTATTGCAATACCGCCGCCCAAGCATACTGCCGGCAGACGGGTTGAACTCTTTAATGATTTCTCAATCTGAATAGTCGGTTCTTTTGTAGGTTCTGAAAGACCGTCGCTGTCATCATACTTTGATGTTTTTGAAAGCTTCAGAGTACCTTTTGATTTTTTATAAAGTAAAGTGTTTCTGTCGTAATCGGCTTTTATCTGTTTAAGTTCTCTGTCCGAAAGAGGTATACAGTCCGTTCTGACCTTCAAAATCTGATAACCGTTATCAGCCATATCACTTCTGCGCAAAAGTGCATAGTTGTAATATGAACGGTCGGTAGAGAAACGAACGTAATAAATCTCGTCACCAAGATTATATGCCTCTGAAATCAGATAAAATCTGTCACCGTTCGGTTCGACGTTAAGTGCGTTTTGGTATTCGTCCATAGTAGTGTAGTTTGCAATATCAAAATCGGTATAGCTTACTACATTTTTAAGAACTTCTTCAATCTGATGTTCGTCCTCATCGCTCAAACGTTCTGCAATATCCTCATATGTAACACTGTCTGCGGCAGAGTTTTTCAGTTTGTCGAAAAAGTTGCCGATATTTTGGTTATAATGAGAAACGTCAACATTTGGGTGGAAATATTCCGAACTGAAGTCCATAACACCTGTTTCCGAAAGTACCTGCGGTGCGTTTACATATTCAAACGCATCACCGTCGATAACGGTGTAATAATCCGCGTGAACAAGTTCGTCACCTTCAAACACCTTGTATGTTATATAACGTTTTTCAGCGTTTGAACCGAGAGAAAATACACCCGATTGACCAAGCGGTATTTGATTGTAATTAACATCTAAAATAGCGATACGTTCCGCATTTTCCGTTTCTTCGTCATATTTCCAAACGTGACATGAGGCGGTAGTGTATCCGCTGTCCGCAAGGAAAATAACAAGATACGGATTTTCATTTGCGTCAAAATTTACTATATCACTGTACACAACGCCGTTAGGTATATTGTCCTCCGAAATTGAAAGAGAATCACCTGCGTTTTCGGTGTGCATTGAACTGTAAGTGTACAAATAGTTATTAAGTACATAAGCATATACCGCCGCCATCTTGCCGACAGGCTCATCAGCAACAGCAGTGCTGAACGTAAGACAGGACATTAAAATTACAATCGAACAGAAAACAGATAACAACCTGAATATTCTGTTTTTCAACATCACACCCCTATGTTTACATAATTCTTAATATTATACATTATACAAGTAAATCTGTGACAATTCAACTTGATTTTTGTTAAGAGCATATTACAATAATGTGGCATTTTACCCTTTACAAATTTCAAAATGTGTATTATAATTAATTAGATAGTAGCAAAAAATAGGGTAAAAAACGATAAAGTGCCTTATTTTTTTATTTGAAGGAAGGATACGAAATGATAAAAGCGGCAGTTCTCGGAGCAACGGGATATGCAGGTATTGAGCTTGTAAGATTATTAACATCACATCCGGAGGTAAGTATTGAAATACTCGGTTCGCACAGTTTTGCGGGACAGAAGATAAGTGATGTTTATAAGAACTTCAATCATGTACTTGAAAAGGAATGTGAAGAACTTGACCTTTGATAAGGTCGGTGCTTGTGATGTGGCATTTACCGCACTTCCGCACGGTGCGTCAAAATCGGTAATTCCGTCATTACTTGAAAAAGGTCTTAAAGTTATCGACCTTAGCGGTGATTACAGATATGATGACGTGGCAGTGTATGAAAAGTGGTACGGTGAAAACATTCATCACCCGAACTTTTAAAGGAGTCTGTTTACGGACTTCCCGAACTTCACAGAGATAAGATTAAGAATGCAAGACTTATCGGTAACCCCGCTGTTACACAACTTGTTCAATACTCGGAACAGTTCCGCTTTTGGCAAATAAAATTGCTGAAACAAAGAATATTATTGTTGACGCAAAATCTGGTGTTACAGGTGCAGGACGCGGTCTTAAACTTCAAAACAGTTTCTGCGAATGTACTGAAAATATGAAAGCGTATAAGGTAGCAACTCACCGTCATACTTCTGAAATCGAGCAGGAGCTTAGCAATGTTGCAGGTGAAGAAATAATGATTTCGTTTACGCCGCACCTTATTCCGCAAAAACGCGGAATACTTTCGACAATCTATGTAAATCTAAACAGAAAGTCAAGTGCGGAAGAACTTACGGAAATGTACAAGGAATTTTATAAGGACGAATTTTTTGTAAGAGTTAAGGAAGTGGGCGACTTGCCTGAAACAAAACACGTTGCAGGTTCAAACTTCGTTGATATAGGCGTGTGCTATGATGAAAGACTTCAAAGAGCAGTAGTCGTATCGTCACTTGACAATATTGTAAAGGGTGCTGCGGGACAAGCCGTTCAGAATATGAACTTGTTATTCGGCTTGGACGAAAAGACAGCCCTTTACAAATCCGGATTTTATTTATAATAGAGGGTGGAAGTAATGCAAGAACTTATAAAAAAGCGGAATACTTATAGAGGCACTTCCGTATATACAGAAATTTTCCGGCAAAACCGTTGTTATCAAATACGGCGGCAATGCTATGATAAACGAAGAATTAAAGAACTCCGTAATGGAGGATATTACTCTTTTGAAGTTTATCGGACTTAATCCGATTGTCGTACACGGCGGAGGCCCCGATATTTCAAAGGCTCTTAACGAACGCGGTGTAAAGAGTAAATTCGTAAACGGTTTGCGTGACGGACGATATTACAATGCAGACTGCTCAACAGGTACTTATAGGTAAAACAAATAAAGAAATTGTCGCACTTTAATACAAACGGCGGTCGTGCAGTCGGTATCAGCGGTATTGACGGCAGCTTTATCGAGTGTAAAAAGCAGTATACGGAAGTAGACGGCGAAAAGGTTGATATAGGCTATGTCGGCGATATTGTTCACGTTAAGCATTGTTTGATTGACTTATTGTCATCAGATCAATATATCCCTGTTATCGCTCCTATCGGTACCGATGAGGACGGCAACAGCTATAACATCAATGCAGATACGGTTGCGGCGGCAGTTGCGGCGTCTGTTGAGGCGGAAAAACTTATTTTGCTTACTGATGTTGAGGGTATTAAGGATAAAGACGGTAATGTTATTGCCGAAATACATAAAAACATGAAATATGAAATGATACATGACGGCAGCATCAGCGGCGGTATGATACCAAAGGTAATTTAATGTCTTGAATCAATCGACGGCGGTGTTACGGGTGCGCATATCATTGACGGACGTATACCGCATTGCTTGTTACTTGAAATCTTTACAAAGACAGGTATCGGCACGCTTATTAAGAGTGATAAATATTAATAAAGAGAGGAATTTATATAATGAGAATGTCTAACTTGCTTATGCCGACGCTTAGAGAAGTACCGGCAGAGGCGGAAATAACAAGTCATAAATTAATGTTGAGAGCAGGTCTTATCAGAAAACTTGCGGCAGGTATATACTCATATCTTCCGCTTGACTTCGCACGTTGCAAAAGGTTGAACAGATTGTCCGTGAAGAAATGGACAACGCAGGTGCACAGGAACTTTTTGATGTCGGCACTTTTGCCTGCTGAGGCTTATCAAGCATCGGGCAGATGGGAAGTGTTCGACCGAGTATGTTCAAAATGAAAGACAGAAACGACCGTGATTTCTGTCTTGGTCCTACACACGAGGAACTTTTCACTCAAACTGTAATTGACAGTGTCCGTTCATATAAAGAATATCCAATGACTTTATATCAAATTCAGCATAAGTATCGTGACGAGGGACGTCCGAGATTCGGCATTATAAGAAGCCGTGAATTTATAATGAAGGACGCGTACAGCTTTGACCTTACGGAAGAAGGACTTGATAAGTCATATCAAAAAATGTATGACGCATATTGCAGAATATTCAACCGTCTTGGACTTGATTTCACTATCGTTGACGCTGACAGCGGTGCTATGGGCGGCAGCGGAAGTCAGGAATTTATGGTTAAGTCGCCAATAGGCGAGGACGGTATTGCTTATTGTGATGACTGCGGATATGCGGCTAACTATGAAAAAGCTGAATGTATTCCTCAAGAAAAGCCGTCACCGGAGGGTGATTTGGATATGGAAAAAATCCATACCCGAATGCTCATACAATCGAGGAACTTGTAAGTTTCTTAAATGCAGAGGCTTATAACTTTGCAAAGACTATAATATATAAGGCTGACGATAAGTATGTTGCCGCAATGGTAAGAGGTGACAGAGAAGTCAACGAAGTTAAGCTTAAAAATCTTGTCGGCTGTGGACGATTTGGAACTTGCCGAGCCGTTTATGGTAAGACAGATTACAAATGCAGAAGTTGGTTTTGCAGGCCCTGTGGGACTTGATATTCCTGTATACGTTGATAAAGAAGTCGCAATGATGAAGAACTTTATCGTTGGTGCAAATGAAACAGATATGCACTATAAGAACGTAAATATCAATAAGGACTTCACACCGACAGAAGTTGCTGATATTCGCACAATCGAAACAGGCGACGTTTGCCCTAAGTGCGGCAAGCCTATAAAGACTGCTCAAGGTATCGAAGTAGGACATATATTCAAGCTTGGTACAAAGTATTCTGACGCACTTGGACTAAAGAGCCTTGACGAAACAGGAAAGAGCAAGACTGTTATTATGGGTTGCTACGGCATAGGCGTTACACGCTGTCTTGCAGCGGCTATCGAGCAAAACAACGACGAAAACGGTATTATCTGGCCCGTATCAATCGCACCGTATCACGCAATCGTTATCCCTGTAAATTCTAAGAATGAAGAACAGAGTGAAATTGCCGAAAAAGTATATAATGACCTAAAGGCAAAGGGAATAGAAGTATTGCTTGACGACAGAAACGAAAGAGCCGGCGTTAAGTTCAAAGACGCTGACCTTATCGGTATTCCTGTAAGAATTGTCGTAGGTAAAAAAATGCGGCGAGGGCGTTGTTGAATATAAGGAAAGAACAGCAGAAAATGCTGTTGAAAAGAATATTGATGACGCAGTTAATGATGTTGTTGAATTTATAAACAATAACAGATAATTCAAAAGGAGTGGCTAAGCCACTCCTTTATTTATGATAACTTTCATTATTATTAATTTTAAATGCACGGTAAATTTGTTCAAGAAGAACTACACGCATAAGTTGGTGGGGAAGTGTCATTTTACCGAAACTCAATCTTAATGCCGACTTTGATTTTACGGTATCGGAAAGACCGAGTGAGCCGCCGATTATGAATGTAATATGACTTGAAGTCATTGAAATATCGGCGATTTTTTTCGCTAATTCTTCGGAAGAATGTTCCTTACCCTCAATACAAAGTGTAACGACAAACGAATTTTGCGGAAGTTTTGCAAGGATTTTATTTCCCTCTTTTTCTTTTATTTGCTCCATTTCCTTTTCGGACGCATTATCGGGTATCTTTTCATCGGCTACTTCGATTATATTCAATTTCGCGAACCTTGAAAGTCGCTTTGAATATTCATCAATAGCGGCAGTGAAATATTTTTCTTTAATTTTGCCTACGGAAATAACAGTTATATTCATATTTTCCTCCGTTTAAAATAAAGTGGGCTTATATCTGTCGGCAACCTGCAAAGTCATATCTTTGCCGACATCAACCCCGACTGTGAAAGTAAATTGTATGTTTCGAGCATAGCTATTTCAGGACGGTTGTTTTCTTTGCTTAAATGACCGAGCATAATGTGTTCGGTGCCGTTCTGTACAAGGTGCAGAGCGACTTTTTGAGGCGGTTTCGTTTGACAAGTGACCGTATTCACCCAATATTCTGCGTTTCAGCGGATACGGATATGTACCGCATTTCAGCATTTCAACATCGTGATTTGATTCAAGCAATATTTTTTTACTGCCTGTTATCTTTTCTAAAATACTTTTTGTTATTTTACCTATATCTGTTGCAAGTGAATATTTTTCATCGCCAATCATAAAATTAAAACCGACAGGTTGTGCGGCGTCATGCGGAATTGCAAAGGACGTATTCCGATATTGCCTATTTCAAAATCTGTATCTTCGGTGATTATTTTAATATTTTCATCGGCGATATTGCCTATATCCATACTTGTATGAGTTCCTTGTGTGGTGTAAATAGGAATATTGTAGCGTCTTGAAATAACCCCTGCACCTTTTGTATGGTCAACGTGCTCGTGCGTTATTAGGAGTGCGTCAATGCTTTCGGGCATTATGTCAATAGCGTGAAGCGATTCTTTTAATTTTGCACCCGACATACCGCAATCTATAAGTAAATTTGTTTTGCCGTCCGAAACGAATGTCGCATTACCGGACGAACCGCTTATAAGTGAAACAAAAGTAGCCATTTTAACCTTCCTAAAATTAATTAAGCCTGCCGACAAAAGTCAAGCAGGCTTGTATTTTTGAATTAATCCAATAAATCGTCAACGACTTGTACTCTTTCAATACTGCCTCCGAGGTTAACGAACTTTTCTTCAAAGTTTTCATAACCTCTGTCAATATGATAGATGTCGGTGATTTCGGTAGTACCCTCAGCCATAAGACCGGCAATAATCATTGCCGCACCTGCACGAAGGTCTGTTGCCTTAACGTGTGCACCGATAAGTGAATTAACACCGTCAATAATCGCAAGTTTGCCCTCAACTCGAATATCAGCACCCATACGCTTTAATTCGTTTACATATCTGAAACAGTTGTCCCAAACACCTTCACGCGCCATACTTGTACCCTCGATTGTTGTAAGGAATGTTACAAGCTGAGGCTGCATATCGGTAGGAAATCCGGGATAAGGCATAGCGATAAAATTAATGTGTTTAAACTTTGTATCGTCATTAACCCAAACTCTTACGCTGTCTTCACCCTCTGAAATATTAACGCCTGCCTCGATAAGTTTTGCACTTATGATTTCAAGGTGACGCGGAATTACATTTTTAAGAACAACATCGCCTCTTGTAGCGGCTGCCGCTATCATAAATGTACCTGCTTCAATTTGGTCGGGGATAATTGTGTATGTTCCGCCGTGCAAATCTTTTGTACCTTTAATTTTAATTGTATCAGTTCCCGCACCTCTTATGTTTGCGCCCATATTGTTAAGAAAATTCGCAAGATCAACAATATGCGGTTCTTTTGCGGCATTTTCGATAACGGTAACACCGTTTGCGGTTGTCGCCGCAAGCATAGCGTTGATTGTCGCTCCGACGGTTATAACGTCAAAGAAAATATTTCCGCCCGAAAGATTTTCGGCATAACCTTCGATAATACCTTTTGATGTGTCAATGTCAGCACCGAGCGTTTCAAATGCTTTTATATGTTGGTCGATAGGACGTGTACCAAAGTCACATCCTCCCCAAGCGGATCAACAATAAAATTAGAAAAGCGACCCAAAAGTGCACCCATAAGATAGCTTGAGCCACGCATTTTGCGGGTAAGCTCACCCAACGGACGATATGAATCAACATTTGTACAATCTATATCAA